>Ga0207422_1003940_pt1 | contig 13344 bp, 8 predicted proteins | sample MarCyaLeptolynsp_FD_187757 | JGI IMG/M metagenome (GOLD analysis project Ga0207422, IMG submission 187757) | Marine cyanobacterial communities from Panama - species 1 Leptolyngbya sp. (SPAdes) | ecosystem: Environmental > Aquatic > Marine > Unclassified | place: Panama: Panama City | collected...
GCGGGAGCTGCTGCGCCGCAACCGCCTGACGACGCTGCTCCAGAGGATCTTCGATCGGAACCGCCGGCTGGTCCCCGATCCCGGACACGTCGGCGAGGACCGGGAACACGCGGGCCAGCGCAGCGCCACCGCTCAGGGGCGCGAGCGGGAATGCGTCCGGGGACAGCAGGTGCTCGCGGAGGGAATCGACGAGCACGTCCAGGCCCTTGTAGGGCACCGACTCACGCTCGTAGCAGCGCCCCCGCAGCACGACGGTCCCGGGCTCGATCTGCGTGGAGACGAAACGTCTGACCAAGGTGGACTTGCCGGTACCGGACGGGCCGACGATGAACAGCACCGCCGCCCGCTGCTCGTCGACCGACCGCCAGGCGTTGCCGAGGCGCTGCAGCTCATCGAGTCGGCCGACGAAGACCTCCTCGTCGGCTACCCGAGAGCGCGGCTCGATCGGTGCCACCGCTCCGAGCACCATCAGCAAGTCGCGGGCACCCGGGCGCTGCTTCGGCTCACGCTCGAGCAGTCGTTCGCACAATGCGTCCAGGTCGTCGGCGATGCCGGGGAACACCTTGCTCGGCCTTCCCGGACTCCGCGTCTGCTTGGCCATCATCAGGCCCATGCCCGACAGACCCCCGTAGGGGTACTCACCGGTCAGGGCCTCGAAGAGCATGACGCCGACGCTGTACCAGTCGCTCGCCGCCGAAAGCTCCATGTCGGCCGCCTGTTCCGGAGACATGTACGCCGGCGTTCCGTACAGACCACCGGCACTGCCGCCATGCAGCGGCTGCGCGAGACCGAAGTCGGCAAGCAAGACCTGGCCATCGCTTCGGACCAAAACGTTCGAGGGCTTGAGGTCTCGATGCAGCAAACCGAAGGCGTGCAGCGACGCGAGCCCCGATGCGAGCTGTACGAGCGCGTCCCGAAGGCGGTCCTCGTGCAGCGTGTCGAGGTCCTCGCCCCGTACCCAGGTGAGGAAGTCCGTGCCGTCGACGAGCTCCATCGTGAGGTACGCGGCGTCGCGCCCGACAAAGAGCTCGTGCGGCGTGACCAGATTGGGGTGACTGAGATCGGTGAGCACCCGGAACTCGCCCTTGAAGCGGACGAGCTCCTCGGGCGCCAAGTGCAGCAGGGTCTTGAGCGCCACTGCCGCGTCGTGGCGGCGATCCCACGCTTCGTACACGGCACCGTGCGAGCCGGTCCCGATGAGCTCGCGAATCTCGAACCGGTCATCGAGGACTCGCCCGACCAGGCTCTCGTCGTCCTCCGGGGGCCCGAAGAGCGACATGGACGCTCCCGAGCCGTGGTCGAATCGAATGGACACGAGCTGAGATCAGTGTAGCTAAGGATAAAAAAGGGGCGCAGCCTTCCCGGCTACGCCCCTCGGTTGACGTGAATTCGTCGGGCTACAACGGGTCGGATCGCTCAACCGTTGGGAAGCAGCTCGGCCACCGACCACGGGGACGCCGTCGAGTCGACGACGAGCAGCCGGAATGGCTCCTCTGTGGTCTCGGGCGCCAGGTCACCCGCGGCGACCACCCAGCCGCGGAAACCGGCTTGGGCCGGGAGGTGAAAATCGGCCAGCGGGTGAATGGGCATCGCCCCCCCGGCTCCGGCAACCCCGACCTGGTAGGTCAGCGGCTGGATGAACAGCTCGTCGGTGATGTTCGGCCACTTGAGGCCAGTCGCGAGCAGATTCCCGTCCTCGATGACCCCGCCGGTGACGACGCCGACGTCGACGTCCGGGGCCGAAGCGCCGTGGATCAGTCGCAGCGCGGCGTCGTCCTCCGCGTCGAGGCTGAAGTGCTCCTGGTACGCGACGATCTGCGCGGGCGGCTCACCGGCGACCGGAGCCAACTCGCCCGTCGCCAACATGAGGTAGCGCTGGCCCGCCTCGAGCTCACCCGTCGAATCCTCGACGGCTGCCGTACCACCGCAGTTGCTCGGCGATGGGTAAAGCGCCACGTCGTACGAGCCCGGCGAGACTCTGGCGTGCTGCACGTCGCCGAAGACGAGGTGCGACGCAAGCAGCGTATCGCCGGCGCACAGATCCACCTCGGGCGCGTCGGGGCTGGCGTGCAGGGCGAAGATTTCTGGATCTTGGCGAATGAACCCGATGGTCCCGTTGGGCCCGACAGCGAGCAGCGAAAAGCCATCGTCTTCGCGGGCGAGCTTGCCGAGCAAACCGGTCGCGATGACGAAGATCTCACCGCCTTCGGGCAGCTCGGGCGTGGTGAAGCTGGTGACGATGTCCCCATCGACGGAGATGCCCACGCGCAGGGACTCGTCGGCGGGTAGGCCCACGCCGGCCGCTCCGGTCTCCGAAAATCGGGTCAACCCCTCGATCTCGACCTCTCCGTCCGCACCGACGTCGATGTCCACTCCGGGGGCGTCAGAGCCGGCATGAACGATGCGGACCTGCGTCTGACCGGCGGGCGCACCGTCCCAGCCCTCGACGAGCGGAATGACGCGAAACGCGTTGTTGCCCATGGTGTCGATCAGACCCGCGGCGAGCGTCGAGACGACCGCGCCGTCCTCGAGGGTGAGATCGCCGGTCTCGTAGACCGGGACGTCGAGCGCCGATCCACCGGCCGCACGAACGACGAAGTTGTAGTCGCCGGCCTCCACCTCGAGCCACTCCGAGGTTTCGCCGTAGGCGAGGTTCGCGATCACGGGCTCGTCCAACCCCTCGACGTAGATGTCGACCGCCGGGGCATCCGGCGACCCGTGAATCACTCGAACGAGCGCGCTGCCGTCCGACGGTGCGGGACCATCGTCGTCATCGTCGTCATCGTCGTCATCGTCGTCGCCATCCGCCCCATCGTCAGCGTCATCGTCATCGTCATCGTCGCCGTCGCCTTCGTCACCGTCGTCGTCGTCGTCCCCATCCATCCCGTCGTCCATGCCGTCGGTGTCTTCCGCTCGCGGAGCGTCGTCGGCGTTGAAGCAACCAGCAGCGGTCAGCGAAAGAGCAGTCAGCAACCCAAGAAATGCGCGATCCATCATCTTCGTCGTCATGGCTTTGTTTCCCTGTGGCCCCGTCCCGGGGGATGAAAAGCAGCCTACGGCCTTTGCGGAAGGTTGCACGCAAAACCTTACGCAAAAGTTGCAAGATTATGAAATCGTAATATTAATCGCTGCAGACTCTTGCGTAGACTCCGCGGGTCGGTTCGAGGCATAGTTGCAGAGTCCGTCGAAGGTTCCATGAAGGGTCGATTCCGCATCCAATCCGTCGCCGAGATGACCGGCGTTCCCGCTTCCACGCTGCGCGCCTGGGAGCAGCGCTACGGATTCCCGGCCCCCGAGCGCACCGCGTCGGCGTACCGGGTTTACAGCCAGGACGACATCGATCTGATCGCCGCTGTGCGAGCTCGTTGCGATGCCGGCATGGCGCCCGCCGAGGCGGTGGCCGAAGTGCTCGAGTCGGCAAGCCAACCGAGTGAACCACCGCCGGCCGCGAGACGCGTCGCGCCACCGAAGCGTCCGAAGGCTCGAGCAGCCGCGAACGCATCACTCGTCGATCGGATCGTGGCCGCGGCCCATGCCGCAGATCCGGTACAGCTCGACGAGGCCGTCCGTTCCTGCCTCATGCTCGGATCGGGGGCAATTGCCCACGAATCTGCATTGGCGCCGGCCTGGGCGCGTCTTCGCAGCGACTGGAACGAAGGACGACTCGACTCCGCAGTCGCAAGGATCGCGATGGAGATCATGGGCCACGCCGCTCGCGACCTCATTCGGCTCCGCCAGCCATCAACCGATCGCGTCGCGTTGATCGCCACCATGCCGGACGAAGACGACGTCGTGGGTCTCGTGCCCGCAGCACTCGACGCTCAGAGTGAGGGCCTTCGTGCCGTGTTGATTGCCCCGCGGACGTCCACTCGGGTGCTCGGCCAAGCGGCGGAAACCCTCGACGCGGTGTGGGTCGCGGTTGCGTTCGCCGAAGCCCCGACGCTCCGGGCCGCGCGGGAATGGATCGAGGACTTCGCGCCCCGCGTCGCCCCCCGGCGCTGGCGAATTTACGGCCCAGGATCTTCGGCTCTCGGCGAGCTGGTCGCGGCGCACGGCGGGGACGTTTTCGACCTCGCCGACCGAGCGTAAATGCGCATTTGGCCGAACTCACCGACGTAATTTACGTCGCGTGTTCTAGGGCGATTTCAATGACTTCGCCTGTTCGGAAGGCCAGGATTTCAAAAAAATCGAGTCGATAGCGCAAGAACGCTAGACGAGCCGTGTCGGGGCGAATTCGACAGTCGGTGTCGCTCCGGGCGCACCATGTGGGCTTGATCGCCATTCGATCAAGCTGTGACCATCAATACGCCTGTTCGGCCTCCCAAGTTTCCGTGACCTTCTCCGCCCGAATCCTCAGTCCCCTGCTCGCCCTCGCGATTTCCTCTGTCCCGGTCCGGGCCATGGCGGCCCCGTCCGGAGACGCTGCCGCGGCGGCGAACGCGTATGAGCAGGGCCAACGTGCCGAGCTCGCGCGTGACCACCGTCGTGCCGCCGAGATGTTCGAGCTCGCCGACTCGATGGTTCCGTCCGCCGAAGCATTGCGTGCCGCGTTGAGAAACTACGAGATGGCCGGAGCCACCGAGCGCGCCGCGACGCTCGCATGGAACCTCCGCCAGCGCTACGACGATGCCGAATCGCAGGAGCTTTCGGCGAGCGTCCTCGACGGTGCCATCCCGAAGCTCTTGAGCGTTCGAGTGGCGTGCAGCACCCCGTGCACCGTCTCCGATCAGGGGCGGGCGCTGGCTCATGTGCCTGCGACCACGCATCGAATCTTCCTCGAGCCCGGCGAGCACGACCTCGAGTTCGTGTTCGGCAAAGACCTTTCGGTGCTCGAGCATGTCGAGGGTGAAGCCGGCGACGATGAGCGCCTCGAGATTGAGCGTCCGCCGGATCCCGAACCGGTCGGACCGACCGAGGGCGACACCTCTCCCACGGAGGAGCCCGGCAGCAAGCGTGCTCGACTCTCTCCGGCATGGTTTGTGATCGGAGCTGCGGCGACCGTTGGTCTCGGAGCGACCCTCGCCTGGAGCGGCACCGACGTGCTCTCGATCAATCGCCGCTACGTCGCCGACCCGACGCAGGATTCGCTCGACGAGGGGCAAGATGCCGAGCTCCGCACCAACGTGCTGATTGGCGTCACCAGTGCGGTCGCAGCCGGCACGATCGTGCTCGCCGTGTTCACGGACTGGAAGCGCTGGAAGAAGAACGACGGCCGCAACGCTCGCCGCTCTCGGGTCTCCCCGTGGGTCAACCTCAACGTCGACGGTAGTGCCGTGGGCGTCGGAGGACGATTCTGATGGCCGACACCGACGTCGCAGCGCTTCCCCAAGTCCTGCACTTCGACCCCGACGCCACCACGCGCAGGGTCACGTCGACCGGTCTGCGCCTCGAGGGCTTCGGCGTCACCGACGTCGAGTCGCTCGAGGCTGCGCTCACCTCCTTCGAAGCCAACGGGCCTGATGCGCTCGTCATCGATTGCTCCGACAAAGAGGCGGCGGAGAAGCTCACCAAGGAGGCCCGCGATCGCGAGGTTCCGGTCGTGCTGCTGACCTCGCGGGACAATCGGGTGCCCTTCGAGGCCGCGCAGGTGCTGCCCTGCATGGTGCGGCCGTTCGCAACGCCGGCACTGTGTCGGGTGCTCTACCCGCTCGTCGGGGGCCGACGCCCTTCGAACTCGCAGGTCACTCCGATACGAGGAACCCGCACCAGCGAAGATGAGATCGTGGTCGCCATCCCGGAGCAGGTGATGGTCGGCGACTATCAGCTGATCACCGAGATCGCACGCGGTGGCATGGGCACCGTCTACCTCGCCCGCCGCAGCCGGGACGTGGGCGTGAGCCGGTGCTACGCGCTCAAGCTGTTGCACCCGCACCTCGCCAACCAGCCCAACTTCGTCTCGATGCTTCACGACGAGGCGGCACTGGCCTCGCGCATCAACCATCAAAACGTCGCAGCCGTTTGCGACGTCGGCAAAGACGGCGACGACCAGCACTACATCGTGATGGACTACGTCGAGGGTCTGGCGCTGTCCAAGCTGATGAAGCGGAAGTCTCGCGACATTCCGCTCGGCGTGATCGCGTCCGTATTCGTCGACGCGCTCGAAGGCCTCTACGCCGCGCATACCGTCACCGACGCAGACGGCCATCCGCTCGAGTTGGTCCACCGTGACGTCTCGCCGGAAAACATCCTCATTGGAACCGACGGCGCCGCTCGGCTTGCCGACTTCGGCGTCGCCAAGGCCCGGATCCGCTTGACCCATACCGTCGGCGACGTCCGCAAAGGCAAGCTCGCGTACCTGGCTCCGGAGCAACTCATCGACGACGACACCGTCGATGGACGCGTCGACATCTGGGCGGCGGGCGGTTCGCTGTGGACCGCCCTGACCGGCAAGCAGCTGTTTACGCGCGACGCCGACTCCGAAGTCAAGATCATGCGGAACATCCTGGAGATGGAGATTCCGCCGCCGAGTGCGATCGGTCGCAAGCCCGACTCGTTCCTCGACGAGATCGTCATGAAGGCTCTGTCCCGCAACCCCTCGGATCGATACGGGAGCGCCCGCGAGATGTCCGAGGCAATCCGCAAGGCGGCAATGAAGGCCGGCTTGCTGGCTTCGCGCGCCGAAGTCGGCGCATTCGTGATGTCGGCTTGCCGATCCGAGGTCGAAGCCCGCCGCAACGCCACGCAGAACGCCCTCGCGTCTCTGGATGGCGAGCGCGTCTCGTCCGAGGACTTCCATCAAGCCACGGTCGTGTCGTCCCCAACGACCCAAGCCAGCAACAACCCACACGAGGAAACAAGGCCAGAAGGCAATCTCACCATGGTCGAAGAAGACCCACCCCCGCGACGTCGCTGGGGGCTGGTCGCGATTCTCCTGCTCGGTGTCGGGACCGCCGGGTGGATGTTCATGAATCGGGACCAGCGCGACGACACCACCGCAAAGGCCAACAAGCCCGGTCCGGCAGCGAACGCCGCGGCCAAGAACAACGCGCCTTCCCAGCCGCCCGATGCTTCACCGTCTGGGGTCGACTCGGCGCCTCCCGCTGGGGCCGACTCGAGCGAGCCCGCGGAGGCGATTGCCGAGTCGTCGGAGAACGCGGCGGCGACCACCCCGCCCGACGGCGACGAATCCGACCCGGCCGTCGAGGATGAGCCCGAGATCAACGAGGACGGCACCGACGAGGACGACGTCGTCGTCGAAGACGAGCCGACCGAGCCCCGCTCGCGCAAGAAGAAGCGGCGCCGCCCGACCAGCACGGCGACACCAAAGCCCGAGCCCGCCAAGCCCGAGCCCGAGCCCGAGCCCGAGCCCGAGCCCGAGCCCGCCCCGACTCCCGCCTCCGCCAAGAAGGACAAGCCCAAGAACGACGTCCTTTCCGAGGCCAACCCATACCGATGAGCTCTGCCCGCCGAATGCCCTCTCGACCCATGACTCCCGCGTACGCCCCCGTCTTCCTCGGCCTTGCCTTGGTCAGTGGATGCGTCGTGCTCGACCCGTCGCTGCTGGAGACCGCCCGTCAGGACGATACGGACTCGGACGGCGAGTCCGGCTCGGATGACGGAGATGCGCCCACCGAGATCGCCGACCAGTGTCCGCTCGACCTCGTCGACATTCCCCAGCTCGAATCCAGCTCGGCAAGTCACATCATCGAACCTCTGGTCCGGACCGATACGATCCGCAGTCTCTCCTGTGGGGCGGACCAGCTCGACGGCGCGGTCGGTGGTGAAGGCTTCTTCAAGTTCACCGCGAACGCGGGCGAGCGCTGGCGACTGATTGCGCGTCCGCTGTCGGCGGACGTCGACGTCGTCATGTACTCGCTGCAGGGCTGTCAGACCGACCGCTGCGTCGCACTGCGCGATCGCTGCACCGCCGGTCTCGAGGAGGCCTTCACCTTCTTCCCGCCCGAGCAAGCGGAGTACGGCATCGGGATCGACAGCCGTTCGGCGCAGCTGGACGAGATCGAGATCACGCTGCTGCAGCAGATCTGTGGCAACGCTCAGCAGGAGCCGGGCGAGTCCTGCGACGACGGGAACGCGACCAACGGCGACGGCTGCAGCGACGACTGCCGGTTCGAGCTCACGGGCGACTCGGCGACCGCCGACCTCGAAGGTGAGCCGAATAACGGGGTGACCGAGGCCAATCGGATCATCTTGACGAACGAGACTTCAGGCGAGGGCGCAGCCACCGGCACGGCGGGTGCGCGTTGCGATGATGACTTCTTCATCGTTCGCGTGCCCTTTGGACACACGCTCAGCGCCACGCTGCTCGATGGCGCCGGCCAAGCCTGTGCGGGCCCCCTTCCCGACGGGTTGACGCTGACGATCTCGCGCGACTCCAACGGCCAGGTGCTCGGACAGGGCGAACCGACCGCGGAGACGGGCGAGTGTCCGGCGCTGACGCTCACTGACCTCCAGGGGGATGATTACTACATCGCGATCGAGTCCGACCCGGACGTCGATCCCTTCTCCTACCAATTGAACATCGTCGTCACACCACCCACCTGAAGAGCCGAGAGGCACCCCAATGTATCAAGCCCACCGATCAATCGCCCTTGTTCTCACCCTCGGACTGGTCGCCTGCACCGACGACGCCGATGGAACCGACGACGGAGCCGGGTCCGACGACCCCATCCGCGTGGTGTTCCAGTCCAAGTGGTTCGCCCAAGCCCAGTTCGCCGGCTACTACATCGCAGGCGGCGTCCCCGCCGATGCGGCGGGTGAGCCCGACGCAGATCTATCCGGCAAGCTTCCGGTCGACGACGACGGCATGACCTTCTACGAGGCCGAGGGCCTCGAAGTTACGATCATTCCCGGTGTTCTCGGCGACACGTTCTACAACCCGTCGCAGGAGGTCGCCGAAGGCCGGGCCGATTTCGGGACGGACTGGATCGCCAACATGATCCGCAACGTGGAGGACTCCGACTACGAGCTCCGGCACGTCGCGCAGATCTACCAGCGCTCGGGCTTCGAGATGGTTGCGCCGATGGCGGCCGGGATCAACTCGATCGAGGACTTCGGCATGCCGAGCGCTGATGGCGACCCGGTCAAGGTCGGCATCTGGGTCGGCGGCAACGAGTTCCCCGTCCTCGCGTGCCTCAAGCAGTTCGGCCTGCTGACCGACATCGAGACCGCGGGCACCGCCCAGGAAGGTCAGGAGAACGTGACGACGGTGAGCTACGGCTTCGACCCGGCGCTCGTGTTCCCCGCCGTGGAGGACCCCACCGTCACCGTGTGTGAGCACGGCGGCGGCAGCGAGTGCTCCGAGCTCGTCGATGTTGCGAGCGCGATGGTCTACAACGAGCTCAACCAGATCGTCGGCCTTGGCTACGGCCTCGATCAGCTCCAGCGCTTCAACACCACCGACGCCGGATGTGGTCTGCTCGAGGACTTTGTCTTCACGACGGCCGAGCTGCTCGACGAAGAGGACTTCAAGGGCTCGGGCGTGTCGGGTCGCGAAGTCGCGGAGCGTTTTGTGCGCGCCACGGTTCGAGGCTGGCAGTACGCGGCGGACAACGAAGCCGACGCGGTCGGGATCGTGCTCGACTACTGTGGTGACACCTGTGCGGGGTCGGGATCTCAGGCCTCGAACGAGCTCCACCAGGCGTGGCAGATGTCGCAGGTCAACTCCCTCGTCGCACCGGCGGCCGGAAATGAAATCGGTTGCCTCGATCTCAACGAGTTCGACGCGACGGTCGACCGCCTCACCGCGATCAACTTCGTCCGTGAGGGCACCGGTCGCGAGGTCGTCGATACCGACGTAGCGGCTGCGGCCGGCCTGCAGTGCCAGTAGGCACTGCACCTGGCCCTCGGAACAGCCGACACGTTCGGTACACATCCGCGGCGCTTGGGGGACACGGAAGACCTGTCTCCTACGTCGCGGATGTAATCCGCTGCGGCGGTACATGTAGGAAGTAAGTTTGTTGAGGTCGTCTGTGACCGCCCGATCACGCTGCTGTCTGTGATAACTCTGCGAGTCCACGAACTCGGTGGGTATCTTCTCCAAGCTCTTCACTGGCTCTTCTGAAAAGGAGGAGTCTCCAACGACGACGCCTGGCGTCGCCGCGCCGTCCGAGTCCGGCGACGGATCCCCGGGCGGAGACGGCGAGTCTGCACGCGCCGACGCCGGGCCTGCGCCTGCCCGACCGTCGACGGCCACGCCGGAGCCGCGCGCTCCCGTTCCGCCTTCGACCAAGTCCGCGGCTGCCCCTGCGTCTCCGCGGCTGAAAGCCCCGGTCAAGAAGTTCGTCTTCAAGCCCGCGACTTCGCCCGCTCCGTCGGCCACGCCCGAGCGGCCGGCCGCTCCCTCGCTGGGGTCGTCCAAGCCCGTTGGATCGTCGAGTGCGTCGAGTGCATCGTCGAGTGCATCGTCGAGCACTTCGCTCGGTGCTCCCCCCAGCGCTTCTTCGAGCACTTCGTTGGGGGCGCCGCCCACCACGTCGTCGAGCTCGTCACTCCGCATGCCGCGTCTGACGGGCAAGCCGCGGCCCAGCGCGCAGACCCAGCGCACCGTGACCACACGACCGGTGGGCAAGACCCCAGCGACCAACCCGGCGACCAGCCCGGCGACCAGCCCGACGCTGCCGAGCAGCGGCGACACCGAGCCGCTCACGGTTCGTCCGCCGTCGTTCCCTCGGACCGCCGACAAACCGGGGACCGCCAAGCCGCCGCGGGTGTCGGCGCCGCGACCGTCGGCCCCCTTCGTCTCGCCGCGGCCAGCCAAGACCGCGCCGGTGCAGCGATCTCCCTCCGGGAGCATCAGCGTCCGCAAGCTGCCGCCCCTGGAGATCGACCTCGACGACGAACTGGACGCCGCGTTCGACGGAGCGAAAGTCTCTGGCGATGCGATCGCCGGCGAAGGTCGCATGCAGTCGACCGAGGACATCCTGCAGGAGCTTCGCCGCCTGTTCGGAGAGATCGCGTCGCACCACACCGCGCAGATCCGCGACTTCATCGTGGAGCTATCGCGCGGGCCCACGAGCAAGCAGTGGGCGGAGATCTGTGCGCCGTCGCTGGACTCCATTCGGCGCGCCGCGGATGGGATCGCCCACCCGGAGTTGTCGGCGACCCTGCTGCGCTTCGAGAAGGCGATGGACGACACGCGGCGCGGGGATGGAGGCGCAATGGTCTCCGGCAAGCGGCGCACGCAGCTGCTCGAGGCCTATGCCGCGCTCACGGAGATCCTGCCCGAGGCATTCGACCTCGAGCGGCACAGCGGTCGGCGCGACCCGATCATCATTCACATTCTCCTGTCCCAAGTGCCCGGACTGACCACGGTGTCGCGGGACCGGATCTACGCCGCGGGCCTTTCGAGCCTCGAGGTCTTCTTCGCCGCCCGACCCGACGAGTTTGCCGCGGCCACCGGCATTCCACCTGGGCTCAGCGAGCGAGTGGTCGAGCGTTTCGCCGCCTATCGAGCCTCACGGGCCGAACGCGCCGAGCGAGCCCAGCACTCCGCCGAGCGTGATCACCTCGCCGAGCTGGTCGGAAAGCTCCGGCAATGCCAAGACGACTTCCGCAAAGCCGAGCTCGAGGAGAGCATTCGCAACAAGCGTCGGCTCCGAGACGAGCGCGCCAGCCTGGCGCGACAGATCGATCTCGCCCTGGCGCACCTGGGAGAGATCGATCTGATCGAAGCGATCAAGCGACTTCCGGTCGACGCGAAGATCGAACGCGTCGCCCGCTTTCTACGACAACCAGCCGGTGCTTGAGCACCGGGCGTACGGGGGAACAACAGAATGGGTCAGCCAACGAAGGGTGAGATCGAGCGCGGCGCCAAATCGGGCCGCGCGTTCGAGCGCTCCGATCTACGCGGAGTCGAGCTCGCGGGCGCGATGCTCGTGGGGATCAAGCTGTCATGGTCCGATCTCGACGGAGCCAACCTCGAGGGGGCGGACCTCTCGGGCGCGGATTTGTCGGGGGTGAGCCTGCGCGAGGCCTACCTGGCCAACGCCAACCTCAGCGACGCCAACCTTGCCAAGGCGGATCTCGACGGGGCGATCCTGACGGGAGCCAATCTCTCGGGTGCCGACCTGACGCGGGCCAATCTGTCGGGCGCCAAGCTCGACAAGTGCAACATGCAGAGCGTGCGGCTGCGCTACGGCCAGCTCGACGGCGCAGTCCTGGGCAAGGCCGACCTGACGGGCGCCAACCTCAGCAATGCCGACCTCGAGGAGGCCGATCTCTCCGGGGCGACGATGCGCAGCACGAACCTGACGCGCGCGACGCTTCGCTCGGCGGACATGAGCGAGGCGTTGCTCGATCATGCCAACCTGTCGCGCTGCGTCGGCGTGGGCGTGGTGATGACCGGCGCGACGGCCAGCGACGCAGACTTTCGCGAAGCCGACCTCACCGGCGCAGAGCTCTCTGGGGTCGATTTCTCGAACGCCGACCTTCGGCGGGCGATCGTCGCCGAGGCGAAACTCTCCAAGTCGACCCTGACCGGCGCCAAGATCCACGGCCTGGACACCGGCGGTGACTTCCCGGAGGAGATCGCGGTCGAGTGGGCCGACGCCGGACCGAAGGCGGACGGTCGCCACCTGCTCGACATTCGCCAGGTGCGTCGCATGCTCGCCGCCCCCGAGGCCTCGCCCTCGGGCAAGCAGCGGCGCTTCTTTGGACAGGGCGACGTGCTCCGGAACGCCGAGCTCGACTTCCGCGAGGGGGCCACGGTGCACATCGAGAGCGCGTTCGAGAACTGCGCGATTCATCTGTCCTCCGACTCAGAGCTCGTCCTCGGCGACAAGGGCTCGATGAAGGACTGCACGATCAGCGGCGGTCGGCTCACGATCCACGGCCGCTTCGAAGAAGGCGAGCAACCCGGCCTCGTCGCGCCGCAGCGACTCGTCGTCAGCTCCACCGGCGTCGTGGCCTCGACGCTCAAGCAACCCGAGGCACCGACCGAGTTCGCGTTCGAACGCGGATGCCGGCTGCGAATCCAGATCCAAAAGCCAGCGGGACAGGGAGCCTAAGCCATGGACAACAACGAGAAGAAAACGCTGGTCGAAGAGGGCACCGAGTTCTCGGGCAAGCTCAAGGCGAAGTGCCGCGTCGTCGTCAAAGGCGAGGTCGACGGAGAGCTCGTCGCGCCCGCCGTCGACGTCGCGGACACGGGCTCGGTCACCGGCACTCTCAAAGCCGAGACGCTGACCTCGCACGGAGCGATCAAGGGCACCATCGAGGTCGACGACATCACGCTCGCCGGCAAGGTGCACGGTGACACCACGATTCGCGCCAAGACACTCGAGGTCAAGCCGGCCACGCAGGCCGGAGACCTGCAGGTGACGTTCGGGGATTGCGTCCTGGAGATCGGAGACATGCGGACCGCGATGCACGAGCTGCGAACCAAGC
>Ga0207422_1003942_pt1 | contig 13340 bp, 11 predicted proteins | sample MarCyaLeptolynsp_FD_187757 | JGI IMG/M metagenome (GOLD analysis project Ga0207422, IMG submission 187757) | Marine cyanobacterial communities from Panama - species 1 Leptolyngbya sp. (SPAdes) | ecosystem: Environmental > Aquatic > Marine > Unclassified | place: Panama: Panama City | collected...
AGCGCGGCTTGCACATCTGAGCAGGGAGATGGCGGGTCCGCTCATGTGGACCTCAGCGCCGAAACTGCCGCGCTTCACGAAGACCTTCTGACGCTCGACGCCCATCTTGATACTCCGGCATTGTTTCACCGGCCCGGGTATGATTTTTCTGCGCGAGGTTCGTATGCTTCGGACTACACCAATGTCGATTTGCCACGTTTGCAGGCCGGCCACCTGGATGGCGGATTCTGGGTCATCTATACCGCTCCAGGCCCACTCACTGCAGAGGCCTACAAAGCGGCGCGAACGTCTGCACTCTTACGCCAAATGTCGATCCGCGAACTGGCCGCAAAGTACTCTGACGAGGTAGAACTTGCTTTTGAGGCCGATGACGCAGCTCGCATTCACGAGGCAGGCAAAGTTGTCGTCTTCCAAAGTATGGAGAACGCCTACCCCTTCGGCGAAGATATCTCTTTGCTGGAGGTATTCTACACCGGCGGTCTGCGGATGCTTGGGTTGGTGCACTTCGAAATCAATCAGTTCGCGGATAGTTCTACTGACGAGCCACTGCATGGCGGGTTGAGCGAGCTTGGCAAGGACTTGGTAAGGGAGGCCAATCGCCTGGGCCTAATCGTAGACGCGTCACACGCCTCAGATGATGCGCTGCGGGACATGATGGAAGTGTCCTCTACTCCGGTCATACTTTCACACAGCGGCCCCGATGGGGTGTTCGAACACGCCAGGAACGTGCCCGATGATCTGCTTGTCCAGCTGGCTGAAAGTGGGGGTGTCGTTCACGTCAACGCATTTGGCGGATACCTGGAAGAACTGGTGACCGCTCCCGAACGCGAGGCCGCCCTCGACGCGCTTAACGCCGAGCTTGGGGGCAATTTCGCGACCATGAGCGAAGACCAAATCTTGGCGTACCGCGAAGGCCGCCAAGCTGTGGATGCCGAGTTCCCTCCAGCCCGATCCAGTTTCGAGAAATATGTGGAACACCTTCTGTACACTATCAATCTGGTAGGGATTGACCACGTGGGCATTGGAGCGGACTGAGATGGTGGCGGCGGCGTTGACGGCATGGAAGACGTCGTCGCAGTTCCAAAGATCACACAGGCGCTGCTGGATGCTGGCTACAGCGCCGAAGATGTCGAGAAGGTATGGAGCGGCAACGTGCTTAGGCTTATGCGCGAAGTCGAAAGCGCCAAGACCGGTTCGCTGACTTCACCCGATATCTTGAAGTGATGTAACAGGCCATTTCAACATCCTGACCTAGGCTGAAGTCCGCTCACCTTATACTTCAATTTGGTGACACTTGGCTCCTAGACTCGACGGCACGCGCTGCTATCCCTTTCGCAAGGAGGGATTCGGGGGATGCAAGGGCCCACTGTCGATCTGATTTGGCCATCGCTGGCGCTGCTATTTGCCGGGGCGTTTTTGGGTCTGTGGCGAGTCGACACGTCTCGAAAGCACCTGATGGGCTTCGCAGCCGGATTCTTTGCATTGTTCCTGGCAATGTCTTTGCACATTGTCTTTCCCGCTCTCGGCAATGAGCTGCTTACATCGGTCCTTCACGGATTGGCGTGCTTGAGCGTGATCGCCATTGTGTGGGGTGCAGCAGCGCGTCTTGGCCAAAAAATCCCGTTGCCTGCCATGTTGTTCGTAACTGTGGTCTCGGGGGGGCTGCTCTTTTGGGCCCTCGATACCAATAAGAGTATGGCCGCCCTAATCATTCAGAACGGTGCGAGCGGCATCCTGTTCGGAACTGGCGCCATCACTCTCTGGATCGCCCGGCCGATGAGCGTTCTCGATCGGATTATCATCTGGGCAATGGGCGGGATCGCGGCATTCGGTCTCATCCGCCCTGCGGTGCTCATCTTACAAGAGGTCGAGATCGCTTTGCTCATTCAACGCAAGACAGAATTCAACACTGTGAGCTTGATGATCATTACTGCCCTCACGGTCGTTTTGGCAACGAGCCTGATTGCTGTTGCTATACGTGAAGCGATCGAGATCAAACAAGGCAGCCATCGTGTGGATCCTGTGTCCGGTTTTTTGGACAGAGCAACCTTCGATCATGCTTGCGAAGATGCGCTAGGCAATGCCCATCGACTCGCCCTCCCGGCCACATTGGCTGTTTTTGAGATTGACCGATTTGGCGCGTTCAAAGACGAATGGGGCCAGGAAACGAGCAATCTTGCCATCCGAGACTTGTCCGATATCCTTCGGTCCTGCCAGCGCGACGGCGATATCGTTGGCCGCATGTCCGAACACCAATTTGGAATTTTGCTTGTCGGAATGGGGTCGGATTCCGGTTTGAAGCTTGCGTTGGACCTTCGCGACGAAATCAAGAGAAAATGGCTCGAGATGGTCACGGGAATGGTCAATGTCTCTTTAAGCTGCGCCGTGGTCGAAGCACCGGTTGGGCAGACTTACTTATCGGCCCTGCGGCTCGCGTTTGGTTCGCTAGGCAAAGCCAAGACGAGCGGCAGCAATTGCATCATCGTGGATGGCAAAGAGGTTACCGGGCAAAAACTCGGACGTAACGAAACGGCGAGTATCGTTGCACACGGCTAACACCTTGCATCAATTGGCGTCCAATCAACCAATCAAGAAGGCACGGTCAAGCCGCGTGAAGCACTCCAAGGTCCGCTGTCAAATCGCCAACAGTGTGAGGCGCAGCCACTGAGCTCTGCACGGGTGGTCGGGTAAGAGCGGCCATCAGTTCCGTATCGAATGAGGGCAGTTTCGCGCAGAGGCCGGCGAGCTTCGCATTGTTACCAGCGCCTGGCGCAACCGCCCAACCGAGTTTGGGTGTTGAAATGCTCGGGCCATCGGCAGCCAAAACCAAATCGCAAGCAAGAGCGAGCTCAAGTCCATCATCGCCAAACCCGCCATCGTCACGCGCTACGGTGACCGGCCGAATAGTCTCCAACACTTGCAGCGTCTCCTGGAAAAGCCGCAATTCCCAATTGCTGTCTGATTGCACCCAAGATGCGATGTCATCGGCAGTACAAAACGGGCTGTCGATCCCTTGGATAACCACCAGTTGGCAATCGGCATCACGATCTGCCTCGCGCAATACGAATTGCAGACCCAACAGCAATTCGCGATCCATCCCTTGAATGGCAGCGGATCGATCCAATGAGATAACGGTGATGGCGCCAGTTTTCTGGCTAGTAATCCGTCCCGATATTGGCGTTTGGCAACCCATAAAGCACTCTCTTGAGAATTATCTTACAAGATCGTCATATCCAGCTCAGCCAATGTTTCGAATGACAGCGCGGGCCATTCAATTGACTCCAGCGGCCAAATCGAGCCGAAATTTACCTTGTGGAAAGATTTGATGTGGCCAGCCAAGACAAATTGATCTTCACAACTATCCATCGCATCAGACGGCATGTCGCTTACTTACCATCGCCGGGCCAATCTTTCGGTGCAGACGATGCTGCAGGTGTTGGCCGAACACGGCAAAGATCCGAGTTCGTGCCTTGAGGGCACCCATCTGACTCCAGCGAATTTGCTGAGCTCCGAAACAAAGATTAGCGACGACGAGGAGATCCGCATTCTCGAGAAGGCTCTGGCCGAGCTCCCGAAGAAGGCCGGATACGGAGTCCGCTCCGGTGGTACGTTTCACGCCACGACCTATGGCGCTTGGGGCCTAGCGATCATGTCGAGCCCCACGGTTCGAGAGGCGATGGAAGTGGGAGTGCGCTATTCAGCGCCATTCATGTTGAGCAAGCTCAGCATGCATACTGAGGCATCCATGCTCAAGCTTGCGATTGACATGGAGGCGTTGCCTGATTCGATCCGGCTCTACATATTTGAGCGGGTCTACGCGACATACATGATCTTCATCCGCGATATGTTGCCAGGCCAAGATCGATCCGTGTTCGAATTGCATCTGCCAATCGAGGACGAAATATATGGCCAAGAATTGGCCGAGATCACCGGTAAGACCGTACGCTTGGGTAGCCCCGGTTTCGCGATCGTGACGCCCCAGGAGTGGCTCGCTCAAGCGATGCCGCAAGCGGATGCTATCGCGCATTCGCACTTCAAGCAGCAATTGCAATCCTTGCTCAACTCAAAGCGTGAACTCCCCGATCACGCGCAAATGATCCGCGATCACATGATCGACGCAAATCGCTTTTCTCCCCAGCTTGAGGAAGTCGCTGCAAAAGCCGGACTAAGCGGCCGCTCTTTCAGGCGAAGGCTGCAAGAAGAAGGCACGTCGTTCAAAGAGATCGTCCTGTCTACAAAGATGACGATCGCCAAAGAACTGCTGTCCACCGCCGGCCTGTCGGTCAACGGAACCGCCCACCGCCTGGGCTATTCGGAGGCAGCGAGTTTCTCTCGGGCCTACTCCCGCTGGTGGGGTCACAACCCAGGGCAAGCTGGCAGGGAAGGCACGCCAAGCTAGCCTTTGCACCAAGCCATCAGCGGTTGCACGATCCGAATGCAATCCAACATTGCACTGCAGCCTGATCGTCTCATAGGAGTGCTCCGCTATGCTAGTTTTCTCTGAACAGCGCCAAACCCGCCATGCTCCGACGCGAGAACTCAACAACGGCGAATGGGTGCCCTATGCGGAGGTGCCCGCCCGATTTAAGGAGATCAAGCGGGCCCTCGGACAATCAAATGCTGTCGTCGACCATGGACTCGAACCGATTTTGGCGGTCCATGATGACGACTATGTTCAGTTTCTGCAGGAAGCGCACAATCGTTGGCTTGCCGAAGGTCGCGATGGAGACGCGATTGGATACGCCTTCCCGGTCGTCCACCGACGAAAGCAGAACTTCAAGCGCATCGATGCAGCGCTCGGCGCCTTTGCGATCGACGCGGCCACTCCGATAACTGCCGACACTTGGTCCGCAGCCTATTGGTCAGCGCAGGCTGCCTTGAGCGGGATCGGCGCCATTGCGACCGGCGAAGCTCGCGCTTTCGCCCTCTGCCGTCCCCCCGGCCATCATGCCGGGGTCGATTACATGGGCGGCTATTGCTACCTCAACAATGCTGCAATCGCAGCGCAGGCAGCGCTCGCTCACGGGCTCGGTCCCGTGGCAATTCTTGATGTCGATTATCATCATGGCAACGGCACCCAGGATATATTCTTCGAGCGCCCGGATGTCTTTTTTGCTTCGATCCATGCCGATCCGACCGAGGACTTCCCGTACTTTTGGGGACACGCGGATGAGACCGGCAAAGGCGACGGAGAAGGTGCAACACTCAATTTGCCGCTCCCGCGCGCCACGCGATGGCCAAGGTATGAAGAGGCGCTCAACCATGCGATCACGCAGATTGCCAATTGGGGCGCGAGATGCCTCGTTGTTTCGTTTGGCGCAGACACCTACCGAGATGACCCAATTTCGCACTTTGCCTTGGAGACGGCCGACTACGAAAAGATGGGCTCAACCATCAAAGCACTAAATCTGCCGACGCTGACAGTGATGGAAGGCGGCTATGACCTCGAATCGCTGGGACGCAATGTCGGCAGCTTCTGCATTGGCCTCAGCTAGCGCCTAAGAGCTCCCCGCAGGCCAAGCGGACCTAGAATCGGATCGAATGTGCGTCGCAAACAGCTCAAGCTTCGGGTCTAGCATGAGGATAGTGGTGGACAGGGCTGGATTCGAACCAGCGTACGCTTGCGCGGGCAGATTTACAGTCTGCTGCCTTTAACCACTCGGCCACCTGTCCACACAGTTCCTGGCGGGAATTATGACGCTGCTCCTTGCAGAGCTGTCAGCCGAGACGGGCCCCTTTGGCGAAGGGCAGCTTGCCTGTCAATGGGCCAACTGGCAGGGAGGCCGAACAAGGCAAAATTTAGGAGCGGAAATGGCGCGATCTGAGCGCAAACGGGCCCTTCGCGGTCGCGCAGGGAGAATGAAAGGCGGAAGGGGCTCCGGCAAGGCAACCTCGGGGCACGTGCGGCTATGGGGGCGTCACCCGGTCGAAGCCGCGCTCAAAAATCCTGAGCGGCAGCACCGCAAACTATGGGCCACACGCGAAGGTATCGAAAGCCTTGACGGCGAACTCCCATCAGATTTTCCTGTCGAATATGCTGATGTCTCCGACCTCGCCCGATTGGTTGCGCGCGATGCACCGCACCAAGGCCTGGTGCTCGAATGCGAGCCGCTCGATACGGTGTTTCTCGATCAAATACTTAGCGGAGAGGCCAGCAAACCTGTGCTGTTGCTCGATCAAGTGACGGATCCCCACAATGTAGGTGCGATCCTTCGCTCGGCCGCGGCCTTTGGGGCGGCCGGCGTTGTTACACAGGATCGGCACACCCCCGCCGAATCTGGCGTGCTTGCCAAATCAGCCTCGGGGGCCTTGGAAACAGTCCCGTGGGTGCGTGTGGTCAACCTCGCACGCGCGCTCGATGAGATTGCAGAGGCCGGATATTGGCGTATCGGACTTGCCGGCGAAGCGGAATCCACGCTCGCTGACACAATGACCACTGGCCCAATCGCCATGGTTCTCGGAGCAGAAGGCGAAGGAATGCGGCAAAATATCGCCTCTCATTGCGATGCATTGGCGCGGTTACCAATTGGTTCAGCTATTGAGAGTTTGAATGTATCCAATGCTGCGGCGATTTCGCTTTATGCAGCAGCGACGCGATCCATGGGAGATTAGAACATGCAACATTTCTCGCCAGCCCGAACCAAAGCCGTGGCGCTTCTGGTGGGTCTGTCCCTCTTCCTGAGCGGATGCTTTCTTTCTCCTGGAAAATTCACCTCTGAGCTCGTGCTAACTGGTGAAGATGAGTTCTCTTTTACCTACGAAGGCGAGATCTTCTTTTTGGGTATGTCGTCGATTGCAAAGATGAGTGCCCAAGGGGAAGCATCGGCCGAATTGCGAATGTCTTGCTTCGATGAAGAAACGTTTGAAGAGCGTGAGTGCACCGAAGCCGAGCTGGCTGAACAGCGAGCAGGATCGTCCCTCGAGATGGAGCAAAGCGCGCAGCAGGCGCAACAACTTTCAGCTATGATGGGAGGGATTGATCCGAGCGAACCTGAAGCGGCCGAGGAGCTGCGCAAGCTGTTGCTACGCCAGAAGGGTTGGGAGCGCGTGGTCGACAAAGGCAACGGCGTCTTCGATGTGACGTATTCTGTATCAGGCAAGTTGTCGCACGACTTCATGTTCCCGCTCATTGAAGAGTTTCCGACTTTCAACCCATTCGTTCAGATCTTTGTTCGTGAGGGATCCGTTGTCCGAATCAACGCGCCCGGCTTCGGGCCGCAAGACAACGATGTACCGATGATGGGCAATATGGGGGGAATGGCCGGGATGGCAGCCTTGGGCGCTGAGTCAGATCAATCGAGCGGAAGTTCAGCTCAGATTCCGGATTTGCCCGAACTTGATGGCACATTCCGGATTGTTACCTCAGGTCGAATTCTTGCCAACAACACTGACGAAGGCCCGACACTGGCGGGCGACCGGGAGAGTCTCGAATGGGACATCTCTCCGCGCACCAAAGATGCCCCGACCGCGCTGGTTGACCTTTCACGATAGCAATCGATCAAGCGATCTTATTCAGCAGCACAAACAAATAGCCCCGCCGGAGTGATCCGAGCGGGGCTAATTGCACAAGGGTGCCTTGCGTACCCTTAACGATTCAGTTGACGGCGTCTTTGAGACCTTTGCCCGCTTTGAACTTAGGCTGGGTCGAAGCCGGAATGTTCATCGGTTCGCCGGTGCGGGGATTGCGACCAGTGGAAGCTTTGCGTTTTGCGACCGAGAATGTTCCAAACCCAACCAAGCGCACTTCGTCTCCTCCAGCCAACGCTTTAGTGATCGAATCGAACACGCCCTCGACGGCGGTTGACGCATCGCTTTTTGATAGGCCGCTGGACTCGGCTACTGCACTGATCAGATCATTTTTGTTCATCTAGTGAACCCCCTATACTTCTTGAACCGACTTCGGTTGGGTGAATCGCTTCCCCGAAAGCGCGCAAATTGAGCCTTTTTGGGACATTGTGTCAAAGACAAATCACATGAAACCCCGCCTTATGGGCCAAATCCATGAGCAATTGCGACAAAACGCGCCTCAATTGGCCTGAGTGCCCGGAAGAGCCGACCATTAATCATCACTGCACGAACAAAACACGGCGTTGCGCAGCGCAGTTAATAACAATTGACCAAACTCAATCAGATCAGTGCGCGGTCGGCACATCACTCCCTGGCTGTCCTGCCGGCTTGGGTTGGCTCGCAAGATCGTCAGCCTCGGTCCATTCGATCGGGCTCGGCATTGAAACCAGCGCATGCTCCAGCACTTGATCAACATGGCTGACCGGAACGATCTCCAAACCTTGCTTCACATTCTCAGGAATCTCAGCCAGGTCTTTCACGTTCTCATCAGGGATAAGGACCTTCTTTATGCCTCCCCGAAGCGCGGCTAGGAGCTTCTCCTTGAGCCCGCCGATGGCAAGCACCCGTCCACGCAAGGTGACTTCACCGGTCATCGCAACCTCGGGCCGGACAGCTACACCGGAGAGTGTCGACACGATCGATGTAACCATACCAATACCGGCGCTCGGACCATCCTTGGGAACAGCGCCCTCGGGTAGGTGGATATGAACATTCTTGCGTTGGAACAGCGATGGTTTGATGCCGTAAGTCGGAGCGCGAGACTTCACAAAGCTGAACGCCGCAGCAACGCTTTCGTTCATCACTTCGCCGAGTTTGCCCGTCGTCTTCACTTCACCTTTGCCCGGCGTCGTCACGCTTTCGATAGTGAGCAATTCACCACCAACCGAAGTCCAGGCTAGGCCTGTCACAGTGCCGATCTGGGCCTCATCCTCAGAAGTGCCATGCTTGAATTTCCGAACACCGGCGAATTCGCCCAGGTTTTCCGGGGTGACGGTTACGCTTGCGGTCTCTTTTTCAAGGATCTTGCGCAGGCTCTTGCGTGCAAGCCTTGCGATTTCGCGCTCGAGCGTGCGGACACCGGCTTCACGAGTGTAATAGCGAATGAGATCCCGCAGTCCCTCTTCAGTCAGCTCAAACTCGCCCTTCTTCAGGCCGTGCGCTTTGACTTGCTTAGCGATCAGATGACGCTGAGCAATCTCGACTTTTTCGTCCTCGGTGTACCCTTCGAGCCGGATGATCTCCATGCGATCGAGCAAAGGCTGTGGAAGGTTAAGGCTGTTCGCAGTGGTCACGAACATGATGTCGCTCAGATCAAGATCGAGTTCGAGGTAGTGGTCTTGGAACTTGTTATTCTGCTCGGGATCGAGAACCTCAAGCAGCGCCGACGCGGGATCACCGCGAAAATCCTGTCCAAGTTTATCAATCTCATCGAGCAGGAACAACGGATTGCTTGTGCCAGCCTTCTTGAGGTTGTTGACGATCTTACCGGGCATCGAGCCAATATAGGTCCGTCGGTGCCCGCGGATCTCAGCTTCGTCGCGCACTCCGCCTAGGGACTGCCGGACGAACTCACGCCCGGTTGCCTTGGCAATCGATTTGCCAAGCGACGTCTTGCCGACGCCCGGAGGTCCTACCAAGCACAGGATCGGTCCCTTGAGTTTGTTTGTGCGTGCTTGAACGGCTAGGTACTCAATGATCCGATCTTTGACTTTCTCAAGCCCGTAGTGGTCGGCGTCGAGAATATCCTGAGCCTTGGCAATGTTTTTCTTGAGCCGCGATTTCTTGCCCCAGGGGAGGCCCAGAAGTACGTCCAAGTAGTTGCGAATAACAGTCGCTTCGGCACTCATCGGCTGCATTGCCTTGAGCTTCTTGAGCTCGGCCTTGGCTTTTGTTTTCGCTTCTTTCGAAAGTTTTGTCTCTTCGATCTTCTCTGACAGTTCGGCGATCTCATCGCCATCATCGCCATCACTGCCTCCGAGCTCGCTCTGGATCGCTTTGAGCTGTTCGTTGAGATAGTATTCGCGCTGAGTCTTCTCCATTTGGCGTTTGACCCGACCGCGGATCTTGCGCTCGACTTGGAGAACCGAGAGCTCACCCTCCATATGCGCCATCACCAATTCCAAGCGCTTCAGAGGGTTGGCTTCGGTGAGTAAGGCCTGCTTGTCCGAGACCTTGGCGTTGAGCGCAGCTGCGATTGTATCCGCGAGATCGCCCGCATCATCGATATCACTGACATCGACATTTGCGTCTTCGCCTAGCTTCTTATTGAGCTTGGCGTATTCTCCAAATTGTTCGATCACTTGGCGCATCAGAGCAGTGACATCGCTTCCTGCCACCGTTTCCGGCTCTTCCAGCGCCACTTCGGCCAAGACATAGCCTTGCTCGTCGCGCAGTGCTGAAAGGTTGGCTCGGTGAGTGCCTTCAACGAGAACACGAACGGTGCCGTCAGGCAGTTTGAGCAATTGAAGCACCTGCGCCACCACGCCGACATCGTACAAATCGTCGCCGCTTGGATCATCGCAAGCCGGATCGAGTTGCGCGAGCAAGAAGATATCCTTGCTCGCCTCCATCGCCGCTTCAAGCGCAGCAACCGATTTGTCACGGCCTACAAAAAGCGGGACGACCATGCCGGGAAACACCACGATGTCGCGGAGAGGTAAGAGCGGAAAATGCTGTGTCATTCAATTATCCATGGCCGCCATCGGGGCGCACCTTTGAGAGTAATATGGGTAGCTCCAGCGAGGGGTGCAACGCACAAGCTAAAAATGCGTGTGGATGAGAGCCGCCAAGTGCAAACTCTACTGTCGATCAGACCGGATGCCCATCGTGGCGGCTCGGGTCGAACGTGTAGAAGCAGCTCAACGTGTAGCGAACACCTGACGAGATGGGCTCAACTCCGTGCAAATATCGGTTCGTCGACGGGAAGTAGGCGAGCATGCGTGGCTTTATCTCGGGTTTCCAATCGCGCTGAGGAAAGAAAAGGCCACCGCCTTCATAGGAATCGTTGAGGTAAATGATCGAAGCGAATGCACGCCACGGCGTTGCATTCGGGCGACCATCAGGCTCCTCGCAATCCGCGTGCGCGCGCTGGCTATCACCAGGACGCCAGCGCACCAATTGGAGCGTGTCGCCGTAGATTTCATCATCGATGGCGTAATGCTGACGGATTTGCGCGACTGTCCTTTTGCGGATTTCCCGCACCAGCCTCATTATCGGCGCCGGCATCGACCGCGGATTGATCATCCGTCCATGCCAGATATCACTTTCAGGAAGATAGGTTTCCCAAGGGGCGTCCGGCTTGCTCACAAATTTGCACAGCCGCTCGCGTTCCTTTTCCGTAATGAAATCGGGGAGAACGCCAATCGGTTGACCATTCAGAGATCGCGCATGGCGGATTTCGCTCGTGGCCTCTCCTCGGCCATCACCGTTGGAGGCGATTACCACACCGGCTTTTGAGCTCATTCCGGGCAGCACGGTAGGCTGAGGCAGATCCACTCTCAGGCTCTTGCGACCAGTCAATTTGCGGCCACGGTTCCAAGGGTCTCTGTGATCACGCATGCTGGGTTTGCCGATTGACCGCCGGCACTCACCCCATGCCTGGGAGATTAAAGCCTGGCGGCAGCCCCATGCTTCCTTGCATCGACTTCATTTCCTCTGCCGAGACCCGATCGGATTTGTCGCGTGCATCGTTAAAAGCCGCGGTTACCAGGTCTTCCACCATGTGCTTTTCTTCGGGCTTCATCAGGCTGTCATCGATTGAAACCCCAAGGATTCGGCCCTTGGCGGTGGCACGAACTGTGACAAGCCCGCCGCCGGCAGTGCCCTCAACCTCGATTGAATCGAGCTTGGCTTGCATATCATTCATTTGGGTCTGGATTGTCTCAGCGGCTTGCTGAGCAGCCTGAAGCATTTCTTCCATCGATTTCATTTGGGGGTCTCCGTTCTGGTCTAGGCTTGGCCACCCGCAGCGGTCGCGCGAGTGACAGTGTTGTTCGGCTCGATCAATTGCGCGTCCGGAAAAGCTTCAAGCGTGGCCTTCACCAGCGGATCGGCCCGGACACGGTCTTGCTCCGCGCGCTTTTCTGCTTCCGCCTGCTCACGAAGACTAGCCTTCGCATTCCCTGATCTGCGTTCCACTTGCCAGCGCTTTCCGGTCAGCTTGAGCAAAGCGTCGCGAATGTCCGGCGCGGGATCATCGGGAAAACTGTCAGCCTGTTCAAATATGAGTCGTTCAGGCGCGAGTTCAATAACGCGAACGCGGTCGCGCATCATCTGAGCGACCCGCAACTGGCCGGCTCTATCGACTCGATCAACAAGGTCTGACCAATCGAGAGCCGATTGCGACCCACCGCCCGAGCCCTCACCCGCTCCAGCAGGAGCCGATCCAGCGGGCGCGTGTGCCAATTGCTCGAGCCGCTTCGCCAGCTTCCCCGGATCCGGCAAGTTCGAGGCGTGCAGCACCCGCAGCAATGCCATGTGCGCAGATACGAGCGGGTCGGGCGCTTGGCGCACTTCATCATGCCCCTTAAGCAAAAGCTGCCACAAACGGTGCAATTGCGCAGCACTGAGACGTTCGGCGAATTCTGCGAGCGCTTTGCGCTCCTCCTCAGTCGGGGCATCGGGCTCGCCACCGGAAACCTGCGCCACCGTAATCCGGTGCACAAGGTCCATAAGCGCGCGCATCAAAGCGAGGGGTTCGACACCAAGGGCATATTGCTCATCGATGCCGGCAAGCAACGCCTGTGCGTCACCCTCGAGCAACACTTGCAAGACCTTCCTCTGGGCGCCCTTATCCGCGAGACCGAGCATCTCCCGAACTCGCTCCGCAGTGACTTTGCCTTCGGTATCGAGATCCGCATGCGCGATCGCTTGATCGAGGATAGACAGGCCATCGCGTGCCGAACCTTCGGCAGCGCCGGCAATGATCCTCAGCGCTTCCTCTTCGGCTTCGACCCCTTCGAGGCGGCAGACATTGCCATAGTGCTCTGCCAGCAGATCTGCAGGTATTCGGCGCAGATCAAATCGCTGCGTACGGCTGAGCACCGTGACAGGAAGCTTGTCAACTTCGGTGGTTGCAAACAGGAACTTCACATGCGCTGGCGGCTCTTCAAGCGTCTTCAGCAAGGCATTGAATGCATTGCGTGACAGCATGTGAACTTCGTCAATGATGTAAATCTTGTAGCGCGCAGAAACCGCCGCATAGCGCACAGCCTCAATGATCTCACGAACATCGTCGACGCCGGTGTGCGACGCCGCGTCCATTTCAATCACATCGATATGCTGGCCTTCGGCTATCCCCGTGCAATATTCGCACACACCACACGGATCGATAGTCGGACCGCCCTGCCCGTCTGGCCCAACGCAATTGAGCGCCTTGGCGATCAAGCGCGCGGTCGAAGTTTTCCCGACTCCGCGCACGCCAGTCATCAGAAAGGCATGCGCTAGCCGGTCGCGTTCGATCGCGTTGGCAAGCGTACGCACCATCGGCTCTT
>Ga0207422_1003943_pt1 | contig 13336 bp, 11 predicted proteins | sample MarCyaLeptolynsp_FD_187757 | JGI IMG/M metagenome (GOLD analysis project Ga0207422, IMG submission 187757) | Marine cyanobacterial communities from Panama - species 1 Leptolyngbya sp. (SPAdes) | ecosystem: Environmental > Aquatic > Marine > Unclassified | place: Panama: Panama City | collected...
GCAATATCCACAAGGGATTGTCCGCGTGTCGCCAATACTTGATGGCATACGCCGTTTACAGGAGGTATATTGAGCAAATCACCCGGTCGCAAATTGAATATAACACGATAATCATTGCACCACGCGAGGCTTTCTGGTGCAAGGCTGTAGCGGGATGCTATCGCATTGATGCTATCCCCTTGAATAGCCGTATAGTTCACAAATTGGCTACGTGGACGATCCCCGGTAATGATTGTGAATGGATCATAGCGCAACCCGGTGATTTCAGATGGTGACAAATCACCCTGTAGCACGATTGGTGTTAGCAATAAATTTGCTAGTTCTTCAGAACTTAGTGTCGGTGCCACAGGTGGCTGACTCACGCCTTGCTCCACATCAGTCGGGATAACTTCCGTTTCCGTTGGGATGATTTCCGTCGCAGTAGGTGGCACATCTGTCGCTGGAATATCTGTTGGTGCAACAGCCACTTGCTGCGGTTCCGGTGTCGGCAACAGCAACACCACAACTGCCGCGATTGTCAATGCAAAGGCACCGAATAAGCTCAACCAACCGACTGCTTTGCGCCATGTCGGTAGGGATTGTTTTTGTTCGATCCGTTGGTTCCAATCCTCAGGCGGACGCGCAATTGATGGTGATGTATCGTCCAGTGGATCAACAGGGGGTTCGGGAATATAGTTCATAGTTTGTCTCAATTAGTACAAATCAACTGATCTGTTCAATATCATGTGTGACAGTCTAGCCTAGTGAAACTAGCAGGTCAACGCCAACGTAGGGGAAACGGTTAATTTCTGGGGTTAAGTTGCGCCCTTACAATCTAGCGTGGTCATAGTAAAATCGAACGATTCAGCATTCTTGCGTGTCTATTTTGGCACAACACTTTATTGATTGAACGAAAGTCAATATCATGACTGTGAATAGTGCCAGCCTAACAGAAGATGCGCTGAAAGAAGAATTAGCAATAGAAACACTTCAACAGCAGCAACAAGAAGAAACGAATGCACAGGTCGCCGGAGCAACCGGTATTCTCGCTCTCGGGAATATCTTGAGTCGTGTTTTGGGCTTGATCCGTGAAACGGTGCTGACGTTCTTATTCGGTGCGACGAGTGCAGTCGATGCCTTGCAAGTCGCTATTATTGTACCAAAAGCAATTTACGACTTGCTGATAGGGGGTCACATCAACGGGGCAATTGTCCCTGTTTTGAGCGAAATCGTCACAGTCAAAGGTAGAGATGAACTCTGGCGGGTGGTTTCTATATTGCTCAGTGTTGTTGCAACGTTGCTTTCTGGCTTATCCATTCTGATCATCTTGTTTGCGCCGCAGGTTGTGGCATTGGTCGCTGGCGGTGCGGATTTACAAACACGCCTCTTAGCAACCAATCTATTACGGTTGACCGCCCCTGCTTTGATCTTCATGGGGTTATTCGCAATTTTTAGCGGCACACTGTATGCACTGCGGTCTTTTGCGTTGCCAGCATTTGCAGGGGTTGTATTTAATGGTGGCATCGTCATCGTGACTTTAGCACTCGCCCCACCCTTACACATTATCCCCGCAATAGATTCCGAAAGCCTGCTGAAAATTGCCTATGCGCGTCCGGCGGAAGGCATCCAAGTTGTGGCGATGGGCTGGGTGATTGGTGCAATTGCCCAGATGCTCTTACAACTACCCGGATTACGGCGTTCCAAGCTCGGATTCACCTTCGATTGGCAGCATCCAGCTTTGAGAAGTATCGTCCTACTCTACGCCCCTGTGATGTTCTCACTCATTATGGATACATTGGTGATTCGTCCTTTCAGCTATAATCTTGCCAGCCAAACAGGAGAAGGCAGCATTGCCTATATGAACTGGGCGACAACGCTCATTCAATTTCCACAAGGGTTAGTCGCAACCGCGATTAGTATCGCCATTTTGCCAACATTAGCTGGACAAGCCGTCATGCAAAACGGCATCACCGCCTTTAAGAACACGCTGGGGCTGGGCTTACGCCTTGCAACAACACTCATCATCCCAGCAACGATTGGTTTGTATTTACTCTCTGTGCCGATAATCTCGCTCTTATTTGAACATGGTGCATTTACCGCAGCCGATACCATCACCACTGCAAACGCACTTCGGCTTTACCTAATTGGTTTACCGTTTGCCGCAATTGATCTGCTGTTAGTTTATGCGTTTTATGCCCGCAAAGATACGCTCACCCCTGCCTTAATCGGTGTTTTGAGTTTGATCGTCTACATGGTCACGGCGATTCTTCTGCTGGATCGTTTTGGACTATTCAGTTTGATGATTGCTGATAGCGTCAAGCATATCACTCACGCGACGATTTCAGCCATTTTGCTCAGTCGTCGGATGGGGGGATACGGTGAACAACGATTTGCGGTTACGTTGGGTAAAACAGCATTTGCCGCTCTCGTGATGGCAGTCGTCGGTTATTTTGCATTGCCTGCCCTTACGAGCATCATCGGAACACAGGGTGTCATCCAAGAAACCTTGCTAGTGATGGCAGGTGGCATCGTTTGCGGTGGTGCCTTCTTGATTATGGCAGCATTGCTACGCTTGCAAGAACTTTATTGGCTGGCAGGGTTAATCAAAGGCAAACTAACCCGTTAGGTTCGTTATTCAGTGATCCAATCACCTACATAGAGAAATTCATTCCTACCTGCTATGAGTATTTGTGTTTCACGGCTGCTGACACTGACCAGATCAATACTGAGTGTCTGGAAAGCATCAGAATCAAAAACGCTGTAGGCAATAAAGCGTCCATCGGGTGACCACATCGGATATTCTGTTTGCAGAACGCCTTCGTAAAATGTGAGTTGAATTCTATTTTCGCCATCGGCATCCATGATGAAGACATTGGCATCCGTCTCTTGTTGGCTCACATATGAGATTTGTTGTCCGTCGGGTGACCAGACAGGTTGGTAATTTTCTCGCTGATCGCTATTTGTAGTTAGAATACGTTCATTCTGACCATTCGCATCGATGATATGTATCTGGCGTGATCCGATCTCGCCTGATGAAAAGAGAATCTCATCCGACACAGGTGACCACATCGGGTCGAATTCATTGACTTCAGGGGTATCTGTCAATTGTATGAGATTATTTCCATCGGCATCCATGATGAATAAATCGCCTGCAAAATCATCAATTTCAGACGCAGCAAAGACGATCTGTTCCCCATCTGGTGACCAACGAGCAATCACACTGCCATAGGCTTCAAAAGTCAATTGTGTGAGGTTGTCACCATCCCCATCCATCACAAACACATCAGATAAGAAACTTTCATCATTAACTTCCACAATCAGCACATACTGATCACGTTCGGCATTGTAGTGAGGTGCATAACTATACGCTGTGCCATCCGTTAACATGACTGAATTGGTGCCATTCACATTCATACGAATGACTTCTGCCAAGCCGCTCAAATCAGAATCATAGACGATAATGCCTTGTGGTGGCGTTTCTTCAATGGCAAAGGATGTATTGTGAACATATGTGATTGTGAGTGTTGTTACGAAAAGTAGTAGAACTAAAGTGGAAAAATCACGAAATCGCATGGGGCAGCCTATTAACCTCGACGCTTGTCTATTGATTGAGTTAGCCGTAGTATGGCAGATGACCTGCAAGCGTGCAACGGACTCAATTATGGTTCAACAACAATCCCAGCGACCTCCTTCACGACGCAACCTCTTGATGCTATTCGGGCTGATGGGGGCTGGCACAGCTTCTTGCATCGGCGGTGGATTGATTGGCGGTATTTTGTTGATGCTGCGCCCATCCCGAACAAATCAAGTCATTTATGTCACAGAAACACCACCAGCAGCACCGACACCTGTCGCGCAAATTACTCCCGAACCGGGCATTATCAGCAGGGAAGAATGGGGTGCGCTGCCACCCAATCACAATGCAACTTTTGAGGAAGGTTTCTACAGCACAGACAATCCAGAAGGCTGGCGCGTCTACGATACAAATCTGGAAGATGCTTATCAAACAGTCGTGATTCATCACTCGGTCATCTATGAAGCGGATGATAATGAAACAATGCTGGAAATCCAGCGATTTCATCGAGATAAGCGGAATTGGGCAGATGTTGCCTACCATTTTTTTGTCGGTAAAAGTGGCGCAATTTATCAAGGGCGCGATTGGGCAGTACGCGGTACCCACGTCGGAGGTTACAATACAGGGAGTCTTGGCATTTGTTTACTGGGCAACTTCATGAATGAATCTCCAACAGATGCCCAGATCACCAGCACAAATCAACTACTAGCATGGCTTGTTACACGCTTAAAGCTCACTCATATTGCCGGACACCGCGATTTCAACGCCGATACACTCTGCCCCGGTGATAATTTATTCCTTCATCTGGATACTTTTGCAGCAACCCAGAGCTTGACACATAGCATCGAAGGCTATCAACCACCAGCCGATGCCACACCAACATCCCAAGATATAGGATGCGCATGTCCGGGTTGCAACAACACAATTGTATAACTTGTATGAATCTCGCAGGAAACGCCAATACTTTTAACCAGAATTTAAAACGTTTTACATTGAGGAACGAATGTTTAATTAATAATCGTTAATTCAGCTTTCTGAATGAGTAAAGCATTAGCAATAAAGTGAAATATTTTGAAACTTTTATGCGTGAAAGAATCTACAAAAAGGCTTTTTGTACAATTATTCACTATCGATAATTAAGATAATGAACACCGTAAACTCATATTCGAAATCGTTGACTTTACGGTGGAAAGTGATAGAATCACGTTCAAATAGATGTGTGGAGTACACAAACTAAATTTATTTAAACATTTTTTTCTCTCCAAAACTCCACACAGTCAATTCTCGCCCCTCACAAGGGGCGTTTTTAATTCTCAAACATCTGTACAATCTACCAAAAAGGTTCATACATCTTATGTCTAAACCATTGAAAAACCTTGTGGAGCGTTTCACAAACTCAAGGATCATGGTCATTGGTGATGTCTTTTTGGATGAATATGTTTCTGGTACCGCCTCACGCCTCAGCCGAGAAGCCGCCATCCCTGTCTTAGAATTTCAATCCCGACGATTCATTCCCGGTGGTGCTGCTAACCCGGCTGCGAATATCGCTGCGTTGGGTGCAGACGCAGTCTTGATAGGTGTTGTTGGTGAAGATGATGCTCACCATAGTCTCGCACAGACATTGACCGCTCACTCCATTTCTCCCAACCATCTCATCCCTTGTTCAGATCGCCCGACAACGGTGAAAACACGCATCCTCGCGCAGATGGGGTTGCGATTTCCGCAGCAAGTCGCCCGAATCGATACTCTATCGCGGGAATCCATCAATGAGCAAACAGAAGTGAATATCTTGCAAAAAATCGAACAAAACCTAGAAAATACACACGCCATCCTCTTTTCAGATTATCACACAGGCTTACTGACAAAATCCTTAGTCGATAAAATCCGCGACATGACTCAAGCGAGTGGAATTTTGCTCACAAGTGATACACAGGGACAACTAGAAAAATACGCAGGGTGTCATCTCGTCAAGTGCAATGCTGATGATGCACAAACCCATCTAGGACGCGATCTTAAATCCGATGAAGATTTTGCGGCGGCTGCGCAGGAATTATTTATCGCCTTGAATGTGATCGGTGGCATTGTCATTACACGTGGGAGTGATGGTGCCACTCTCGCAACAGGTGATGATTTACCGCAACATCTACCCGCACCCAAAGTCCGCGATGTATTTGATACTGTCGGTGCGGGTGATACAGCAATCGCTGTCATGACGTTGGCTTTAGCAGTAGGTGCCAATTACGCAGAAGCTGTGCAACTCGCCAATTTCGCCAGTGGGATTGTTGTACAGCGCGTCGGCAATTATGCGCCATCCCCACAAGAGTTGCTGGATATTTTGTAGCATTTACAACTCAATTACCCCATATTTTTCAGCCGTTCCAGAACTTTATCCCAAACGTCTGTGTTGATGAGGTGAGGCGGTTTTTCACCACGCAATACCTGCAAAACCTGACTCGCCGCAGACTCGTAGATGCGTTTTTTGCCATCTTCCGTTGCAGAAGCAATATGCGGTGTGACCACAACATTGTGCCGATGCAACAAAGGATTATCTGACTTCATCGGATAAGGTTCCATCACATCCAAGCCCGCACCAAATAAATGACCACTATCCAGCGCATGGAACAAAGCAGTTTCATCAACGACACCCCCCCGCGCTGTGTTGATGAAGATTGCCCCCCGTTTCATCTGAGAAAAACGGTCAGCGTTGATCAAATGTCTCGTTGTCTCCATTAGAGGTACATGCACCGAGACCACATCGGCATTTTCCAAAGTAGCTTGCAAACTAGAAACAAGCTCAACGCCTAAATCGCTTCCCACTTTGGCATCAATAAAGGGATCATATGCTTGGACTTGCATACCCATTGCGAGAGCTACCTTTGCCATATGACGTGCAATTCGCCCAAAACCCACCAACCCTAGACGCTTTCCTGCAAGCTCTACACCTTGATGCTCTGCGTAATAATCAGATTTTTCCGTATGGCGTAATTCATATTCCGCATATTTCAGTTCTTTTGCGACAGCAAACAGCAACATCAGCGCATGTTCCGCCGTAGAAATCGTTGGACCATCCGGCGCATTACAGACAGCAATACCACGCTCGGTTGCAGCAGCGACATCAACCTTGTCATAACCAATACCTGTCCGGCAGATAACTAGCAGATCAGGGGCTTTGTCCATGACATCGCCATCATAGCGAGAAATCGAAGCGATCACCCCGTTTGCCATCCCGATGCCATCATATTCATCATCCGAACTGTGATCTGCGATAACGACTTGAGTTTGACGTTCTAAATAATCTTTATAGTGAAATGGTGCTTCACGTTCCAACCAGACTGTGTGCATATTCGATCCCCCTTGCATTTACGTCAGTTTCGATGATTGTAGCGATAGGCACTCAATGACACAAAAAACGTGCCAATTACCCTTCCTGCTGCTATCATTGGCAAAAATTATCGTCACTTTTAGGAGAAATTATTATGACTAAAGCTCTACGCACAGGTGTGATCGGTTGTGGTGCTATTGCCCAGATTATGCACATTCCCTATCTCATCGAACATGAAAAATTTGAACTCATCAGCGTGTGTGATGCTTATGAACCCGTTTTGAATGAAGTTGCAGATCGCTATCATATTACAAAACGCTACACTGATATGAACGAAATGCTGCAAAATGACGATTTAGATGCTGTAGTCATTTGCCATTCAGGGACGCATTATGATAGTGCAATGGCTGCGCTAGCAGCAGATAAACACATCTTCGTTGAAAAACCACTGGCGTTCAATGTACGCGAAGTGGAAGAGATTGCCGCCGAAGTCGCCAAAAGTAAGCGAACATTCCAGCTTGGTTACCACAAACTCTATGATCCAGCCTTTGCTTACACAAAAGAACACATCGCCAAGATGCAGGATAAGGGCTATGCGCGGATTACAGTGTTGCATCCCGCCAATGAGCTTGGATTTTCACCTTTTCGTCTGCGGCGTGGCAATGGCGTGATAGAAGAAGGTCATGCCGATATTGGCACATGGGAAAGCCAGCGCAAAATGCAGCTTGAAGCTTTTGCAGGTGGCAGACATGCTGCGTTAGTTGATGAAGCACTTGGTGATCGCAAAGATAATGATGACTTACGGCTAGCTTATGGCATCATGCGGACAAGCCTCATCCATCAAATTTATACGATGTTCGGCTTATTCGGTGAACCCAAGCGAGTTTTGAGTACCGATATTTGGCGTGAAGGCTTCTCCATCCACTCTGTCATTGAATATACCGAAGATTTCCATGTGACACTCAATTGGCAATTCCTCATGACGCTGAAGGATTACCGTGAAGAATACGCTGTATTTGGCAATCATGATCGCGTGATTTTCCAGCTACCTTCACCCTATTTTCGCAATTTCCCCAGCCCCGTGACGATACAGGGCAGTGATGACGAACTCTCATGGGAGAAAAAAGTCACGGTTTCACATGCAGAAGCATTCGAGAATGAATTACTCGCTTTTTACAACAACATCATGAAAGGCACCAAGCCCATCTCATCCATTGATGATGCGGTCAAACACGCGCATTTCACCCAACAAATGATTGATGCAGTTCACTCGTAAGACTTTGGCTAGAATTGCGTCAGAGTCATAGATTAATCTGAACTAGGCGATTGCCCAACGGCATCTTGAAAATGCCGAATTTGTGGTATTATTTGCCAGATTTTACCAGTCCATTGAGTTTAGAAGAGAGCAATCCATGAAACGACTTGTTTTCTATATTGTGTTGAGCATGTTGTTTATCCTGCCATTTGCAATACAAGCACAGAGCGTACCCACTGTTTATGACCCGAGTGTGTGCGCTTATGAACCCGGTCAACCACACAGCGACGAATGTCTCGCTATGATGGAAGCCTTCCCCGAACCAGACTTTGAATTCATCACACCCGACTATACAACCATCGGCACCTATAGCTTTTGGCGCGTTGGTCCCGATGCAACTCCCACTTTCGATGCACCCGGTGGCAATGCCATCGGTCAAATTGCGGCTGGCTTCAACTTCGTCAGCGCGATTGATCTCAGCGTTGAAGGCTGGCTCCAGATTCAAGGAGGCGCATGGATTCAGCGTGATATCGCACGTTATGCAGAAGCCTCAAATCATGTTGGGGTCCAATTGCCCGAAGATTGGGAACATCCATTTGCTTGGGTACTGGATACAACTGGTATCTATTCCTCATTGGAACCCGGTGGTGAGAGCAGCGCAGAAAGCGGCTATCTAACACAACGCTATGATATGGTCAATATCTTTGCAGAAGCCTACGATGATGAAGGCTGGCGTTGGTATTTGGTTGGACCCAACCAATGGGTTAAACAGACGTTTGTCTCTAAAGTACAATCTGTCGAACGTCCAGAAGACGAAAATGGCGATTTGATTGAAGGACGTTGGGTCGGTGCAGACTTATTCGAGCAAACACTAATCGCCTATGACAACGATACCCCTGTTTTTGCCACACTCATTGCTAGTGGATTGCCCGGTACAGAAACCAACGAAGGATTATTCGAAGTCTGGGCGCGTTTAGAAGTTGATGGCATGTCCGGCGCAACAGGTGCCCCCAATGCCTACGATTTGCAGAGTGTGCCTTGGGTCATGTACTTTGATAATGACATCAGCTTACATGGCACCTACTGGCATGATTTATTCGGCTATCGTCAGAGTCGTGGCTGTGTTAATCTGACAATCAGTGATGCCCGTTTCATTTTTCAGTGGTTCTTAGGTGGCGAAGCCAACACAGATGGTGAAATTCTAAACCATGTCTATGTCTTTCACTCAGAGGATTTTCGTCCAGCAAACTCCTAACTAGCATGTGCTATCAACGGGGTGTATCCAATCATGCACCCCAGCATGCTATAATCAGAACCAGAGTTGACGGAGATTGCAACAATGACGATTCGCAGAGTAACGCTTTTCATTCTTGTGCTGATGGCGACAGCCTGTAGCGCAATCGACATACCGTCTGAGCCTCAATCCGTCACATCATTTCCCGTATCACAAGATACACCAGAGCCAACCACTACACAAAATGTTCAAGTCGTTACGCTAGCACCGGATGATTTTGAGCTTCCGCCAACATGGACACCAACCTTTACTCCCACAATCACAGAAACACCGATACCAACATCGACTAGTCTACCAACTTCAACGAGTACACCGATTGATGAAAGCATCTTCTGTGCAGGATTTACGTTTATTTTCGATACATCCGAGGGGCAGGTCTACAGCGATGGTGATATGATAGATGTCACTCTCAGCATGCAACATCCAGAAAAATTTCTCATCTTCGGCATAATCGATGCAGAAACCGAAGAACCAATCATCGTGCGTATTAGCCAACAAGATCAAGCAAAGTGGGTCATCTCACCAGCCGAACTGCCAGCAAATGGCGAATACTTATGGGCAGCCAGCGTATCGATGCCTAGTCAAGGAGGCTTATGTGAGCAGACAGGTACTATTATCATTGAAGCGGATGCCAATATCCCGCCACCCTCCGTAACAGGCATTTTGGGTGACTTGCGCCAAGCCCTCAGGGACTACGGTGAATCATTGAATAACTCACCCTAATTGCATGACTATCGGCTTATCATCCGTCGCTCATATTGCTTTGCTATATTTTTCACAGATAAAAGCATTTGAAAAATTGGAGACTTAATGAGCCATCCAGTTGTTCGTGTAGAGAACCTAACCAAATCTTATGAGGAAGGTGGACGAACTCGTCTCATCCTAGATAAGGTCAACTTGGAGATTGAAGCTGGTGAATTTTTTGTCCTACTAGGCAAAAGTGGCAGTGGCAAAAGCACACTACTAAATCTCATCAGTGCTGTCGACCATACCGATTCAGGTCGTATCTTCGTTTCTAATACGGAAATCACCGCCTTATCGGAGCAACAACAGACGTTATTCCGCCGTGATCACATCGGCATCGTGTTCCAATTCTTCAATCTGATACCCACATTGACTGTTCTTGAAAATATCACTCTGCCGCACGAATTACGTGGTGTAAAACGGGCTGAGAGTGAAAAACTTGCTAGAGATTTATTAGAGCGTGTCAAATTAGCAGATCGCGCTGATGCCTATCCCGATAAACTGAGTGGTGGCGAACAGCAACGGGTCGCAATCGCCCGCGCATTAGTCCATGAACCAACGGTTGTTCTAGCTGATGAACCAACAGGCAATCTCGATGAAGATACGGGTGAAGGTGTGCTCGAGCTATTGCTTGATCTGACACGAAATTTAGGCAAGACATTAATCATGGCAACACATAATCCCGAGATTGTACCCTATGCAGACCGTGTCGCACGGATACAAGATGGCAAGTTACACATCACACGCCAGCAAGATAAAATCGCTAATTCTGAAGAAGATATGAAGGCAGTTGTCACATTTCCAGCATGATCTTATGCACTTCTACAGAAATTTCAGATACAATTTTGCTATAATTAACGTCAAAATCTCCAATCGACAGCATAATAGATATAGTTCTATAATAGGTGCAATGGGTTGTGCTTGAAGCAGTTGAAAGGTGAAAGCCATATGGCAGATCCAGACCCTCACACAGTCAGGCTCATTTTGAGCGAACTGCGAGATGTCAACAAAACCAAACGCCGAACCGCAGTGATGAAGTTGGGTATGATCGGTGGTGAGGAAGCTATACTAGCATTAATGCATGCCGTTGAAGACCAGAATGAAGATTTACTGGTGCGTGGACGAGCAGCAATGATGTTGGGCAAAATAGGCGATGGTCGTGCTGTTGCCCCACTCATTCGCGCATTAAAGGCTCCCGGTTTCCAAACACCCTATCATGCAGCACAGGCTCTAGGTAAATTAGGTGATGATCGTGCAATCGAAGCACTGATTGATCTAGCAGCCACCACACGGGATAAAACCCGAGAAGCCGCCATACAGGCACTTGATGAACTGGGTTACTCTACTAAGATGATTCCCGCCGAACCTGAACCCGGTTTATAAACAAATAATGCAAATTAGTAGGGTGAGTATTTGCTCACCTTTATTTCCATCCCTAAAATTTTAGTTTTTGATTAATTTAGTAAGAAATAGACGAGTCAGTAAGTCATAGAACCATACAGTAAAAGTGATATTTGGCAATTTATTGACAGGCGCAATCAACTAGGTTAGACTGCCAATAGATATACAAATCAGGAATTATCATGTTTAATTATTCATGTTGTTGTCTGAAGCCGGGACGTTAACACCCCTTTAGACAAACGACAGTCGAAGCAAAAAACTACGACCAACGTCAACTAAAGTGTGAAGCGTCCCCGGCAGAACTGGGAGCGAAACTTCGCGCTTTTTTATTGCACGTTGGTTTTTTTGTTGTATTAGACCTTAACACACGAAGTAAAGGATCACACAAACACATGGTTGCCATTCGAAAACTTCACACATTAGAACCTAAAGCACATCAATCAATCCGTCACTACACCATCGAAGATCAGGTTGGCAATACACCTTTGCTAGGCTTCCGTAGTTTAACAGCACATCTACCCGAAAATATCCAAATTTTTGCGAAAGCAGAATGGCATAACCCCGGCGGTAGTGTCAAAGATCGTCCCGCGCTTAGTATCATTCAGCAAGCGGAAAAAGAGGGTCGCTTGACTCCCAATAAAGTCCTAGTAGATAGTACCAGTGGCAATACAGGCATTGCTTATGCAATGATCGGTGCAGCAAAAGGCTATCGTGTAAAGTTGTTTTTGCCTGCTAATGCGAGTCCTGAACGCATAGCCATCCTGAAAGCCTATGGGGTTGAACTCGAACTGACCGATCCACTTGAAGGCTCAGATGGTGCGATTCGGGCAGTACGTGATTTAGTTGCCAAAGAACCGGATAACTATTTCTATGCTGATCAATACAACAATCCGGCAAATTGGCAAGCACACTATCGTACAACAGCACCGGAGATTATTGATCAAACACACGGGCAAGTCACGCATTTTGTAGCCGGACTTGGTACCAGTGGCACACTTATGGGGACAGGTCGTCGGTTGAAAGAATTCAACCCCGATATTCAAATCATTTCACTCCAGCCCGATTCACCGTTTCATGGTCTGGAAGGCTGGAAGCATATGGAAACTGCAATTACACCGGGTATTTATGATGAAAATTTTGCAGACCGTGATATGCCAGTTGGTACAGAAGAGACTTATGTAATGGCACGCCAATTGGCGCGTGAAGAAGGGTATTTAGTTGGGATTAGCTCTGCGGCTGCAATGGTCGGAACACTGAAAGTCGCAGAGGAACTTGCAGCCAAAGGTGAAAGTGGTGTGCTGGTTACGCTGTTCCCTGATAATGCCTACAAATACCTCAGTGAATCATTCTGGCAAGAGAGCTAGATGCTTCAAACCAGTTAGTCTGATTGCGATTCTTCGTGTTGTGATTGTCGCAAGGGTATCCAGAATCCAAATTGGCTGCCCTTGCCTTCCACACTCTTGACCCAAACCTCGCCTTCATGTCGTTTGATAACATTGCTGACAAGGCTCAGACCTAAACCGCTTCCGTTCTGTGTATTTTCCACCGTTTTAACACGATAAAACGACTCAAAGATATAAGGCAAGTGCTCCTGCGGAATACCAATCCCACTATCTTCCACAACATAGTAGAACTTCTCGTCTTTATAATACGCCTTCACAACTATCACACCATTTTCTGGCGTATATTTAATCGCGTTATTGATGAAATTTTCCATTGCTTGGCGTATCAATACAGGATCAACAACAAGACGCGGCATGTCCTCCA
>Ga0207422_1003944_pt1 | contig 13329 bp, 9 predicted proteins | sample MarCyaLeptolynsp_FD_187757 | JGI IMG/M metagenome (GOLD analysis project Ga0207422, IMG submission 187757) | Marine cyanobacterial communities from Panama - species 1 Leptolyngbya sp. (SPAdes) | ecosystem: Environmental > Aquatic > Marine > Unclassified | place: Panama: Panama City | collected...
TAGGCTGCGTTCACTTTGAAGTCGAACGAGCCCAGCTGGTCGAAATCGAGCCCCCAGTTCACACCGAAATCAATGCCCTCAAACTCACGTGGGTTCAGGTTCACATACTGATCTGCAACTTCGATGATTTCCCCTGCTGGGGTAAGTCCCGCCGCTGTGTAGAGCGCGATCTCTGCAGCGGTGGGCGCTGCCCGAATGACGTTAGGATTGGAGCTCCCTTGCAGACGCAGCACATAGTCGAGCGAAATCTGATTCTGATCGCCGAAAATGCCAACCACGTCCTCCTGCTCGATGCGCCACCAATCGACCGTCAGGGTGAGATCATCGACAAAGGAAGGCTGATAGACCAGGCCAATCGAGATATTGTCATTCTCCTCCGGCTGAAGGTCGGGGCCGCCGGAGCGTACACTTTCCACGGAGACGCTGTCGCAATCACCTGTGTTGAAGGTGGTGCTGTTGGCGAGCGCAGTTGCCTCACACAAGATCCAGTCTTCGCGGCCGCCATTCACGCGGCGGATGCCCGTCGCATTGATCTGCTCCAGGTTTGGAGCGCGGAAGCCTTGTGAGTACGCCGCGCGCACCTGGAAGTCCGGGTGCGGGTACCAGGACAGGGCCACCTTTGGCTTGGCGATGCTGCCGACATCCGAATAATCCTCGGCACGAACCGCCAATTGCGCGTCCAGGCTGTGCACCAGCGGGATGTTCATGTCCTCGCTGACCAGCGGAATTGCGAGTTCTGCGAACGCGGACCAAACATCCCGGTCGCCCTTTGTGTCCGGTGTCGGGCTCGACCCCATAACGTCACTTGGAATGACATTCCCTGTGACCATGTCGGTGAACACGATCGTTCCATCCAGACGCGCATCCCGATCGTCGCGGAACTGTTCACGACGGAACTCCGTCCCGAGCGCGATTCCGAGACCACCCGCGGGCAACTCCATCAGAGCGCCATTTGAGACCTTGAAATCAATCAACGTCAGAGAAGTTTCTCCGACCCGCGAGACCGGTACAATAAAGCTGTCGATCGTCGCCTGGTTCTGGTTGTTGAATGTGCCGGGCGCGTTGGTGTCATTAATGTCGCCACCAGCGAAGATGTTGTAGGCATCCGGTGTTGTCAGCGCCAGCGCCTGTTGGAACAGCGTGTTGCTAACGCGATTGGTAATGTCAGTCGTCTCGGCTTCAGAATGCAGGAGCGCTGTCTCCCAATTCCAGTTGCCCCAATCGCCGCGAACGCCGCCGAGCAGACGATAGCTTTCATTCTCCACATCTACCCGGCGTGGGCCAATATCCAACGGACGATAATCGCGGATCTCAAGGTCTACACCGAACGGGTTGTAGAAAGACGTTGCTGGAACGACCAGGCGGCCACTCGACAGGATCTGAGCCGCTTCCCGCTCACGATTATAGTCGGCGTGGTAATAGGTCGCTTCGGCAAAGAATTCGACGCCATCATCGGTTTCGTGGTTCAGGAATGCCATAATGTTCTGACGTTCGGTGTTACCGACAATCTCGCGATAGCGGGCACGATCCAGGCGCAGAGCCGTATCGATTGATCCACCATTGTCCGCGCAGACACCATTACCGAGATCCACCAGGCATCCCGCAAACGTGCTAGGCTGAATGTGGAAATCGTCGTCGCCGATCGCCGGAATTGCGCCGCCGAGCGCGCGGAACTCTGCCCACTGGGTTTGCGTGGACAGGTTGCGCAATTGGGTGTCGCCTTCAAATGGCGTGCCCTCAAAAAAGGTTCGCAAATCTTCTGTGCTGGTATTGCGGAGTTGCAGCGCATTGAACCCTTCCCGGTCGAGGAAGTTTGCGAAAACCGAAATATTGGTTCGGTCATCGTTGAAATTCTTGCCCCATTTCAACGTGCCGGTCAGTTCTCTGAGATCCGTATTCTCAGAACCGCCATAGCGCAGGCTGGCTTCGAGGCCTTCGAAATCGTCCTGCGTGATCGTGTTGATCACGCCAGCAACGGCGTCGGTGCCATAGATCGCGGCCGCGCCGTCGCGCAGGACTTCGAGGCGTTGAATGCCGGTAACCGGCAAGGATTGAGAATTGACCGTGTTGACCGGAACAAAATCCTCAACCTGCGTGCCCGGGTGCAGCACCAGGCGACGACCATTGAGCAGGACCAGCGTGTTGCCGGTTCCAATACCGCGGAGGTTAATCGATCCGATATCGCCACGAGCACCATTGACGCCGGTAAACTCGGCTTCACTGAAGATAATATCACCGACTTGTGGGATCGCGCGTAAGAGTTCGTCGCCGCTGCCGGCGCCGGTCACGTCAATATCATCGACGTTAAGGACGGTGACTGGCAGGGCGCCAGCAACGTCTGAGCCCACGATTTGCGAGCCAACGATCACGACCTTGTCGAGTTCTCTCGTGTCTTCATCATTGTCGGTGGCGTCTTGCGCGTAACCGATCATTCCAGAGGCCAGCACCACACTGCCCAGAAGAGCGCTTTTCAGCGAAGCTTTGACGAACATACTATATCCTCCCAGTAGTCATCGCAGCCGAGACTGAGAAACTGCCCCTCAAGTGACAATGAATTATTTAGGATTGGGGTATAACCGTGGGTTATGCCTTTTGGGCAGATACAGCCTGCAGCTCGCTCGTCAACGCGTCCAGGAAGGCGCGTTCAGAGACCGATATTGAGTAATTTTCCCTGACAATCGCCCCCACGGAAAGCCTGATATTCTCGGAGAATTCATAGATATCGACTTGCGATCCAGCCGGTCCGCGTGCGGCATACTCGTCTACAATCGCAACCCCTGCCCCGCTCGCCACCAGCATCTGTGCGATGTAATAGGTGTTCACGACTATTCGCCGCGATTGTTGTATTTCAGACACATTCTCCAGATGCGAACTCAGTAGATGACCCAATGGCGCATCGACATTGAGATAGATCAACGACTCGCCGATCAGATCCTGAACCCCAACAGATGGGCGCTCTTTCGCCCAATGCCCCTTTGGCGTCACGCAGACAAAGCTCGCTTCTGTGACGGGGATAATCCGCAAACCTTCACGCGGGTATGGCTGATAAGCAATAGCAATATCGGTCTCTTCCGCGCGCAAGGCGCTGACCGCTTCATCAAAATGGAAGGTCTCGATTTCGATACTTACATCGGGATACGTCTTGGCGAACTTCGCAATCGCAGACGGACCGGCGGACAACCCGATGCTCGGCGCCATGGCAATGCGTAACGGCTTGTCGGAGTTGAGCTGGACCCCATTCGCGCGCGTTCGGAACCGATTGACCTCAGCAAAAACCTTGGCCGCGCCTTCAAACAGATCGGCCGCCTCGCGCGTTGGCACCAGTCCGGTCGAAGTTCGTTCGAACAGGGCATAGCCGAGCATGTCCTCTGTGTGCCTCAACACTTTCGAGACCGCCGGCTGCGACACGCCGAGCAGCTCTCCCGCCTTGCTGATCGAGCCGGCTGAATACACTGCGTAGAAGACTTCTATTTGCCGTAATCGCATAACTGAAGGTTATCACGTGAGAATCGCGAGTGAAATCGCTAATTTCACAAGGCTGCGGAAGCGCTCCACGTGGGAAAGAACCCGCGAAACGTGATCTGTGCGTGAAGTTGGTGCAGGCCTCTCTCGCTATCCGAGCAAAGGCAATCAGTTTGTTGGAGAGGATTGGTACGCCCAACAGGATTCGAACCTGTGACCTACTGATTAAAAGTCAGTTGCTCTACCAACTGAGCTATGGGCGCATCCGAACGGCCCACATAGTTGAGTGCTAGCCGTGGGTCAACGGTTTTTGCTGCTGAAAACAGCCCTGTATCAACATTCTTGTCAGTCGGCGCAGAAGGTCGCAAAATCGTGACATGAAATACGCGTATCTTGCTCTCTCAATCGCCTTCCTTAGCGCTGCCTGTGCGACCAACCCTCCGCCTCAAGAGGGAGGCGAGACCGAGTCCGGTCCAAGCGCGACAGATCGTGCCATCGAGCGCACGCAGGATGGTTTCGGCGATGCGGCCTTGTCTCCGCTAGAGGATGTGAATCTGAAACGCGCGAAAATCCCGGAGAAATTCAAAGCGATCAAGAACCCTTACTTGGTGGCGGTAGAAACCAGCTGCGAGAAGATCGGCGAAGAAGTGCTGGAACTGGACGCCTTGCTGGGGCGTGACTGGGACATTCCCCCACCCGACAAGAAAGGTCTGAACGAACGCGCGGCTGACGGCGCCTCTACGGCGTTCCTCGACACGGTCGCGTCCAGCGCGTCTGGCCTCATCCCCTATCGCGGCATTGTGCGCACAGTCACGGGCGCCAACAGCCACGCGACGAAAGTGCGAAAGGCCTATGAGCGCGGGTCACATCGCCGGACCTTCCTGAAGGGCATTGGGCTCGCCAAAGGATGCGAATATCCGGCTGCGCCGCTGCCGCCGGTTGAAGAGGAATCAAAAATCCAATTTCGCTAGGACGAGGTTTCTGAGCGCGGTTTCGACTTGGTGCTCGCCCAACGCGCGGAAAGGTCGGATCTCAGCGCTTCAAACGTCCCGTCTGCGATGGCGTCACGCATGCGTTGCATCAGGGCCTGGAAGAACGCGATATTGTGCCAGCTGAGCACCATGGATCCGAGATACTCGCCAGAGCGGATCAGGTGATGCAGATAGGCGCGCGAATAATCCTGGCTGGCGGGACATGCGACTGCCTCGTCGAGCGGGCTTTCATCTTCGGCAAAACGCGCGTTTTTGAGATTGATCGGCCCGTCCCAGGTCCAGGCCTGGCCATGTCGTCCGGCGCGGGTGGGCAGCACGCAATCAAACATGTCGATTCCGCGCGCGACAGCCTCGACCAGATCAATCGGCTTACCAACCCCCATGACATAGCGCGGAAACGCGTCTGGCAGGTGCGACACGGTCATATCGATCGTCTGGCACATCTGATCATGCCCTTCTCCAACCGCCAATCCGCCGAGCGCGATTCCACCAAACCCCTGCCCTGCCACCGCTTTGGCCGAGGCTTCACGCAGATCAGGATAATTCGACCCCTGCACGATGCCGAAAAGGGACTGACGGTCGCGTTCACCAAAGGCCTCAAGCGAGCGCGCGCCCCAATCGAGCGACAGCTTCATCGAAGCTTCGGCGTCTTCATGGGTGCACGGAAAATCAGTGCATTCATCAAGCTGCATGGAAATATCCGCGCCGAGCAGATCTGCCTGGATCTCGATGCTGCGCGCAGGGGTCAGGCGATGTTCAGAGCCGTCAATATGACTTCGAAATGTGACCCCGTCCGCGTCCATCTTCCTCAACTGGGACAGAGACCAGACCTGAAATCCGCCGCTATCCGTCAGCATCGGTCCAGACCATTTTGAAAAGGCATGCAACCCACCAAGGCGTTTCACCCGTTCAGCGCCAGGCCTCAGCATCAGATGATAGGTATTGCCCAGAATGATGTCAGCGCCGGTCTGTTTAACCTGATCCATGTAGAGCGCCTTCACCGTGCCGGCTGTCCCCACGGGCATGAACGCTGGCGTGCGGATATGGCCGCGCGGAGTCTTCAACTCACCTGTTCGCGCCGCGCCGTCTCTTGCGTGAATGGAGAACTCGAACGTCGCCACTAGATCAATTGCTCCAGGTCGAGCTCGCGCAGCAAGCGCTCGCGCGCGGTCAGGCATTCGCCAACGAAGGCAGGATCAGCAAGGTCAGCCACGCTCAATCGGTCGCGATAGGTTGCACGCACAACTTCCTGCAACCGATCGATGCGCGCTTCATCAAGCAGGACGCCCTGATGACACGCAGCGCGCTCTGCCGCTGTCATCGCCACGCGTAGGCGCAGACATGCCGGCCCGCCGCCATTGCGCATGGATTGCCGCACATCGACATAATGCACACGGCCGATCGGCCCGTTGCCCTCGACCAGTCGCTCACAATAGGCGCGAGTGGTGTCGGTCTCTTGTGTCTCCATCGGTGCCACTAGAACCAGGCGATCTTCCCCAGGCCATTGCAAGAGTTGTGAATTGAACAAGTAAGATTTGATCGCATCTGCAAGCGGCACTTCGGCGTCGGGCACCATCACGGGCTTGAGTTCAAACAGCCCGTCCGCAGCGGCCCGTAATTCATTCAGCGTCGCTTCTGTGTCTTCAAATGCGTGCTCGTGAAAAAACAAAGTGTCGAGCGTGCCAACGCAGACAACGTCATTGTGAAAGGCGCCAGCATTAATCGCCGTCTTGGCCTGACGCGCGAGGACTGCGCGCGACTCGGTCAAGCCATGAGAGCGGATCACGGATTGGCTGGCGAGCCTTGTCTGACGCGCCGGGAAGCCCGTGACGCTCTCTCCCGCATCGCGTCCATAGACAAAGAGCTCAACACCGGTGTCACCATGCCCAGCGCTCAGACGTACATGGTTGGCTGCGCCTTCATCAGAAAAATCGGCATGCATCGGAAGGGCCGCATGCACGGCGAAGTGCGCTTCGTCGTCAAAAATAGCGGCCAGCGACGCGGTCGTCTCCGGATGCTCGATGGAACGATGCAGCATGGATGACAGGTTGGCCGAAGTAATATGCAACCTTCCGTCAGACGTATCCGCAGATGGTGAGATCGTGGCGGCATTTGCCGTCCACATGGAACTGGCGGAATAAGCCGCTTTCAGAAGCTGCGGCGCAGACTTGGCAGCGCCTTCAATGATCGCCGCGTCTGATCCGTTAAAGCCAGCATCGACCAGAAATCCGAGATTTGGCCGTTCCAATGGCGGTAATACGCCTTGAACAAAGCCCGCGCGCACCAGCATGCGCATCTTTTCCAGGCCCTGCAACGCGGCTTCGCGCGGATTAGAAATGTCACCTGCATTGGTCTGACTCGCGAGATTGCCGTCAGACATGCCACCATAATTGTGGTTCGGGCCGATCAGGCCATCGAAATTGACTTCCAGAGTATCAGTTGAAGACATGGAAACCCCTGCCTTGTGCCTGTTGAAGGGCATGTCCTTCACGCCCGAACGGATTGGGTCAGCGGCGCGTCTCAACAGGCTCAGGGCGCAGCTGAATTGGAATCTGGCTCTCTACTTCGGGAAACCCACCGCGCCAAGTCTTGTCGCTTCATCGGCGACCTGGCTGGCTTGCGGCCAGGCGCAATAGTCCGCCGCATAATACGCTCCCGGGCGGAAGTTGCCGGACAGGCCCGGTCCGCCAAATGGCATTGCGCCACTTGCACCGGCAGTGGGTCGGTTCCGGTTCAGGATGCCCGCTTTCATTTCTGCGTGCGCCCGCAGCCAGAGCGCATCATCATCGCTGACAAGGCCGCCAGACAGACCATAGCGCGAATCATTCGCGCGCGTGATCGCTTCATCAAAGTCGTCGACTCGCAAAATCTGCATCAAAGGACCAAACAATTCTTCGTCCGGAATATCATTTGCGTCGGTGACATCGATGACGCCTGCGGTGACAAAGCCGCCGCCGCGGTCCATCCGCTTCAGGCGGCGCAGAGACTTCCCGCCTTTCTTAGACAGCATCATCTGGAAATCCGTGGCGTTCTGAGCCGCTTGTTCCGAGACCAGTGGCCCCATGAAGGCATCATCCTCGCTTGCGTCGCCAATTTTCAGCTTCTTGGCGCGCTCAATGATCGCCTCGACGACCTGATCCCCCCATTTGCCCTTCGGCAGGATCACACGGCGCGCGCAAGAGCATCGCTGTCCGGTGGTCAGAAAGGCTGATTGTGCGGCAATGTCGGCCGCCGACTCGATATCAGCCGGATCCCAGACGATCAGCGGATTGTTACCGCCCATCTCAAGCGCCAAAATGACCTCTGGGCGACCGGCAAAGTGTTTGTGGAAGAAGAGGCCCGTCTGGGCCGATCCGGTAAACAAGAGCCCGTTTATATCGCCATCCAACAGCGCGGCGCCCGTTTCGCGTCCACCCTGGATCATGTTCAGAGCACCGTTCGGCAACCCTGCAGCTGCAAATGCGTCTGCCATGACTGCAGCCACGGAAGGTGCGAGTTCTGACGGTTTGAAGACGCAAGTATTCCCGGCCAGCAAGGCTGGAACAATATGCCCATTGGGCAAATGACCCGGAAAATTGAACGGCCCGAACACAGCCATTACCCCATGCGGGCGATGAGTCAGGTGCATCGATCCGAATGCGGCGTCTGAACAGGAGGTACCAGCCCGCTCGACCTGTGCCTTGATCGAGATGCCGACTTTAGCCGCCATCGCGCCGGCTTCGCCTTTGGCTTCCCAGGCCGTCTTACCCATATCGCTGCTAATCGCCGCCGCAATCGCATCAGAGCGTTTGGTGATCTCTTCGGCATAGCGTTCAAGAATGGTGGTGCGATCATGCTGCGGTCGCCGCGCCCAGTCAGACTGTGCCTCACGCGCGGCACGGCAAGCTTCTGCGACTTGTTCGGGGCTGCTGGCTTGTCCTTCCCAGCTTGTTTCACCTGTGGCGGGGTTGGTTTTTTCAAACCAGTCATCCGCGCCGTCGTTCCAGCGTCCGTTGATATAGACACTCTTGGCCATGTTAACTCCTGAGCCAGATGCGGGCTTTGTCGCCGCGTTTGAGTTTTAGCTTGTCCAGCGTTTCCTGCGTCGTCATGAACCGACTTTCGCCCATGACAGCGCCGTCGATCAGGCACGCACGGTAGTCATCAAGACTGGTTCGCGCGGCGATTCCAGACGCTCCGGTCGCGTCGCCAATCTCTAGTTCCATCACACGGCTATCTCGAGACGTCCGGATCATATCCCGCGACGCCTGCATGATCGGACCGCCATCGAAGATGTCGACCACGCGTTCAAACTCAAACCCTTCCCATTCGAGAAGTTTGAACGCCGGTACACCGTCCGAGTGACACCGGCCGATTACTTCTCGTGCTTCGTTGGGCAGCAGGTCGACATAGATCGGATATTTCGGCATCAGATCGAGAATGAACTGATTGTCCGTCGTGGCTGAGAGGTAATCGGCTTCCGGAAAGGACATGCGGAAGAACTGACGTCCCAAGCACTCCCAGAATGGTGTTTCACCGTCATGTGAAACGACACCTCGGAGCTCTGCAATAATCTTCTCTCCGAACCATTCAGGCCGGCTGGACATGAGAAGATAGCGCGACTGTGCGAGAAGACGGCCAAGTCCTACACCTGCGCCGCGATGCTCGGGGCGTAGAAAAAGCGTTCCGACCTCAGTGCAACCGACAAATTCATTGGTCAGAATGAGCGCATCCATATCGAACCGCCGATCAGCTTCCTGGCTGGCCTGCGCCAGAGTTATGATGCGGTAATTGAAGAAGGGTGAGTTTATCCCCACGCCGCATTTCACCGCACTACAGCCGCCAATCTCACCCGTTTCGACATTTTCCAGCATCATCAAATACTTGCCGAGCTCGGGCTGTTCGAGCCTGCCGGCAAAGGAATCTACTGATTTCAGCAAACGTTTGCGCAATATGTCTTCGTCGACAGGTAGCGAGGTAAAACCCGGACCAGATTCTACAGCCATCGCCCGGAGCGCATCAAAATCTGATAACTCCGCGGGCCGCATTACATATGGAGACTTCATCCCATCAGCGCCTTGATTTTTCGGGCGTCTAGTCGCCCGTCCGCAATTCGATTCAGAAGCAATGCCGAAAGCTGAGCGCGCTCAACAAAACTCGACATGATCACATATTCTTCGTCCGAGTGAATCCGCCCGCCCATAACGCCCAGTGTGTCGACATTGGGGACCCCGGCGGCAAAAATGTTATTGCCTTCACACACGCCGCCCGTATCGACGAACTCGAGTTCCAGGCCGATCGCGCGGCCGGTATCGGAGACAGCGTTGAACAAGGCATCCTGGGCCGCATTACGCGGCTTGGGAGGTCGATAGAAGCCGCCATGCATGTGGCCGGATATGCCATCTGTCGCCAAAGCCTGCTCTAACAGTTTTTCGACTTCACGCGTGGCCCAAGCTGCAGCCTCGGCATCAGGCGCGCGCGCGCCAAATCGGACAATAGCAAGATCTGGCACGATATTGACGGCACTGCCGCCATCGATGGACCCGACATTGAACGAGACGCCGTCATAAGCTCCATTCAGGCGTTCCAGGCCTAGCACCAGTACAGCCGCGGCTTCCACCGCGCTGCGCCCGTCTTCCTTGGCACGTCCTGCATGCGCAGAGCGGCCATGCAGAACGATATCAAATACAGCCGAGCCTTTGCGACCGCCGGACATGGCACCTGTGTCCATGCAAGGCTCGTAAGTCATCCCAATCATCGCGCCAGATTGCGCAGCTTCGGTGAGGAATGGCGCACTGGCGAAATTACCGGTTTCTTCGTCTGGCGTTATCACGATCTGATAACCGATCTTGTCCTTCAGCGGCCCTTGTTCGAAGGCCTGCAAGGCACCGAGCATGACCGACAAGCCACCCTTCATGTCCGCCAGGCCGGGCCCATTGACCTTGTTCGGCTCCAGTTCCTTGATCTCATCAAACGTGGCCGGCGGAAAGACGGTGTCATAGTGACCGCTCATGATCACTTGCATGTCAGCCTTTGGCCGGGAAGAGATTCGAATGATCGGGCCGGTCTCAAACGCTTCGAGTGTACCTTTATCGGAAACCTTCTCGATCGGGTCAGTCCGGATCAGTTCAATATCTGCTTCCAGGGCTGCAAAGGCATTCGCCATATCAGGCGCAAGCGCTTCCAGACCCTCTCGATTCCAGCTCCCAGTGTTGGTTTTCGCCCAATCGAATGTGCGTGTCTGCATCGCAGCCTCGAGGTCGACAATTCGTTCACAAATCGCCTCATCGTCAGCCGTCTTAATACTCAAATCGACCATGACAGTGTTGGTTTCACGCTTTCATAAAAACCACAAGCCCCGGGCCGATGAAGCCCGGGGCATGCATTAGGATGTTCTACAGGATCAAGTGTTGCGATCGAACTCCGCAAGCCGCTCTTCCGCAGCCGCGAGACGTTCATCGACCGTGTTACAAGACTCTGGAGCATTACCGATGACCTCGAGGTCTTTGCAACGTTCTTTCTCTTTCTTGTAGTCACTCACTTCGTTAAAAAGCTCAAAGCGCGCGAGAGCGATCGCCGTGTTGTCTTCAGCCCGCATGAAGTCGAGCCATCCGCGTCCGCCGCGATTGTTCGCATTGCGGAACGCTTCGCGGGCGCCAGCACGATCCTCGCGCTCATAACGTGATTGTCCGACCAAAACCCAGGCGAGGCCGGCATTCTGGAGACCGCCTTTATTGATCGCCTGGATCAACGCTTCTTCGGCTTCTTCCCATTGCTGCAGCTCGCTGAACGAGCGGCCAAGGCGCTCATACATCTTGCCGTCTGGCGCCAGTTGCGCCGCTTCCCGGATGACCGGAATGGCTTTGTCGAACTCGCGTGCAACCTGATACAGATTGGCCAGCAGCTCGAGACGTTGATACGATTTCGAGATCCGACCGGCATTCATCTCTTTTTCGAGAATTTTCGCGGATGCGTACGGAACATCAAACGTATTGTAGAAGTTGACGATGCGCATCAGCTCATCTTCGGTGGTCAGCATGCCGCCGAGATACATGGCTTTCTGCACTTCGAATGCCTTGCGGTCTTCGCCCGCCTGGAAATATTCGCCCGCAATTGCCTGCCACAGTTGAATGTCAGTCGGGTCACGCTCCAGGAGCACTTCCAGCAATTCGGCCTTCTTCGCGCGATTGCCGGTTTTGTCGTAGAGGAAAATCAGGAAATCATAGACCTGACGTTCGGCGCCGGGGCCGTCCGCGGCGAAAACCTGCTCTGCCCAATTCAGAGACTCGGGAAAACGGTCCATTTGCTGGTACAGCACCGCGAGGGTCCATTTCTGGTTGCGGTCCGGAACGCCGCCAGCGGCCATCCATTTGTCAAAATATTCTAGCGCACGCTCTTTATTGTCGATCGACAGATAGATCTGCGAGATATTGTAGAACGTGGTCATCTGTTCCGCGGGCGGAATGTAACCGCGGTCCACAGCTGTAAGGAGATCCTGTACCGCGCCTTCATAATCCTCGGTCTCGATCTTGATCGCAGCGCCGAGACGGAGCGCAGCGCCCTCCTCGTAACAGTTCAACTGTTGCGCGCGCAGGGCGTTCAAGGCGACCAGGGCAGCCTGTGGATTATCATTGACGATCAGCTCGGTTTCCGCCGTCAGATAATTCTCGGCATTGGCTGAGCTGAACTGGGTTTCTTCACAAGCCTGCGCATTCGCGACACCACTCCCGATGGCGACCATGATGGCAACTGAGGCTGCACTCTTCATGACGTTCTTGATCATACTGTTTCACTCCTCTCCGCCGAATTGGCGGTTGATCTCCTTTGAACCGGAAGTTCTCTCCGATTTCAAGCGCTTCAATCGATTTGTTGAAGCTTTTTCCCAGACTTTTACAGCGCCAGTGTCTTACGGTTCCATACGGAACTCAAGGGGATAGACCACACCTGTCACAGTGACTGGCAACCCATCACGAATTTGAGGCGCAAATTTGACTTTCTGCACGGCCTTTCTGGCCGCGCTCTCGAACACACGGTCCGTGCAATCCGCCCGCACATTAAAGGGTTCACCACGGATCGACACGCTCAGGAAGACGTCACAACTGCCTTCCAACCCACGCTTTGCCGCGGCAGAGGGATAGTTCGGCACCGGCGGCGTGATCGGCAGTATCGTTCGGTCTATCACGGACGTCGCACGGCGCGGTTTTACCAGGTCCAGATCCGCGTCGCCATAATCGGCCGGTACCTTTCCGTAATAATCAATCTGGGGCGCATCGGCGACATTAATGTCTTTCACCAGATTGGGGGCACGTGGCGGTGGATCTACTATGTCAGGGCGCTGCGGTTTGATCTTTTCCGGCAGCGGATCTTCTATGATGGGCGGGTTGATATATGGCTCCAACACATAACCCACCTGCTCTGGCGGCGAGAAATCATCAACTTCGACAGCACTTTGCATCAGAGCAAACAGTGATCCGGTGATCACGCTCGCTGGCACCGCTACGATACAGAGCCGTCGCAACGAAGACCGCGGCGGGATGTTAGCTAGATTGTCGCGTACGTTCATCATCTCAACTCCCTCTTCTTGTTATGTTGTTACACTACGTAATTATGTTACATTGTCAACATAAAAAGAAAGGGGAGATCTGAAGACCTCCCCTGCCCTGTTTGAATTTGGCTGTGCCTAGTCAGCGAGTGTGAACTCGAGTGGATAGACCACGTTCCGACGTTCGGCCGCCTGTCCCCGAATAATTTTCGGCGCGAATTCAACGCGGCTTACAGCGCGGACGGCTTCTCTCCTGAACACAGAATCTGTGCAGTCGGCCTCAACATTGTAAGGCTTGCCTCGCGTGTCCACGTCAAAGCGAACGTCGCACGATCCTTCGATCCCGCGTTCAGC
>Ga0207422_1003946_pt1 | contig 13326 bp, 12 predicted proteins | sample MarCyaLeptolynsp_FD_187757 | JGI IMG/M metagenome (GOLD analysis project Ga0207422, IMG submission 187757) | Marine cyanobacterial communities from Panama - species 1 Leptolyngbya sp. (SPAdes) | ecosystem: Environmental > Aquatic > Marine > Unclassified | place: Panama: Panama City | collected...
TACACTAGCGTTTGGGCGTGCTGAAGCATGGTTTTAGTTGCCGTCTTCTACTTTTGACTACGCCCTTTTTTTCAGATTTTGTTCCCCAACGCAACCCTTACTGAGAATGGTGCAAGATCTCAGGTATCGGCAATTGTTCCCGGTGCGTCGGAAAACCGCCAACCCATCTCTCCCATCAGCGGATCGACAACCGAGAGACCGATCGCCTCCTCCAAACCCTTCAATTGGCGCATCAGTAAGGTTCGGTGCGCCCAAGGACAAGCGTAGGAAACGTAGAGGTGGTAGCGCCCTGCGGTGGCGGGGAAGGCGCTAGAACCGTCAGCCGTTACCCAATCCCGGAATGTCGTGGGGTTTCGCTGGAAACGCCCTTTCTCGTCTTTCTGATAAGCTTCAGTGCGCCAGATTCCATCGATTAACATCCCCGTCGCCATGGCTTTTTCCTCATCTCATTGAACTTTAGCTTAGCGGGTTCGCCAGAAGGGATAAACCCCCATGTTCCTCAACAATCGAGGGCTTCGCCCACCTGACGGGACGCGCAATCCGTTTTACAATAACAAGCGGAAATTTTGTTCCTCACAATCGTTATGGCAGCAGTTAAAACGCAAGCGAAACTCTCTTGGGGTAGAATTTTGCGAATTGCGCTTTTGGTCGTTATTGTGGGTTGGACGATCGCTCGCCTTGCTTTCCCCGACCGACCCACCCTTTTTGCCGGCTTGCGTCCCGATACCGCGATTGATCGCGCCGGTCTGCTTACGCCTTGTCCGAGTACCCCCAACTGCGTTAGCAGCCAAAGTCCGGAGGGGGACGAACATTACATCGCGCCGCTAGCATTCTTAGGAGAGGAGACTGAGGCGCGATCGCAACTGAAAACACTGCTTCAGAACTGGCCAGGGGCAAAAATTGTAGAGGAAAGCGATCGCTACCTTTCTGCCGAGTTCACCAGTCGGTGGATGGGGTTTGTCGATGATGTCGAATTTGTTTTAAGCGATCGCAAACACCAAATCGACGTTCGTTCTGCTTCTCGTCAAGGAGAGTCCGATCTCGGTGTCAACCGCAAAAGAATCGAATCTCTCAGATCTCGGCTGCAAGAAACTCTTGGCAATCAATAACACCTGTCAGACTTGCGAGGGATAGGTTTTACACTGAAGCGAAAGGCCAGCGAGAAATTAGCCCATCTCCTGACGGCGAGAACCGCTATATAATCGGCAAATTGGAACTATACTTTGCACGGGCCTTGTACTGGGCTTGGAGTTGAAACATTCAAGCAATTGATGGTGTATCGCCGGCCATTGGCTTTGTTCCCCCATCTTCCAATTCCCCAAACCACTGTAATAGCAGGCGAAACGGCCTTTAAACTGGGATTTCCCGCGCCAAACTCTGACCTTTTGCTCGCTCTCAATCAATTCCCAACTGCTAAAAAACGGCTTCCACCCCCTATTCCTCAAACTAATGATCCGCGACGCAACTGAATCCGATCTCCCTGCAATTGTTGCTATTTACAATACTGCTATTGCCGATCGCGCGGCCACCGCTGACACCGAACCCGTTTCTGTTGAAAGTCGCCGCGACTGGTTTACACAACACTCCCCCACCACTCATCCGCTTTGGGTCATGGAGGTCGAGGGTAAGGCGATTGGCTGGCTGAGCTTTCAACCTTTTTACGGACAGCCTGCCTATCGCGCAACCGCCGAGGTGTGCGTCTATGTCGCACCAGCTTTTCAGCACCAGGGAGTGGGACAGCAGCTGTTACAGCGCGCGATCGCCTACAGTCCGGCCCTGGGACTGGATACGCTAGTGGGTTTCATCTTTGCTCACAACGAACCCAGCTTGAAACTTTTTGAAAAGCTGAATTTTTCAGAGTGGGGCTATTTGCCCAGAGTCGCGGAGTTAGAGGGGGTCGAGCGCGATTTGACGATCGTTGGGCTTCGCATTAAGTTCTAAAAGCTACTCCGGAATCACTTTCAGCGCTCCGCGAACGGCGATTTGCTCTGGCTGCAAGAGCAGCTCTTCGAGTTCAACATCTGCCCCTAAATCAATTTTGAAACTTTCTAAGCGAGCCGTCGTTAAGAGGGACTCTGCTTCAATTTCAAGGTCGTAGAGGTGAAGGAAATGTCCCCCTACCACCTCCAAATTTGTGCAAAGGGAGATCGGAACGGTTTCTGCGGCCCGATTCGCAACCGACCCGGTTAAAACGAGGCGCGGTTCGCACTGCTCTGAAGGCGCTCTCGCAATCGAAATGTTTTGCCACGCGATCGACCAGTCTCGCACAACCTGCGCCGCGTTCTTAGCTCCTGCCTCATCCATCAGCATTGAAAGAACATCCTTGATTCCCGCATCCAACAAAGGGGCGCTCAAAGAAGCCTGTAAATCGTCTCGGTCGAGCAAAACTTCCCCAGCGACCTGAATGGGTTCTAGGAGGCGCAACGGCTTCCCTTTAATCGCTTGACCCAAGTTCGCGCGAATATTTTCCCCCCTCAACTGGACTTGGGTCAAGTGCAGTCCCTGGTAAACCGCTCGCCGCGCAGCGAGGGAGATTTCGGGAATATAGCCGCTTAAAATTTGCCGATTTCCCCCCGCGATCGCAAACTCTAAGGTTTCAACCGCCTCAACTTGCGATCGCAGCCAGAGTCGCACGGCGGGGGATAAAACTTTACCAATGAGGTGACTGGGCGGTTTGGCTGTCATAAACTTTGGCGGTGGAAACTTAAAAATACCCTGAGAAAATCCAGCAAGCTGCAAGGTCGTGCTGTCTTCTTGTAATATTTGTACATAGTTTATCGAAGTTGATTCCCAACTTACCTCAACTTTCCTAAAGCTCGTTCCCGATCGCGCTAACTCTATGAAGGAAAGAGTCCAAAAAATTCTGTCTCAATGGGGCATTGCCTCTAGGCGACAAGCCGAACGCTTGATTGCATCGGGGCGTGTGCGCCTGAACGGGCAAGTTGCTAGCCTCGGTCAAAAGGCCGATCCCCAGCGCGATCGCTTAGAAGTGGACGGCAAACTCGTCAAGTCCCGCAATCGTCCCCAATTGGTTTATCTTCTCCTCAACAAGCCAGCCGGGGTGGTTTCAACCTGCTCCGATCCCCAAGGACGCAAGACCGTTATCGATCTCCTCCCCCCCGAACTTCGACGCGGTTGGGGCATTCATCCCGTTGGACGATTAGATGTTGACTCGACCGGCGCGCTATTGCTCACAAATGATGGAGAATGGACTCAGCACATCAGCCATCCTCGCTATCATTGGCCAAAGACTTATCAAGTTTGGGTGCGCGGCCATCCATCACAGGGTGTTTTGCAAGCTTGGCGCAACGGCGTAATCCTCTCAGGGCGCAAGACACAACCCGCACAAGTGAAGGTTTTAACCTCCCGTCGGGACAAAACACTACTCCAAATTATTCTGCACGAAGGTAGAAATCGCCAGATCCGGCGCATTGCCCAACAGCTTGGTTTCGAGGTCATTAAGCTTCACCGAACCGCCATTGGCCCCATTCAATTACAACCGCCGAATGAACCCATGCTGCCCAAGGGTCAGATTCGTGCCTTGCAAGACCGTGAAATTCGCGGGCGATGACTGTGCCGACCGATCGGTACGCGCAGGGGAAGCAACTAGCACGGGGGCAGAAAACCTTATATATTTATGACTAGGACGATAGAGAAAATGCTTTTTCAGCCCGAACAGATCGAAAAACTCAAAGAACTGGGATCTCGCTTGCGCGAGGCGCGCTGTCAGCAAGGTCTATCTCTCCCCGAAGTCTCGGAGCGAACCCGAATCTCGCCCCGCCTGCTCGCTGCCATTGAAGAGGTCAAAGTTGAGAGACTTCCCGAATCTGTGTATCTCAAGGGACTGCTGCGGCGATATGCGGAGGCGTTGGGTTTAAATGGTGCTGAGCTGGCTGCGGAGTTCCCTCCCGGCAATCTGCTCTTCGGCATTACTCCCTCTTGGCACAATATTCCCAAGTCGCGCGGGCGATCGGTGTATCTCTATCTGATTTATGTCTTGACCTTGATGAGCAGCATTAGCGGCGTTTCTTATCTTTCCCAACGCTCCGCCCTCCAAGCAACTGCTCCCAGCTCTCCCGAACCAGAGGAGATCGCCGAAGCTCCGAAAAACTCCTCTGCTCCTCCCACCGTTCAAGTGCCTCCAAAACCCGCAACTCCCGTTTCAATTCGTCCCGCTAAACCCGTTGTGGTGGATGTAACCCTGAAAGATAATTGCTGGCTCAGAATTGTGGCTGACGGCGAAACCACCTTTGAAGGAACGCTACAAAAAGGCGAACAGCGGACCTGGGAAGCAAACGAAGAACTGGTGATTCGCGCGGGCAATGCCGGTGGAGTCGAAATTGCTTTCAACGAACAGCAAGCTAAACCCCTTGGAAAGTTAGGACAGGTGGAAACGGTCACCTATCAAGCACAGCCCCAGTCTTAGCGGAACGGCAGCGCGGGAATTCTCGCCAAGACGCTAAAAACAAAACGCAGACTGATAAGCTAGAATTCTCCGTTAGGCTTCAAAACAAGGTATAAAACTCGACTCGCAGCAAGTTTTGCTTTTGAAGCGATGTGGGAGAGCGAGCGGGTTGCAATCAATCCAGAAATGACTAGTTTTCGTCGTGCTATCCAGGCCAAAGAGTTTCTCATTACAGCCGAAGTGGCTCCCCCAAAAGGAGGAGATTCCCACCACGCGATCGCGATGGCAGAAGCCCTAGCCGGGCGCGTCCATGCCATCAATATCACCGATGGCAGTCGTGCGGTGCTGCGAATGTCATCCCTAGCGATGTCGGCAATTTTGCTTCAGCGGGGTATTGAACCCGTCTGTCAGATGGCCTGCCGCGATCGCAACGCCATCGGCCTTCAAGCTGACCTGATGGGGGCCCACGCCCTCGGCATTCGCAATATTCTGGCTCTCACTGGCGATCCTGTCAAAGCCGGTGATTTCAAGCAAGCGAGACCGGTGTTTGAGCTAGAGTCGGTGCGGTTGCTCGGGGCGATCCGCAACCTCAATGATGGTGTCGATCTCAACAACAAGCGACTTCCTGATGGAGCCACCGATTTATTTCCCGGAGCAGCCGTCGATCCGCAACTCAAGAGCTGGTCGGGACTACAACGACGCTTTGAGCGAAAACTGGAGGCGGGCGCGCAGTTTTTTCAAAGTCAGTTGATTACCGATTTTGAGCGCTTAGATAAATTTATGCACCAAGTCGCGGCGGGAACTGACAAGCCGATTTTGGCAGGGATTTTTCTGCTCAAGTCAGCGAAAAATGCCAACTTTATCAATCGCTGCGTTCCAGGGGTGCAAATTCCCCCAGAGATTATCCAGCGCTTGGAGACGGCGGCCGATCCCCTACACGAAGGGATGAAGATCGCAGCCGAACAAGTTCGACAGGCCAAACAACTGTGTCAGGGGGTTCACATGATGGCCGTTAAGCGCGAGGACTTAATCCCTAAAATTTTGGATATGGCTGGGATTGACCCTCTAGACCCTTCTTGCTCCGAACAGCAGCGAGGAACAGATGAGTGTTGCTAGGATTTGGGCAATCGCTGCCAACGGTTTCCGAGAAGCCATTCGCGATCGCGTTCTCTTTGTCGTTCTCTTATTCGCCCTGTTGCAAGTTTTGGCCCTGCGTTTCTTGCCGGAAATCTCCGCCACGACAGAAGACAAAATACTTCTCGATTGGGGCTTAGGAGCCATGGGGCTGTTGAGCGCCTTGGTCGCGATCTTCCTGGGAACAGGACTGATTAACAAGGAAATTGAGAAGCGTACGGTTTTAGTATTAATCCCCAAGCCCCTGAGCCGTGCGGAGTTGATCCTGGGCAAGCACTTAGGACTCTCGTGCGTTCTGGCGCTTCTCTTAGCGACTATGGCGGCTATCTACTACTTCAGCCTGAGTTGGGCGAAGATTGCTTATCCTGCCACTGCAATTGCGATCGCGATCGTTTATCTGTTGCTTGAGTTAGGACTGCTGGTTTCTGCAGCTCTATTATTCGGTGGATTTACGAACTCAATCCTCGCAATTCTACTGACACTTGGCGTTTACACCGCCGGTCACGGCAGCAGAAGTTTGGTGGAATTAGGCAAATTAAGCGAAAATGAGAGCATCGAAACCATAGTCGGCAGCATTTATCTGGTTTTGCCAGACTTGTCTCGCTTGAATCTCAGGAATGGCGCGGTCTATGGCGCGCTGCCTTCACTTCCGGAACTGCTCGCCAATGCTGCCTATGGAGTCGCCTATACCAGCTTGCTCCTCGCGATCGCAATCGCGATCTTTGCCCGACGACAGTTTTGAAGGCATGATAATTTGAACTATACCCTCAACGAAAAATTTAAGTAGATCCAACTAAATCTTTATCAAAACTTGATATAACAGCATCGAATTCGCTCTTATCCTAGATAGGATTGAAAAATAACGCTATAGTTTCTACCACTGGGCATTGATTGTATGTCAGATCCCTCTGGGCTTATGTTGAAGCCACACCAACGTGCGACTGCTCTTCGCCTGCTAATTGTTGCAGACCAAATTTCAGATGCAGCGCCGATCGCCAACGCCCTAGCCGCTGCCCATATGACCTTTCGCTCGGAAGTGGCCGCCACGGAGGGAGCATACCGATCGCTCTTGCAAGATAATCTTTTCGATGCCGTTCTCGTCAACGAATCCCCCCAAGCACCCATCGCCCCCCTCGTCGCGCTTCAACTGCTAGGGCAGTCCGGGCAAAAGATTCCTGTGATTGCGATAGCGCCTGCCTGGGATGACGAACGAGTCAGCCGCTATCGTCAATTGGGTATTGCCGATTGCGTTGCCAGGGAACGGATCTTCACGCTGCCCGAAATTTTAGAGCGATCGCTCCTACCAGCAAATAGCAAACTATCTGCCCCGCTTAAGCTGCTGCCCTCTCCTCTCCCCAAAAAGGCATCAACAACTGCCAATCGCATTATCCAACAAATGTGGGAATATCCCGATTTGGAGCGCCGCTTGCACCGCGCGGCGAACCGCTTGCATGAGTCTCTCGGTATCGATCGCTGCTTGATTTTTTTGCCGGATGGAGAGCAGAAGATGAAAGTACGCTACACCTCAAAAGCGACAACCGAGAAAGACAGGTTTTTGGGGTCTGTTTGTCAAGCATCCGAGCGCTACTATAACCTTTTGAGTCAAGGGATTCCCGTCGTTTTCTCTTGTGTAGACGAGCAATCGCCAACCGTTGTCCAAAAGATGGCTGCACTCTGGGAGTTTCGCGCCGTTGCGGCCGTCCCGATCCTCTACCAACAGTCCTACCTGGGAATGTTGGGACTGCAATATTGCGATCGCGAACATGAGTGGACGGAGGCAGAATTAACGCTAGCGCGGACGGTGGCCGGTCAATGCGCTCTCGCCCTTCATCAATCTCGCTTAGAACGGCAATGCTATCAACAGCAGCAGTGGACTCAACTGCTGCATCGCCTCAGTCAAATCCTCAATCGCGATCGAGATACTGAAACCAAGTTGCAGCAAATGGTTGACTGTATCGGCAAGGGGTTTGAAGGGGAGCGAGTCTTTTTACTTCGTCTCGAGCGGGACACAGAGATGCTCGAAACTAGTTCTGAGTGGCGTGCGAACTCAGAACTTCCATCTCTGTCGGGCGTTCGAGTGCCGCTGGGGGAATGGCAAAGGCTACTGAACTCAAATGAGGACTATCAAACCTGTCGTTATTTCCAAGCTGTCAAATTTCCTCAATGCTGCTGGGACAAGCCAGCAATGTGTAAAATCCTAGAGGACGGTCAAGCGCGATCGCTCCTCAGCTTGCCCATTTTTCTGCGAGGGGAATTGGTGGGGTTCTTGAATTTGCAAACCTGCTCTCAATCTCGCAGTTTCAGCGCCGAAGAAATTAGCATCCTCAGCAGCGCGACGAACAGCTTGGCGATCGCGCTGGAGGCGGCCCGACAAGACAATTACCTCGAACGCGAGATTGCCGAACGCACGCAGCAACTCGAAGCGGCAAAAAAACGTTCGGATGCTGAGAACCAAGCCAAAAGCGAGCTGCTCTCCACCATGAGTCACGAGTTGCGAACGCCCCTGACAAGCATCATTGGTTTCTCGCGAATGCTTATCGATCGGTGCTACGGCGACCTCAACGACAAGCAACAACAATATGTCAGCGCGATCGCTTCCTCTGGGGAGCATTTGCTTTCGCTCATCAACGACTTGCTCGACATCTCGAAAATTGAGGCGAACAAAGAAGAATTGTACGTCGAGATCCTCTCAGTGGAAGAAATTTGCCTGGCCTCCCTTTCTATTTTGCAGGAGCGAGCGAAACAAGCGGGTTTGGCGCTCAACCTCGATATTCATGGCGATGTTGCCGTTTGTGCTGCCGATCGGCGGCGCTTAAAACAGATTTTGGTCAACTTGCTCTCCAATGCTGTGAAATTCACCGAAGAGGGGTCGATCTCCCTCAAAGTCGAACCCCAAGGCAGAATGCTGGCCTTCTCCGTGATTGATACGGGCATTGGCATGAGTCCGGAGAATTTGAAACACCTCTTCCAACCCTTCCACCAAATTAAAACCCATCTCCATCGCAAGCACAAAGGGACGGGACTGGGGTTGGCGCTCTCGCGCAAGCTGGCTCGGTTGCACAAAGGCGATCTAACCGTCACTTCTCAGGAAGGCAAAGGCACTTGTTTCACGCTACACTTGCCGAGAACTGATTCCGCGAGCGATTGCTCGTGACTCGACCATGCGCGATCGCCAACTTCAACAACTACAACAGTTATTTGTTTCGATGGGGCGAGCCTTAATCGCCTATTCTGGCGGCATAGATAGCACTTTAGTGGCAAAGGTCGCCTGGGATGTTTTGGGCGATCGCGCCCTCGCGATCACGGCGATCTCCCCTTCCCTGCTGCCCGAAGAGCTGGAAGCGGCCCGCAGCCAGGCCGCTCAAATAGGGATTCGTCACGAGACGGTCGCGACCCAAGAAATGGACAACCCCAACTACACCGCCAACCCCGTCAACCGCTGCTATTTTTGCAAAAGCGAACTGCACGACACCCTCAAACCCATTGCCCTCGAACGGGGATATCCCTACGTTGTCGATGGGGTCAACGCTGATGACTTGCAAGACTATCGCCCCGGCATTCAAGCCGCAAAAGAACGGGGAGCGCGATCGCCCCTCGCAGAAGTTGGGATAACCAAACTGGAAGTTCGCCAGCTCAGCCAACAACTCGGCCTGCCCTGGTGGAACAAACCGGCCCAACCCTGTCTGAGTTCTCGCTTTCCCTACGGCGAAGAAATCACCCCAGCCAAACTCCAGCGTGTCGGCCGCGCAGAAATCTATCTGCGACAGCTCGGTTTCGCCAATCTTCGCGTCCGCTCTGAGGGAGATACCGCCCGCATTGAGCTGCCGCCAGAAGAAATTAAAGATTTTGTCCTTAAAACCGATTTACCTACCCTCACGGCCGCATTTCAAGGCTATGGCTTTGTTTATGTCACCCTCGACCTCGAAGGCTACTGCAGTGGCAAGCTCAATCGAGTCCTGAATTTGGAACAGGTGTAGTGGTCTGTCAAGGAAGAAATGAGGGATTGTCGATTTCCCCCATGTCTCCCAAATTCCCCATCTCCCTCGTCGTCCCCCAACCTCAATTGAAAATTGACAAAGCAGTAGTTCTAACAGTTGGCCCCATTAAATAAAAATTCGCCTCTCAAGGAGGCGAATCTTTTTGCGGTTGATAGCTACTCAAAAAGGCTAGCAATCATAATACAGCGCAAACTCGTAGGGATGGGGGCGCAACCGCAGCGGGTTAACTTCCGTATCCAGCTTGTAAGAAATCCAGTTATCAATGAAGTCGTCGGTAAAGACTCCCGAATCCGTCAAGAAAGTGCGATCGTTCTGCAAGTTTTCCAACGCATCCTCCAGAGAACCTGGCGTGCTAGGAATCTTGCTCAGTTCTTCCGGACTGAGGTCGTAGATATCCACATCCAAAGGATCGCCCGGATCGATTTCATTCTTAATTCCATCCACCGCCGCACATAACAACGCAGCAAAAGCAAGATAGGGATTAGAGGTTGCATCGGGACAGCGGAACTCAAAACGCTTCGCCTTCGGATTGCTTCCCGACAGCGGAATTCGCACTGAAGCCGAGCGATTTCCTTGAGAATAGGCTAAGTTAACGGGAGCTTCAAAGCCCGGTACGAGACGCTTGTAAGAGTTGGTGGTGGGATTGGTAAACGCTAGCAAAGCAGGAGCGTGTTTGAGAACGCCGCCGATCGCGTTCAACGCAGTCTTGCTTAAATTCGCGTAGCCATCGCCCCAGAACAGCGGTTCGCCACCTTTCCAAATCGACAGGTGAGTGTGCATTCCCGAACCATTATCGTTGAACAACGGTTTGGGCATAAAGGTTGCGCTTTTGCCATAGCGTTTTGCCACATTTTTGATGACATATTTGTAGGTCATCAAGTTATCCGCTGCTGCGATAATTGGGGCGAAGCGAATTCCCAACTCATTCTGTCCCCCAGTTGCCACTTCGTGGTGATGCTTCTCGATGGGAACGCCGCACTCCGCCATCGTCAGCAGCATTTCGGTTCGCATATCTTGCAGCGTATCGGTGGGCGAAACGGGGAAGTAACCTTCTTTGTAGCGAGGTTTGTAGCCCAGGTTTCCTCCTGCTTCTTCCCGACCAGAGTTCCAGCGACCTTCCACGCTATCAACGTAGTAGTAACCCTGGCTTTCGGTTTGGTCGAAACGCACGTCGTCGAAGACAAAAAACTCTGCTTCCGGGCCAAAGAAAGCCGCATCGCCAATCCCCGTCGCCGACAAATAATCGAGCGCTTTTTGAGCAATACTGCGCGGATCGCGGCTGTACCATTCTCCAGTCCGCGGCTCTTTGATGCTACAGACCATGCTCAGAGTTTTTTCTTTGTAGAACGGATCGATCCAGGCGGTGTTGGGATCGGGAACCATTGCCATATCCGATTCGTTGATTGCTTTCCAACCTCGAATACTGGAGCCATCAAAAGGTACGCCATTGACAAAGGAATCTGCGTCAATTTGATCTTGGTAAAACGAGCAATGCTGCCAGATCCCTGGCATATCAATAAATTTAAGGTCAACGATTTGGATGTTCTCATCCTCAATCATCTTCAAAATTTCGTCGGCAGTTTTGGGCATTATGATGGCTCCTTACTACATCTCAAAGCTTGTAAGTCTCGAATCATCCTAGGGAGAGACTTGACCGTTTTTTGTATTCTCTGATACAGAATTTTATTGTCTAGATTTTGTTAACAAACTGGTAAAGAATTAAAAAATGTATTGGATTTTACAAAAAATCGCCTTTTCGTCGCTTTTTTGTGAAGAAATGTATCGAATATTGAGGAGAACGGGGACAGCTTTTCTGAGATTCAGCTCTTAGCTGTCAACGCTGTGGGATTATTAATAGGAGAGCTAAAAACCCGGCTTGGAAGACAAGCCATTTGAGAAAAAAGTGTTGTTTGGGAGCGCAGTTTTATGAGAGATGCGATTACAAACTTAATTAGAACCTATGACCTGACCGGACGCTATCTCGATCGGGACGCGATCGATAGCCTCAAGTCCTACTTTTCGTCGGGAACAGCACGGGTTGCTGTGGCGAAAATGATTTCAGGGAATGCGGCTGAGATTGTGAAAACCGCAGGATCTAAGTTGTTTGAAGATGTCCCGGAGTTGTTACGTCCGGGCGGTTATGCGTACACGACTCGCCGCTATTCTGCTTGTTTGCGAGACATGGACTATTATCTCCGCTATGCCAGCTATGCTCTGGTTGCAGGAGATACCAATGTTCTCGACGAGCGAGTTTTACAAGGGTTGCGCGAGACTTATGGTTCTTTAGGCGTTCCCATCGGGCCGACCGTGATGGGCATCCAGATTATGAAGGATGTTGTCAAAGAAATGGCTGTCGAGGCTGGGGTCGATGATACTTCGTTTATCGATGGCCCCTTTGAGCATATGGCTCGCGACTTTGGCGAAACCGATCTTTAAGATCGTCGGTAGTCTCGCTTTTGCAACAGTAGAACAAACCATTAAAAAAATCGCGCTTTCCTCGCTTTTCGAGCGATAAGCGCGATTTTCTTTGTTGGGGTAGCGAAGACATCCGTTCGGGCAGGTTTTGATTTCTAATCATTCACGAAGGTTGCCAGAGGGTTGGCTAAACCTTCCCCTACAGGGAATTGGAACAGATTTGCGGAAAACGGCCAGGTTAAGATTCTCAACCCGTTCCCGCCCTGAATTTCATTCTGCTATAGCATGAATGCCGTAAATGCCAGGATGTCTGCAGGGTTTGTGCCATGTCTAACAAATTTTGGATTTCCAGTTCTCTCGCTGCCTTCTGTTGGTTCCAAATCTTCGGCAATGCACCCACCCCGGCCCAACCCATAACTCCCGCAGCAGATGGAACCGGAACCACCATCACAGTTAACGGCAACCAATTCAATATCAACGGCGGAACCCTCTCCGGGAATGGGGCGAACCTGTTCCACAGTTTCCAACAATTTGGACTCAATGCCAATCAGATCGCCAACTTTCTCTCCAACCCTCAAATTCAGAACATTCTCGGTCGGGTTGCCGGAGGCGATCGCTCCATTATTAACGGTTTAATTCAAATAACCGGCGGACACTCCAACCTCTACCTGATGAACCCTGCCGGAATTGTTTTCGGTTCCGGTGCAACTCTTAACCTCCCCGCCGACTTCACCGCCACCACCGCCACTGGAATCGGTTTCGGCAATAACCACTGGTTCAACGCCTTTGGCAGCAACGATTACGAGAATTTAATCGGCGACCCCAGTCAATTCGCCTTCGACCTCGCACAACCCGGCACCATTATCAACGCTGGGAACTTATCTCTGACCCCAGGACAAAACCTTACCCTCATCGGCGGAACCGTCGTTAACACCGGAGCGATCGCCTCACCCGAAGGCACAGTTAACATTGCCGCCGTACCCGGAAGCAGCCTCGTGAGAATTTCCCAACCCGGGAGTTTATTGAGCCTAGAAATCGAACCCCTCAGAGACTTACAAGGGAACATTCTGCCCTTTTCTGCCCTGGATTTAGCCACATTACTCGCCGGTGCGGGAGTTGAAACGGGATTAACTCTCAATGCCGATAACTCAGTAACAGTTGGAAACACAGGCATTGCCGTCAACCCTGGAAACGTCACAATTGCCGGCACAATTCAAGGCGAAACCGTCAACCTCTTCGCCAGCGATCGCGTTCTCCCGGTAGGAGATCCCCTCAGCCTCATTCGCACCGGAGACGGCGCAGAAAGCGCCCCCACCGTCACCCTTTTCCCTCAGAGTCCCAACGATGCCAAAGCCTTCGTTTTCCTTGACTCCA
>Ga0207422_1003948_pt1 | contig 13312 bp, 9 predicted proteins | sample MarCyaLeptolynsp_FD_187757 | JGI IMG/M metagenome (GOLD analysis project Ga0207422, IMG submission 187757) | Marine cyanobacterial communities from Panama - species 1 Leptolyngbya sp. (SPAdes) | ecosystem: Environmental > Aquatic > Marine > Unclassified | place: Panama: Panama City | collected...
GCCCATGAGAACGGACGCCACGAAAGGTCCGATCATCGCCCCGGTGCCGAAGGCAAGCATGATCCCGGCCGCAACATCGATGAACTGACCGGGTTTGGCGTGGTCGTTGCCGTGCGCAGCCGAAAGCGAATAGAGCGGAAGCGCGAAACCGCCAAAGAAAAAGACACCGAGGAAAAGTTCGGTCTGCGTCATTGAGCGCGCGATGAACAGACACGCAGCTCCGGCGCCGATCGTGAAGGCGATCAGCACAAACCGGCGGTCGACCCTGTCCGAGACCCATCCGGCCGGATACTGGAAAATCGCACCCGCAAAAACCCAGATCGCGATAAACGCCGCGACCGTCTCCAGCCCGAGCCCGATGCTTTCCGCATAGATCGGGCCGATCATGCGGAACGCACCGTTTGTCAGTCCGATGGTGAAGATGCCGACGATGGCAACGGGGGAAACCCGCCACAACATCAGCGGATTGACGAGCCTTGCAGGCGGTGCGGGCGGGTTGCCGCCGCGCGCGAGCGAAATCGGCACAACCGCAAAACAGAACAGCACGGCGAGAACCATAAGGATGTCCGAACCGGATGCCCCGAAGACGGGCAGGATGAATTGACCTCCCATCACCGCACCCAGGTCCACAATCCGGTAGATCGACAGAATGCGTCCGCGCGATGTGTTGGAGGCAATCGAGTTGAGCCAGCTTTCCAGCACCATCGCCGTGCCGCAGAAGGCCGCTCCACTCACGAAGCGCGCAAGCATCCATGGCCAGCCTGCCGGCGCAAAGGCAAGCGCAAGAACGGCAATCGCACTGATGGAAGCAAGCGCCGCAAACACCCGGATATGACCGGCGCGGGCAATCAGAAAGGGGGCAAGGAGAACACCGGAAATGAGACCGGCGAAATAGAGCGAGCCCAGAAGGCCGATACTCGTGTCCGGAAGCCCTTCCACCCGTGCACGCACCGCAATCATCGTCATCGAAAGACCGTTGGCTCCCAGAAGGCAGGCCGCTGCGATCAGCAACGGATAGAGCCGCCCGGCTTGGGGGGCGTTCTCAGCGGATGTGTCGGTCTGCGTCATGGGAAAGATCGTTCCTGAAACTGCCGGACACGGCAGAAGATGTCTGCCTACATTGCCGAACTGAAAGCGTCGCGCAAGCCACTCGGCCGCGAACCGCTCGTTTTTCGGGTGTTTGCCGGTGCGCCATCGTGATAACCGGAGGGCAGTCGAACAGGGATTGATAGATCAGATGTCACTTCGAAACTGGATCATGCTGACGGTGCTGGGCGCCATCTGGGGCGGCTCCTTCCTGTTTGCGAAGGTCGCCGTTGCCGAGATTCCGCCATTCGTTCTCGTTTTTCTGCGCGTTTCCAGCGCCTGTGCTGTCCTGCTGCTTGTTCTCTGGCATCAGAAGCTGCTTGGCCATCTGAAGCTGGCGCTGGCCCTGCCGTTCCTGCTCATGGGCCTGTTGAACAACGCCATCCCCTTTTCGCTTCTGTTTCTCGGGCAGACTGAGATCGGTGCGGGGCTTGCCTCGATCCTGAACGCGACCACTCCCATCTTCACCGTGATCGTGGCCGGGGTTCTGACCGGCCAGGAAAGCCTGCCGTTGAACAAGATTGCTGGCGTGCTGCTCGGGGTTGCAGGCGTCGCGATCATGCTGTCCAGCAGTTTGTCCGGCGTTGCGAACGATCCTGTCTGGGCGCAGCTGAGCTGCCTCGGCGCGGCCGTGTCCTACGCGTGCGCCGCCACATATGCGCGCCGGTTCAAGGGGGTGCGCCCGCAGGTTTCCGCAGCCGGACAATTGCTCGGATCAAGCCTGATCATGTTGCCTGTCGCACTTTATTTTGGCACCGGCTGGAGCATGACGGAAACAAGCATGACGGCCTGGGCGAATGTCGCGGCCCTCGGTATCATTGCGACTGCGCTTGCCTACCTGATCTATTTCCAGCTTCTGGCGGATGCCGGAGCGACCAATGCCTCGCTGGTCACGCTGATCGTCCCGGCAAGTGCCCTGCTGTTCGGATGGCTGATCCTCGGAGAAAATCTCAGCGCTCTGCAACTTGCAGGTTTCGCGGTGCTCCTGATCGGGCTTGTCGCGCTTGACGGCAGGGTGTTCCGGAAGGGCAACCCGGCGGCAGCGGGCAAGAATCCGTCCTAGATTACCGGCACACTTGCAAAAGTATCGCCTCTGAACAGTCTGTGTGGAAATGGGCCCGTTTTCACGGGCCCTGTTACTTCACGTTACTCAAGCCGCCGGACGGGTTCAGAACCTCAGGTCTTTTACTTGCTTGACGTGCGAAACAGCCTCCAGCCGTTTCATGACCTCGATATCCACTTTGCCGTCAACCTCAACGAGGCAGATCGCGTCGGCACCCGGCGCCTGCCTGCCGAGGTTGAAGGTCGCGATGTTGACGCCGCTGTTGCCCAGTTCCATGCCGAGCTGACCGATGAAACCGGGCTTGTCCTCGTTGGTGATGTAGAGCATGTGCTCGCCGAGTTCGGCTTCCATGTTGATGCCCTTCACCTGGATGATGCGTGGCTTCCCATCCGCAAAAACGGTTCCGGCAACCGAGCGTTCCTGCCGTTCCGTGATCACCGTCAGACGAATGTAGGTTTCGTAGGCACCCTGCTTGTCCCTGCGGATTTCTTCGACCTTGATGCCCCGGTCCTTTGCCAGGATCGGCGCGGAAACCATGTTCACCGTCTGAAGGAGAGGCGTCAAAAGACCCGTGATGGCGGCTGCGGTCAGGGCCTGGACGTTCATGTCGCCGACGGCGCCGGCATATTCGATCTTGACGCCTTCGATGCCGGTTTCGGTCAACTGGCCGGCAAAGGAACCGAGCTGCTCGGCGAGACGCACGAAAGGTGCAAGTTTGGGAGCCTCCTCGGCGGAGATCGAGGGCATGTTCAGCGCGTTGCGCACGGCCCCTTCCAGCAGGTAGTCGCACATCTGTTCGGCCACCTGCAGCGCCACGTTCTCCTGAGCTTCGGATGTGGATGCACCAAGATGCGGCGTGGAGACGAAATTCGGCGCACCGAACAGGACATTCTCCCGCGCTGGTTCGTCCACGAAAACATCGAATGCCGCCCCTGCCAGCTTGCCCTCGTCCAGAGCCTGCCTGACGGCCGCCTCGTCTGCCAGACCGCCGCGGGCGCAGTTGATCAGATAGGCGCCGGTCCGCATTTTCGAAATCGAATCCGCATTGATGATATTGCGCGTCTTGTCTGTCAGAGGCGTATGCAGCGTAATGAAATCGGAGCGGGCGAAGAGATCGTCCAGCTCCACCTTTTCAACGCCGAGTGAAACCGCGCGTTCCGGTGTCAGGAACGGATCGAAGGCGACGACCTTCATTTTGAGACCGATGGCCCTGTCCGCAACGATCGAACCGATATTGCCGCACCCGACAAGGCCAAGCGTCTTGCCGGTAAGCTCTCGGCCCATGAAGCGCGACTTTTCCCATTTGCCTGCCTGCGTAGACGCATCTGCTGCAGGGATCTGACGGGCAACGGCCATCATCATCGAGATTGCGTGTTCCGCTGTCGTGATGGCGTTGCCGAACGGGGTGTTCATGACGATGATGCCGCGTGCGGTCGCCTTGGGTATGTCGACATTGTCGACACCGATGCCCGCACGGCCGACAACCTTGAGATTGTCCGCAGCCGCAATGATCTTTTCAGTTACCTTGGTCGCGGACCGGATCGCCAGCCCGTCATACTGGCCGATGATCTCCAGCAGCTTTTCCTTGTCCTTGCCAACGTCGGGCAGAAAATCGGCATCCAGGCCGCGATCCTTGAAAATCTGAACGGCGGCGGGAGAAAGCTTGTCGGAAATTAGTACCTTGGGAGCCATGTTGACGTCTCCTTGAATGCATGTGGGTGCCGGGCGGCGCGGCCGCCCGGATGTTCAGTCAGGAATGGAGACGTGCTCAGGCGGCCTGAAACAGGTTCGCTTTTTCGCTTGCATGCGCCCAGTCGAGCCATGCGGTCAGCGCCCTCAGATCGTCCGCCTCGATCGTCGCACCGGCCCAGATCCTGAGGCCTGACGGCGCATCGCGGTAGGCACCGATGTCAAAGGCGACCCCTTCGCGATCGAGACAGGCCGCAATGGACTTGGCGAATGCAGCTTGTCCGGCGTCATCAAGCGCCAGGATGTCCCGATCGGTGATCTTGAGGCACACCGAAGTGTTGGACCGGGTTGCCGGGTCCAACGCAAGGAAGTCGGCCCAGCCGGACTTTTCCACCCAGTCGGCCAGAACCCGAAGGTTGGTATCCGCCCGGTTTCTGAGTGCAGTGAGACCACCGATACTGTCGGCCCAGTTCAGCGCATCGATGTAATCTTCGACACAGAGCATCGACGGGGTGTTGATGGTCTCGCCCCGGAAAACGCCTTCGATGAGCTTTCCGCCTTTCGTAAGGCGGAAAATTTTCGGCATCGGCCAGGGCGGCGAATAAGATTCAAGGCGTTTCACGGCACGCGGGCTCAGGATCAGGACGCCGTGGGCGGCTTCCCCGCCGAGCACCTTCTGCCAGGAAAAGGTCACCACATCGAGCTTGTCGAACGGCAGATCCTGCGCAAACGCAGCGGACGTTGCGTCGCAAATGGTCAAACCCTGTCTGTCGGCGGGGATCCAGTCACCGTTCGGAACACGAACGCCTGATGTCGTTCCATTCCAGGTAAAAACGACATCCTTGGAAAAATCGACGGACGCAAGATCGGGCAGCTCACCGTAGGCAGCCTCCAGCACCTGCGCATCTTCAAGTTTCAGCTGTTTGACCACATCCGTGACCCAGCCCTTGCCGAAACTTTCCCAGGCCAGCATCTCGACGCCACGTGCGCCAAGCATCGACCAGAGCGCCATTTCGACCGCGCCCGTATCCGATGCCGGTACGATACCGATCCTGTAGTCTTCAGGAACATCGAGCACCTTTCGAGTGAGCTCGATCGCCTCGGCAAGTTTCGCCTTGCCGGGCTTCGCGCGGTGCGAACGGCCGAGTGGCGCGTCGGCAAGCCCGTCGAGCGACCAGCCAGGACGTTTGGAGCAGGGTCCGGATGAAAAATGGGGATTGGCCGGACGCATGTCCGGCTTGGTGGCAAGCTCTGTCATATCTGTCTACCCTCGCAGATAGTTGCCCCTCGTTGGGGAGGGGTGTCCCACCTGCGGGAATAGAACGTTCAGCCGCCCGGGTCAATTCACTTCCCGGTCAAACGCAAAATGGCCGGTCTTTGAGACCGGCCATTACGCATTCGAAGTGAGCTTGATCAGAAGTTGCTGCTGATCGGCCCCTTGTCGTAGATGATCGGGGCCGGAGCATGCGTCGTGTTGAACGTGTACCTGGCGCCGAGACGGAACTCGTGGGCCGCCAGGTCTTCATATTCGATACGCGACGTCTGGCCGGCAGTGCTGAAGGTTTTGGACTGCGCATCCCCGATGTTCAGGTAGCGATATCCGCCATCCAAAGCCAGGTTCGGTGTGATGTCATAGCTGGCACCTGCCATCAGTGCCCAGGCAAAGTTCCACTTGCCGTCGCTTTCATAAGTGCCTGTCGAACCGTCCGGATTGCGGAAGTTGATGTCGCTGGTTGAAACATAGGAAGCACCGATACCGGCGCCAACATAAGGTGTGAACCTGTTCCAGGTGGCGATATCGACATAACCATTGATCATGAATGTCCAGACGTCGATGTCAGCCTTCTCAACCGAGTATCCCGGCGATCCGCAGACACTGCTACAGTCCGCCTTGGCACTGACTTCAGTCGGAAATTCGTAGTCGATCGTCAGATCCGTACGGAAGTGATTGTTCCACTTGTAGCCAACACCGGCTCCGATCATGAAGGTCCCGTCCATCTCTTCATCGAAGAAATCGATCGTACCGTATTTGATGTCCGGTGCCTGGTAGATCTTGTAACCGATGTCGCCGCGCAGATACCAACCGCCAACGGCCGGAATCTCCGGGATATGTTCAATAACCGGGGTCGGCAGATCCGCGGCAAAACCAGTTGTGGAAAGCGCGACTGCAAAGCCGGTCAAAGACAAACGCTTGAAAAATGATTTCATGTCCTCGTCCTCTTCCAGTGAGCGTCCGCTTTATGATTGCCGGACACATCAAACTTGAAAGCATAGTGACGTGAATTCATTAAAGGTGGCTTAACTCTGTTCTTTAACCCTGTTTTTTTACCTTAACAAAAACTTAACAGGATAAGAAATGAAGGACGCAGGCCGCTCAACCTCGCTTCATCGCACGGGATCAACTTGAAAAGACTGGAATTTACCTTCAGGCAGCGGCGGTCGCGACAACACCTGCGATGTCGTTGACGACCTGCTTGACGAGGTCTGCATCGTCCCCTTCCGCCATAACGCGAATGAGGGGTTCCGTACCCGATGCCCGGATCACCAGGCGGCCCGATGTTCCAAGGCGGGCTTCACCATCTTCGATGGCGGACCTGACCTTTTCCTGTTCCAGGGGCTTGCCACTGCTGTAGCGCACATTCTTGAGGATTTGCGGAACCGGCTCGAAACGGCGGCAGACCTGGGACACGGGTTTGTCCTGATCCTTAACGCAGGCCAGGACCTGTAGCGCGGCAATCAGCCCGTCGCCTGTTGTCGCGAAATCCGACAGGACGATATGTCCAGACTGTTCGCCGCCAACGTTGAAGCCGTTCGCACGCATGTGTTCAACCACGTATCGGTCGCCGACCCTGGTCCGCGCGAGGTCCAGTCCAATGCTGCCCAGATACCGCTCCAAACCAAGGTTCGACATCACCGTGGCAACGATGCCCGAACCGGACAGGCGTTCGCTGGCCTGCCAGGACTGGGCAACCACAGCCATTAGCTGGTCGCCATCAACTTCCTGACCGTTTTCATCAACAATGATGACACGGTCCGCATCGCCGTCGAGCGCAATGCCGATATCGGCGCGAACCTCGTGCACCTTTTTCGAAAGCGCGTCGGTCGACGTCGAGCCACATTCCTTGTTGATGTTGAAGCCGTCCGGCGTCACACCCATCGAAATCACGTCGGCGCCAAGTTCCCACAGGGCTTCCGGCGCCACCTTGTAAGCCGCACCGTTGGCGCAGTCGATGACGACCCGCAAGCCTTCCAGGCTCATTTCCCGAGGCAGGGTCCTCTTGGCAAATTCAATGTAGCGCTGTTGCGCACCGTCAATCCGCCTCGCCCGTCCCAGGTCTCCCGGCCCGGCGAGTACCGGCGTGAGGTCCTTGTCGATGTGGTCTTCGATCTTCCGCTCGATCTCGTCACTCAGCTTGAAGCCATCTGGACCGAAAAACTTGATGCCGTTGTCGTGGTAGGCATTGTGCGACGCTGAAATCATGACGCCGAGGTCAGTCCTGAGGGACCGGGTCAACATTGCCACGGATGGTGTCGGCATCGGTCCCAGCAGGAAAACGTCCATGCCGACGGATGTGAAGCCTGCAACAAGCGCCGTTTCGAGCATGTATCCAGACAGACGGGTGTCCTTGCCGATGACGACGCGGTGCCGGTGGCGCCCGTTCTTGAAGACGAGTCCAGCCGCCATACCGACCTTCAAAGCCATTTCGGCGGTCATCGGATAGGAGTTGGCTTGTCCGCGAATGCCGTCAGTACCGAAAAACTTGCGCATCGATCATGCCCATCTGAAAACGTTGTTTGCGCCCTTTTATCGCAAATATGCCGGGCCGTGCTTCAAAATATGTGAGCAAATATTACTATTCACTGACGATCCGCAAACGCGTAAAAAATAAAACTGCCCGGCAGGACCGGGCAGTTTTGATTCACGTCCGTCAGGCGAGGTTTCCTCAGGAGGGCTGAGGTTCCATGCCACCGCTCGGTTCGTCTCCGCCGCGCTTTGCGCCTGCGGTCGGAACCGCCGAGGAGCGTCCGATCGGCTGGTCGTCATCCGTGTCGCGAACCGGCGGTTTGCCGTCGAGGAGATCCTTGATCTCGTCGCCTGACAGGGTCTCGTATTCAAGGAGGCCCTTGGCGATCGTGTGAAGCTGGTCTTCATGATCGCGCAGGATCTTGTTCGCGGTTTCATAGCCCTGGTTGACGAAGGACTTGATTTCCGCGTCCACGATCTTCTGGGTTTCGTCCGACACATTCTGGTTCTTCGCCACGGAGTGGCCGAGGAAGACTTCTTCCTGGTTTTCACCGTAGAGAAGCGGGCCGAGCTTGTCCGACATCCCGAACTGCGTGGCCATGGCGCGGGCGAGCTTGGTCGCCATCTGGATATCGCCAGACGCTCCGGAAGTCACCTTCTCGTAACCGAAGATCATTTCTTCCGCGACACGTCCGCCCATTGCGACGGCGAGGTCCGCCTTGCACTTGGCGCGCGTCAGAGACACCTGATCCTTTTCCGGCAACCGCATCACCATTCCAAGCGCACGTCCGCGCGGGATGATGGTCGCCTTATGGATCGGATCCGATGCTTCCTGATGCAACGCAACCAGCGCGTGACCGGCTTCGTGATAGGCCGTCAGCTTTTTTTCTTCCTCGGTCATGACGAGCGTGCGGCGTTCCGCACCCATCATCACCTTGTCCTTGGCATCTTCGAATTCCGCCATCGTCACGAGGCGCTTGGAGCGGCGCGCCGCCAGAAGGGCAGCCTCGTTCACGAGGTTCATCAGGTCCGCACCGGAGAAGCCCGGCGTGCCGCGCGCGAGCGTCTTCACGTCAACATCCGGCGCAAGCGGAACCTTGCGCATGTGGACCTTGAGGATTTTCTCGCGGCCAGTGATATCCGGGTTGGGCACAACAATCTGACGGTCAAAACGGCCCGGACGCAACAGCGCGGGATCGAGAACGTCGGGACGGTTGGTCGCCGCGATGATGATGATGCCTTCATTGGGTTCGAAACCGTCCATCTCGACCAGCAACTGGTTGAGGGTCTGTTCGCGCTCGTCGTTGCCGCCGCCGAGACCGGCACCGCGGTGACGGCCGACCGCGTCGATTTCATCGATGAAGATAATGCAGGGTGCGTTCTTCTTTGCCTGCTCGAACATGTCGCGTACACGCGATGCACCGACACCGACGAACATCTCAACGAAGTCGGAACCCGAAATCGTGAAGAACGGGACGTTGGCCTCACCTGCGACAGCGCGCGCGGTCAGCGTTTTACCTGTTCCCGGAGGACCGACAAGCAGCACACCGCGCGGAATACGGCCACCAAGGCGCTGGAATTTTTGCGGATCACGCAGAAACTCAACGATTTCCTGCAGGTCTTCCTTGGCTTCGTCGATCCCGGCAACGTCTTCGAACGTAACGCGTCCATGCGCCTCGGTCAGGAGCTTGGCTTTCGATTTTCCGAAGCCCATCGCCTTGCCACCGGATCCTTGCATCTGGCGCATCACGAAGATCCAGATACCGAGGATGATCAGCATCGGCAGCCACGAGAACAATGCGCCGAGCAGAGGAGAATTTTCCGCAGGCGGATTGGCCTTGATCAGCACGCCCTTGCCGCGAAGCTCATCCACGTATTGCGCCCCGTCTGGCGCATAGGTCTGGAAGGCCCCACCGCTGTTGTACAATCCGGTGATCTTCTGTTCCTGGATCGTCACCGACCTGACTTCACCACTATCGACCTGCCTCATGAAGTCCGAATAGGCGATGTCGTTCGTTGCACCCTGCTGTGCAGGGCTCTGAAACAGCTGGAACAATGCGATCAATAACAGGGCAATGATGACCCAAAGAGCAAAGTTGCGAAAATGTGCGTTCATTTCGTTCCCTTAACCGCCCAACGCGACTTACTGCACGCGGTTACATTTCTCTAAGAGCGAAGATAGGTCGCCCAAGGCCCGCTGCCAAGGCGGTGCGCCATAATGCGCATATGCGCTGACTAATTTATTAAGCCCGGACCTCTATCAGAAGTTCATCACGAGGAAAACCGCAGAATCCCCTTCACAGGCCCCTAGTCGTCCCTGCTGTCCAATAATTTACCCCGGATCGGCACACGCTCCAAATCCAAGCTGCAGCTATGGTTATTTTCACCAGTGCCAGATTTTAAGGAGACTGCCTGTGCCAGAACCTGCCCATGCTCGTTCCAAACGGCTGGCGAACACTCGAACGCCGGTTTAGGCCAACCCTGTGGCCAGATGATGTCTTTGGACGAGATCGGTGCGTCCATCAGCGGGCCAAGCCGCAGCCGATCCTTCAAAGTCGCTCCGGCCTCCCCTGCGGCGACCGCATAACGGTACCGGCAATCCCATATGCCAGCACCGGTGACGCCGGTCATCGTCTGCGGTGGTGCACGCCCTGCTTCGCGCCAGCACCACACGAAAGTGCTGCCAGCCTCGAACGTCGCGCCGCACAATGTCTGCCGGTCGCGTTGCCCGGACCAAAGAAGGTCGTCGAGGGTTTCCAGTTGCCTGAGGCGCGGCTCCGGTCGCCGGCCGGTCACGCCCAGAACCATTTCCTTCAAAAGCCTCAGGCGCAGATCTTCGGGCAAGTCCCGGTAGGAGCTCCTGTCGACGCGCGCAGGTCCTGAGCGGTGGTGCTCAAGAAGCCTGGCGGCAATGTCGTGCACCACGCTGTCGAGCGCAGTACGGGACCGGCGCATCCGGCCCGCCGTTTCCGAAAGACGCTCTGCGCTCAGACCCTCATCCTCCAGAAGAGCCATGATCCGCCGCAGACGGCTTCTCTTGTATTTCCTGTCATCGTTGGAAGGGTCACGGCACCATTCCAGGCCGCGTTCACCAAGACTGGCTTCAAGCCGGTTCTTGCGCACGCCAAGAAACGGGCGCAGCAGGCGCAGGCCTTCCGGGCCCCCGGGCTCGTCGATCGCCATGGCGCTCAATCCGGAAACACCGCTGCCCCGGGTCAGCCGGTCGAGAAAGGTCTCGGCCTGGTCGTCCATGTGATGCCCGAGTACAAGCGCCTGTGCGCCCGCCTCGGAGATCCGTTCTGCCATCAGCCCGTAACGCGCGCGCCGGGCTTCGTCCTGGATATTGCTGCCGGGCTTGGGCCCTTCCCAGCGGAGTATACTTACGGCAAGGCCATGCTGGCGGGCCGCATCCTGAACGAATCTTGCTTCAGCGGCACTTTCGGGCCGCAGACCGTGATCGACAACAAGCACTTCCGTGCTGCCGTGCCAGCGATTGCGCTGCCGCCATTCGCTAAAAAGAACCAGAAGACATAAGGAATCCGACCCACCGGAAACGGCGAGCGCAAGATTTGAAAACGGGATCAGTCTTGAGAAAAGCGTATCGACCTCGTCAACGGACAGTCCGCTGCCGTCGCTGCCGCTGTCAGGAGCACTGTGCACGGACGCGTTCATCCCGTGCCTGAGACAATACTGCCGGTGCCGCATTGGGGAACTTGTTCAACAGTTCCGAAAAGGTTGCGCAGGCGGCGTCGGCTTCGCCCAGGCCACGCAAGGAAACTCCCAGTTTCAAAAGGCTGTCCGGGCTTTTGTCATTTCCGGGATAGTCCGTATAGGTTTTCAGGAAAGCGTCGGCCGCGCCGCGGTAATCCTGTTGCGCAAGCAGGCTTTCGCCAAGCCAGTATTGGGCGTTCACAACGAGGTTGCTGTCCGGGTAAGTCTCGAGAAACGTCCGGAAACCGCGCTCTGCACCGGCATAATCCCCATTGACCGCCATGGAATAGGCAGCGTCATAGTCAGAATTCGGATCTCCGCTGCCGATGATGTTGGCGATGGCATCGTCTTCCGTCCCGATCGACGGGCCGGGCACGAGGTCCTGTCCGGTGCCCGGTATCGTTTCCAGCCCGTTCGCGAGCGCGGACAGATCAATCGGACCATCCGTCGGCAGGCCGGGCTCTTCCTGGTAACCACCGCTCTGATCCCAGGCGCCATCCCCGGACCCGTTGGCGGGCAGGGTCGCCGCGCTGCCATTGGGTGCGGTCAGGGTGCCACCGCGCGGTGTTCCGTCGGCCGCCAGACCGGGTGCCGTGCTACCCGGCGCACCCGTTGGTGAGAACTCGGACCGTTTGCCGGGCGTCCCGCCCTCAAGCTGCTGGAAGCGATACTCGTTGTCTTCCTGCATGCGGCGCATCTGGTCCTGCATCTCGCGCATCTGGAAGGACAATTGTTCGATCTGTCCGGTCAGGGTGCGGATACGCTCTTCCAATTGCCCGATCCGCACGGATGAATCGTCTTTCTTCCGCCCGAACAGCTGGGCTTCGGAAGGGCTCGCTGAGACAACCAGGGCAAGCATCACGAACATGCCGGCCAGTGTCTTGAATTTCTGCATTCGGTCCTCCGGGTCAGAGATGCATGAACAAAGACTTGCGTTTCACCGCGGATGTCGAACCCGCATACGCGCAACTGTCTTGCACAACCAAGTCTTAGCCATGCCCGGCTCTGCACTCAAGGGAGAGAGCGCCCGGACTTCGGCCAAATTTTGACAATCTGCCCGCTGAACGGCAGAAAGCAGCGATTTGCCCACCGGAAAGCAAAGGGCCGGCATGAAATGCCGGCCCATCAACTCACTGAGCTCTGCGACTGTCAGTTCGTGGCATTGTTCAACACCGTGACCGCACGCCGGTTCTGAGACCAGCAGCTGTTGTCGTTACATACGGCGACCGGACGTTCCTTGCCGTAGGAAATCGTCTTGATGCGCGAAGCGCTCACGCCCTGTGCAACAAGGTAGTCACGTGCCGCCTGTGCACGCCGCGCACCCAGGGCAATATTGTACTGGCGGGTTCCGCGCTCGTCCGCGTGCCCTTCAACCGTGATCGTGTATTGTGAGTACTTGTTCAGCCACTTTGCCTGGCCCGACAGGGTTGACTGCCCCTGGGCGTTCAGCACTGACTGGTCTTCTTCAAAGAAAACCCGATCACCGACATTGACGACAAAATCCTGGCCCGTGCCCGGCTTCACGTTACTGGAAAGCCCATCCGGCTTTGTCTGGGCACATGCTGCCGCAAACAGGAGCGCAAAGCAGACGACAAGCCATCTTGCTCCCTGGCCGGCAAATTCTTTTTTCAACATTCCCGTCTCCTACATCCCCAGCCCGTCAACCCGACTTCGGTTCCATCCGGTTTTAGGTAAACGCTTTCTAGCCAAACCTGGTTAAGGGCGTCTTTTCAAACATGGTTAACAGGACATGACCCGTGTGTTTTCAGGCTGGCATCATGTCGATTTGTCAGTTGATCAATGGCGACCAGGACGGATCCGACGCGAATGCCGGCGTATCCACGCGCTGTTCATTGTATCCCGTTAGGTCAACGGTCCAGACCTGCGGTCCGCCGTTGGCACCCGGTGTGTCGCGGAAAAACACCAGAACACGGCCGTTTGGAGACCAGGCCGGTCCCTCGTTGTGATAGCCCTCAGTGAGGATCCGCTCGCCCTTGCCATCAGGTTTCATGACACCG
>Ga0207422_1003949_pt1 | contig 13307 bp, 11 predicted proteins | sample MarCyaLeptolynsp_FD_187757 | JGI IMG/M metagenome (GOLD analysis project Ga0207422, IMG submission 187757) | Marine cyanobacterial communities from Panama - species 1 Leptolyngbya sp. (SPAdes) | ecosystem: Environmental > Aquatic > Marine > Unclassified | place: Panama: Panama City | collected...
TCGACTGAAACGAACAGGAACGACAGTTTTTCCGCATCGTCGCCAAGCGCCTTCATCCAGTTGCTGGCTTCATACAGGGTCGTCGGACAGACTTCCGGGCAATGGGTGAAGCCGAAGAACATGGCACGGGGTTTGCCGAGATATGTTGCCTCGTTGACCGCCACGCCGTCGGTGGTAACGAGGGAAAAGTCGCCTCCGATCGAGGCGACCGCTGCTGCCTGGGTCTGCGGTTGCTTCTGATACCAGAGCACCGAGGCGGTGCCGACAAAACATGTCAGGGCGACGACAGACGCCCATGCGATGTAGCGAACGAATTTCAGTGACATCACGCTTCTCCAGAAGCTTTTCCCGATCAGACGGTTTCGCCCGGACTTTTGGGACCCGAAGGACGGAAATGTGTCGAAGCACATGACCAGAACTGTACGGAATTTCAGGAAACGCGAACCGTTCCAGATCCTTGTTTCCGGTGGCCGTTTTTACAGCTTTGACCTAATAGCGCGCGAGATTCAAATCAATGCGGCGTTATGACGTTGACAGGGACCGGTTGGCTCCTGTCGTCCGGTTGTCGAGAGGTTTTGGTCTTATGCCGTGACCTGAACCCGTTCGCGTCCCAGGGCCGTGAAGACCTTGGCAACGATATCGTCTGCGCCGAGACCTGCCTGCTGATACATGCGTTCCGGGCTGTCCTGATCGATGAATGTATCGGGCAGCACCATGGAACGGACTTTGAGGCCGGTCTCCAGCAGCCCTTCTTCGGCGAGGAAATGCATGACGAAACTTCCGAAGCCGCCGATGCTGCCTTCTTCGAGCGTGATCAGAATTTCGTGATTGCGTGCCAATCGCCGGATCAGGTCGTGGTCCAGCGGTTTTGCAAAACGCGCGTCGGCGACGGTCGTCGACAGGCCGAAGCCGTCCAGTTCCTCGGCTGCCTTCAACGTAGCCTTGAGTCTGCCGCCGAAGGACAGAAGGGCAACCTTGGTTCCCTCCTTGACGATGCGCCCGCGTCCGATTTCAAGCGGCATGCCGCGTTCCGGCATATCAACGCCCATGCCTTCGCCGCGCGGGAACCGGAAGGCGCAGGGACCTTCGTCGTACGCCGTGGCTGTCGCGACCATGTGTTTCAGGTCCGCTTCATCACCGGCCGCCATGATCATGAAACCGGGCAGGCATCCGAGATAGGCAATGTCGAACGATCCCGCGTGGGTCGGACCGTCGGCGCCGACCAGGCCGGCGCGGTCGATTGGGAATCGTACCGGCAGTTTCTGGATGGCGACGTCGTGAACGACCTGGTCGTAGGCGCGTTGCAGGAACGTGGAGTAAATCGTTGCAAACGGTTTGTACCCGTCCGCGGCCAATCCGGCGGCGAACGTAACCGCATGTTGTTCCGCGATCCCCACATCGAAGGTGCGGTCGGGGAAAACCCTCTGGAACTTGTCGATTCCGGTACCGCTGGGCATGGCGGCCGTTATGGCGACGACCTTATCGTCTTCGCTGGCTTCCTGGATCAGCGATTCCGCGAACACGCCGGTATAGCTTGGTGCATTCGATTTCGGCTTGTTCTGTTTGCCGGTGATGACGTCGAACTTGGCGACGCCGTGATATTTGTCGTCCGCGCTTTCCGCGAACTCGTAACCCTTGCCCTTCTGGGTGACCACATGCACCAGGATCGGCCCTTCGTCGGCATCCCGTACGTTGCGCAGGATCGGCAGCAAATGGTCCAGATTGTGACCGTCGATCGGCCCGACATAATAAAAGCCGAGTTCTTCGAACAAGGTGCCACCGGTAACAAAACCGCGGGCATATTCCTCGGCCTTGTGGGCCTTGTCTTTGATGAATTCGGGAAACTTCTTGGCGATTTCCTTGCCGACGCCGCGAATTGTGCGGTAGGTCGAGCCGGACACAAGCCGCGCCAGATGGGCGCTCATGGCACCGACCGGCGGTGCGATCGACATATCGTTGTCGTTCAGGATGACAATGAGGCGGGACTTCAGCGAGCCGGCATTGTTCATTGCCTCATAGGCCATGCCGGCCGACATGGATCCGTCACCGATCACGGCAATGACATTGTTGTCCTTGCCGCTCAGGTCCCGCGCGACCGCATAGCCCAACCCAGATGAAATCGATGTCGAGGAATGGGCCGCGCCGAAGGGATCATATTCGGATTCCGCCCTTTTCGTGAACCCGGAGAGCCCGCCGCCCTGGCGCAACGACCGGATCCGGTCGCGGCGACCGGTCAGAATTTTGTGCGGATAACATTGGTGGCCCACATCCCAGATCAAGCGGTCTTCAGGTGTGTTGAACACGTAATGGATGGCGGTCGTCAATTCGACGACGCCAAGCCCGGCACCGAGGTGTCCGCCGGTTTCCGAAACCGCATCGATCAATTCCGTGCGCAGTTCGTCCGCAATTTCGGGCAGGCGTGATTCATCAAAACGGCGCAGATCGCGCGGCCACGTGATTTGGTCCAGTAGGGGTGTCTTTGACAAGGCGTCCGAAGTCCTGATTGGTTACTGCACTGTCTCTCCACGTCGGAGATCGCTGTTTATACTCTTCCCTATACGAGACGGATCAGGCACGCAATTCACGACCCGGTGCCCGCGTGACTTTGCCGCCGGAATGTGAAGGTGTGGCGGAGGTCCGTCTATCTGTTCGCTCCATATAGGGATTGAGCGCTGGGAGTAAATGCGGATACGACATTCCTCCACAAATGGTATCGCGGAAGAAAAAAGCGAATCACGATTGAGATGTCATTTCCGGATCCTGCCGCTTTTCCTGTCTCGAAGACTGTGCAGGTGCGACTTCGCAAACATTGGCGGATGCCCGATCAGTCGAGTTCCATCGGTTCCGTTCCGTCAGCCGTGCCGGACTTCGTTTTTCGAATGGCTTCGATCTTCATTTCTGCCGATTGCAACAAACTGTCGCAGCGTTTCTTCAAGGCTTCGCCACGTTCATAAATCGCAATCGACTCCTCCAACGACACTTCACCGCGCTCAAGTTTGTCGACGATCGATTCAAGTTCGCTCATGGCTTTTTCAAAACTCAGGCCATCGATCGGATCCTGATCAGGCGATATCTGCGTCATTTTTTTCCTCAAATTGGCAATCATGCGCGATCCAGCGGCTCTCGTCATGTCCTTTGACGAAAGAATGCAGGTCAGCCGGTCATCAATGTTTCAACGTGCGCGGTTGCCGACTTCGCCAGGCCGTCGAGATCATAGCCGCCTTCCAGCACCGAGACCAGGCGGCCATCGCAATGGCGGTCCGCGACGTCCATCAGCTTCTGTGTTATCCAGATAAAGTCGGCTTCTGTGAGATTGATCTGGGCCAGCGGGTCCTGGTGATGCGCATCGAAACCGGCCGAGACGAGAACCAGATCCGGAGCAAAGGCTTCCAGCTGCGGCAGGATCACGGTCTCCATCGCGTCCATGAAGACGGCGCCGTCATCGTAAGGCCGCAACGGCGCATTGGCTACGTTGCCGACACCGGTTTCATTGCCCGCTCCAGAGCCTGGAAACAAGGGCATCTGGTGGGTCGAACCATAAAAAACCGAGGCGTCCTGGTAAAAGATATCCTGGGTGCCGTTGCCGTGGTGCACGTCGAAATCGATGATGGCGACCCGCTCCATGTCCCAGGCTTTTTGCGCGTGGCGCGCGGCAATGGCCACGGTATTGAACAGGCAGAATCCCATCGCCCTGTCGATTTCGGCATGATGTCCGGGCGGGCGCATGGCGCAAAAGGCGTTTTTTGCCGTTTTTAAAACGACATCGTCGACCGCCATGCAAGCACCTCCGACAGCCCGCAGGGCCGCTTCCCAACTGCCCGGCGACATCACGGTGTCCGCGTCGATCTGGATCAGGCCGTCCGATGGTGCGGCGGCGGCGAGCGCGTCGACATAGGCTTCGGGGTGCCCGAACATCAATTTGTCACGGTCGCCCATCGGGGCCTGGATCCGGACGAGGTTCTGAAACCGTTCGTCTTCGAAAGCCTGTTCGAGGGCACGCATTCGGTCCGGTCTTTCCGGATGGCCGATCGGCGTCGCATGGTCCAGAAAGCAGGGATGGTGGACAAACAATGTGGTCAAGGTCGATTCCAGTCAGGTATTGCGTTACTCAAATCACTTTGAATCCCGATTAATGTCAATGACGGGGCGGGGAAAGATGCCGGAAAAGTCGCTGTACCAGATCGCGCTGGGTTCCGATTTCGACCTCTTGCCGGCGACCACACGGAAAATTCATTGTCCTGATCCGGTTCATGTCCTGGTCGGCGGCTCCACGACGCGCAGCGCTGAATCCTGGATCGGCAGGCTGGTCGCCCGGATGTTCGGCATGCCATCTGCAGATGAGCAGGTTTCCATCAAGGTGATCATCGAGCGGTTGGCCGATGGAACCGAGCGCTGGTCGCGGATTTATCCGACACACACGATGAGAAGTGTTTTTCGCAAGCCGGATCCGGACACACGGAGCGTGCTTGAGATATTCGGACCCTTCCGGTTTCGTACCCGGATCCTGCCCAATCCGACCGGATTGAGCCTGGTGCTGGATCGGGCCTGGATTGGCGGATTACCGCTACCGCGCGCTGTCGTGCCGCGCGCCGATGCGGTTGAGACCGCGGACGGCGATGCCCATTGTTTTGACGTGACGGTCACTCTGCCGCTGATTGGCAGACTGTGTCATTATCACGGGCGGCTGGAATTTGTGGAAACTGTCCACGGACCCTAAAGCTGTGGTTCGATCCTGAAGGTTCCGCTTCCTCGGTCCGCAGCATAGCAATCTCTCGGGGATCAATCCGACTCAGGAAAGAATCAGAGCGCGTTCGTTGCCCCCGATTCAGCGCGATGCACTTTAATCGTCGGACGTAATCTTGCCGCTGCGCATGCGCTTGATCCCGGCGCGCTGGGTCTTGGCCTCCAGCCGGCGTTTTTTTGACCCGAGGCTTGGCCGTGTGGCCCGGCGCGGCTTCGGCCGGAAATCCGCTTCCACGATCATTTCGATCAATCGTGCGACCGCATCCTTGCGGTTGGCGTCCTGGGTGCGAAACCGGTTGGCCGTGATCACAATGACACCGTCCTTTGTCAGTTTCGACCCGGCGATCGTTTCGAGCCTGGATTTCACCCGCTCCGGCAGGGACGGCGACGCGCGCACGTCGAAGCGGATCTGGACCGCTGTCGAGACCTTGTTGACGTTCTGTCCTCCCGGGCCGCCGGCACGAATAAAACTCTCCTCGATTTCGTCGCTGTCGATCGAAAGTGTGTCGTTTACGGTCAGGACGGTCATCCCTCGTTACCCCTTCCGACCGCGGCGCGCCGCAGTCGGTCATTGATGGCTTCGCCAAGCCCGTGATTTGGGACTGGCGCGGCGGCGATTGCGGTAACGCCGGCACTGTCGAGCGTGCGCAGTGCCGAAAACAGGGCAGCCGCGGCTTCCCTGAGATCGCCCGACGGACTGAGATTGACGACATGATCGGCGGTTTCCTGGCCTTTGACCGATGCTCCACCAAACCCAAGCAGGCCTTCGCCCGGCCGGACTTCGTCGGCATCCTGCCGAACCGGACAGGAGGGCGCATAGTGGGACGTCAGCATTCCAGGTGCCACGGGCCGCTCGCTGTTGCAGGTTTGCGGCATGTGCAAATGTGTGCCGAGGACCGCTTCGATTTCCTCGCGCGTCAGCCCGCCGGCACGCAGCAGCACGGGTTGATCGCCGCTGACATCGACGATCGTCGATTCCAGTCCGACGGCAGAGGGGCCGGCGTCAATTATCATGGCGACGGCGGAACCGAGATCTTCGGCGACAGCCTCGGCAGTCGTGGCGCTGACATGCCCCGACCGGTTGGCGCTCGGCGCGGCAATTGCGCCGCCGAGCCCGCGGATCAGTTTCTGCATGACCGGCGCATTGGGAACCCGCAGGGCAATTGTCGACAAACCGGCCGTGACAAGGTCCGAGATCCCGGCTTCCGTCCGGCGCTTGACCACCAGGGTAAGAGGTCCCGGCCAGAACGCTTCGGCCAGTTTGCGGGCGGCCGCCGAGAACAGCCCATACCGGGTTGCCATATCCAGATCGGAACAATGGGCGATCAGCGGATTGAAGGAGGGCCGGCCCTTGGCTTCGAAGATGCGCGCGCAACCCAGACCGCTCGCGGCATCCGCACCCAGGCCATAGACGGTTTCCGTCGGAATCCCGAGAATCGCGCCGCCTCTCAACAAAGCGACCGCGGCGCCGACGTCCAGGGCCTGGAAGTCGACCAGACTGTCATGCGCATCAATCGATCGGGAAGCCTGTTGGTTTTGTTGTATCATGTCGTTGCGACGGTCACTTGAAGAATTTTATGTCCAGGTTTCTAAGCGACTGTTTTGTCGCACATTTTCGGAAAACAAAGGTTTGACGCAGATGCGTTTTCGTTGTTCTAGGACGTCCGAACCGACCCTATTGGAGATGCGTGTAAATAGGACTTGCGGTTTCTCCCCTGAAGGCCGAAACTTTCGGCCTTCAGGGGATTTGCATACCAGAAGAGAGCCCCTGCCAAAAGCCGTCAAATCCGGCGTCCTGCATGCTGCGGAGGCGGACGCCGTTGTTTCAATCCCTGGGGAGGGCCCGAATGGTCTATCGAGCGCCTGTTCGCGATATCGGTTTTACGCTTAAACATATTGCCGGGCTTGCGCCAGCATTGGACGAGGGAAAGTTCTCCGATCTTTCGGTCGATCTTGTCGATGCCATTCTCGAGGAGGCCGGGCGGTTCGCGACCGACGAAGTCGCTCCTTTGAACGCGGTCGGCGACGCTCACGGCACGCCCCTGGAAGACGGCACCGTGACAATGCCGCCGGGTTGGAAAGATCTTTATCATCGCTGGATCGAAGGCGGTTGGAACGGGTTGACGGCCGATCCGGAATTCGGCGGCCAGGGGCTGCCGATGTCGCTTTACGCGGCGACTTTGGAAATGTGGAATTCCGGCTCCCTGGCCTACGGCATCGGACCGACCTTGACGGTCGGCGCGGTGGAGGCCCTGCAGGCCCATGCCGGCGAAGCCTTGAAACAGATTTATCTTGAAAAACTGGTGTCCGGTGAATGGATGGGCACCATGAATCTGACCGAGCCGCAGGCCGGGTCCGACCTTGCCGCCTTGAAAGCGCGGGCCGAGCGGGCCGGCGACGGCTCATACAGGATCTTCGGACAGAAAATCTTCATCACCTACGGTGAACACGATCTGACCGATAACATCGTTCATCTCGTTCTGGCCCGTCTGCCCGACGCGCCGGCGGGAACGCGGGGGCTCTCCCTGTTCCTGGTTCCCAAGATCCTGCTTGCCGAAGACGGATCGCTCGCAGGGCGCAATGACGTATTTTGCAGCGGCGTCGAACACAAACTCGGTATCCATGCCTCGCCCACATGTACGATGATATACGGCGACGGTTATCAGGGCAGGGAACCCGGGGCTGTCGGATATCTTGTCGGCGAGGAAAATCGCGGGCTGGCCTGCATGTTCACCATGATGAACAATGCCCGGCTTGCTGTGGCGATTCAGGGTGTGGCCGTCGCTGAAGCCGCTTTTCAACGAGCCTATGCCTATTCCTGCGAACGCCGGCAGGGACGGGCACCGGGATGGTCGGGCGAGGGAATGAGCCCGATTGTTGAACATCCCGACACGCGACGCACGCTGTTGACGATGAAGGCTTTGACCCAGTCCGCTCGCGCCATCTGTTATTCCTGTGCCCTGGCCACCGACATGGCCGATGTCAGCGAAGGCGATGAAAAACGGTTTTGGCAGGAACGGGCCAATCTGATCACGCCAATCGCCAAGGCCTTTTCCACCGACATCGGCGTTGACGTGGCGTCCCTCGGCGTTCAGGTCCATGGAGGCATGGGCTATATCGAGGAAACCGGTGCGGCCCGGTTACTGCGCGATGCCCGTATCGCGCCGATCTATGAGGGAACCAACGGCATCCAGGCGATCGATCTGGTGACAAGAAAGATTCCCCAATCCGATGGGGACTGTGTCAAGGCCTACATCGCCGAATTGCAGGACATCGCCGACGCTGTTGCTGCTTCGAACCGACCGGAATTTGGATTGACGGCGGATCATCTGGCCGCCGGCATTTCTGCGCTGGTGGAAGCGACGGATTGGCTTGCCGAGGCAATGAAAGCCGGGCGAACGGGAGACGCGCTCGCTGGTGCGACCCCCTATCTCCGTCTGTTCGGCCTCGTTTCCGGCGGCGCTTACCTGGTCAAGGGGGCATTGGCTGCTCAGGCCGGCGACAGTGACGGACGCGCCGCGATGTCGGTTGCCCGGTTCCATTCGGAAAATCTCTTGCCGGAAAGTGGCGCGCTCCGGATGGCGGTCATCACCGGCGCCGAATCCACGCTGGATATCAGCAGCGATTTCCTGCAATCCGCCTGACGATCATGGCAATTGGCCCTTATCGATAAACAGTTCGCCCCAAGCGACCAATCAGCATTTTGGACATGAATGATATGAACGAAGAGATTGTTCTGGAAAACTCCGATGCCGTATCCGTAATCCGGATAAATCGGCCGGCCAAGAAAAACGCACTGACGTCGGCAATGTATGATCGCATGAGCGGTGCGTTGGACGCCGGAGAGAAGGATGCCGGGGTGCGCGCCCACGTCTTCCTGGGGTCCGAAGGTGTCTTTACGGCCGGCAATGATATCAAGGATTTCCTGGCGGTGGCCGCCGGCGGCGAACATGGCGGCAATGCGGTTGCGTTCCTGAAACGGCTGGTCACCTTGAAAAAACCCGTTGTTGCCGGGGTTGATGGTCTTGCGATCGGTATCGGCACAACGATGCTGTTTCACTGCGATCTGGTCTATGCCACGTCCGCGTCTGTTTTCAAGACGCCGTTTCTGGATCTCGGTCTTGTCCCGGAGGCTGCTTCGAGCCTGATCGCACCGCGTGTGATGGGCCCGCAACGGGCCTTTGAGATGCTGTGCCTCGGGGAGGGGTTTTCAACCGAGCGGATGGTGGTTGCCGGACTGATTAACGCCACGATTGCCCGGGAAGCTCTGGAACGACACGTGCTTGAGGCGGCGCAGCGTCTGGCTGAAAAACCGCCCGAGGCATTGGCGAGCGCCCGCGCCCTGTTGCGTGGCGACGAGGCGGAAGTCCTGGCGCGGATTGACGAGGAGTCGCGCCTGTTTGCGGCACGCCTCAAATCGGAAGAAGCGCGCAAGGCTTTCGAAACGTTTCTGGCGCGTTAGAACCGGTCAGCTTTGTCCGGACCCACATTGATGGTCCAGACCTGGTTTCAGACGTCGAATTCCGGGCCGCGCACGGATTGTGCAGCGTTCTTTCTGAAACGATGCGCCAGTTTTTCCAGTTCCCTGTCTTCGCCCTCCGGCAGCACGATGCGCGGTGTCACGAAGATATCCCCTCTGGTTCCCCCCTTGTTCGGCAATCCTCGGCCGCGAATGCGCAAGGACTTCCGACCCGTCGTGTTGGCGGCAATCGTCAGTCCCACCGCGCCTTCCAGGGTCGGGACGCGGATCTTCGCGCCCAGGACGGCTTCGTCGAGGCTGATCGGAAGGTCGAGCCGCAGGTCGGCGCCATCGCGACGGAACAGGGCGTGCGGCGACAGTTTGAGGGTAATGATGGCATCGCCCGGCCTGCCGCCGGCTCGTCCGGCATTGCCCTGACCCTTCAACCGGATCTGCTGGCCATCTTCGGCCCCGGCTGGGATCGTGATCTGCAATGTCTTGCCGTTTGTCAGCGATACCGTTGGTTTGTTGTCGGCAACAAGATCTTCCAGGGTAAGTGTCAATATGGCGTTGATATCCTCACCGGCGGCGGGACGGCCCTGGGACCCCTGACCCGGATGGGCGCCTGGATGGCCTTGCGGTCCCCCGCCCGGAGATTTGCCGAAAATGTCCTTCAAAATATCTTCGAATGCGGCGGCACCGGGACCGCCGCCGGTATTCGTCCGGTACTGAAACGAATCAGTTCCGAAACCGCGGAACCCTCCGGCGCCCGGATGAAACCCGGTTGCCCGTTCCTTGCCGTCGGGACCGAGTTCGCCGCGATCGAAGCGCGCGCGTTTGTCCTTGTCGCCCAGGATTTCGTATGCCGTGTTAATCTCGGCAAACTTTTCCTTCGCCTTCGAATCCCCGGCATTCTGATCGGGATGGTGTTTTTTCGCCAGGCCTCGAAAGGCACGTTTTATCTGGGTGTCATCCGCTTTTCGCGAAACCCCGAGAACCGTATAAGGATCCCGCATGATTTGGTGCCAGCTTTCTCGTAAATCGATTTTCACGGATGCGGTGCGTTCGGTAACAGCATTGCCTGTCCGCTCCGCATGCGAGATATAGTGGAAATTTGCGGGAACGCCAAACCGGATATCATTTCTGGCGCAACGGTGGTTTGAACGGAGTCAGAATGTCTGATTCAGATTGCTTTCGGCCGGGTAAACTTTACGCTGGCCGTGCAGCGGCATTATTCGACAGTGGAACCTTCGGTTTCACCGGTTGTTGGAGCGACTTTCGTAATCCGCCAGGTGCCGTTGCGTTGTTTGCAGGCATATCCATTGAAATTTTCAAGCCCGCTGACGGTATCCAGCGTGGTTTGAAACGGTCGGCAGATCCCACCGCCTTCATTGGTTATGATGGCATCGGGAACGATTGATCCGTTGCTACCCGTACTTTCATTGTTCCATTGTGCCGCATCGCCGTCTTCCAGTGTGGAAAATGATGTGGAAATGGCGTCCTGAACCGTTTTCCAATCCTGCGGATCGACATTTGTCACGCCATCATCGACCACTGTGCCGGTCACCAGCGGATCCGCCGAGGCGAGAGTGGTTTCCGATCCGTCGAGAGACACGCCGGCAACACCGCATCCCGCGATCGAAAGCGAAGCGCACAAAATAAGGCCGAGTGACGCATGGCTTCTGCGACGGGCTTTGTGATATCTAACCATGAATTCGACGGTTAACCTCAAATTAGAAAACGACCATGCCAGAACAAGATTCGCCAGAAAAGTTAATAGATGGTTTCCCCGATCAAAATCCATTCAAAATTTTTGCCGAATGGTTGTCCGAGGCAGAGAAATCGGAGCCGAACGATCCCAATGCCATGTCGCTGGCAACTGTGGATGAATCCGGTATGCCGAATGTCCGTATGGTTCTCCTGAAGGGGTTCGACGATTCAGGCTTTGTGTTTTACACAAATTTCGAGAGCGCGAAAGGTGTGGAGTTGCTTTCGGCCGAAAAGGCCGCACTCTGCCTGCACTGGAAATCGCTGCGGCGTCAGGTGCGCGTGCGCGGCAGGATTGAACAGGTCAGCAAAGCTGAAGCCGATACCTATTTCCAGTCGCGCGCCCGTGGCAGCCGCATCGGCGCCTGGGCATCAAAACAGTCGCGGCCGCTGGAAAGCCGGTTTGCCCTTGAACAGGAGGTCGCAAAGTTCACGGCCAAATTCGCGATCGGCGAAATACCGAGGCCGGATCATTGGTCGGGGTTGCGGTTGAAGCCGGTTTCGATTGAGTTCTGGAAAGATCAGAAATTCCGGCTGCACGACCGACTGGTCTTCACCAGGGCCCAGGAAACGGATCCCTGGGAGACCATGAAACTCTACCCCTGATGGCCTCCGCCGGTGGATCGGCATGAGCGCTTCATCGCATGGCGCGGTTGATCGATCTCGGATCGAACGAAAACGATTTTTCGCAAGAAGCGCTCCGCGACCTGCTGCGTGAATCCGATTTCTCACGACAGGCTGCAGGAAACATTCCGCGGCGCCAAACCTCTGTTTTCACGCATATCTCATGTGTTCGGACTCGTCCGTCCGAACATCAAGGACCCTGCGGCACGAACCCACGCGGTTCGCGCCATCGCCCAACGCATGTCCGCTCATTTCTGCATTGGCAACGATCACACATCGACCGTCCCAGCGCGGAAAGGATCTACTTCGCGGACTTCTTGCAGATACTCGCCGCCGAAACGGCTTGAATACCCACCGGTTTGTACAGCGCGTCAAGGTTTACGCTTTGCGCCGGCCGTGGTTTTTGTTGCGACTTCTGGCCAACATTCTGCTGAATCGACATCGGTCTCGTACTCTTGGTTTTAGTGAGGCACGGCGCGGATATAAGAACTTGATCGGGGATTAAAAGGCAAAATTGGCGGCCAATCGCAAAAGATTTGCGCCACGCCTTCAGTCCCCCGAACAGTCGCTGGTTAAGCGCCGTGATCCTGACTTCAAGTGTGTTCCTGGAACGGGTTTGTGGAAAGCCAAAACACGACGTTTATGGTGACGGAGTCGCCGTTTCCATCGCATTTCGTCGCGCGATTTACGCCGCTTTCCCTCAAATGGCCACACCCGATTTCAAATGGCAGCTATGCATTTTCGCGGACACTGTTGGCACCGACCCAGTGCTCGGTATCGTCCAGCGCTTTTTCCAGTTGATCGAAGATCTCATTCAATTCGCTTTCCTCGATAATCATCGGCGGACACAGGGCGACGGAATCGCCGATCGCCCGTGAAATCACACCGTAGGATTCAAGATGTGCGACGCATTTGGCCCCCACACCATCCTTGGGATTGAACGGTTTGCGCGCCGCTTTGTCGGCCATGAGTTCGACCGCGCCGATCAATCCGGTTGATCGTGCCTGTCCGACCAGCGGGTGATCGGCCAATTTCGACAGGCGGGCCTCCATGACCGGGGCAAGCGCGCGCACCCGGTCCACGATGTTCAGACGTTCGTAGATTTCAATCGCTTTCAACGCGACGGCGCAACTCACCGGATGCCCGCCAAAAGTGAAACCGTGTCCGAAGGTTCCGAGTTTGGCCGACTGTTCTTCGAAGGCGTCGGCCATTTCCTGAGGGATCATGACTGCACCGAGTGGCGCATAGGCCGATGTCAATTGTTTGGCCGCCGATATCGTTGTCGGCTTCATTCCGACGGTTTCCGCCCCCCACCAGTTTCCGGTACGGCCGAAGCCGTTTATCACTTCGTCACTGATGATCATGATGTCCGCGGCTTCGAGAATTGGCTGGATTGCCGGGAAATAGGATTTCGGAGGAATCAAAACGCCGCCAGCGCCCATGACCGGTTCGGCTATAAAAGCAGCGATCGTGTCCGCGCCTTCTCTTTCGATGAGAGTTTCAAGATTCCTCGCCAGACGGGCGACATAGTCTTCTTCGGATTCGCCTTCCGCACCAAAGCGATAATAATGCGGGCAGTCCGCATGTTTGACGAAATCGAACGGCAGGTCGAAATCATTGTGGGCAAACGGCAGGCCGGTCAGCGACCCGGTCACCAGGGTCACGCCGTGATAGGCCTTTTCGCGGCTGATGATCTTTTTCTTGGCCGTTTTGC
>Ga0207422_1003951_pt1 | contig 13304 bp, 6 predicted proteins | sample MarCyaLeptolynsp_FD_187757 | JGI IMG/M metagenome (GOLD analysis project Ga0207422, IMG submission 187757) | Marine cyanobacterial communities from Panama - species 1 Leptolyngbya sp. (SPAdes) | ecosystem: Environmental > Aquatic > Marine > Unclassified | place: Panama: Panama City | collected...
CTTCACCGCTGCCGCGCCCGCCAGGGCCACCGAAGCCCATTGGATCTGTTTTCGCGTCGCCAGCAGCAGCGCCGCCAACAGGAATGGCAGCAGCAGGAGGTCCATGTGTCCGGCGCCGAACCCGTGCAGGATCACGATCGGGTTCCACCAATAAACGCTCGACCAGACGGCATCGCGTCGATGCGCCCGCAACAGCAACAATAACAGCCCCATCGTGATCAGATCTGCGGCAAGCAAGACCGCGCGCCATCCGGTCATCCCGAACGGGTCGATTAGATAAGCGACCGCAAACGCGGCTTGCGCCAAAGGCGGGTAGATGGTCGAGACATAGGGGTAGTTTATCCGGCTATGCGGAACGGGATTGTCGGCCGCAATCTCCTGCAGGCGCGCCAGGTCGCCGCTGATCGGCGCATTGGGGGGCGCCAAGGGGCTCGTATTGGCGGCGGCCTCCGCCGGGGCGTGGGCATAGGGATCCAATCCGTTCGCCGTCACCGCGCCGTCCCAGAGATAACGATAGCTATCATCCTCCAGCACCGGCAAAGAGAAGAACATGGCGCCGCGCATGATCAGGCCGATCAACAGGATGAAAAGAACGGCAGATCGCGCCCCTTGCCGTCGATGCAGAATAAACGGCAATGCCGCCCACACGCCGGACGCGATCAGTGCGACAATGACATACAGCGCGAATGGCGTCTCAGAGAGCGCGGCGCCATAAGGAAATCCGTAGGACAGCGCGGCCAGCCCGACGGTCAGCACCGCCAGGCTCACGCCTATGCCAAAGATCGAACCTGCACCCTTCATTGGCGTGCACTATGAGCCGAAACCACCGGTGGGTCGCGACCCGGATGACGAGAACCCGGTATTCGCCTGACGGGTCCGATACTGCTCGAAATCCGTCGACAGGTTGCGCCGATCGAGCTTGCCATCTGTCATGACCAGAGGCTGTTGTTCCGGCTTGGCAAACCCGGCCAGATGCGCGCGCAAAGCCTGCTCATCACCGGCAAATGCGAGCGAAAGATACCAATCAAAATAGGTGCTCAATCGGACCGTATTGTTGCGAACCCGGAGATTGCGCGGCTCGTTATTGAACAGGCGCCCTGCCTCGGCAAGTTCGGCCTCGATGTTCGCCCCGGTGAACGGTTGGCGCGGCAAAGTCGGGCCGCCTTTCATGCCTTGGTACAAGCCATAGATAATGTTCGGGTCATCCCAGCCGGCGAACAGAATGTTCTGCTCGATATCCTGCAGCGATAGCGCGGTTCCGGAGACCGTGATGCGCGTTTCGGTCCAGAACCTTCCGGGCGCTGACGGTGTTCCGCGTTTCTTCTTGAACCCGCGGACGCGGCCCTGCTCTGCCAGGCCCTGGACAAGCAGAATGTTGCGCGTGTTCAGCCAGAAAGCGAGCTGCTCATCGCGATTGAGACGTTCGACCGGAATCCCGCTCAGATAGTCGACATATTGCGCGAAGAATGGAAGCGCACTGTCATGCGCGACATCATAGGCGATCAGCGTCCGGCCATTCTCCGGCACCGACAGGGCGCTGATAATCTCTTCATAGGGCGCCGTTTCGACCACCAGCTGGCTGTCTGCGTCATACGTGATGAACGATGCGGGCGCGTCGGCCTGCGCCATGGCGGGCGCGGCGAAGCCAAGTGCTGATACGGCGAGGGCTGCAAACAGCCATTGCGGCGGGCGTGTATGGGGCATGATAGGTCCGGTCCTGCTTGATATTGTGAGGTCGAAGAGGCGCGGGAAGCCCCTTTCGCCGGCATCATGGCGAAGGCATCCTTCACTTGGAATTCAAGCCCGGTCACGATGAAGTCATCGCCGCAAGTGAGTGACCGACAGCCCCTCGCCACGAGGTTGAAATTCAAGCATTTCACGCGCGGAATCAGGGATTTACCATAGATTAGAGACACCCTGACAATGAATCTGAGCTGCTGAGCCAATGATGCTCGCCGCACTCTGAGGCAAGTTCGCCGCGAACGGGCCTGCGCCTTCGTGCGGGCCATTGAGCAATGGGCGGATCATGAATCGTTTCTACAGCACGCTTAGCTGGCTCCTGCGCGGAGTCTTGGTTTGGATATTGGCAGGCGCAGCGCTCAGCGGCGCGGCGCAAGCGCAGGGCGATACGTCGCCGACCATCGCGGTCACCTCGTCCGCTGACAAGGTGGTGATCGGTCAATCGGCGACGATAACCTTCACGCTGGATCAGGCGTCCTCTGATTTTGTCCAATCGGATGTCACGCTGCTCGCGTCAGACGGCACTACAGGCGGCACGCTCAGCAATTGGCAAGGCAGTGGGCAGAGCTATTCGGTCGTGTTCACGCCCAAGGCAGATTTTGAAGGCTCTGTCGACGTCTCCGTCGCGTCTGGTGCGTTCACCAATGCAGGAGGCCTCGCAAATGCCGATGGCGGTGATGTGAACAACTCCGTCACGATTAACGTCGACACGATCGCGCCTACCCTTGACGAAACTGATCAAGATATTCCGTTTCCGACGCTCGTTTCAAAAGGTGTAATTTTCGCACTCCCTATATTCTGGACCGAGACAGTGCACGATTTTGATCCGGCCAATGTTGTAATCACCAACGCAACCGTGTTGGGTTTCGCTGAAGACAACCCTGGCTCGCGATGGCGGATTGCTCTCCGAGCAAATGATAACGGTGACCCCATCCAGGTTTCCATACCGGCCAACGCCGCCTATGACGCTCCCAGTAGCGAGCCTCGAAATGCAATTGCGGCAATCAACAAAACCATATTGGTCGACGCGATAGTCGCTGACCTCGTCGAAATCACGCCCGTCGACAGCCCGACGCGAGACACGACGCCCACCGTGATCGTGCAAGCAAGCGAGCCGGTCACGCTCACCTATTCAGGAACTTGTAGCGGCGATCTCAGCTCCATATCCAGCGCGAACGTAGACACCGCGTTGACCCTGAGCTTGGCAAGTGGTGCGGAGTTTACTGACGGCACTTACACCTGTCAGATTAGGTTCAATGACGCTCTATCCCCAGCCGGTGACCCTGATTCACTGTTCCTGACGCCGTTCACCATCGATACCACACCCGCGACGCTCGTATCCGTGACACCAAGCAAGTCGAATTTCGCGGAAGGTGACACGCTGACCCTATCGGTCAAATTTTCCGAAGAGATGGATACCGCATCGACACCGACTCTATCTTTCAGTCCGGACGTTTCTGCCTCGCTGGTCACCGCAATTTCCAGCGGCTGGTCATCGAGCAGTGATGCCGACAATGATACCTATACGATTGAATACACAGTCGGCTCGGTCGCCCAGAATCAGACGGATATTGACGTCATCGTCGGCGCGGGCCTCGCTGATGCGGCGGGCAATGTGACGGTCGAACAAACTGATGACGCTGTGTTCAATCTGTTCACGGCGGCCGCGGCCGACCCGGAAATCACGGTCTCCAACGCATCCGGAACCGAGTTGACCACCAACGGCACGGATTCGATCGGTGACTTCATATCGGGGCTGCCGCAATCCACAACCTATACGATTGAGAATGAGGGCGCGCTGCCGCTCACCATCTCAAGTTTCGCGAGTTCATCTCTGGACAATGTATCGGACATGGTGCTGTCGCAGACGGGTCCGGTAACACTTCAGGGCGGGCAATCCATGACATTGACGGTGACGTTTACACCGGTGAACGCAGGCGATTTTGGGTTCGACATCTCAATCGCCCACAACGATGCCGACGATAATGAAAACCCATTTGTCATCATGGCTAACGGCACGGCAGCTGATGATGTTACGCCGCCCACGCTCGCAATCTCTTCAGATCGGTCTCAATTGGCGATCGGGCAGACGGCGCTCCTGACGTTCACGCTGAGCGAGGACTCTGAGGATTTTGATCAGAACAGCATCACCTACAGCAACGGGTCGCTCAGCAATTTTACCGGCAGTGGTACGACCTATACGGCCGAATTCACGCCGAGTTCGAACACCGAGGCCGATGCCGAGATCAAAGTCCTGGCGAGCGTGTTCACCGATCTCTCCAATAATGACAATCTGGCAAGCGATCCTCTAGTGATTAATGTCGATACGATACGCCCCACTGTAAGTATTTCAGATGTCCCACTCAGAACGAATGGAGGCCCATTCACCGCCACGTTCACCTGGAGTGAAACCGTCACTGATTTCACGGACGCATCCATAGTTGTTCCAAATGGACAGGTATCCGACTTTCGCGAAGTACAGGCCGGAAGAGTTTACACCGCGCTGATAAGCCCGGATGGTACCGACAATGTCCGCATTCACATTTGGGATCTCGGTTCCTACTGGACCTCGGCAAGCAAGGCTGCGGCCTACGATCTCGCCGGCAACTCCAATCCGTACACTTCCGCACTGGCGCAACTTGTAACAGACCAATTCCCCGAAATCGAAGTATCCTCTTCGATAAGCGGCGCGCTCACGGACGGAGACACGGACGATCAATCCAGCCCCGCCCTCAATGCCGACACGACAGTGACCTACACGGTCAGCAGCGCCGATGCGAGCAGCACCGTGGCTCTGGCAGTGTCGTCGATCAGCGTCACCAACGCGAACAACCTGAATGGCACACCCGTCATTTCCGAGCCATATTTTCTGGTCGCAGGCGGGAGAAGCCAAACCTTCGACGTCACTTACAATCCATCCGCAGTGGACTTCAGCTTCGATCTTGTGATCAATAATAATGATGCGGATGAGAACCCGTTCACGATCAAAGTGACCGATACGTCTGTCGACGATGTGACGCCGCCACAAGTGGTGGCGCTGACGCCCAATCCGGCCATTGTCGGACCAACAGGCGAGTTCGAACTCGCGGTCACGTTCTCGGAAACCATGAACACAACGACAGCGGCAGACCTGGTTTTCGACACCGACGTGTCCGACATTCTGATCGCACAAGGCGCCGGCCAGTGGTCAACCACCTCCGCCACCAATGACACCTACACAGTGACCTATGATATTGCCGACCAGCGCATGAATATTGCCGATATTGGCGTCAGTTTCGACGCGACATTCGAAGATGCGTTCGGGAACGCGCTGATCAATGCCTATAGTCAGACCGCTGTGTTTGACATCGTGCAGGACGACATTCCTCCCACCATCGCGCTCAGCACCGACAAGACCGCTTTGAGTTCGGGTGAAACCGCCACCATCACTTTCACGATGAGCGAACCCGTGACCGGATTCGAGCTCAGCGATGTGGCCGTCAGCGGCGGTAGCCTCAGCGAATTCCAGGGCGACGGCGCGCTCTATTCAGCGCTGTTCACGCCGGACCATGGCAGCACCACAGATGGCGACGTCTCAGTGGCTTCCAACGCGTTCATCGATTTGCTCGGCAATGCCAACCAGGACGGTGATGATGCAGATAATGCGCTGACTATCGCCATCGACACGCTCCTGCCGGGGCTGACCGAAGTGACCGCCATTCCAACGCCGCACAATGACGCGACGCCAGACTATACGTTCGCCGCAACTTCGCCTGGCGACATCACCTATGGCGGCCCGTGTACCAGCGCCGATGACACAACCGCGACGACCGGCGACAACACCGTCACGTTCGACACGCTGAGCGATGGCACATACGAGACCTGTACGCTCACCGTCACCGACAGTTTCGGCAACACATCCGCGGCGCTGAGCGTATCCGCGTTCACCGTGGACACGGTCGCACCGACGGTTCTTTCCATCTCCACGGAACCAGACGCGGCCAATGACGTCATCATCGCCACGATCACATTCAGCGAACCGGTCACGGGCTTCGACTCTGATGGCGATTTCACCCTCACAAACGGTACCGCCACCCCGCCAAGTGAGGCGGAACCGAATGATGGCACCACCTTCACGCTCACACTGACCCCGGATGCAAATGTGGTCAGCGCGATGGAGTTACAGATCATTGCTGGCGCCGCCACCGATGCGGCCGGGAATCAGAACGTGGCCTCAGACGTGACCGCGATTAGCGCTGACATTCTCGCGCCCACTGTGACCCTGTCGGCCGACCAGACCGAGCTGGGTATGGATGAGACCGCTTTGATCCGTTTCACGCTGAGCGAGGCGTCGACCACGTTCGCGCTGGAGGATGTCACCGTTTCAGGCGGCACGCTCAGCGAGTTTGCCGGCAGCGGCAGCCTCTACACGGCCCTGTTCACCCCGGCCTTTGGTCAGGTCACTGAGGCCGGCACTGGCATGCTCTATGTCGCCGCCGACGGATTTGAAGATGCCAGCGGCAATGCCAATCTCGCCTCGGATATTCTCGAGATCGACTTTAGCGGTGCCATCATTGAGCGCACCTCGCACATCATCAATAATTTCATCGCCCGCCGGGCCGATCAGATCACGGCCAGTGAACCTGATCTCAGCACCCGCCTCAATCGGGCCCGGGCCAGCGCCGAAACAGCCGGCAACTGGTCCGGCGGCGGCGATGGCCGCAGCCAGAACCAGATGTCCTTCACCACCAGTCTGGCCCAGATCCGGGCCTGGCAGCAGCGCGACAAGCGGGCCCCGAACATGGAAGATGGCGAAGCCTTGCCCTTTGGCGCGCGCCCCTTCGCTCAGACCCATGGCGACGTCCCGGCCGATATCTGGCTCTCAGGCAGCGTCTCGCGGATTGATAATGAGTTCACGACAAGCGCGCTCGGCCTGCTGCATGGCGGCATCGATTATGCCTTGAACGAGGCGCTTGTGCTCGGCCTGATGGGTCAGCTCGACTGGGTCGATGAGGAAAATGATGCTGAGGCCTATTCCGCCTCCGGTCTCGGCTGGATGGCCGGACCTTATATCGTGGCCGAGCTCAAGGATGACCTGGTCGTCGATGCCCGCATCGCCTGGGGCCAGTCCGACAATGATGTTTCCCCGTTCGACACTTATGAAGACGAGTTCGAGACCGAACGCCTGCTGGTTTCCGGCAAGCTTACCGGCGGGGTGCACCTGTCCAAAGCCAGCCTGCGTCCGCAGCTCGGCCTGATCTATTTCGAGGAAACCCAGCTCGGCTATGATGACAGCAATGGCCTCTATGTGCCGTCGCAGGAAATCTCGCTCGGGCGCCTGACCTTCAGCCCCAACCTGTCGCAGAGCTGGGATCTGGAAGATGGCTCAACCTTCGCCATGAACTGGAACCTGAAAGGGATCTGGGACTTTGACACCGCCGATCTGACCGATGTCGATACCGGTCTGCAAGCCCGCAGCGATGCCGAATTGCGCGCCCGCGCCGAGGCCGGGTTCAATCTCAATCTCGTCAATGGCATGCGGGTCCAGACCAGCGGCTTCTTCGACGGTATCGGGGTCAGAGACTATCGCGCCTATGGCGGCACCGTCACCGTCACCATCCCGCTCGACTGGTAGACCTCGCCGACACGCAAGCGACCCTCAACCCAAAGCAGCCGCGCCAATCGACTTCGGTCTAAGGCGCGGTTGATTTATCATATTGCGCCGAAACATATTCTCCATTAACTGCCGTAATGCGCATTATTGGTTCATCTTATCATTGTTTCACGCATTTCTGTTCTATTTTGTGAACATATTCCGGCCTAAAGGTCCCTTTCCTTTCCGATCTCTTCGTGTCAAAAGCTCGGACGACGAAGACTGAATCGCAGTACTTCGTTCGCCTGACCATCCAGGTCATGTTCACGGACCAGCGAGCACCAGAATAGATGACGAAGAAAACCGCGTTTGAACTTCACGTCCCCGAACCGGAATGCCGCCCTGGCGACTCGCCGGACTTCAGCGACTTCGAGGTTCCTGAAGCCGGCTCGACCAAGCGTCCCCCCACCGACGCAGCGGCCACAGATATCGATTATCTTGCCTATGACATTATTCGCGTCCTGGATGATGAGGGCAATGCGGTCGGCCCCTGGGCACCCGATCTCGACGAAGATGCCGCGCTCAAAGGTCTGCGCGATATGCTCACCGTTCGGGCGTTTGACGCACGGATGTTGACCGCCCAGCGCCAAGGCAAGACCAGCTTTTACGTCCAGGCTCTTGGCGAAGAGGCGATCGCCTGCGCCTTTCAGGCGGCGCTGCGGCCAGGCGATATGAATTTTCCCACTTATCGCCAGCAAGGCTTGTTGATCAGTTCCGGCTATCCGCTGGAAACCATGATGAACCAGATCTACTCGAATTCAGCAGACCCTCTGAACGGCCGCCAATTGCCGATCATGTATTCTTCCAAGGAATACGGATTCTTCTCGATCTCGGGCAATCTGGGGACTCAATTTGTCCAGGCTGTCGGCTGGGCCATGGCTTCCGCAATCAAGAATGACACAAAGATCGCCGCCGGTTGGATTGGCGACGGCGCAACCGCAGAGTCGGACTTCTATTCGGCCATGGTCTTTGCTTCGACATTCCGCGCACCGGTCGTCCTGAACATCGTCAACAATCAATGGGCGATCTCGACATTCCAGGGCATCGCGCGCGGCCGGTCAGCGACCTTCGCGGCGCGCGGACTAGGCTTTGGCATTCCCTCACTCCGCGTCGATGGAAACGATTATCTGGCGGTCTACGCAGCTGCAAAATGGGCCGTGGAACGGGCCGAACTCGGCCGGGGGCCAACCCTGATCGAACATGTTACATATCGTGCCGGTCCCCACTCCACTTCAGATGACCCTTCCAGCTACCGCCCGAAAGGCGAGTCAGGATCCTGGCCACTCGGGGACCCGATCGAACGGCTCAAACAACACGTGATCTCGAAAGGCTGGTGGTCTGAAGAGCGCCACACCCAGGCGGTCGCAGAAATTGAGAGCGAAGTGATCGCCACGCAGAAACGCGCCGAAGCCAATGGCACACTAAATGACGGCCCGCATCCGAGCGCCAAGGATATGTTTGAAGATGTCTACAAGACGCTTCCAAGCCACCTGGTTCGCCAACGCAGAGAGGCAGGTGTCTGATGACTCATATGACCATGATCGAAGCCATTCGCGACGCCCATGATATCTGCATGGAGCGTGACGAAGACGTTGTCGTGTTCGGTGAAGATGTCGGCTATTTTGGCGGCGTGTTCCGCTGCACCAAAGGGCTGCAGGAAAAATATGGTCGGCATCGTTGTTTCGATGCGCCGATTAATGAAAGCGGCATTGTCGGCACCGCTATCGGCATGGCCGCTTACGGATTGCGCCCCTGCATCGAGATCCAGTTCGCCGATTATGTTTATCCGGCTTATGATCAGATCGTCTCGGAAGCCGCCCGCATCCGGTATCGCTCGGACGGCGATTTCACCTCCCCTTTGACGATCAGAATGCCAACCGGCGGTGGCATATTTGGGGGCCAGACCCATTCGCAAAGCCCGGAAGCCCTGTTCGCGCACGTCGCTGGACTGAAAACGGTAATTCCATCCAACCCGTACGACGCCAAGGGCATGCTGATCGCTTCGATCGAGGACGATGATCCGGTCATCTTCCTGGAACCAAAGCGGCTCTATAATGGCCCATTTGATGGCCATCATGACCGTCCCGTGACGCCATGGTCCAAACACGAGCTGGGCGAAGTTCCGGACGGCCATTACACAGTCCCGCTCGGCGAGGCTGCCATTCGCCGCGCCGGATCCGAAGTCACGGTGATTGCCTATGGCACCATGGTACATGTCGCACTGGCCGCGGCTGAAGAAAGCGGTGTCGACGCGGAAGTGATCGACTTGCGCACGATTGTCCCGGTCGACCTGGAAACGATTACGGCATCAGTGAAGAAAACTGGGCGCTGTGTCGTTGTCCACGAAGCGACCCGGACTTGCGGCTTTGGGGCCGAACTGGTGACGCTGATTGCCAATCACTGTTTCTATCATCTGGAATCACCGCCATCGCGGGTGACCGGCTATGATACCCCCTATCCGCACGCGCAGGAGTGGGACTATTTCCCTGGTCCAAAACGCGTCGGCGATGCCCTGAAAAAAGCGATGGAGCCAGCATAATGGGCGAACATCTGATCAAAATGCCGGATATTGGCGAAGGCGTTGCCGAGGCTGAACTGGTCGAGTGGGCGGTCGAGGTTGGCTCGCTGGTCAGTGAGGACGACGTCCTGGCCGCGGTCATGACCGACAAAGCGACGGTCGAAATTCCCGCGCCGACGGATGGCAAGATCACCTGGCTGGGCGCGGAAGTTGGCGACACGGTCGCGATTGGCGCCGCCATCATTCGAATGGAAGTGGCCGGGGAAGGCAATGTCAAACCCGGTGAAGCGTTGCCAGCTGAACCTACGCCCAAACCGGACCCTGCTCCTGCTCCCAAAAAGGCGGAAGCATCGCCTGCTAAGGCAGAGCCTGCTGCGAAGCCCGCACCCGTGGCGCGCGCAAACACGCCTGCAGGACAAAAACCCCTGGCCGCCCCATCGGTGCGCCGCCGCGCGATGGAAGCGGGCGTGGATTTGCGTACAGTTCCAGGCTCGGGCCCGGCCGGGCGGATCGAACACGACGACCTGGATGCCTATCTCAATGGGCACGCGCGCAACGGCAATGGCAGCCATGGTCGCGCCGCAGATACCTCGATCAAGGAGATCAAGCTGGTCGGCATGCGGCGAAAGATTGCCGAACAAATGGTCCGCGCCAAATCCTCGATCCCGCACATCACCTATGTCGATGAGGTTGATGTCACCGCATTGGAAGATCTTCGGGCGCAGCTCAATGCCGATGCCAAAGCTGACCAGGCGCGCATGACCATCCTACCGTTTCTGATGCGGGCAATGGCACGTGCGATCGAAGACCAGCCGCTATTGAACTCTCGATTCGACGACGATGCCGGGATCATCCAGCAATATGGTGGCATCCACATGGGCATCGCCGCGCAGACCGATGCCGGACTGGTGGTGCCCGTCGTTCGCCATGTCGAAACGCTGAACTTGCGGGCCTGTGCCACTGAACTCACACGCCTGTCTGAAGCCGCCAAGAATGGCACGGCGACACGCGAGGAGCTGACCGGCTCAACGATCACGATCACGTCTCTCGGGAAGATGGGCGGGCTCGTCACCACGCCGGTGATCAATCACCCGGAAGTGGCGATCATCGGCGTCAACAAAATCCGTGTCATGCCGGTCTGGAAGGATGGAGAATTCATCCCTCGCAAGATGATGAACCTGTCTTCCAGCTTTGATCACCGTGTCATCGATGGCTGGGACGCAGCGGTGTTCGTTCAACGCATCAAAGGCCTGCTCGAAAGCCCGGCAACTATCTTCATCGAGGACTAAATGTCAGATCTCTCCTGCAAACTATTGGTCATTGGCGCCGGTCCGGGCGGCTATGTAACAGCCATTCGCGCCGGACAATTGGGCGTCGATACCATCATTGTCGATGGCGAGGCCCTTGGCGGCACTTGCCTGAACGTGGGCTGCATTCCATCGAAAGCCCTTATCCATGCCGCGGACGAATTTGCAGCATCGGCCGCCCATTCGAAGAAAAACCCGCTCGGCATCAGTCACCCAAAACCCAAGATCGATTTCAAGCAGACGATCAAATGGAAAGACGGGGTCGTGAAACAGCTCACGGGCGGCGTCGGCGCTTTGCTGAAGAAAGCGAAAGTGCGCACGGTCATGGGCTGGGCGACCTTTGTCGATGGCAAGACCGTGTCGGTTGCAACCGACAAAGGCGAGATCAAGATCAGCGCCGAGAACATCTGCATTGCCAGCGGATCGACCTCCACCGAACTGCCCCACATGCCTTTTGGCGGTGATATCATTTCCTCAACTGAAGCCCTGGCGCTGGAGACAGTTCCCGCCTCGCTGGCCGTGATTGGCGCGGGCTATATCGGTCTGGAACTTGGCATTGCCTATGCCAAACTCGGCGCGAAAGTCACCATTGTCGAGCGTGAAGATCGCATCCTGCCAATCTATGACGCGGCGCTGACCAAGCCGGTCCTGGCCCGGCTGAAAGCGCTGAAGATAAACTTGCATCTGAAGACCGACGCGGCCGCGTTCGCGGATGGCGTGTTGACCGGAAAAACGAGCGGCTCCAAGTCGGTGGAGATTCCGGCCGAGAAAGTGCTCGTCACGGTTGGCCGGTCGCCGCAGACAAAGGGACTTGGGCTGGATAATCTGGTTCTGGATATGGACGGTCCGTTCATCAAGATTGACGATCGATGCCGCACCGCCATGACCGGCATTTATGCCATTGGCGACGTCACTGGCGAGCCGATGCTCGCCCATCGCGCAATGGCGCAAGGCGAGATGGTTGCGGAACTGGTCGCCGGAAAGGCGCGGGTGTGGGACAAAGCAGTAATCCCGGCCATTTGCTTCACCGACCCGGAAATCGTGACCGCAGGACTGTCCCCCGACGAAGCTGAGGCCGAGAATATCGAAATCATCAACGCGATGTTCCCATTGGCCGCTAATGGCCGGTCTCTCGCCATTGAACGCACAGATGGGTTTATCCGTATCGTGGCGCGGAAGGACAATCACCTCGTGCTTGGGATTCAGGCCGTCGGCAAGGGATGTGCGGAACTGGCTTCAGGGTTCGGCCTGGCCATTGAAATGGGCGCACGTCTCGAAGACATCGCGGACACGATCCATGCGCACCCCACGCAGGGCGAAGCCGTGCAGGAAGCCGCTTTGAAAGGTCTGGGTCACGCGCTTCACATCTAAGCGGAACGCCTCAACCTCATCAGAAGCTGAAGCTCGCTGCTGCCGCCAGTCTGTGGTGCCAAGCACGTGTGCCCCTACTCAACAAGCCGCAGCACAAATTCAACCTGAAATAGTAAATTAACCAAACACGCGCATATCCAAGCGATGTTTTTGCGATCTGCGTTCGTCGGTATTTGTCTGCTTGGAACCACCCCTATGTTTGCGTCGGCGCAAACAGTGGAGGACGCCATTCAAGCGGCGCTGCGGCACAGCCCACAAATCGCGATCGGTCAGGCCGACACGGATGCTGCGTCTGCGAACCAGTTCGGCGCACTCGGCGAGTTCCTGCCGTCGGTCTCGGCGACCATCAGTGCCGGCGAACAGCGTTGGCGCAGCGATGAATTAGAGCGTCTGCGCGCCGAAGATGGCATGACGTACTCCCTGGAATTCTCGCAGCCTGTGTTTCAAGGCGGGTCGGCGTATTACGGCCTGAAAGATGCGCGTGCCTCAACCCAGGCGCAAAGACTGCTCGAGCGTGAGAATAGACAATTCGTGGCGCAAGCCGCGGCGACGGCGCATGCATCGCTCATCCTCAACCGTGAAATCGTCCGCCATCGCACCAAGAGCCTCGATCTGCTGCTGCAGCAGGTCACCATTACCGACCGCCGCCGGGAGGCGGGTGCCGAGAGCCTGATATCGGTCTCGCAAGCCCGATCCCGCATGGAGCAAGAACGCGCTGAGCTGGTTCGAGCCGAAG
>Ga0207422_1003952_pt1 | contig 13303 bp, 12 predicted proteins | sample MarCyaLeptolynsp_FD_187757 | JGI IMG/M metagenome (GOLD analysis project Ga0207422, IMG submission 187757) | Marine cyanobacterial communities from Panama - species 1 Leptolyngbya sp. (SPAdes) | ecosystem: Environmental > Aquatic > Marine > Unclassified | place: Panama: Panama City | collected...
AGGGCCCGTGCCGGTTGTCGGCGTGCCCTCGGCAACGAGTGCCCCGGGCGGACACAATCCCGCCGCCCGCTACAACCTTTTCAAGATCGACAAGACCAATTCCGGCTGGACCTGCCGGATGGAGGAACACGGCTTCGATGCGCCCAACGAGCCGGTGAAACTTCTAAGCGAGCGGGATGTCGCCGTTCCAAACGCAGGCTGACGCACGAAGCCTTTGGAAATCTTCGTTTGAGTTGTCGTCCCGGTTTGCCGCACACGCGGCAAGACCGGGATCCAGTAATCTGTGTGGTTGGCGATTGAAAAAGACGCTCAGACAGGCGTTTACCGGATTCCGGCTTTCCGCTGCGCACCAGCCGGAATGACACGTTGATGGACAGCAGGTTCGGCCCTGCAATCAACACCGTGCTCTCGCCACAGCCTCGCAACTCCGCACAGAAGCGGGATGAATCCCATGGTCAAGCCATGGGATGACCGCGAGCGAAGCTGGCGTCCTTGTTCGGATTGTCACTTCAGACGCAGCGAAGATCCGGGGCCCGCTCGTCTGCAGAAAGATTGTAATTATCGGCGCCACTATCCGATGGTAGCGGACCGCAGGCATCGACAAGTTGGACTGCGAGCGGGTCTTTGCTTCATCGCCTGCGCAACGACAAGTCAGTAGTTACTGCTCAAATCGGATTGGCAAACCAGGCAAAGGCAATGAGGCCGATAACGCCGGCGGCGATGCCGATCGAGAACGCACCGGCAACGGCGAGCCAGGATGTTCGGCTTTCCCTCACCCGGACGACCTTGGAATCCTGTGCCACCTCTTTCAGCCGATTGTTCAGCCAGTCGCCTTCCAGCGCCTTTTCCCGTTCGATCACCCGTTCGGCGATGTATTCCGTCAGGCAGTCCGCCATGTCGTCGATATTCGCCGTCTCCAGAATGACGACCCGGCCAAGACGCGTGTCCTTCAGGAACCGGTACGTCTTGCGGTCGCCCCCGACGGCAACATGACTCGTCGCATCAATCCACAAGCGCGGTGTCGAGCCGGAAATGATTTGCAGCGAAAACTGGTCGTCATCTTCCGGGATTTCCTTGAAGACGTCCTTGAGCTCATCGGCCAGCATGTCGAGCCGCGCACGCTCGGTGTCCTGCAGCTCAACAACCACGTCCGAGCGCTCGACTTCACCGAGCTGAACCTTCCGGATTGCGTCACGCAGGGAGCGCATGCGCGTATGTGGGACGACGTTATCCTGCATTTCAGACATGAGGCGCCAGGCTCCGTTCTTTTGCCGTTGGTGCGACGAGTCTTAACCGACTCCCTTTGCAGCGAAACCGCCGCCACGGCCCTATCGGCACGCTATCCACCGGCAATGATCTCAAAATGGTTAACAAAGCTTAGGGGAAAATTAACCGTAATGCCAGCAAGGCGGCGCTGGCCTCACTCCAAATCATGGGTTATGCAAAGTTAGTCTTGAGCGAGAAACGTTCATCGTTTCACCGAACTCGGGAGGTTGCGCCATGAATGTGGACGGCAAGAAGTATCGCACGATCTGGCTTGCAAAGGATGGCGAGAGCGTCGAAATCATCGACCAGACCAAGTTCCCCTATGCCTTTGAAATCACGAAGCTGCACACCATGGAAGACGCTGCCCACGCGATCCGGGTCATGCAGGTGCGAGGCGCACCGCTGATCGGTGCGACGGCCGCTTATGGGGTGGCGCTTGCCATGCGAGCGGACTCTTCCGACGCAGCGCTTCACAATGCCTGCTCCGCGCTTCTGGAAACCCGCCCGACGGCAGTCAACCTTCATTGGGCACTAGATCGGGCGCGCAAAAGCCTGATCCAGGTCGAACCTGCCCTTCGTGCAGCTGCCGCTTTCACGCTCGCGAACGAGATCTGCGACGAGGATATCGGCATCAACATGGCGATCGGCATGCATGGCATGGAGCTGATTGCAGCGATATCCGAAACGAAACCGAAAGGTGAGCCGGTCAATATTCTGACCCACTGCAACGCAGGCTGGCTGGCAACCGTCGACTGGGGCACGGCGACGGCCCCTGTTTACATGTCCCATGACGGCGGCATCCCTGTCCACGTTTGGGTGGACGAGACTCGCCCGCGCAACCAGGGCGCCTTCCTGACCGCATGGGAACTCGGCCACCACGGTGTTCCGCATACGGTGATCGTCGACAATGCCGGCGGCCATCTGATGCAGCACGGCGAAGTTGATATCGTCATCACAGGGACGGACCGTACGACGGCAACCGGCGATGTCTGCAACAAGATCGGTACTTATCTGAAGGCACTTGCGGCGAGGGACAACAATGTTCCGTTCTATGTCGCCCTGCCCTCCCCGACGATCGATTTCTCACTGTCCGACGGCGTCCGGGAAGTTCCGATCGAAGAACGTGACGGGAAAGAAGTCTCGCAGATGACCGGACGGACCGATCGCGGCGACATCCACACCATCAACATCGTCGCCGAAGGGTCTGCCGTTGCCAATCCGGCATTTGACGTAACGCCGGCACGCCTTGTCACGGGTCTCATCACGGAGCGCGGGGTCCTGCAACCCAACCGCCAGTCCATCGCGGAAGCCTTCCCGGAACGCGTGAAAATGAGCGCCTGAGGCAATCACCTTCTTGCAAGATGGGCATCCCCGAATTGTTCGGGGATGATCAGCGAGAAATTTTCACACCGAACCAAACGACTTTGGTTCAGGGCACCACCTCATCCTGAGGAGCCGCATCAGCGGCGTCTCGAAGGATGGGCAGCAAACCGGAGCGCACGCCGCCCATCCTTCGAGACGGACCTGCCGGTCCTCCTCAGGATGAGGCACTCGTTGCTGGAAATCAGGCCGCAGCACTATCCCTCGATCACCGGCACATGCGGCGCTCTGTGATGCGGATAATGTCCGAGAAGACGCGGGTCGTCGGCAATTTCGATGGCGCGCTTGTAGGGTCTGAAACCGCAGGACGTGTAGAATTTCATCGCCTGCGGACTGTCGCCAGTGCAGGTGTGCAGCCAGAGGCGCTTGGTTTCCGGTCGTGACCAGGCCATATCCACCGCCTGCGCCATCAGCCAGCGTCCGAGACCGCCTCCAATGGCATCCGGTACGAGACCGAAATAGGAGACTTCCGGTTCTTCGGGATTTGAGTAGTTGAGTTCCAGCGTTCCGATCGGCTTCCGGCCCTGCATCGGCAGGTAGTTTTCGTTCGCGGGATCGTTCAGCATCTTGCCGAGCGTCTCGTCGTCATGGGTCAGGCGGCCGAACCAGATCCAGTCCTCTCCGACCTGGCGGAAGAGATTGCGGTAAGCGGCAAGGTCAGGGTCGTGCCAGCGGAGCAGCGAGACGTCCTCGCGCGCCGCAGCAAGCGGTTTTTCAGGTGGCTTCACCATTTCCAAAAAGGTGACGACAAAAGCAATTTTGCCATCCGGGACATCCGTATACCCGTTCAGATCGAGCATTTGTCCAGTCATCATAACTCCACGACGATGTTTGGGTTCCGGACCGGCTTATCAGTTGCTTTCAGGATCACCAAGGGGGCGAATTGCGTTCTGCATCCTGTTAAGAGGTTGTTAACCACGTCTTGCGACAGTGATCCGGTATCCAGGAAAGATGCGACCATGCCGAAAATCGGAAACTACGTCCAGCGGGACTACCACAAAACGTTCAGCTCCCAGCGGAAATCCACCTGGTCAGACTTCAACCAGGCCTGGGCCAAGAAACGTCAGGCATCGGCGCAGAAGATGCAGCAATTGCGCAACCTTGCCAGCACGTTCAACACAATCGGCACACAGGCCTCACAGGCCAATACCCTGTTCGTCATGCAGAACCAGAGCCAGGCCGGTCCCTACGCCAACCCGACGGCTGTCATGGCACGCGTGAACGTGCTGGTCTAAAGATTTCTTTGATGGTTTCTGAGGGCCCGCGAGTGTGCGGACCAGGGAGCGTAGGCTAGGTCATACCCTTTGAAAACCGGGTATGACCTAATGCACGCAGGCCTGCCTACTTGTTCTTTCTGATGTGTTTCTTGGCTTCCCGCAGCGAGCGATACAGGTTCGAAGGAAGCCAAGCGAGGCGAGGACGACTATACGTCAGGCCATCACGCACCAGGAGACTTTTAGCGTTATGCAAATTCATTTGCATTCTCCTTTCAGCTAACACGTGGTGCACTTTGTGCGTATTTCAAGTTAAAATTTAGTTAACTTCTGTATTCGATCTGGGAATGGAAGTGAGCAGGCAAAGTAATTAGCCTTCGGAATAATTTTCATCGATGAATATTTGAGCGTTGTGACGCTCGATCAAATCGACGAGTCACGAACTCTGAAAGAAGACCAAGTCTATGGCAGAAATCGGGACGGACTTGTCTTGCAGTCGAACCAGTTATTTGAGGGCTGACACTTTCATTGAAGCGAAGCTGTCCACCTCTCAAATCGACCCGATCGTTTTCAGCTTGATCCGCGGATGCACTTCCGCCTGGCTCATGATCGTCGTATGAGCGCGGAAGCGTTCGACGATCGAGCGGACAAAGGGGCGGGTTTGCGGTGATGTCAGCAGCACCGGAACTTCGCCCTGCTGGGCGGCTTCCTCGAAAGCATCACGGACCCGGCCGACAAATTCTTGAAGCTTGCTTGGCTGCATCGCGAGCTGGCGGTCGTCCCCCTCCCCGACGATGGATTCCAGGAAGGATTGCTCCCACTGCGGCGACAGAGCGATCAGTGGCAGATAACCGCCGGGCGCAAGGTTGGCGGCACAGATCTGGCGTCCGAGCCTGGAACGGACATGTTCGGCGATCGTGTCGGTGTTGCGGGTCATGCCGGTCGCTTCCGACACCCCTTCCAGAATGGTACCGAGATCGCGGATGGAAATGCGTTCGTTGAGCAAGGTTTGAAGCACGCGCTGCAGGCCGGAAACCGTGATCTGGGAGGGCACCAGATCCTCGACCAGCTTGGCCTGCTCGCCCTTCAGCTCCTTCAGGAGTTTTTGAACATCGCCATAGGTCAGCAGCTCGCTGATATTGGTCTTGATGGTCTCGGTCAGGTGCGTTGACAGCACCGTTGCCGGATCGACCACCGTATAGCCGCGCAGGGAAGCATCCTCGCGATATTGCGCCTCGACCCAGGTGGCCGGAAGTCCGAAGGTCGGTTCCGTGGTGTGCGTTCCGGGGAGCTTCACTTGGCCGCCCGCCGGATCCATGACCATGTAATGGTTCGGGTAGAGCATGCCCCGGCCGGCCTCGACCTCCTTGACCTTGATGACATAGTCGTTCGCGCCGAGCTGGATATTATCGAGGATCCTGACGGGCGGCATGATCACGCCCATGTCGCCGGCGACCTGTCGTCGAAGCGCCTTGATTTGCTCCGTCAGGATATCGCCGTCGCCCTGGGCCTTGCCGTTGATGAGCGGCAGGAGCGCGTAGCCAAGCTCGATCCTGAGTTCATCCATTTTCAGCGCATCGGTGATGGGCGGCTCAGGCGGCGGTTTCGGCGCAGCTTCGACGGCCTTTTGCTGCGCCACCTTGGCCGCTGCCTTCTTCTTTTTGGTCCCTATCTGATAGGCGAGATATCCGGAGATCAGCGCGAGGCCAAGAAACGGCGCCATCGGCATGCCGGGCAAGAACGCGAGGATAACCATGACCGCCGCCGACATGCCGAGTGCTTTCGGATAACCGGTAAACTGGCTGGTGAGCGCCTTGTCTGCTGCCCCATGGACACCTGCCTTGGAGACGAGCAGGCCCGCCGCTGTCGAAACGATCAGCGCCGGGATCTGTGACACCAGGCCGTCACCAATCGTCAGCAGTGTGTAGTTGTTGGCCGCTTCGGAAAAACTCAGTTCCATCTGGGCGACGCCGATGAAGATCCCGCCGAGAATATTGATGAAGGTGATCAAGAGGCCGGCAATCGCATCGCCGCGCACGAATTTGGACGCACCGTCCATAGCACCGAAGAACGAACTCTCGTCTTCCAGCGCCTTCCTTCGTGCCTTGGCTTCCGCCTCATCGATCAGCCCTGCGGAGAGATCCGCATCGATGGCCATCTGCTTGCCGGGCATTGCGTCCAGCGTGAAGCGGGCGGCGACTTCCGCGATGCGGCCCGAACCCTTGGTGATGACGACGAAGTTCACGATCACCAGGATTGCAAAGACGATGATCCCGATAACGAAATTGCCGCCCATGACCAGGTTGCCGAAGGACTGGATGACATTACCGGCCGCCGCCGTGCCTTCGTGGCCGTTGGACAGGATCAGGCGGGTGGACGCGATATTGAGACCGAGCCGGAGCATGGTCGCAATCAGGAGCACGGTCGGAAAGGAGGAAAACTCCAGCGGCTTCTGGATGAACAGCCCGGTCATGAGGATCATGACAGAAAAGATGATCGACACCGCCAGGAACATGTCCAGCATCATCGGCGGCATCGGCAGGATCAGCAGCGTCAGGATAACGAGAATGCCGGTGGCAAGACCGACGTCACCCTTCTTCAGCGTGTCGATGAGTTCATGAACGCTCGGCACGCCCGACAACGGACTGCCTTGCTGCGCAGCAGCCGCCTGCTGCTCCGGTGGGGGACTGGACGCCCCGTTTTGTCCGCCTGCTGCCGTGTCCGACATTCTGAGTTCCGGTTACTGGCAGGCGCTCGACTGACTTAACTTACCGCGCCCAGCATTGTTCGATTACGGTTGATTCAAGCCCGTGCTTCCCCCGGTGCGGGTACGCTAACGCCTTCATCGGTATACTGATTCAGCTTGTTGCGCAGCGTGCGAATGGAGATTCCCAGAATTTTCGCAGCATGCGTCCTGTTGCCCAGGCAATGGTCCAGCGTGTCGAGGATAAGATCACGCTCAACGTCTGCCACCGTTCGCCCGACAAAGGACCGGCTCACAGCTTCCGCCGTCTGAACGGCCCTTTCGGCAAGGCCCCTTGAACCGGACAGCGGCGTCCCATCCGGCATCCGGATCGCTTCGACGCCGATCTCCGTGCCGGACGCCAGCAGGATCGCGCGGTGCATGGTGTTTTCCAGTTCGCGGACATTGCCCTGCCAGGGATTGGACATCAGCGCCTGACGTGCTTCGAGCGACACCGGCCGCACCGGCACACCATTCGCCTCGGAGTAGTGATTGATGAAGAACTGGGCGAGTTCCATGATGTCCGCTGGCCGCTCTCGCAAGGCCGGGAGCTTGAGATTGACCACGTTCAGGCGGAACAGCAGGTCTTCGCGGAACTGGCCCTGTCGCACGCTTTCCGCAAGATCCCGGTTGGACGTTGCCAGGATCCTGATATTGACCGGAACCGGACGCGTGCCGCCGACGCGGTCGATCACGCGTTCCTGGATCGCCCGCAACAGCTTTGCCTGCAGGCGCACATCCATCTCTGAAATTTCATCGAGAAGCAGCGTGCCGCCGTCTGCTTCCTCGAACTTGCCGATCCGGCGGGCAACGGCGCCGGTAAAGGCTCCCTTCTCATGACCAAACAGCTCGGATTCCAGAAGATGCTCTGGGATCGCGGCACAGTTGATCGAAATGAAGGGCTTCGAGGCCCGGGTGGAACACTTGTGTACGTGGCGGGCAATGACTTCCTTGCCTGTGCCGGACTCGCCGGTGATCAACACGGAAGCTTCGGACGGAGCCACCTGCTCGGCAAGCTTGACCACCGTGGCCATCGCCTCGTCGCGATAGATCAGGTCGCCGCGCTCCTGGGCAACGGCAGCCAGCACCGCCGCGATCATTTCCGGATCGGGCGGCAGGGGAATGTATTCCTTCGCCCCTGCCCTGATTGCGGAGACGGCGGCTTGGGCATCGGTCTCCACACCGCACGCCACCACCGGCACATGGACCCGCTCATTCTGCAGCTTTGAAATCAGGCTCGCGATATCGAGATGCACCTCGACCATCAGAAGATCCGCGCCGCGGCCGGATCTGAGAACCTTTAAAGCTCCCTCGACATCGTCGGCATGGGTAACCTGGGCACCGCCCTGCATGGCGATTTTCGATGCTGTCGTAAGTTGACCACCAAGTGTCCCGACAATTAGCAGACGCATCTGATCCCCTCCTTACCGGTCCGTCTTGATGATTTCCGTCATGGTGACGCCGAGCTTGTCCTCCACCAGGACAACCTCACCGCGCGCCACCAGCCGGTCATTCACATAGATATCAATCGCCTCGCCCACTTTCCGGTCGAGTTCCAGCACCGTGCCGGAGGCGAGTTTCAAAAGATCCGACACATGCATTCTGGAATGTCCAAGAACCGCCGATATCCGGACGGGGACGTCGAAAACGGCTTCCAGATCACCAGCCGATTGCGGCGTGTTGCCTTCATCTTCTTCCAGGCTGCGTTGCGGAGCTTCCAGCTCGTCCAGCGGAATATTCGTGTCTTGTTCGTCGCTCATGCGTCAGGTTCCTTCTCCGCCGGCGCACCAGTCTGTTGGCCCTTTTTGGCCGCGCTGTGCGCGCGCAGATACGTGCGGATACTCGTGTCGATTTCGCTTTCCAATACCTTGCGGTCGCGCTTGATGCCGCCATCGGCCCATTCGATATGGCAGTCGCCGCGCCCGATATCCGGTTCACCCAGGATCACAAGGCGGCCGTCGAAGCCTTTTTCGTGAATGATCGGATCGACCTGGGCTTTCAAGGCGTCAACGTCCTTTTCAGCGATCCGGACCACCAGATGCGGTGCTTTGCGCAGCGGCCCGAGGCATTCTGACACCAGGGCCACCGTTTCAGCCAGCGGCTGGCGGGCGATCAGGTGCGCGCAAAGGCGTCTTGCCACAAGAAATGACAGGCTGATCGCATTCTTCTCCTGGGCGGCCAGTTCCTCATCAATGGTCTGCACCACATCGCCGACAACATCCACCAACCGATTGATCTCCGTCGTCAGCAGGGTCTCCTGCTTGGTCTGGAGATCCTGCAGCGCCTGCACCCGCCCTTCCTCGAACGCCTTGTCCCTGGCATCCGCCAGAAGTTGCTCATGTTCAGCAACCGGGATCATCGGGATCTGCGGTTCCGGCGGCACAACAACTTCCGGCTCCTCCGGCGCGGAGAAGTCCATGTTGAACAGAAATTTGGACGGGTTGGTCATGCTGCCCATTCTGTCGTTGCTGCCTGCCGTTTAAACATCAGTAGATGATTTCCTCGTCGCCCTTGGACTTGGAGATCATGATTTCACCTTTTGCCGCCAGATCCTTGGCCTTGTTCACCATGTCCGTCTGAGCCTCGTCAACGTCGCGCAAGCGCACCGGTCCGAGCGCGTCCATGTCGTCTTCAAGCAGCTTCGCCGCGCGTGAAGACATGTTGCCGAAGAAGAATTCGCGTGCCGTATCCGTCGAGCCCTTCAACGCGATCGCCAACTGGTCCTTTTCCACGTGACGCAGAAGCGTCTGACAGCTCGCCGCATCCAGCTTGAGAAGATCGTCAAACGTAAACATCAGCGTCTTGATGCGATCGGCGGCCTCGCGGTTGTCCTCTTCCAGCGCCGCCAGGAAACGTGCCTCGGTCTGGCGGTCGAAATTATTGAAGATGTCCGCCATCATCTCGTGGCTGTCCCGGCGAGACGTGTTGGTCAGGTTGGACATGAATTCCACCCTGAGCGTCTGCTCCACCTTCTCAAGGACTTCCTTCTGCACGGCGTCCATACGCAGCATCCGGCTGACCACTTCAAGCGCGAGTTCTTCCGGCAGGATGCCCAAAACGCGCGCGGCGTGGTCGGAATTGATTTTCGAAAGAACAACGGCGACGGTCTGGGGGTATTCGTTCTTCAGATAGTTCGCGAGAACGTTTTCCTGAACATTGGAGAGCTTTTCCCACATGTTCCGTCCGGCCGGTCCCCGGATCTCCTCCATGATGACCGACACTTTGTCTCCAGGAAGAAAATTGGCCAGCAGGCGCTCGGTCGCATCCACATTGCCTGTCAACGCGCCTCTCGAGCTGACCCGGCGAACAAAATCCTTGAAGAGGTTCTCAAGCATGTTCGGTGTCACCGGCCCAAGATTTGCCATCGCAGCTGAGACCTGGCGGACCTCGATTTCGTCGAGTTTCTCCCAGATTGGCGAACCATGCGATTCCCCGAGCGCGAGCAGCAGAACCGCCGCCCGCTCGGCACCTTTCAGCTCACGGTCTTCCTCATCCGTACTGATCGTGAGGTGTTGTTGAAGTTGATCGGTTCCCATCAGGCCGCCTGCTCATCCAGCCAGCCGCGCACGATGTTGACGGCTTCGCTTGGATGATCCTTGATCATGTCGCCCACTTTCGCGATCGAGCTTGCTTGCACCGCGCCTTCCTGGCGCGCCTGTTCCAGCCACTCGATGACGAATTCGTCTTGCTCCTCTTCTTCCTGCGGCACTTCGGTTTCGACAACCAGCGTTCCGTCCGGCCCGATCATCAGCTCCTGGGGCTGTTTTTCTTCCGGCGTGACGATCCGGCGCAGCAGCGGGCGCACCACGAACATCAGAAGCAGGATCGCAATCAGGAAAAGGACGCCCAGTTCCGCAAAGCGAATGATGTCGTCCCGGGTAAATTCGAAAAGGCCGTTGCCATCAGTCAGAAGATCTTCCTGAGGCGGCAGGGCGAACTGCAGATTGACGACCTCAACCAGATCGCCGCGGGTCTGATCGAACCCGACAGCCGAGCGCACCAGCACCGCGATCCGGTCCAGCGTCTCCTGGGACCGGGGCGTGTAGACGGAATTGCCGCTTGCATCGGGCTCGTACGTCCCGTCGACCAGCACGGCAACGGACAGGCGCCGGACCTGACCGGCCTCGACAACTTCCGTCCGCGTGGAACGCGAAATCTCGTAGTTGACGACTTCCTCCGTCAGTGAGGCGGTATCACGGCCACCCTGATCGTCCTGGGCCTGGGCATTCGGCTGCTGGTTGCCAACAGTGACCTGACCGTTCCGGCTCACCGACGAGGTCGCTTCTTCCTTGGTCTGGGTTGAACGGACGACTTGACCTTCCGGATCGAAGGTCTCCGTCGTTTCCGTCAACCGGTTGAAATCGACCTCCGCGTTGACGCGCACCCGCGCCCGACCCGGCCCGACAATCGAGTTCAGGATCTCTTCGATCTGGTTGCGCAGGCGGCCTTCAATGGCAACTGTCCGCTCCTGCAACGAGGTCGACACCATGTCTTCATCATCGCCGCCGGCCCCTGACGCCAGAAGGCGGCCGCTCTCATCGACAATCGAGACGCGATCGGGGTCGAGCCCGTCCACGGCAGTCGCCACGAGGTGTTGAACCGCCCGGATTTCGCCGGGGCCAAGCGCACCGCGCACGTTAAGAACAATGGACGCTGACGGCGGACGACGATCCCGCTGAAACAACTGGCGCTCCGGAACAACCAGATGTACGCGTGCGTTCCGGATCCTGTCGAGCGACCCGATGGTGCGGGAAAGTTCCCCTTCCATCGCTCTCAGGTGGTTGATGTTCTGAACGAAACTTGTCGCACCCAGCGTGTCGCTGCGGTCGAAAATCTCATAGCCGATTGACCCGCCAGTCGGCAGACCTTCAGCTGCCAGCTGCATTCTGAGCCGGGCAACCTGCTCTCTGGGAACTAGAATGGTCGCGCCCTGGCGCGAGAGCTGGAATTGCGTTCCCTGACTTTCGAGTTGCGAGACGATCGCTGCGGAATCTTCCAGGGTGAGCTCATTATAGAGCGTCGTCATCTGCGGAGCGGTGACGCGAAGAATGATGAATGCAAACACGCCGACAAGGATCGCCGCGACCGCCCCCATTGCGGCAAGGCGCGCTGCTCCCAGTGTTTTCAGAAAATCAAATAAGCCGCTCAAGATTGCCCGCCCGCATCTGAAACATGTCTAAGCCGTTGTTTTTGGAGCCGGCCTGACACGCCACACCCTCGATGGGCAAAATTTGCCGCCCTGACGGTTAACAACTGGTTAACGCTCAAGTCGGATAAACTCAAAAAAGCCTGATTTCTGCCGTTTTTCGATTTGCAATTCGCAACTGAAGTGGGGAAAAACTGCCGACTTCATTAATACTTGGATAAGGCTTCACCAGTTTTTCGACATTTCGAAGGCAAATCACGCAAATAAAAAAGGCCGGCAAAGCCGACCTTCCCAAGCGCATTAAATGCGAACCTGTGATTGATAATACTCGGGTTTAACCCCTGTATTGCTGGATGCGGGTCGCCCTCAGGCCTGCAAGGCCGTGCTTTTCAATAGAGCTTTGCCACGAAAGAAATTCTTCGACTGTCAGGGTATATCTCTGACAGGCCTCCTCCAGCGACAGCAGGCCACCGCGAACCGCAGCCACCACCTCTGCCTTGCGGCGGATCACCCACCGCTTTGTCGATGTCGGAGGCAGGTCTGCAATAGTAAGCGGACTACCATCCGGCCCGATGACATATTTTACGCGCGAACGAATCTGTTCGGTCATTGTACTCTCACACTAACCATGACCAAGGTGAGTTGAGACTACAAGACGACGCTTAACAAACGACTAAAGCAAAGTTGTGTTTTTATTAACTATAAAATCGAAATTTAGTGAATGATATTTAGGAAATCACAAAGAAGAACACTAAAAGAATTAACTCCAATATATGATTTTGTTAACCATGATTTCCTCCCCGCGCATTTTGCAAGGCAAAACGACGCGCGCGCAATTCGACAGCTGACAAAGCTTCGAGAACGTTTCAAAAAAAATGAGCGGGAGCACAGGTCGGCGTGAGACTTTGCAAGATGGCAAGGTCGTCCTTTCACCGAGAACGACAACAAAGTATTGCACCAGATGACATTTTACCGGGCGAGGCTTTGCCTCAACCGCATCGCTGCTCGCCAGACGGGGTCAAGTCACGTCCGCACAGATCGTTTTCGTTTCTATCAGCTGGGCGTTGAAACGGACGTTACCGAGGAAACCGGGATTTTCTGTCCGTCGACATTCAGGATCACTTCCGACCCGGACAGATCGACACTGTCGACGATACCCTTCGTTTCCGTTCTGACGGTCTCCCGATTGCTGGCCGCGTCCCTGACATCGAAAGAGATTGTATAAAGACCGTCCGGGGCATCGCCACCCGTGGTCAATTGTCCACTCCAGTTGATGGTTCCCGAACCGGCCTTGAGATCGGCTTCCCCGGTATAGACAAGCACACCGCTGGAATTGCGGATCTCGTAAGTGCCGGTTGCGTCTTCGCTCACGTCGTAATTCCAGCTCGCCTGGCTTCCGGTCAACGTCGTGGTCGCGGCATTAGCCGTCACCTCATTGCCGATATAGCTGACATAACTCACACTCATGTTGCTGTTCAGCGAAGCGATGATCTCTTCCAGGTTCTGGTTTTGCTGGATTGCCTGCTCGACATTGGAATACTGGACCAGCTGGTT
>Ga0207422_1003953_pt1 | contig 13303 bp, 12 predicted proteins | sample MarCyaLeptolynsp_FD_187757 | JGI IMG/M metagenome (GOLD analysis project Ga0207422, IMG submission 187757) | Marine cyanobacterial communities from Panama - species 1 Leptolyngbya sp. (SPAdes) | ecosystem: Environmental > Aquatic > Marine > Unclassified | place: Panama: Panama City | collected...
GCCCCCTTCGTCTAACGGTTAGGACGCCAGGTTTTCAACCTGGAAACAGGGGTTCGATTCCCCTAGGGGGTACCACAGTCGCGGGGCAGTGGGCCCGGCCTACCAAGTCCCGGTGTTCTCCATCGACGCCCATGGCTCCTCAGGCCGCTTCGGCTTGCCCTTCTGCAGGAGCTCGATCGAGATGTTATCTGGGGAGCGGACAAAGGCCATATAGCCGTCCCGCGGAGGCCGGTTGATCGTGACCCCGCCCTTCATCAGGCGATCGCAAGTCTCGTAGATATCGTCCACCTGGAAGGCGATATGGCCGAAATGGCGCCCTTCGTCATAGTCCTCCGGATCCCAATTGTAGGTCAGCTCGATTTGGGCGTCCTCGTCGCCCGGCGCGGCTAGAAAGATCAGGGTGAAGCGGCCCTTCTCGCTGTCCATTCGACGCACTTCTTTCAATCCCAACTTGTCGCAATAAAAGTCGAGCGACTTATCGACGTCGGAAACGCGCACCATGGTGTGCAGGTACTTCATCGCAGGATCGTCTCCTCATGGCTGGTTGTCAGAGGTTGGACGAAACCCTAAAGCCGATCTCGCGGCGCTGGCAAGCAAGCGTCGCGAGCCGAAATACGCTCCCGATACGAAAATTTCCTGCGGAATGTTGCTCAGCGTCCACAGCAGCGCGCGATTGTGACGCCGATTGGAGTTTTGCTCGCTGTCAGAAACATTTGCCTGCTTGTCACCGAGATTTCACCGCTTTGACACGAAACGCGCCGCACCGCAGCGAAGCTTGAAAGATTCTATTGTCGATCAGACGCTTGTGCCGAAGCGTGCACGACAACACCGTCATCTGAGCCGGTCTGTGGAGAAGCGAACAACGTCTGGAAAATTGTTCTAGCCACTCAAACCCGCAGTGCTATGGTCGAACGAGAGTGTTTCAGCCGATTCGTTGTGAGGCGTTCGGATCGGCTGATCGAAGTTGAGCGGGGGAATGCGGCAATGGGGGCGAAAGAATCGCCACATCTTGAAGAACGTACCCAGCGCGACGAGGAAGCCACAGTAGATGTGTTCGAGGTTTCAGGGTCGATCAAGTGGTTCGATGCGTCGAAGGGGTATGGCTTTATCGTTCCGGACGAGGATCTTCCCGACGTACTTCTGCATGTGACGTGTCTGCGTCGCGACGGCCACCAGACCGCCTACGAGGGCGCGCGGGTGGTATGCGAAGTTCTTCGCCGTCCCAAGGGCTTACAGGCTTTTCGCATCCTGGAGATGGACGATTCCACCGCGATCCATCCCTCCCAGCTGCCCCAGCGCACCCATGTGGTCGTGGTGCCGGAGAGCGATTGGGAGCGCGCCATGGTGAAGTGGTTCAACCGGCTTCGCGGCTTCGGCTTCCTGACGCGCGGTCCGTCCACGCTCGACATCTTCGTGCACATGGAGACTTTGCGCCGCTGCGGCTTCACCGAGCTGCGGCCCGGTCAGTCCTTGCTCGTACGCTATGGCCGCGGGCCCAAGGGCCTGATGGCGGCGGAACTCAAACCCGACGGCGCCAACGGTCCGGCTTCCCACTGACACGGTCTTACTTTGCCGCGCTTGCAGCCGCGTGCCTTATGGTGCTCGCGGTCATCGGGCTCACTGGACCCGGCTTCGCCACCGATGCCGACGCTCTTATTCTGAAGACCGACACCGGCGAGCACGCCTACACCGTGGAGCTGGCGATCACCGACGCCGCCCGGGCGAAAGGCCTCATGTTCCGCCGCAACATGCCGCCGACCCACGGCATGCTCTTTATCTATGACGTGCCTCAACGGATCGGCATGTGGATGCGCAACACCTACATTCCCCTCGACATGATTTTCATCGATGAAGCGGGCCGCGTGCACCGGGTCGAGACCCATACCGAACCCTTCTCCACCGACCTCATCAGCTCCGGCGGGGAGGTGGTGGCGGTCCTGGAGCTGAACGCGGGGCAGGCCGACAAGATCGGCCTGAAGCCGGGCGACGAGGTGATCCATCCGGCGTTGGACGGTGCTCTCGGCCGCGCCCGATAGCCGCGCTCACCCGGGCTTAACCCCTAGGCACTAGCGTCCTCCCACCGAGCCAACTATGTATGAGGGGTGATTTTCGACCCCTGCAAACCGGCTTGCCGGGGGCGCCGGCGGAGGGGAGTTTCGGGGCATAGCGCAGTCTGGTAGCGCACCTGCTTTGGGAGCAGGGGGTCGCAAGTTCGAATCTTGCTGCCCCGACCAATTGGCAAGCGAAGGGAAACCGAGAGAAGGGAAGACGAAACATGGCGGCCCGGATCTACAAGCCCGCGCAAAATGTCATGCAGCAAGGCAAAGGCGCCTCGCAGGAATGGGTCTTGGAGTATGTGCCCGCGCAGCGGCGCGTGATCGAGCCCCTGATGGGCTGGACGAGCTCCGGCGACACCAGACGGCAAGTGCGCATCAACTTCGCGACGAAGGACGAGGCTGTGGCGTTTGCGACGAAGAACGGGATCGCCTTCCGGCTCGAAGAGCCGCCCGCAACCAAACTCCGGCCAAAATCCTACGCCGAGAACTTCAAGTACGGCCGCCCGGACCGCTGGACACACTGAACCTGCCGTTTCGCGTTATAGTGACGGCAACTGTGGTCCCGTAGCTCAACCGGATAGAGCACCTGCCTTCTAAGCAGGGGGTTGCAGGTTCGAGTCCTGCCGGGATCGCCATTTGTGTGTGGCACTGTTCGAGGACGCAACGGCTATCGAGTGAGGGGGTATGCGCCCAGTTGGTCTCGTTTTCTGTTTCGTTTTGGCAAGTGTGCTTGTCGTCCCAAGACCTGCTGCCGCCGCCCCTGAGCTGGTGTGGGAGGCTAAGGGTCTGGCCAACCCGGAATCGGTCGTCTACGACGCGGTGACCGACGTTCTCTACGTGACCAACGTCAACGGACCGGTCATGCAGAAGGATCGGAACGGCTTCATCACGCGGCTCAAACCCGACGGGAGCATTCTGGAAAAGCGTTGGGTCGAGGGGCTGAATTCGCCCGCCGGCATCGCCCTGCGTGACCGCACGCTTTTTGTCGCAGACGTCGATCAACTGGTTGAGATCAGCGCCGCCTCAGGCGGTGTGGTCAAACGCCACAAGGCGAACGGCGCCATCTTCCTCAACGGCGTGGCCATCGCCGAGGACGGCACGGTCTATGTTTCCGACACACCGATGAACACGATCTGGCGTCTCAAGGACGGCGCGTTTGAGCCATGGTTCGCCGACGATGCGCTGAATGGTCCCAACGGCCTCCTGGTCGAGGGCGACGCGCTGATTGTGGCATCTTTCGGCAGGATGCCGAGCGAAGGCCAGACCCAAGAGACTGCCGGCCTCATCCTCGTCAACATCGAGGACCAGTCTATAAAGCCGTTCGGCAAGGGCGAGCCCATAGGCAACCTGGACGGCATCGCGCCACTTGCACCGGGCGTTTATCTTGTCACCGATTGGGCGGCCGGCGCCCTTTATGAGATTGACAAGTCGGGCAAGGTGAAGGAACTGATCGACCTTAATCAAGGAAGCGCCGACCTGACCTACCTTCCGAAGGCAGGCACGGTGCTCATCCCGATGATGCTAGACAACACACTTGCTGCCTACCGCTTGAGCGAACCATCCACCGAGACCAAATAACCCACTGAGCCGTTTTCTGCGGCGCACCCCTGGTCAGACAGCGCTAGCCGCGTTATCTCGCTCAGGGTCTGGGGGTCGCGCGCGTCTGTCCGCAGGGTCGGCGCTCAGCCTCAATGACGGAGTTTGACCTGGCATGGGACCGCTAGCGTGATCGCGACCCTTTCGCAGTTTCCACTCATCGCCACCCTGGCGATCTTCGCCGCCGCCGCCACCGGAGTCTGGATGGCCGGAACCCGGCTCGCGATCTACGCGGACGCCATCGCGGTGCGCAAGCGCATCGGTCACGCCTTCATGGGACTGGTGTTCGTGGCTGCGGTCACGTCGCTTCCAGAGATGGTCACGACAATCTACGGCGCCTTGGTCGGCGAAGCGTTGCTCGTTCTGGGCAACATGTTCGGCGGCATCACCATGCAGACGGCCATCCTGGTCATCGCCGACATCATGTTTGCCAAGGCCGCGCTGACAACCTACCCCCGCGGGCCGACCTCGGCGCTTGAAGCCACGCTTCTGATCGCGCTCCTCGCCATGCTGCTGGGGCTGCATTCGGTCGGCGAATTCGGGCTGCCCTTCGGCGTTGGGCTGGGCACGCTATGTCTTGGCTTGGCCTATGTGGGCATTGTTTGGATTCTGCGCGGCTACGACCAGACGGCCACATGGGTGCCCGTCGAGGTGCCCGAGACGGACGAACCGGCGTTGGAAGAAGTTGCGGCGAAGCCCCTGGAGAGCACGCCGTTTCCCGGCTTGGTTTGGGGCTTTGCGCTGCTGAGCCTGGTCATTCTGGTGTGCGCCTTGGTGCTGACGGCAAGCGCCGCGGCCATTGCCGAGCAGACGGGTCTGCGGTCGAGCTTCATAGGCGTGACACTTCTCGCCACGGCCACGTCGCTACCGGAGATCAGCACCACGCTCACCGCGGTGCGCATCGGCGCCCACAGCATGGCGATCTCCAACGTCTTCGGCAGCAACTTGATGATGGTCGCTCTGGTGCTCCCGGCGGATATCGCTTATCTCGGCGACCCGATTCTCGGCACCATCGATCCAGCCACGGCCTTCGCGCTCGTGTCGGGTATCGTGGTGACGTCGATCTATCTGGCCGGCTTGTTGATGCGTTCGAAGCGCCAAATCTTCGGTATGGGCGTCGACTCAGCCTTGGTGCTGCTCGCGTACATGATCACCCTTGGGGTGTTCTACCATTTCAGCAGCTAAGGTTGCCGCGCCAGCCGATTGAAGCCGGCCTCAAGATCGGACTTGAGGTCGGCAATATCTTCAAGCCCAGCGTGTATCCGCAAAGCCGGTCCCGCCGCGTCCCAGGTCGTGGCGGACCGGTAGGTCCTCGGATCGAACGGCAAGATGAGGCTCTCATAACCGCCCCAGGAGTAGCCCATGCCGAACAGCTCGAGACCGTCGAGCATCGCCGCGAGGCCTTCACGCGCGCAAGGCTCCAGAATGATGGAGAACAGGCCGGAGGCGCCGGTGAAATCCCGCTGCCACAAACGATGGCCGGGATCGCCAGGACGCCCCGGATGCAAGACCCGGTCGACTTCCGCCCGGGCCGCAAGCCAGTCGGCAAGCTCCAGGCCGGTTCGCTGATGGCGCTCCAGCCGTACGCTCAATGACCGCAGACCGCGCAAGGCGAGATAGACGTCCTCCGGCCCCGGACAAAGGCCCAACTCGTCATGCGTCTTGGCGACGCGCGCCCGTGTCGCCGCGTTCGTGGTGATGACGCCGAGCATCGCGTCCGCGTGGCCCACGATGTACTTCGTTGCGGCATGCACCGACACGTCGACCCCGTGGGCGAACGGCTTGAAGTAGAGCGGCGTCGCCCACGTATTGTCCATGACGACGACCGCGCCTCGGCTGTGTGCCGCCTCAGCGATCGCCGGGATGTCCTGCACCTCGAAAGTCTGGGACCCCGGCGATTCGGTGAACACGAGCTTGGTCTTGTCGGTGAAGAGGTCGGCAATGCCGCCACCAATGCACGGATCGTAATAGGTCGTCGTCACACCGAGCCGGGACAGCACGTTGTCGCAGAACCGCCGGGTCGGCCGGTAGACGCTGTCGGAGACAAGAATTTCGTCGCCGCTCGACACGAACGCGAGCAACGTTGCCGAGATCGCCGAGAGGCCCGATGGAGTGAGCAGCGTCGCATCGCCTCCCTCTAACTCCGCGATCATGCTCTGCAGCGCCTCAACCGTGGGCGTGCCGAGCCGTCCGTAACTGAAGGCTTGCGCATCCTTCTCGATGCACTCAAGCGTGGGGTAGAGCACCGTGGAGCCACGATAGAGCGGCGTGTTGACGAAGCCGTCAAACCGACCGGGGTCGCGGCCCGCATGGGCCAACGTCGTATCGTGCTTTCGCGGCCGTTTCGCTTTGCTCATTGGCGCCCATAGCCGAGGCGGTCTTGGCCGAGGCGGCCTACCGGCTCCCAGGTGCTGCTAGCCAGTCTCGATCGGCAGACTTTCATCGGCACCCCATTCGGCCCAGGAGCCATCGTAGACCGCCGTCCGCCGGTGCCCGGCCTCCGCCAATGCCAGCGCCAGCACGCAAGCGGTGATGCCGGAGCCGCAGCTCGTGACCACCGGCGCTTGCGGATCGACGCCCGCCGCCTCGAAGATCGATTGAAGCTCGTCACGCGATTTGAGCGTGCCGTCGGCGTTGACCAGCTGTCCGTAGGGCACGTTGCGCGAGCCGGGGATACGGCCAGCGCGCAAGCCTGCCCGCGGCTCAGGCGATTGGCCCGCGAACCGCTCCGGCGAGCGCGCATCCAAGATGGTCGCCGACCGGTCTTTGACCAGTGACTTCACGTCGTGCACGTCCCGAACGAGATCGAGATTGTGCCGGGTGGTGAAATGCCGCCGTGTGCGCGGGTTCGGCGCGGCCATCATCAGGGGACGTCCTTCGGCTTTCCACTTGGGCAAACCGCCGTTCAAGACGCTGACATCCTCCGCGCCCATGACGCGCAATGTCCACCACGCGCGCGGTGCGGAGAACATCCCGTGCTGGTCGTAGACCACGATGCGCTGACCATCGCCAATACCCATGGCCCGCATCCGCGAGGAGAACTTCTCCGGCGGCGGCAGCATGTGCGGCAAGGCGGCGTCGGTATCGACGATTTCGTCGATGTCGAAAAACAACGCCCCAGGAATGTGCTCCGCCAGATAGGCCTCGCGTGCATTCTTGCCGTCGTTCGGCATGAACCAGGTGGCGTCGATAATCACAAGGTCGGGCGCTTCCAGATCGCGCGCCAGCGCCTCGGTCTCAATAAGCCAGGTCTTCAGCGTCAAATCCCTTTCTCCATTCTCGGCTCAGACGAACACGCTCGGCGCCGCCGGCCGGGACTGATCCAACCACTCGGGCACCGGAAGTCCTTTTTCGCGCAAGAACTCCGGGTTGAACAGCCTGCTCTGATAGCGTGTGCCGTAATCGCAAAGCACCGTGACGATGGTGTGGCCCGGCCCCATCTCCTTCGCCAGCCGGATCGCCCCGGCGACGTTGATACCGCTGGAGCCGCCGAGGCACAGCCCCTCGTGCTGGAGTAGGTCGAAGACGATGGGTAGTGCCTCCGCATCGGGGATCTGAAAGGCCTTGTCCACCTTGGCGCCCTCCAGATTGGCGGTGATCCGCCCTTGGCCTATGCCCTCGGTGATGGAGCTGCCCTCAGCCTTCATCTCGCCGTGCGCGTAGAAGTTATAAAGCGCCGCTCCCATGGGATCGGCCAGCCCGATCACCACGTCGGGATTGTGCTCCTTGAGGCCCATGGACACGCCCGCCAAGGTGCCGCCGGTGCCGACGGCGCAGATGAAGCCGTCGACCTTGCCGTCGAGGTCCCGCCAGATCTCCTGGGCAGTTGTGCGCACATGACCCTCGCGGTTGGCCACGTTATCGAATTGATTGGCCCACACCGCGCCGTTCGGCTCTGTCTTGGCCAGGGCCTCCGCCAGCCGCCCGGAGTACTTCACGTAGTTGTTGTCGTTGCGGTAGGGGACTGCGGGTACTTCGATTAGCTGAGCGCCGGACAGACGCAGCATGTCCTTCTTCTCGTCGGACTGGGTCTCTGGGATGACGATCACCGTCTTGAGGCCGAGCGCATTGCCGACGAGCGCAAGCCCGATACCTGTATTGCCGGCGGTGCCTTCCACCACCGTGCCGCCCGGACGTAAGCGCCCCTGGTCGAGTGCGTCACGAATGATGAAGAGGGCGGCGCGATCCTTGACCGACTGGCCGGGATTCATGAACTCGGCCTTGCCGAGTATCGTGCATCCGGTTTCCTCGGACGCGCGCTTCAGCTTGATGAGCGGCGTATTGCCGATCGCCTCGAGAATGCCGTTTCGGTAGGACACCGGGGAAGAACCTTTGACCGTCGCGTGGGAGCCGCAACCTACTGACGAGAGGGACCCCTCGCAAGTCGCCCCTGTGCTCCAAATGGACGCCCTGCGGGCAAGCCGTTCCATGCCGCGAAGGCATGGCGATACTCCGCTGGCCTATAGCCCCGAGCGCGGGATCCGACCGGATGAGCACGGGCTAGCAGCCCGCAACCGCCCTGTGTATATAGACCGGCACGATGCAGCCGGCGTGAGGCCGCGCATCCGGCCCTGAACGCGGGCGTGGTGGAACTGGTAGACACGCCAGATTTAGGTTCTGGTGGCTTCGGCCGTGGGGGTTCAACTCCCTCCGCCCGCACCAACCAACCTCGTTGGGTCCCAACCTCGTTGGATGGGTTTCAGCAGTCGATGGCGGCCCCCCGGGGCGGGGCGCCGAAGAATGGTGGATTTGCACGTTATGAACGTTACCGAAACGAACGCGGACGGCTTGCGCCGCGAGTTGAAGGTGGTTGTCGGCGCGGACGAGCTGCAAAAGCGCCTGTCCTCGCGCCTGGAAGAGCTGAAGGGCAAGGCCCGTATCAAGGGGTTCCGGCCCGGCCGCGTTCCCAAGGCGCACTTGCGCAAGATCTACGGGCGCTCGGTGATGGCCGAGGTCGTCCAGCAGGCCATCGCCGAGACGAGCCGCGAGGCGATCTCCCAACGCGAGGAGCGTCCGGCGTTCCAACCGAATGTTGGCATGCCTGAGGACGAGGCGGAGATCGAGAAGATCCTCGCCGGCTCCGGCGACCTCGCTTACACGCTCTCCTTCGAGGTGCTGCCGAAGGTGGAGGTCATGGACCTATCCACGCTGGCCTTGGAGCGGCCGGTGACGGCGGTGAGCGACGAGGACATCGACAAGTCCATCGACAAGATCCTCGGGACCAATCCAAACTTCAAACCGAAGACGGGTGCCGCCAAGTCCGGCGACCGGGTCACCATCGACTTCGTTGGGAAGCTGGACGGAGAACCCTTCGAAGGCGGTACGGCGCAGGACGCGCCCATCGTGTTGGGTGCCGGCGGGTTCATTCCGGGCTTTGAGGACGGTCTGACGGGCGCCAAGGCGGGGGAGGACCGGGTGGTCGATGCAACCTTCCCGGACGCCTACCCGGAGGCCCACCTGGCCGGGAAGCCCGTGAAGTTCGAGGTCACGGTCAAGGAGGTGGCCGAGCCGGAAATCCCGACCCTCGACGATGAGTTCGCCAAGAGCTTAGGCGTGGAATCCGTCGACCAGCTGCGCGAGGCGGTCAAGGGGCGTATGGAGGAGGATCGGGCCATGGCCTCCCGCCTCAAGGTTAAACGCGCGCTCCTCGACAGCTTGAACGAAAGCCACAGCTTCGATCTGCCGCCCACCTTGGTGGACAACGAGTTCAACGCCATCTGGGACCAGATCAACAAGGACTTGGAGCAATCGAAGAAGACCTTCGAGGACGAGGGCACCACGGAGGACAAGGCGCGGGAGGAGTACCGCGGCATCGCCGCGCGGCGCGTGCGGCTTGGCCTCCTGCTTTCGGAGATTGGGGCGACCAACGAGATCAGCGTGAGCGATGAGGAGCTCAACAAGGCCCTCTTGGAGCGCATCCGCCAATTCCCAGGGCAGGAGCGGGAGGTCTACGACTACTACCGCAAGACACCCGAGGCGCTGGCCGAGATCAGGGCGCCGCTCTACGAGGACAAGGTGGTGGACTATATCCTTGAGCTGGCCAAGGTGACGGACACGCCTGTCAGTGTGGAGGAGCTCTACACCGACCCGGAGGGCGACCACGACCATAACCACGATCATGACCACGGCCACAGCCATGGCTGAGCCCGGCAGGATCGGCTCTTAGGGACCGCCTCTTAACGGCGTGGGCCGGTGGCCTCTTCCGTTTCGGCCGGCAAGGTCATATGTAGGGAGGCTATCCTCGCGATTCGCCGGTCCTCTGAAGAGGCCGCCGCAGAGCCTAAACACAGGACATCGATGAACAATCCGGTCGAGACATACATGAACACGCTTGTCCCCATGGTGGTCGAGCAGACCAACCGCGGCGAGCGTGCCTACGATATCTATTCGCGCCTGCTGAAGGAGCGGATCATCTTCGTGACCGGCGTCATCGAGGATCACATGGCCTCTCTCATCACGGCGCAGCTCCTTTTCTTGGAGGCGGACAACCCCAAAAAAGAGATCTCGATGTACATCAACTCGCCGGGCGGCGTGGTGACGTCGGGCATGGCGATCTACGACACCATGCAGTTCGTCCGGCCGCCCGTGGCAACGCTTTGTATCGGGCAGGCGGCCTCCATGGGCTCGCTGCTCTTGTGCGCCGGCGAGAAGGGGATGCGCTATGCCCTGCCCAATGCCCGCGTGATGCTGCATCAGCCCTCTGGCGGGTTTCAAGGCCAAGCCAGCGATATCGAACGGCACGCCGAAGACATCATCAAGATGAAGCGGCGCCTCAACGAAGCCTATGTCGAGCACACCGGTCAAGACTACGACAAGATCGAGCGAACATTGGACCGCGACTACTTCATGACCGCGGAGGACGCCCGGACGTTCGGCCTGATTGACGAGGTGATCGCCAAGCGGCATCCGTCCGAGGACAAGGTGGAGACCGTTCCGCCGTCCTAAGCACTTGACCGGACACGCCTGCTTTCTGCGTGTTAGGGCTAACCGGTGAAAAGCCGCAATTCGCCCTTGCTGCGGCCATATGCGGCATGATCCTTAGGCGGTCACAAGGCTGGGAAACCCCTCCTTGAGGGGGATTCGGCCGATTAATCAATCCTTGATCAGTGGCGCCTTAGCATGCTCAGATTGTGCGGCGGGCACCGTTCCAAACAAGGAGTCGCTAACACGTATAGAGCGACACAAAACCCGGAGCGCGCAGGGCCCCAATCCCCAGCGCCAAGCAGGAACATAAGAAGCATCGGATGAGAGAATGAGCAAGGTGAGCGGAACAGACTCCAAAAATACCCTGTACTGCTCCTTCTGCGGCAAGAGTCAGCACGAGGTTCGCAAGCTTATTGCGGGCCCGACCGTGTTCATCTGCGATGAATGCGTTGAGCTCTGCATGGATATTATTCGCGAGGAGAACAAGAGCTCCCTCGTGAAGTCCCGCGACGGCGTTCCGACCCCCGTCGAGATTTGCCAAGTTCTCGACGACTACGTCATTGGACAGGATTACGCCAAGCGTGTGCTCTCCGTTGCCGTCCACAACCACTACAAACGGCTCAATCACTCCGGAAAGAACTCAGACGTCGAGCTCGCTAAGTCGAATATTCTTCTGATCGGACCGACCGGCTGCGGAAAGACCCTGCTGGCCCAGACGCTGGCCCGTATTCTCGATGTGCCCTTCACCATGGCCGACGCCACGACCCTGACCGAGGCCGGCTATGTGGGCGAGGATGTGGAGAACATCATCCTGAAGCTGCTTCAGGCAGCCGATTACAACGTCGAGCGAGCCCAGCGCGGCATCGTCTATATCGACGAGGTCGACAAGATCAGCCGCAAGTCTGACAACCCGTCCATCACCCGCGACGTGTCGGGCGAGGGCGTGCAGCAGGCGTTGTTGAAGATCATGGAAGGCACCGTAGCTTCCGTGCCGCCTCAAGGCGGGCGCAAGCACCCGCAGCAAGAGTTCCTGCAAGTCGACACCACGAATATCCTGTTCGTCTGCGGCGGCGCCTTCGCGGGCCTGGAGAAGATCATCTCCGCGCGTGGCAAGTCCACGTCGATCGGCTTTGGCGCCAAGGTGGAGTCCACCGACGAACGGCGCACCGGCGACATCCTGCGCGGCATCGAGCCCGAGGATCTTTTGAAGTTCGGCCTGATCCCGGAGTTCATCGGCCGCGTGCCCGTCATCGCCACTCTCGACGATTTGGACGAGGACGCGCTGATCCGCATCCTGACAGAGCCCAAGAACGCGCTCGTGCGCCAGTATCAGCGTCTGTTCGAGATGGAGGACGTGCAGCTCTCCTTCGCCGAGGAGGCCTTGCGCACGATTTCCAAGAAGGCCATCGAGCGGAAAACCGGCGCGCGGGGCCTGCGCTCCATCATGGAGGGCATCCTCCTCGACACCATGTTCGAGCTGCCCAGCATGCGCGGCGTGGAAGAGGTCGTCATCAGCGCCGAGGTCGTGGAGGGCAAGGCACGGCCGCTGCGCATCTACTCCGAGCGCCAAGAGGAGGTCGGGTCCAGCGCCTGACGCTGGGCGCGACCATTCGTCCTTGATGACCGGCGCGAATCCCATTCAAATCCGGGGTATTCACGTCTGTGTGCGGCCGGCTCTATCGACTTGACGGCGCCCCGGCCGGTCGCCACCTTCAGGCGTAGGCGGGGCTGCCAGGCGATTACGGTCCATCCGGCTTAGCGGCGGCATGGCAACCAAGAGGGCGGACTTAAGACGGTCTTTGGACGGTCTTGGGGAGGGGGTCAGACGAGATTTCGCGCGGTCATCCAACCGCAAAAGCTAAGGAAAGCGACGGAACCAACATGACAGACACCGACCCGTCCGTGACCCCAGGGGACGCCGCGGAGCTTTATCCAGTCCTGCCACTCCGCGACATTGTCGTTTTCCCTTACATGATCGTGCCGCTCTTCGTGGGACGCGAGAAGTCGATCGCGGCCCTGGAGGAGGTGATGCGCACCGACAAGCAGATCCTGCTGGTCGCGCAGAAGAACGCCTCCGACGATGAGCCCACCGCCGACGGCATCTACGACATGGGCACGCTGGCCTCCGTGCTGCAGCTTCTGAAGCTGCCCGACGGCACGGTCAAAGTGTTGGTGGAAGGCACCCGCCGGGCCACCATCGTCCGCTATACCGACAACGAGAACTACTTCGAGGCCGAGATCGAGCCGGTCGAGGAGACCCTGGGCGCCGAAGACGAGATCGAGGCGCTCGCCCGCTCCGTCGTGTCCCAGTTCGAAAGCTACGTGAAGCTGAACAAGAAGATCTCGCCGGAGGTGCTCGGTACCGCGAGCCAGATCGAGGACTATTCCAAGCTCGCCGACACCATCGCCTCGCATCTCGCCATCAAAATCGCCGAGAAGCAGCAGATCCTGGAGGTGACCTCCGTCTCCGAACGGCTGGAGCGGGTGTTCACGCTGATGGAAAGCGAGATTTCCGTCCTTCAGGTGGAGCGCAAGATCAGGAGCCGCGTGAAGCGTCAGATGGAGAAGACGCAACGCGAGTACTACCTGAACGAACAAATGAAGGCGATCCAGAAGGAGCTCGGCGACGGCGAGGAGGGCCGGGACGATCTGGCCGAGCTGGAACACAAGATCGAAAAGACCAAGCTGTCCCGCGAGGCGCGCGAGAAGGCCATGGCGCCGGTGCG
>Ga0207422_1003955_pt1 | contig 13295 bp, 7 predicted proteins | sample MarCyaLeptolynsp_FD_187757 | JGI IMG/M metagenome (GOLD analysis project Ga0207422, IMG submission 187757) | Marine cyanobacterial communities from Panama - species 1 Leptolyngbya sp. (SPAdes) | ecosystem: Environmental > Aquatic > Marine > Unclassified | place: Panama: Panama City | collected...
CGTCAATGCGCGCGGATTGCCGATAGATCTCGTTCGCTCGCGCAAAGCCGTCGAAAAAGACCTGTCTGGCAACCAGCGTCGCCTCGCGCGCGTTGCGCCACTCCCTATTGTCGGTCACTTCAAGAGAATTCGGACGGTCGATGTATTGAGCCCCGAAGAACGCCTCCAGATCGACCTTTGGCAGGTAGGCACCCAGCGCCTGGTCATATTCGCTATCGACAGAACGCCGGTTCGCAGCGGCCGCCAGGACCTGAGGGTTGGTGGTCACGGCTCTCGCTATCGCTTCGTCCAACGTCAGTGCGTTTGCACAAGGGGCAAAGAGGCTCGTTAGAAACAGCGACAGGATCAGAACGCGGACTTGAACGGGGCTGGCAGTGGACCGGAGCCTCAAACCTGCGGAGATTGAACTAAATACAATTCCTGATTGTAAAAACGAATACATACCACCAAATCAAAAATGCCTTGATAATTCTAACCAGGCACTTTCCCCACTCCATACGATTTACTCTGCGGAATTATGAGGTCGAATTTCTCCTGTTCTCGTAAATAGCCCTACTCACTCAATAACCATAGCGCAGTTTATTTGGACACAGCAAAGACTTTTTGTTAAAAAAGTGTTAAACAGAAACTAAATCTTTCGTCGTCCATTTTCGCGCCTTTGTTAATCCTGTTGGTGAGCATGCGTCGTGGCTAACGTTCCGAGCGCCAAATATACCTCAACGGAAGTTGTAAATAGTGCGGTCCTGGACGCAGCAGATGGCTTGCCTGTAATTCCAGATGCGGCTCTGTTGTTTCGTGGTGATTACGTAAGACAAGGCCCTGATCTTGTCATTCAACATGATGATCACGGGCGCTTGACAATACTCAATTACTTTTTGCAAGAGCAGTTGCCAGACCTTGAAACCATTGAAGGTGCTCTCTTGCGGGGAGGGACCGTCGGCAGATTGGCGGGCTCACAGGCGCCCGGCCAATACGCACAGGTTGGGTCGGCTAGCGCAGGCAGCCCGATCGGGAATGTACAGTCGGCTGAGGGATCGGCGACTGCCCTCAGGACGGATGGCACGAGCGTCACGCTCTCTTCAGGCGATGCCGTGTTTCAGGGTGATGTCGTCCAGACTGCCGGCAACTCTTCTCTTGTTATCGTGTTTCTGGACGAAACCCTCTTCACCCTGTCGGCGGACGCCCGCATGGTCCTGGACGAACTTGTCTACTCCCCGAATGGGTCCGGGAATTCCATGGTCATGAACCTGGTACAGGGCAGCTTCGTTTTTGTTACCGGTCAGGTTGCTCCCAGCGGCGACATGCGTATCGAGACGCCAACGGCAACCATGGGCATTCGCGGGACGACACCCATTGTCGACATCAACACACTGGACGGAGCAACACGATTTGCCCTGGCGCTGGACCCGGGCGGCCAGCTTGGTTTCTACCAGTTGTTCGACAAGGTGACGGGACAACTCATCGGAACCGTCAACACGACGGATTCGACGTTTCTCGTCACGGCACCGGGAACTGTCCCGATCATCACGCCCAGAACGCAGTCTGAATTCGCTGCCGCCGAAAGCCAGTTGCAACAAGCCTATAGCGCCTACGGTGCTGCGGGCCTTGGTCAGCAGAACCCGAACGACACCGGCAACGACGGCTCGCAAGCACCCGGCGGCCCCGGCAGCACCGATTCAGGTGCCAACGAACTGAATGGCGGCCCGGTTCCGGAACTGTCCGACCCGGAGCTTTCCCCACTTGGTGATGGTAGTAACGATACAAGCAACGACGCCCCAGCCGGTTTCGGCAACCGCGAGCGTACCGGCCCCGTGCTTAGGGATTCACCTCCCCCTTCAAACAATCTCCAGCAACCGTTCGATGACAGCGCTGTGGATCCGGGTGGATCTGACGAGCTTTCGGTGATCCTTCCTCCAAATCTCACGACGGAAGAAGACCAGCCATTTGTCTTCAGCGGGTTGACGGTTGCAATTCCCGGCAATGGCATTGGCACCGTCACAATTCAGGCCAGATCAACTGTGACGCTGGCTCAGGTGAGCGGGTTGACTTTCCTTCAGGGTGACGGCGTCGACGACGAGTTCGTGACTTTTTTCGGGCTTGAAACCGACATCAACGCTGCGCTGTCGACGATAACCTACACGCCCACACCGAACAGTGAGACCGGTGGTCTCAATCTTTCGATCCTGGTGGGACAACAATCAGTCGAGGCCGATCTTCCGATTGTCATTCAGCCGGTTGAGGATGCACCCAGCGTTTTTGACATTGCGCTGTCTGTACCGGCAGATGGCAGCGTCACGGCACCATTCCTGGGTTACGACCCGGATGAAGGCGACACGATTTCGCTGTTCACCCTGTCAGAACCTTCCCTTGGTGTACTTGATATTTCCGAGGATGGAACATTCACATTCGATACCAATGGCGCGTTCGACACTCTGAGTGCCAGCACAACACAGGAAATCACTTTCGAGTACAGCGCCGTGGACAGCACCGGGCTTGTCTCGGAAGTGCCGGCAACGGTCACGATTACGGTTGAAGGCGTCAACGATGCGCCGATCGCCGAAGATATCAGCCTCGTCTCGAACGCAACGACGAACAGTGGCTTCGAAGATGGCTACCTGGGTTGGCAGCAGATCACCGGCCCGCAGGAAGGCCCCAACGGCGAGCAGATTGTGTCTGGATACACATTCTCGTTCGACATTGACCAATCCGGTAGTCTCATCCCGGGCGACACACACGTTGCCGATATCCGGTTTTCAGGCTTTCTCGATAGTTTCGGGGACGGGCCGGAGATCGGAACCGCATTCGGGCCCTCGCTGGAAAGCAACGCGTTCTTTGCATCAGCCGGTGACCTTTTGGAACTGGAATATCGCGTTTTCGCGGGCCGGTCCCGCAGTGATGACGATGCAGCCGTGATGACTGCAGAGCTTATCAATCAGAACACGGGTGAGATCGAGCCCGTATTTGTCGAGATGCTCCCGTTCGGGACGACAGGCGAGACGCAGAGCCTGAGTATCCCGATTGAGTCACAAGGCGACTACACGATACGTTTCAACGTCGGCAGTTTTGATGAAACGGACGGCGGCGTCATCGGTGCCCGCCTTGCGATCGGCACCGCCGGCATCGTGGGATCTCAATTGCTTGCGGGAGGAACCGCCAGCTACGACGCTGAGCAGTTCCTTGAGAACGCGTCTGATCCTGATGGCGACCCGATCACTCTGGACAGTGTGTCGGAGAGCAGCTTGTTCGATGCCAGCGTGACCATTGAAGACGGCAAGGTTATCTACGACACCGGCAACGCATTCGACTTTCTGGCCGACGGACAGAAGGTGACGGACAGCTTTCAATACACGGTGACAGACGGCAATGGCGGCTTCGCGACTGCCACTGCGTCGGTAATCATCACTGGAACCGGCACGGGTTCCGAAGGTGTCGGGCTGAATTTCACGCCGGTAGCCGGCCAGTCTTCAACGCCCTCAGGTCAACCCGCTCAACCCTCCCAGACCGGAAATGCAGTCCCGCTTGGCGAAACGCTGTCTGCGAACACAGTGACTTTCTCCTTTCCTTCGGTAGGCCAGACCGGAAGCGGATTGTCCATATTTACGCCTGCTCAGCAGATGGCATCGGTCGCCGCACTGACACTTTGGGCGGATCTTTCCGGCTTGAAAGTTGCCCATGCAGAAGATGGCAATCCGAGCACAATCCGGTTCCTGAATTCTTCTGAAACACCGTATGCCGAGACTTTCAACACACAGTCGGGCAGCACGATTGTCACCAACCCGGATGCGATCGGGCAAGACGGTTTTGAACCCGGTACATTTGGTTTTCAGGCCGTGATGCACGAGGTTGGGCACGCGCTCGGGCTCGAACATTCCCCGGAAACTTTGTCCCATCTGCAAAGCATCATGTCACCGGTCACCGCAGACCGCGTTGGTGCAGACTGGTGGAACGAAAATGGCAATTGGGTCTACGCGCAAACGCCCATGTTGGAAGACATTGCCGCAATCCAGCTTGCTTATGGTGCAGACCCGCAAGCCAGGGCCGGCGACACCACTTATGGCTTCAACAGTTCCCAAACAGGTTCGATTTACGATTTTTCCGAGAATGAAACTCCGGTGCTCACGATCTACGACGCAGACGGCACCGACATTCTCGACTTTTCCGGATGGGACGCGCCTGCGATCATTGACCTCAATCCCGGCACATTGTCTTCGGCCAATGGCATGACCAACAACATTGGCATTGCCTATGGAACCGTCATCGAAAAAGCGATCGGCGGGGCCGGCGACGATCTTCTGATCGGCAGCGATCTGGCAGATGAACTGGATGGCGGTGCCGGGCTTGACACTCTTTACGGCGGCAGCGGCGCAGACACATTTGTTCTGGCACACGATGACGTTGCGGACGTCATTGCCGACTTCGAGAGCGGCACGGATCGGCTTGACCTGTCAGCCCTGCTGGAGGCCAATTTCAACACCGGAGCAATCGGCGACTATGTGAAAGTCGAACAGGACGGCGCGGACGCAGTTGTCAGCGCTGATCGCGACGGTTCCGACAACGGATCGGATTTCCGAGAGGTTGCTGTGCTGCAATCTGTCGATGCAGGAGGGATTATTGATTTTGTTTTTTCCGATGACGGTGCTCAGACACCGGACACCATTGTCTCCTGAAACATCTGCGGCTGCCTCCAGGGTGTTCTCGCCAATACTTTCCGCCATTCGATGAAAAAGCTTGTCCGAAAACTGAATTCCGTTTTCGGGGTTGCGCGCCTTTCGGCGTTTCTTCTGCTTATCATCTTGCTTGGCATTCGTCTCGTCGACCCGTCCATCGTTGAACTCGTACGCCTCAAGACTTTCGATTTCTATCAGGTCCTCAAGCCGCGTGTGTATGAGGACGTTCCGGTGACGATTGTTGACATCGACGAAAGGAGCCTGGCGGAACTCGGACAATGGCCGTGGGCGCGCACGACACTGGCCGACATCCTGAACAATATCGCGCAGGCTGGCGGGATCGCAGTCGCCTTCGACGTTGTCTTTGCGGAGCCCGACCGTCTCTCGCCTGATCACTACGGAAAGACAATTCGCGGACTGAGTGAAGCCGCGCTCAAGGAACTCGCCAACTTGCCTTCCACTGACAAGACCATGAGCGATGCCATGCGCCGGATGCGCGTGGTCGTCGGTCAGGCCGGTGGCGTTGACTTCATAACGCCGGACCGCCCGGAGCAACCGCAGACCCCGGTCGCCCTTCTTGGCCCTGATCCTACCGTGTTCATGTTTGAATACCCGAAGCTCCTGAGAAACATTGCAATTCTGGAAGAAGCAGCGGTCGGGAAAGGATTGTTTTCCATCTACCCCGATCCGGACGGCATTGTGCGGCGGGCAGCATTGACGGTGCTCGTCGAAGACAAGGTGCAACCCGCTCTCAGCGTAGAACTGCTACGCGTCGCAACAGGGCAAAATGCCTTCGCGGTCAAAAGCAATGATGCGGGTATCAGCTCTGTTGTGGTTGGCGGTGTCGAGGTTCCCACCGACAGGAACGGCAGGATCTGGGTTCACTACACGCCATCCAATCCGGACCGCTTTGTGTCCGCCGCCGACATTGCAAATGGAACGTTCGACGCTGCCAGGATCCGGAACCATCTGATCCTGTTCGGAACGTCGGCAACCGGGTTGCTGGACCTGAAGGCAACACCCGTCAATCCTGCGATGCCAGGTGTCGAAGTACATGCGCAGATCCTGGAGAACATTCTCAGCCAGTCCTTTTTGACGCGTCCCAACTACGCCTTGGGCGCAGAACTTGTCGCAACGACAATCCTTTCCTTGTTGACCCTGCTACTCGTTCCGATCCTCGGGGCCGTGCCGGTTCTGGTATTCGGTTTTGTCCTTGCCGCAAGCTGGGCCGCGGGCAGCTGGTACCTGTTCGCAAATGAAAAGCTGCTGATCGACGCGGGTTATCCGCTCTTCGCGAGCTTGAGCGTCTATCTTCTGCTTGTTTTCATCAACTACCGCAGAGAGGAGATTCAGCGGCAGGAAATCAGGTCGGCATTCTCGCAGTATCTCGCTCCGGACTATGTCGAGCAGATCGCACGGAACCCGGAAAACCTGACCCTTGGCGGCGCAAGGCGGCGGACAACGGTGCTGTTTTCCGACGTGCGCAACTTCACCAATATCTCCGAGAGTTTCGCGAAGAACCCCCAGGGGCTGACCAGTCTGATGAACCGTTTTCTGACGCCGCTGTCCAACGGCATCATGGAAAAGCGCGGGACCATCGACAAATACATGGGCGACGCGATCATGGCGTTCTGGAACGCTCCGCTGGACGACGACAGTCAGGAAATCCACGCATGCGAGGCGGCCCTGGTCATGGTCAAACGCATGCGTGCACTCAATGAAGAACGCATGCGCGAGGCAGAGACGGACGGGCAGGAGTTTTTCCCGCTCAATATCGGGGTTGGGATCAACACCGGCGACTGTGTTGTGGGAAACATGGGCTCCGAGTTCCGCTTCGACTACTCGGTTTTGGGCGACTCGGTCAATCTCGCTTCACGGCTTGAAGGGCAGACCAAAGCGTACGGTGTCACGATCCTGATCGGCAGCAACACGGCGGAACGGGTGAGCGATCTGTTCGCGCTCGTTGAAGCCGATCTCATAAGGGTCAAGGGAAAGCACGAACCCGAACGTATTTTCTGCCTCCTGGGAGACGTCGACCTTGCACTGAACCGGACGTTTGCGGAAGCCAAGGCAGCGTTTGAGGACATGCTGAGCCACTACCGCGACCAGGACTGGGACGCCGCCCTGGCCAGGTGCCTTGAAATCTCCGGGACCGAGTACGGCGACCTGGCCAAGCTCGCTGCAACCTTCCGCGCAAGGATCGACAATTTCAAAAAAACGCCGCCCCCTGAAAACTGGGACGGCGTTTATATTGCCGAGACAAAATAACGCTGAAATGCGATCAGGCGTTTTTCACGTTCTGTGTCTGGGTCCCGAGTTTTTCGATGCCGAGGCGCATGACCTCGCCGCCCTTCAGATAGACCGGCGGCTTTTGTCCCATGCCGACGCCCGGGGGTGTTCCGGTCGAAATCACATCACCCGGCTGCAGGCTCATGAAGCGGCTGCAATAGCTGATCAGGTGCGGGACTTTGTACACCATGGTTGATGTGGAGCCGTTCTGATACCGGTGGCCGTCAACTTCAAGCCACATGGCAAGCTGATCGAAGTCCCCGACCTCGTCCGGCGTCACGAGCCAAGGCCCGAGCGGCCCAAACGTGTCGCTTCCCTTGCCCTTGTCCCAGGTTCCGGCTCGGTGCAGCTGAAAGTCGCGCTCCGACACATCGTTGATGACACAGAAACCGGCGACATGCTGTAGCGCGTCCGCTTCCTCGATGTACTTGCCACCCTTGCCGATCACGACGCCGAGTTCGACTTCCCAGTCCGTTTTCTCCGATCCGCGCGGGATCTCGACATCATCGTCCGGACCGACAATCGCGGACGTCCATTTTCCGAAAACCACGGGCTCGGGCGGGACATCCAATCCGGACTCCGCAGCATGATCGGCATAGTTCAATCCGATACAGATGAATTTGCCGACATCGCCGACACATGGTCCCAGCCTGAGGTCACTCTGCGGCTGCCCTGAAACGACCGGCAGGCTGCTCACGTCAAGGCCTTTCAGCTGCGCCACCTTTTCCGGCAGCAGGCTGTCTCCGGAAATATCGGTCACGTGAGCCGACAGATCGCGCACACGTCCATCATCGTCGAGCAATCCGGGTTTTTCTTGCCCTGCCGGGCCGTAACGCAGCAATTTCATGTGTCAGTTCTCTCGTTTCGCCAATGGTTTGCCGGTCAACCGCAACGAACGGCTGCAAGCGCCGGATCATTCATATGGGATGCACCGGACCAGAAGAAGCCCGCATTGCCTGAAATCGGTACGTACTCGAAGGCACAGAAGTGCGCATCACGCGCCGTCGTTTTTTCAGATCGTGACGCCGCCATCGACCGCCAGCGCCTGCCCGGTCACGAACTGGCTTTCATCCGACAGCAGGTAAACCGCCATCGGTGTGATATCCTCGACCTGTGCCAGGCGGCGCATCGGTTGCCTTGCGATAAAGTCCTTCTCGGCCTGTACCGGGTCCGGAGCAGAGGCGATACGTCCGCGCAGCGACGGTGTATCAACTGTTCCCGGACAAAGCGCATTGCAGCGGATGCCTTTGGTGACGAAGTCCGCGGCAATGCCTTTGGTCAAACCGATCACCGCGGCTTTGGACGCCCCATAAAGCGTCCTGAACGGAAAGCCCTTTACCGAACTGGCCATGGAGGACATGTTGACGATCGAAACCGATCCGGTCTTTTCCGCTTGCCGCAGCATGCCCGGCAGGCAGGCGCGTGTCAGTTTCATCATGGAGGTCACGTTCAGGTCGAAGCCAAGCTCCCAGTCCGCGTCGCTCACGTCCAGCAACGTGCCGTGATGCACCATGCCCGCAACGTTGAAAAGACCATCGAGATCGGGAAGCGTGGCCACGAACTCGGTGATTGCCTGACCGTCTGTTACATCGAGACCGTGGGTCTCGATCCCCTCAAGGCCCTCCAGCAGCGCAACGGTCTTGTCCGTTGCAATGACCTTTGCACCTTCAGCCGCGCAGGCAATTGCGCTTGCCCTGCCCATGCCTTGACCCGCTGCCGTAATCAGGATGGTTTTCCCTTCAAGCCGCCTCACATCACTGCTCCAATTTGCCAGGGAACGAACTCGACACCGCCAAAGCCCAGATCCTCGCTCTTTGTATGTTCACCCGAAGCAACACGGAGCAGCAACTCGAACAGTTCCTCGCCTTTTTGCTCGATTGTCACTCCCTCCGTGACGATGTCCCCGCAGTTGAGATCCATGTCACCGGACATGCGCCGGTACATGTCCGAGTTTGTCGCCAGCTTGATGCAGGGGGTTGGCTTGTAACCGGAGACAGATCCCCGGCCTGTGGTGAACACGACGAGATTTGACCCGGAGGCCACCTGCCCTGTCACCGAACACGGGTCGAAGCCGGGACTGTCCATGAACACAAAGCCCTTCCGGTCAACCTGTTCGGCAAATTCATAGACACCTGCGAGCGGGGCCGTTCCCCCCTTGGCAACCGCGCCCAGCGACTTTTCCAGGATCGTCGTCAGTCCGCCGCGCTTGTTCCCGGGACTTGGATTGTTGTCCATTTCACCGCCATGCCGGTTGGTGTACTCCTCCCACCAGCGAATGCGCTGCATCAGCTTCTCGCCGATGTCCCTTGATTCAGCCCTGCGCGTCAAAAGGTGTTCGGCACCGTATATCTCGGGTGTTTCGGACAGGATCGTCGTGCCGCCGTGGCGCACGAGCAGGTCCGAGGCATAACCGAGCGCTGGATTGGCAGTGATACCGGAATATCCATCGGAGCCGCCGCACTGCATGCCAACGGTGATATCGCTGATCGGGGCTGGACTTCGCGCGACCTCGTTTGCAATGTGAGCGATGCCCTCCAGTTCCTCGAGGCCCTTTTCGATGGTCTTTCGCGTGCCGCCTTCATGTTGAATGGTCATGTAGCGCAAAGCACCATCTGCGCGGATCGGGCGGCCACCGACCAGGTCGGAAATCTGCATCACTTCGCAACCGAGACCGATCAGAAGAATGCCGCCGAAATTCGGATGCTGTGCGTACCCCGACAATGTCCGGAAAAGCGCCGCATAGCCTTCGTTCTCGCCCGACATGCCGCAACCCGTCCCGTGCACGATCGGCACCACACCGTCCACGTTCGGAAACCGGTCCAGCAGCCCGTTTCTCTCGGCAGCTTCCGCAATGAACTGGGCGACGGATCCAGAGCAATTGACCGAGGTGAGAATACCGATGTAGTTGCGTGTGCCTGTCCGCCCGTCGGCGCGTTTGTATCCAAGAAAAGTTCTTGAGTGATCGATCTCGGGCAACGGCGTGTTGTGGGATGCAAATTCATGGTCCTGAAGGCTGTGGTCCTGCATTCCAAGATTGTGCGAATGCACGTGTTCTCCGGGCAGAATGTCCACCTTTGCCTGCCCGATCACCTGACCGTACCGGTAGACGTTGTCGCCTTTCGCAATCGGGGTACAAGCGATCTTGTGACCGGGCTGGATCTGGCTGGCCAGAGCACGTGACACACCCTCGATATCCGTTCCTGCGGAAAGCGGCTGCAGGGCAATGACGACATTGTCGTCAGACCTGAGCTTGATGAATCCGCTTCCGATCATACCGCGCCTCTCCCGCACCTGTGGTCTTCAAAATTGTTGGGCAACTTTGTTCTCTCGACCTATCTTGACTTGCAGATCTTGTCAACTAACATGTTAGTCGACAAGAGGCGCATATGACAACACCAGACATCGATGCCGAGCGGCTTCAGGACATCAACACATTCGAAGGTTCGCTTGCGCAGAGGGTCTATCTGGCTCTCCAGGAAGCGATCCTGTCATTGCAGTTCCGGCCAGGAGAAGTGCTGCGCAAAGCGCCGATTTGCGAAAAGCTCGGTGTGTCCCGATCACCCGTTGCAGAAGCGATCGCTCGGCTTGCGAACGAAGGTCTTGTCGATGTTATCCCGCAGTCCGGAACGCGCGTCGCCTATTTTTCGATGGACGACATCCGCGAGGGCTCGTTCCTCAGACAGGCCTTGGAGTTGGCGAGCGTCGCGAAGGTTGCTTCGGACCGGACCGAGGACCAGTTCGCGCAGATCAACCGGAACATGCGGCTGCAGACACTTCTGATTGAAGACGGCGACATTCTCGGATTTTACCAGGCCGATGAGGCGTTTCATGAGCTCCTGATGCTGTTCACGGGATACCCGAGGCTGAAGGCGGTTGCCCGGCTGGTCTCCCTCCAGGTAACGCGGGCGCGCATGCTGCTTCTGCCGACGCCGGGCCGCGCCGTTGAAACACTTGAAGAACACAGGGCCATCTTCGACGCCATTCAGAACCGGGACCCGGACGGCGCACAGGCAGCTTTGCGTCACCATCTCGGACAATTGATGCCGCGCATCGAAGCGCTGGCCAAAACCCGCCCCGAACTTTTCCAGTCCCGCTGATACAGGACCTCCGCATGAAAGTAACTGATACCACCTTGTTGAACGGCCGCACACGGCGACCCGTCCCGCTGACGAAAATGGGCTTTGGTGGCGCACCTCTCGGCAATCTCTATCGTGAAGTCACGGAAGAAAACGCACAGGCAGCGCTTCAGGCGGCCTTCGACGCCGGCATCCGCTATTTCGATACGGCGCCCCAATACGGCCTTGGAATTTCCGAAAAACGGTTCGGCGAGGCGCTGGCAAGATTTGGCCGGGACAATGTTCAGCTCTCCACGAAAATCGGACGCCTCCTCCTTGATTGCGAACCACACGAGGTGACACCGGAAGCCTTCGTCAACGTGCCGCAAAAGCGGATCGTCTTCGACTACACCTATGACGGTGTCATGCGCAGCTATGAAGCCAGCCGCGAACGCATGCAGGTCGCCAATGCCGACATTCTGCTGGTGCATGATGTCTGCGTCTTTTCGCAAGGATCGCAGGAACAGAGCGACGCAAAGGTCAGGGAACTGTTTGACGGCGGCGGCTACAAGGCCCTGTGCGAACTGAAGGACGCCGGGGACGTTGCCGCAATCGGCGCAGGCGTGAACGAGTGGCAGGTCTGTGAGAAACTGCTCGGCCTTGGCGATTTCGACGGGTTCCTGCTGGCGGGCCGCTACACGCTTCTGGAGCAGGAAGCGCTGGAAAGCTTTCTGCCGCTCTGCGAAAAACGCGATGTCGGCATCATTCTTGGCGGTCCCTACAATTCGGGCATTCTGGCAACCGGCCCTGTCGAGGGCGCAAAATACAACTATGCGGAAGCGCCGCCTGACATCCTTGAGCGCGTGCGCCGGATAGAGGCCGTCTGCAAATCACACGGCACACCGCTGATTGCCGCCGCGCTCCAATTCGTGCTCGGCCATCCGTGTGTCAAAACGGTCATCCCGGGTGCGGTAAGCGCCGAAGAGGTCAAAGCCAATGTCGAGGTTCTGGAAACCCCGATCCCCGCAGGCCTGTGGTCGGACTTGAAGACCGAAAAGCTGGTACGTCCGGACGCACCTCTTCCCCAGGCGGCGTAGTGGGATAGCGTCCCTGATATGAAAGCATTGTGGCGGCAGACGATGATAAAATTGTCGTATCGGATTTGAGTATGGCGAATAAAACACTCCGCTCTCATGAAGCAGGTGATCGGCTCACGCCGATCACGCCAGTTTGAGAGTGTTGAGGCCGGGATTTAGGTTTCACCGGTACCCGCTTAGATCCGCCGGCCCGTCGTCAGGCCGTTGACCTTCTCGATGATGGCGTCCGCGTCGATCCCAAAGTGCCGGTATAGGTCGCCGATCGTGCCGGTCTGTCCGAAATGCTCGACACCGAGCGGGATTGTCTGATGCCCGACGACACTGCCGAGCCACGCGAGCGTCGCCGGATGACCGTCGATCACGGTGATCAGTTTGCAGTGGCGCGGCAGGTCCCCCATCAGCCGCTCGATATGCGAAACCGCAGCCGCATTGCCACGTGACCGTGCGCGCTGCGCGGCGGTCCAGCCGGCGTTCAGCCTGTCGGCGGAGGTGACGGCCAGGACACCGGCATCGCGCCGGTTCCCGGCAAGCAGTCCCGCAGCCTTGATGGCTTCCGGCGCGACAACACCCTGGTAGGCGATCACGATCTCGCAGTTTGGACCGGGTTTTCGCAACCAGTAGGCGCCGTCAATGGCACCCTGGCGGAAGTCCTCGTCGGCGCGTTTGAGAGGTTGCTCGATCGGATTGGTCGACAGGCGCAGATAGACCGAGCCTCCGGTCTCGTCGCGCAGCCAGGTCCGCTCGTCCGGGTCACCTTCCCCCTCCCGCTGAAGATAATCGAATGCCCATTCCATGATCACGGCCACTTCGTCGGCAAAGGCGGGTTCGAAGGCGGCGAGCCCGTCCTGGCTCATGCCGATCAGCGGCGTACCGATGGACTGGTGTGCCCCGCCCTCGGGCGCGAGCGTCGCCCCGGAGGGTGTGCCGACGATCATGAACCGGGCGTCCTGGTAACAGGCATAGTTGAGTGCATCCAGACCGCGGCAGACAAAGGGATCGTAGACTGTCCCGATCGGGATGAGACGGCGACCAAATAGCGAGTGCGACAGCCCCGCCGCCCCCAGAAGCAGGAACAGGTTCATTTCCGCAATGCCAAGCTCGATATGCTGACCTTCCGGCGTGAATTCCCATTTCGCTGTCGAGGGAATGCGGTTTTCGATGAAAGCATCGGCCATGGCATGGCGGGC
>Ga0207422_1003956_pt1 | contig 13294 bp, 9 predicted proteins | sample MarCyaLeptolynsp_FD_187757 | JGI IMG/M metagenome (GOLD analysis project Ga0207422, IMG submission 187757) | Marine cyanobacterial communities from Panama - species 1 Leptolyngbya sp. (SPAdes) | ecosystem: Environmental > Aquatic > Marine > Unclassified | place: Panama: Panama City | collected...
AGCCGTCCGCCTCGCCATAGGCAGCACGGCGGTGGTTGCGGATGACCTTCAGCATGTGCTTGGCGTTTTTCTTGTAGCCCGGGAAAGACCCGAGTTCGCCGGCCATTTCTGCCGAGGTGGCGTAAGCGACGCCGGTCATGACCGCTGTCAGGGCACCGCAAAGAGCGCGGCCTTCATCCGAATCGTAGGAAATGCCGGAGGTCATCAGAAGTCCGCCAATGTTGGCGTATCCGAGGCCAAGCGTGCGGAACTTGTAGGACAGTTCAGCAATTTCCTTGGACGGGAACTGCGCCATCAGCACCGAGACTTCAAGCACGATGGTCCACAGGCGCACCGCGTGCTCGTAGCTGTCGATGTCGAAAGACCGGTCGTCCCTGCGGAACTGCATCAGGTTCAGCGACGCCAGGTTACAGGCCGTGTCGTCCAGGAACATGTATTCCGAGCATGGGTTGGACGCGCGGATTTCGCCATCGGCAAGGCACGTATGCCAGTCGTTGATCGTGGTGTGGTACTGAAGGCCCGGATCGGCGGATGCCCACGCGGCATAACCAATCTGTTCCCAGAGTTCCTTCGCCTTGATGGACTTCAGCGTTTCGCCGGTGCGGCGGGACGTCAGGTCCCACTCGCTGTCGGACATGACGGCGTCGAGGAAGCCGTCAGTGACACGCACGGAGTTGTTCGAGTTCTGCCCGGCCACGGTCAGATAGGCTTCTGAATCCCAATCCGTGTTGTAGGTCGGGAATTCGATCTTGGTGAAACCCTGCTTCGCAAACTGGATGACCCGCTGGATGTAGTTTTCCGGCACCATCATTTTCTTGGCAGCGCGGATTTCGCGCTTGAGGGCAGGGTTCTTCGCCGGATCGAAACAATCGCCGTGATCCGCTTCGCAGTTGACGCAAGCGCGCATGATGGCGGAGAGGTGCTTCTGGCAGATCTTGGAGCCTGTGACGAGGGCCGCCACCTTCTGCTCTTCCTTGACCTTCCAGTTGACGTATTCCTCAATGTCGGGGTGATCGACGTCCACGACAACCATTTTGGCTGCGCGGCGCGTCGTGCCACCGGACTTGATGGCGCCCGCGGCCCGGTCGCCGATCTTCAGGAAGCTCATCAGACCGGAAGACTTGCCGCCACCGGACAGTTTTTCGCCTTCGGAGCGCACATGTGAGAAGTTTGAGCCGGTGCCTGAACCATATTTGAAGAGCCGGGCTTCACGCACCCAAAGGTCCATGATGCCGCCGTCATTCACAAGATCGTCCTGAACGGACTGAATGAAGCAGGCATGCGGCTGCGGGTGCTCATAGGCCGTTTTTGACTTGGTCAGTTTGCCGGTCTGGAAATCCACATACATGTGACCCTGGCTGGGACCGTCGATCCCGTAGGCCCAGTGCAGACCGGTGTTGAACCATTGCGGAGAGTTCGGAGCGACCTTTTGCGTCGCCAGCATGTAGCGCAGCTCGTCATAAAAGGCCTGGGCATCCGACTCCTGATCGAAATATCCACCTTTCCAGCCCCAGTACGTCCAGGTGCCTGCAAGGCGGTCGAAAACTTGACGTCCGTCGATCTCCGATCCGTAGCGCTCGTCTTCCGGCAGATCGCTCATGGCGTCTTCGTCGGCTTCATGACGCCACAGGAACGAGGGAACCGTGTTTTCTTCAACAGCCCTCAATTTGGCTGGGACACCTGCCTTGCGGAAATACTTTTGTGCCAGGATGTCAGAGGCGACCTGAGAGAACTGGGCCGGGACCTGGATGTTCTCCAGGCGAAACACAATCGATCCGTCAGGATTGCGGATTTCACTTGTTGCAGTCCGAAATTCGATGCCGGCGTAAGGCGATTTGCCTTCTTCGGTGTAGCGCCGCTCTATCCGCATTCTAAAAGTCCCCTTATGTCCCCAGCCGGTTCGCCCCGAACCGGTCCAATTCCACCATACGCCCGGCGAGACGATCCCGTCTGCCTCTCCGCCGGATGCTGTTGCACTTCGACAGGTGTAACCCTGTATGTAGCCTGCTCTGTATCTGGGTCTACTATATATAGTAGTCATCAACAGGTTTGTCACGATGTGCGCCCTGAAAAAGGCGCGCAAAAACCCGTCTTCCGATTTTGGTCGAAAGCTCGGAAACGGAACGCTTTTACTTTAGTGTTTCGGATGACCGGAGCGTCCGGAAGGGCGCCCGACTACTCACATCGCAATAATAAGAAACGTAATGTAAATGAATTCTTAAGGTCAAGGCGTGACCGACAACAGCTTGTGTCGTCGCTGTGGGCAAACGCAAAATATTGTGTGCCTGTGTGGATTGTGGGGAGCGCGTGAACCAAGGGAATTTGGCACTTGCTTTCCTGGCAAACGAGTGACGCGCATCGAAAGTCAACTTCGCTGTGGATGACTATAGCCCTGCTTTTATGAAAATTTGAAGAAAATGGCGCTCGAGCGTTTCAACCGGGTTTAAGCCGGGTCTGGTTAAGTGCGGGAATTCTAGGGAAAGGGACCCGCATTTAATGAAGCATCACGCAGCCTTTGGCCTTGCGATGGAGGATATCGACGCTGTCGTCGTAGAGGACAGCAAGCCGATGCAAACGATTCTCCGATCGATTCTCCTGAGCTTCAAGGTGGCACGGGTGCGAGTCTTTGATTCGGTCGATGACGCTCTGGAAGCAAGCCTGGCAGAACCGCCGAACGTGATTCTGACCGACTGGCGCATGGAGCCAACGTCCGGCTATCAGTTTCTGCGGTTGGTGCGGCATCGGCACATGGAGCCGCTCTGCTATGTTCCGATTCTCTTCGTCACCGCCCATGGAACACGTCCGCTTGTCGACAAGGCATTGAGGGCTGGCGCGCATCATGTCCTGGTCAAGCCGCTGTCGCCTTCAACGCTCTACAAGCGGCTGAGGTGGCTGATGACCGATGACAGGCCGATGATCCTGGAGAATTCAGGCTTCTACAACATCTATGGCATTCAACGATCAATGGACGAACAGGCGGAAAAAATGCAGTCGCTCGCCGGCGCGCGCCTTCACCACAGGATTGCTGTTCAAAAGCGTGCCGAGGTCGATAGTGTTGTTGAAGAGGAATTTGACAACAGCAAGAAGCAACAACCCGTCTTTGCCGGTGTGAAAAAGGGCGGCGTTAAAAAGAACAGCGATGAGGCGCCTGCGGAAAAGAAGCAGCACTCGGCGGCATCCAAACACATCCGCAATGCCGATTATGTGAAGTCAAAAGACTTGAAGCTTCACTGACGAGAAACGCGATTTCTACCGCGTGCAAAAAAGGCACGTCACTTGTCGCGCGCCTACTGCGCGATGTCAGTCAAAATCTCATCCCCTGCGGCAGTGCAGCACTGGACAGAGACCGATCTTGGCGCCATAGTCCGCCAAGTTTCGAAAGCTGGTCTGTTTTACGGTCGGCTCTCACTCCGTGAAATCTGAGGACCTTTTGAGGGCCATGAAAACTCTGCTGCTTGAAATCTTCACCTGGTGGAACAGCCAGACGATGGGCACCCGCTTCTTCACCTGGCGCAAGGGTGAATTTGTTGGTGAGGACGAGGCCGGCAACAAGTACTACAAAGAGCGCGGCGGCAAGAAGCGCTGGGTCATCTACAATGGCCTCGCCGAAGCCTCCGCGATTCCTCCGGGCTGGCACGGCTGGATGCATCACCGGGTCGATACGCCGCCTTCAGATGAGACCTATCATCCGAAACACTGGCAGAAGCCGCACGAAAAGAACCACACGGGGACCCCGGGAGCGTACCGTCCGCATGGGTCTATCCTGACGCCTGAAAAACGTCCTGAAGTCACCGGCGACTATGAAGCTTGGACACCGGGCAACTGACGACAGCGAGCCATCAACGACCCGAAGATTGAAACCCCGCTCGTGCGGGGTTTTCCGTTTCTAAGATCAGGACGTGTCCCGAGGGGCGGCAGCTTTGGGCTTCACGGCCGCTTCACCGGCGCCGAACAAGGTGCTTGCCGACGATATCATCCGGTTCAGGATCAGGATCACCAGCGACGTGCTGTAGCCAAGCACGAAGGGCATGATCAGCAAGAGGGACTGATTGGTGAAGGCCAGCTCGGACTGCGTGGGGACGGTCGCCCTGTTCAGTGCAGCCGTGCTCAGACTTTTCGCAAAACTCAGGAATTCATGAAAACCGAAGGGCAGAGTGAAGAAAAGGGCGAACAGGGCACCAAGGACGATCCGCTGCACGATGAAACGGGAATCGGAGATATCGAAGGTGATGTCGCTGCTGACGGAAATGGCGTTGAACCCGATAAAGGCAGCGGACCCGATCGCTCCCAGCGACATCAGCCAAAGCAGGAAAAAGAACACCATAAAGGCGCCGTTGACGCCGACACCGAAGAGAGGCAACTCGGCCATCACAACCGACATGATCATCGACCCGATCGAAATCGCGACCAGCCAGACGGCAATCTTGGGCAAAAAGTTCGGCATCTGAGAGGCCAGAAAACGCTTGCGATCGGCGTCGGTCAGCTGGGCGAACAAAACCTGCGTTTTCTTCTCAATCGCCTGCCACTCTTCGGCTGTCGGAGATCGTCCCTTGTCCCCGGGGCCGCCTGTTTTCAGTGTGTTCAACATGCCGAGCGAAAAATTTTCCGGCAATGATTTGGCTTCGCGGATCAAGAAGGAGTGCAAACTGCGCAGCGTTTCCAGATCCTTGTTGAACTTGGCATCAACAATCGTGTTTTCCGGATCGCTTTGCCGGACCGATGAGGTGACATAATCAGCGACGGATTTCGTCGCCTTTTTCAGATCTGCTGTCAGACCGGACGAGGCCGCTTGTGATTTCGGCTCTGAACTATGGGGGGCAAGACCTGTTCGCGGTTCCGATGGACCCGTTCCACCATGAACGCGGGCGTCTTCCCGGCGCATGGTTGTCGGCGTCTTTCCAAGGCCGTTGTTGTTTCCCGCGTCCTTGATTTCCCCTGCCATGTAATGCCCCGACGCTGTACTTTACCTTACGGAACACTATCAAAAATAGGCTTAATCAACAACTGCAACCAATGGTTCGCGTTCTGGTTGATTGATTGCGAGGGTTGGACAGTGAGCTGATGGAGACCGTTTCACGCTTCAAAAAGCGCTTATTTGGCATGCAAGCTGTCGAGCACGTTCAGAACATCTTGTCCTGAGGCCTGGGACGGAAAGGCGTAATAGTCCGTTTCCAGTTTCAGCGCTTCGCCGAGCCGCTTGTTGTAGTCGGCCTGGGAAACTTCAAGCGTGCCGAATTTGCTGAGATGATCGGTAACGAACTGGGTATCGAGCAGCGAGTAGCCACCGACAATCAGCCGCGCAACAAGATGCGCAAGGCACACTTTGGAGGCGTCCGTCCTGAAGGTGAACATGCTTTCGCCGAAGAAGGCGCCGTTGAGGCTGACACCATACAAACCACCGACAAGTTCACCCTCCTGCCACGCCTCAACTGTGTGGCAGTAGCCCATATCGAAGAGTTCACCGTAAAGCCTGCGGATTTCCCGGTTGATCCAGGTTTTCTGGCGCCCGGGCATAGGTTCGGCGCAGCCGTCGATAATGCCCTGGAAGTCCGTGCTGACGCGGATTTCGAAGACATCGCTGCGAATGGTGCGCCTGAGCCGGCGCGGCAGATGAAAATTGTTGAACGGAAGGATGCCGCGATGTTCAGGCTCCAGCCAGAACAAACCTGGATCGTCCGCCGACTCAGCCATAGGAAACAGGCCGCAGGCATAGGCTTTGAGCAGCACCTGCGGCGTGATTTCCATTACGATGTCATCTTTGTAACCAGCCATGAGGCCTCGCTTCCCGGCGGCAGGGGGGTCCCTTTGCCGCAGCCCGGTCAGTTCGACTTGTCAGCCAGGTATTTCTCAAGCCAGTGAATGTCGTACTGACCGTTTGCTATTGCCTGATTGTCCACCAAATCGCGGAAAAGCGGAATAGTCGACTTGATTTCGTCAACGACAAATTCGTCAAGGCAACGGCGCAAACGCATCATGCACTCCACGCGATTGCGGCCATGGACAATGAGTTTGCCGATCAGACTGTCGTAGTAGGGCGGGATCTTGTACCCCTGATAGACGCCTGAATCGACGCGCACGCCCAGACCGCCCGGCGGATGATAATAGGTGATCGTTCCTGGGGACGGAGCGAAGGTAACCGGGTCCTCGGCGTTGATGCGGCATTCGATGGCGTGGCCGTCGAATTTGATGTCGTCCTGCGTCATGTCCAGATCGCCGCCGGCGGCGATGCGGATCTGCTCATTGACCAGATCGATGCCCGTGATCATTTCCGTGACCGGATGTTCGACCTGAAGACGGGTGTTCATCTCAATGAAATAGAACTCCCCGTTCTCGTAGAGAAACTCCACTGTCCCGACGCCCCGGTATTTCAGCTTGCGCATGGCGTTGGCAACAATTTCACCGATTGCATCACGCTGTTCAGCGTTGAGGCTCGGCGAGGGGGCTTCTTCAAGAACCTTCTGGTGGCGACGCTGCAACGAGCAATCGCGTTCGCCGAGATGGACGGCGTTGCCCTTGCCGTCGCCGAGAACCTGGATTTCGATGTGGCGCGGCTTGCCGAGATACTTTTCCATGTAAAGCGCATCGTCGCCGAACGCGGCCTTGGCTTCAGCGCGTGCCGTTGAGAGCGCGGTGTCGAGATCTGCTTCGGTCTGGGCCACCTTCATACCGCGGCCACCGCCACCGGACGCGGCCTTCACCAACACGGGATAGCCGATTTCACGCGCGATGGCGTGGGCGTCGTCACTTGTCGTGACTTCGCCGTCAGAACCTGGCACCACGGGTATTCCAAGGTCCTTGGCGGTTTGCTTGGCCTGGATCTTGTCGCCCATTACGCGGATATGTTCTGCCGTCGGACCGATAAACTCAATGTTGTGCGCTTCCAGTATTTCGGCGAAGCGGGCGTTTTCCGACAGGAAGCCGTATCCAGGGTGGACAGCATCAGCGCCGGTTATCTCGCAAGCGGCAAGCAGTTGCGGAATGTTCAAATAGCTGTCGCGTGCTGCAGGCGGTCCGATGCATACACTTTCGTCCGCCAGGCGTACGTGCATCGCGTCGGCATCAGCGGTCGAATGCACGGCGACCGTCGGAATACCGAGCTCTTTACAGGCGCGCAAAATGCGCAGCGCGATTTCGCCTCGGTTGGCGATGAGAATTTTGGAGAACATGGCCGTGACGGCTCCTTACTCGACGATAATGAGCGGTTCGCCGAATTCCACCGGCTGGGCGTCATCCACGAGGATCTGCTTCACGGTGCCCGATTTTGTGGACGGTATGCTGTTCATGGTTTTCATGGCTTCGATGATCAGGATCGACTGGCCTTCGGTGACCTTGTCACCGACCTGAATGAAAGGTGCTGCTCCAGGCTCCGGAGCAAGATAGGCGGTTCCGACCATCGGAGAAGTCACTGTTGCGCCGGATTGTGCAGGCGCCTCGGCAACCGGAGCTGCCGCAGCCGCAGCTGGTTCGGCTGCCGCAGGCGCAACCGCAGCTGCAGGTGCTGGCGCGGCAACGTTGACGGGAGCATTGATCGACATCTGGCGCGCGACGCGAATGCGCGTGTCGCCCTGTTCAAGCTCTATTTCAGAAAGGTTTGTTTCATCCAACAGGACAGCGAGATCCCGGATCAGGGCCGTGTCGAACTTTTTGTTATCGTTACGCATCATCTCGTTTGGCTCTCGTACTCGCTCCACAAACACCCGTGCACCACGTCAGCCGGTTGCGAGGGTTACCTGGGAAGCGGCGCTTTCTCGGATAACTCCGGAATTCCACCAGCTGTGCCCAGGTATTTACCGGTTCTGTGGTTGCTTCTCGTGCCGCCGAGAATGCGGCGGCTATTGTTCTAAGACCCGCACTCGGTCGAATGCGGGTCAAGCCTCTTATAGGGATTCAATTGTGTCAGGAAAACCCCCGATTTCTCTTTGATATCGGGAGCAACAGGTTTCCAACAATCTTGAGCCGGCGAACCTCAGCAGGTTGTCTGGCCACAGTTTTTCAGGGCATCGAGTTTTGAACTCAACTGATCGTAGCCAACCGCACCCATGACGACTTCGTTGCCAACGACATAGGAAGGTGTCCCGGTAAGTCCCAGTCGATTGGCAAGAGTATAAACTTCTTCAATGGTCTGGCCTGCCTCGTCTGTCGACATTGCGGCCTGCAGTTCCTCCTCGGAGATCCCCAGGTCGGTTGCTGCGGCAACTGCGCTTGCAAGGTTTGCCTGACCACGGCTCAGCAGAAGCGCTTCGTGAAAGTCAGGGTATTTTTCCGGCGCGATGGAATTGACCGCAACGGCCACTTGCGCGGCCTCTACAGAGCCCTGGCCGAGAACCGGAAACTCCTTCAGGACAACTTTAAGGTCGGGGTTTTCCTCAATCAGCCTAACCATGTCGCCATAAGCGCGTTTGCAGTAGCCGCAGTTGTAGTCGAAGAACTCAACGAGTGTCACCGAACCTTGCGGATTTCCGAGAACAACCTGGCGTGTCGAGTTGAACAGTATGTCGGCGCTGTCATTGAGCGCCTGGAGACGTGCAGCCTCCTCGGCCTCCTGTTCGCGGCGTTGCAGCTCATTAAACGCCTCGGCGATGATTTCAGGATTTTCCAACAGGTACTCGCGAACGATTTTCTCAACGTCATCGCGGCTGAGGTCCTGTGCAACGGCCGGTGCAGCAAACAACGGAACTATCAGGATCGCGGAGAACAGGATGCGCAGATGAGCGGCCGGTCGCATGCGATGCAGGAATGCAAATAGAGCGGGCATTTAGAACTCCTTCGGCGACGGCTTTGGATAGATACGCCGCCTTGCGTGTTTCTCGATCACCGGCGATTCGGCAATTTAGGTGGTTTGTACGACACAATATCGTCGGCTTGAACCCACGCGGGCGATCCACGCTTCAAACTTTTTTGAGCACGCGCCGCATAACGCCTTGCTGCTTCGAATTGGCCGCTGACCATCAGGCCCTTTGCAGTCGCCAAATCCGCTTCCGGGCGTTCGCCCTGGCGGCCATGGGCGATGGCAAGCTGGCTGTAAGCAACCCCGGAATTGGGGTCCCGTTGTATTGCCTGTTTCAACACTCTTTCCGCCTCAGGCAAATAGGCGGGATTGTTGGCTCCGACGAGGGCATAGCCCAGCCAGACCTGAAACTGCGGTTCGTTCGGCTTGAAAGAGAGCGCCTTGCGGAATGGTGCGATCGCGGCCTTTGGGTCTCCACCCTCCAGAAGCGCCTGTCCCTTCAATTCGTAGTAATAGGGGTTGTTGGGCTGCGAGCGGATCAGCGCGTCGATCTCTTTGACGGCCGCTTTGCCGCGGCTTTTCATGGCGGCAATGGCTCTGGCATATTGTGCCGCCGGGCTTTTGTCGCTGCGCGGATAAGCCCGCAGTGTTGCGGACGGGTGGCTGGTGAAAGCGTAAAGTTTTGCGCGGACCAGATCGTGCCGGTACTGAAGCACATAGTCTTCCGGTTCATTGAAATACTTGGATTTTTGCGCCTCGTTCAAAAGTCCATTGTAACGCTCCTGCGCCATGGGGTGGCTTTGCGCATATGGGTCCGCATACTGCCTTGCAAATAACTGTTGCTCGGACATGCGCTGGAACGTCTTGAGCATTCCCCGGGCGCTTTGACCGGTCGCATTCAGATATTTGAGTGCAGCGCGGTCAGCCGCCGCTTCTTCGCCCCGCTGATAGGCAAGCAACGTCCTTTGACCGACGGATCCGGCCCCGAGCGCTGCGGCTGCGCCTCCAGAAGCGGCCTGGGTGGAGCCTGCGGCTGCACCTGCTGCCACTGCGCCTGCGCCCAGAAGCGCGCCGATGACCGAGACAATCTGTGCATTCGAGGCGGCTGCCCGCAACCTTACGAGGTGCCTCCCAGCGATATGTCCGGTCTCGTGGGCGATCACACCGATGACTTCACTTGGTGTCTCTGCCTCCATCAGCACGCCGACGTTGATGAACATGCGTCTTGAGTCGGGCACGAAGGCGTTGAAACTCTTGTCGTTGACCAGAATGATTTGCGGTTCGGAACTGGCGATGCCGGCCACTTTGAAAATCGGTTTGGCGTAGTCTTTCAGGAGCGATTCCGTTTCTGCGTCCCGAACCAGAGGCAACCTTCCGCGCTGAGCGTTTGACGGCGCCGAGACGAGGGGCAGAACGATCGCTGCGCAACAAAAAACGGAAACTGTATTGCGAACCCTGCGAAACAAGGCTCGCTTCGTGGGCAAGGCCACAACAGGTCTAAAGCGCGGCAAGTCTGAACTCCTGTCCGGTACCGGGATAGTATCCACGCGCATGAATGTGTGGCGAAGGTATGGAGGTGTCCGTTTCCGGTCAAGAAAACCAGCATGACAATTCGGTAAGGTTTATCGCCCCGATGGAACAAAGGGCAATGATCCAAACGCAGATACATTGCAACGCGACATAAAATCCGCAATACGGGTTCGAAACGAAGTCAATGCCGAGAGTGCAGCACCGATATGAGCTCTGTCAGTCTAAAGCCGTCCCAGCGCAGCGATGTTGCTCCGTTCATAGCAATGGACGTTCTTGCTGAAGCTGCGAGACTTGAAGCGGAAGGTCGCTCCATCATTCATATGGAGGTCGGCCAACCCTCAGCACCTGCGCCTAAGGCAGCGCTTGATGCGGCGAGAAAAGCTCTTGGTCACGGCCGTCTTGGATATACCGAAGCGCTTGGCATCCTGCCGCTGCGACAAGCGCTGACCAACCACTACAAACGGGAATATGGTGTGGACGCGCCGACAGACCGGATCATGGTGACCACGGGTTCTTCGGCGGGGTTCAATCTGGCTTTCCTGGCCGCGTTCGACGCGGGCGACCGTATCGTTCTCACAGCTCCAGGTTACCCTGCATACCGCAACATATTGAAATCACTTGGGCTTGTGCCCGTAGAAGTAAAGGTGGGGGCCGAAACCCGTTGGAGCCTGACGCCGGCGCATCTGGAGGAGGCTCGCAAGGAAGGTCCCGTGAAAGGTGTTCTGGTTGCAAGCCCGGCCAATCCGACCGGAACCATGATGAGCGCAGAAGCGCTGAGCGAATTGATCGCCTATTGTGAAGCGGAACATATCTGGTTCATCTCGGACGAAATCTATCACGGCCTTGACTATGCAGCCGATCAGAAGAGCGCGCTCGAGTATTCCGACAATGCGATCATCATAAACAGTTTTTCCAAATACTATTGCATGACGGGTTGGCGAATAGGGTGGATGGTTCTGCCTGAACAGCTGGTCCGACCGGCGGAACGCATAGCGCAGAACCTCTACATTTCTGCGCCCGAAATCTCACAGATCGCGGCGACAGCTGCCTTGGGCTCCGTTCAGGAACTTGAGGCGGTCAAGGCCGGTTATATTGCAAATCGTGAGCTGCTTCTGGATGGACTTCCCAAGGTGGGACTGGACCAATTGCTTCCCGTTGACGGCGCTTTCTATATCTACGCCGACATCAGCCGCTTTAGCGACGACAGTCTGGGGTTTGCGCGAAAGATGCTGCATGAAGCCGGTGTCGCAGCAACGCCGGGTGTCGATTTCGATCCGGTGCATGGCCACGAGTTCCTGCGCTTTTCCTTTGCAGGTGCTCATGAGCATATGAAAGAAGCGCTTGTCAGAATGGCTGCTTTTTTGTCCTGAGCCACTCGACATTCGGCCAGCCGACCGGAGAAAATGACTTTCTGAAAACGTAAAAAAGGCGGCCAATGGCCGCCTTTTTCTCAATTCCGGATCTATCGATCAGAAAAACGAACGTCCGCGTTGCCACCAACCGACGCGCTTTGGTTTGCTTTCCTTATCCTCGCCGGACGTTTCGCTCGTCACGACCGGTTCAGCAGGCGCAGACGGGACTGCTTCTTCCTCTTCGACGGCTGCTTCATTCGGAACAGGCTGTTCGGAGGTCGGTGTCTCTACCACAATGCCTTGCTGCGGCTCGTCTTCTTCCGGCGCGGCTGAGGCCTCTGGTTCTTCAGCTTGCACCTCGACGGCATCGTCTACTTGATCGTCTGTCGCCTGGGGCTCCGCTACCGGATCGGAAGTTTCAACAACTTCAAGCGCAACCTCGGCTTCTTCAGCGCTGGCGGAAACGCCCTGATCGTCGTCAGAGACGCTGTCCTGCTCGCCTGCGACGGTATCGGTGCTGGCTTCCAACTCCGCCTCGGCTTCGCTGCCTGTCTCTTCGCCCGGCTCCGTTTCGCTGTCCGCTTCAGCGGTTTGCGGCACGTCACCGTCAACCGCTTCTTCGCCCTGGAAGTCTCTACCGTCACCGTTACGACGCCCGCGGCGGCCACCTCGACGGCCGCGGCGGCGCTTGCGGCGCGGCTCATCGCTTCCGCCGTCATCTTCGGCGGACTGGGCTTCCTGCGCGGAGCCGTCTTCGCTGTCAGGATCCTCGGCATCTGACGAGGCCTGACGGCTTTCAGCGCCGTCCTGGACGCTATCTGAGTTGCCCTTGCGGCGTTTCCGGCGCCGTCTGCGGCGGCGGTCGCCACCTTCTTCGTCTTGCGCCTGTTCCTCGATTACCGGTTGCTCCGTCATATCGTCTATGATCTCAACGGTATCCGGCTGAATGATCGGAGCCGGAGCAGGGATGCGATCCCGGTCGATCGGGCTTCCGCGCTCAAGCACATAGAGCTGGCCATTGACCATCTCGTCGGCATTGACTTCGATCTCGACGGCAAAGCGTGCTTCCAGGTCGGACAAGTTCGAGCGCTTCTGATTCAAGATATAGAGCGCAACCTGCGTCGTCGTCCGGATGATCAGATTGTGCGTCGCACCTTTCAAAAGGTTGTCTTCCATCGACCGCAGCACGTGAAGCGCAACCGATTCGACTGAGCGGATCATGCCGGTGCCGCCGCAATGCGGGCAGGGGGTTGTTGAGCTTTCAAGAACGCCTGTGCGGATCCGTTGGCGGGACATTTCCAGCAGACCGAAATGGGAAATCCGGCCGACCTGTATGCGCGCACGGTCGTTTTTCAGGCAATCCTTGAGTTTGCGTTCGACCGCCCGGTTGTTTTTCGACTCTTCCATGTCGATGAAGTCGATGACAACCAGACCGGCGAGATCGCGCAGTCGAAGCTGTCGTGTGACTTCTTCCGCAGCCTCCAGGTTGGTCTGCAACGCCGTGTCTTCGATATTGTGCTCGCGCGTCGACTTGCCCGAGTTTACGTCGATCGAAACAAGGGCTTCCGTCTGGTTTATGACGATGTAGCCACCCGACTTCAGCGTCACCTGGGGCGAGAACATGGCATCAAGTTGCGGCTCGACACCGTAGCGGATGAACAGCGGGGAGGGGTCCCTGTACGGC
>Ga0207422_1003957_pt1 | contig 13293 bp, 9 predicted proteins | sample MarCyaLeptolynsp_FD_187757 | JGI IMG/M metagenome (GOLD analysis project Ga0207422, IMG submission 187757) | Marine cyanobacterial communities from Panama - species 1 Leptolyngbya sp. (SPAdes) | ecosystem: Environmental > Aquatic > Marine > Unclassified | place: Panama: Panama City | collected...
CCGCCTTGTCCTCCATGGCCGCCGCCGTACGCAGCATCCGCAGATAGGTCGGGGCGAGGCTGGCGAGGCCCCGGCCGAAATCCCGGACCACGTGCTCGCTCATCGCTTCGAAATGCGGATGGGCGCTGTCGCGCTCACGGTCGATGACCGCGATGGTCCGGGAAATCACCACCACCACGTTCTCGACAGAGACCAGCATGGCGGCGACGTCGAAGTGGACGAACATGTCCGCGTCGTCATCCGCGCGTCGAATGACATCGAGGGCGGCGAGGAGCGACGACTTGGCGTAGTGGTCGCGCAGGCGCCCGATCTCGTCGGCATCGCCCTGACGGCCGAGCTGGGTGGCCATGTGGATCATGGCCTCGAACATGACCAAGTTCCGCGCGACCTGACGATAATCGGGGGCGTCCTCCGGCGATTGCTCGGCCTTGAAACGCTCGACCGCCTTGCGGGCATCCGCCGTCGCCCGTGCACAGACCCGCGACGCCAGCGCGTTCACGTCGGACTCGGTGGTGAGCGCGCGCTCCCACTCCGCCAGCGCCTTCAGCAGCGCCGCCGCCTCCTGCGGCGTCACGTCCTCGATCGAGACGGGCGCGTCGTCATCGCTCCAGGCACGCTCCGCGAGGCCGGCGAAATAGGCGTCGATGCTCTCAAGCACGCCGGACAGGAGGATCCGTCGCACGGTGGCACGGCCTCGCTCGGCCGACCGGCGCAGATCGCCACCGGCGGCCATGGCGCGCCGGTGGGCGTCGGCATGGCGGAGGACGCAGTCCGTGGCGGCGCCAACCGTCACGCTGGTCGACAGCGGATCGATCAGCGCGCGTTCCAGCTCGCGCTGCATCGTGTCGAATGTCCGCAGGTCCAGCGGCGCGCGCGTTGCCATCGGTGGCCCTCGTCCTTCTGCATGTCCGGTCTTCGGACAGGGCAAAGGCTATCCCCTCCGTTCGGGCGTTCCAATAGGCCCGCGGGTGCCAGCGGAAACGGCGGCGTCGACGTCGCGGCCCGAAACACGGTCCCGGTGGAGGCCCGGACCACGAAGCCGTTGAAAGATCTTGGTTTCATCGTGGCTTGAGTTCGGTCATCCTACCGTCCGATCGACGTCGCACGGTGTCATGGCATCTGGGCAAGCGGGGATCTGGGAAAGACCTTCGTCCTCGATGCCCGTGGCGGTAGAGTTCCGCGGTGCCCGGAATGACCGTATCGAGAGCCGGCGGCGACGCAGCCGGTCGGTCGGACGCGATGGCTGGGCGCGAGAGATGGGGACGGGGGCTCATAGGCCAAGCATCCGGTCCCGGGCGTGAGAAAGGTGGCGTTCGGATGAGCAATCGCACGGCAGTTCTCGGCGCGCTCGCCATCGGCGCCCTGGTCGCGATGACGGCGGGAATGGGCGGACCGGCCGGCGCCGACGCCATGTCCCGCACGCCCGCGACCGGTCAGCAAGCACCGGCCCAGGGTGGCATGCTTGAGTGGGTATCGGCCCTGGCGTCCGGGGCGGGGCAGAGCGTCGTTTCCGGCACAGGCACGATTGCAGAGACCGGTCGTCAGGTTGTCGAGGGCGCCTACTACCTTGGTGGAGAGGTCGTCGAGTCGGGGCGCATCGTCGGCGTGAGCACCCTGCAGATGCTGGGTGTGCTGGGCGTGGGCGGCCCGCAGGATCGGGCCGGTCTCGGCGAGCAGGGCACGGCCAACGCCTGGTGGGGCACCGCCGACGCCGGGGCCGACCGGGCACGCGCCGCGCCGGCGCCGCACTCGGCGGCATCCGGTGGCGGCATGGCTCCGGACAGCGGCGTCATGTCCCCGTCGATCACCCCGGTCGCCCTGGGCGATGCGCCGGCCACCGAGACCGCGCCGGCCACGGACGGTGAGCCGACGGCCGCCGCGCGGGACGGCCACACCGGAGACGCCACCGGGGGTGACGAGACCGTCTGCGGCTGGTCACCGGAGGAGCGGCGCCGTCCGGCCACGCTCAGCGGCGAGGACGTCGCGACCCTGAGCGATCTCGGGCTGATGGACGAGAGCGCGCAGCGCCTGCCGGACGGGACGATCTTCCTGCCGAAGGTGACCCAGCGCCTGCTCGAGGTGCGGACCGCCTTTAGCTGCGAGGGGACCGTGGCGACGACCCGGCGCCTGGTCGGGCACGTGATCGCCAACCCGACCAGCAGCGGCCTGGTCCAGGCCGAGCAGAATGGCCGGATCGAGGGCGGCGAGTTCGGGTTCCCGGTGATCGGCCAGCGGGTCGAGAAGGGGGAACTGCTCGGCTATCTGGTGCCGATCCTGTCCAACACGGAGCGCGCGGACCTGCAGGGCGAGATCGCCCTGGTGCGCGGAGAGATCGCCGAGAAGGAGCTGATGATCGCGCGGACCCGCGAGCTGCCGCTGCTGCCGTTCCGCGAGGGTCGGATCCTGTCGATGCGGATCGAACTCGCCAAGCTGCGGGCCCAGCGGGACGCGCTGATCGACGGGCTGAGCGCGCGCCAGCCGCTGATCGCCTCCGTTTCCGGCGTCATCGCCCGATCGGAGGTGCGTGTCGGGCAGGTCGTCGAGGAACGGCAGCTTCTTTGGGAGATCGCCGATACCGAGGATCTTTGGGTCGAGGCCGAGTCCTTCGGCAACCAGCCCAGGGTCGCTGAGACGGGATCGACCGCAGAGACCCAGGACGGACTTGTGATGCACCTCACGCTGGAGGGCCTCGGGCTCTCGACGGGGGGTGCGCAGTCCTCGCCGATCCAGTTCCGGGTCGACGGGGCGCCGGAGGGCGTGCGGATCGGCCAGCAGGTCGTCGTGAACGTGCGCGAGCTCGGCCAGACCGAGGGCGTGCTGGTGCCTCGAAGCGCCCTGGTGCGCCGGGGCAACGGCGAGATGACCGTCTGGGTGGTCAAGGGGCCCGAGCAGTACGAACCGCGCAAGGTCAAGTGGAGCCCTGCCGGCTCCGACGTCGTCATCGTCGATGCCGGCGTGGAGGCCGGGTCCCGGGTCGTGATCGCCGGTGCCACGCTGTTGTCGGAGGTGCGCTGATGAACCGTCGCTGGACCGGGACGGCAGTCGGATGGGTCCGTCGGATCGCGGGCTCCGCCGCGACCCTCGCCTTGGCAACGGGCCTCCTGGCGCTGCCGACCGTGGCGCCCCAGGCCGGCCCCGGGCACAATCACGGTGAGGAACAGCCGCTGCCCACGGCCTCGCTCGAGGACCTCAGGCCGCGTGCCGTGGCGACCGGCACCTGGTTCGAATTCGTGGCCATGCCGGTGGCCGGCGCGCTGGCGATCTTTCTCGACGATGCCGATACCAACGAGCCGGTCCTTGACGCCTATCTGGAGCTGCTGACGGTCGCCGATGAGCCGCTGGTCGCCGAGGAGGTCGTGCCGGGGGTCTATCTCGCCTCGCCCTGGCCGCCGGCCGGCGTCGATCCGGACACCTTGCGCGGCTCCGACATCGTCGCGACGGTGATCGCCGAGGCGGGGGATGATCTGCTCGTGATCGGCCTGTCCGATGCGCTGGTTGACGCGTCGCTGGAAATTCCCGGCCCCGGTGGCGTGGAAGCCCGGACGAGCCTGGGCGACGAGGTGGCGGAACTGGCGGCGGCGGACGGCGGCGACGGTCTTTGGCTGGTTCTGGTCGGGGGTTTGATCTCGCTCGCCGGATTGTCGGCGGGGGTACGCTACACGGGCGTCCGCCGCTGGGTCGGCATGAGCGCGGTGATCGCCGGCCTGGCGATCGGCATCTCGACCACCGGCCTGGTCTGACCCGGCCGCCACGGAGAACGACACCCGGTCCCCGACCGCAGGACACCGATCGAAGAGCAGCCGGCCCATGTTCGCCCAACTCGTCAAGCAAAGCCTCCGCAACCGGTTGTTCGTCCTGGTCGTCGCGCTGGCCATGATCGGCTACGGCTTGCTGTCGCTGACCCGCATGCCGGTCGACGTGTATCCCGACCTCACCCGCCCGATGGTGACGATCATCTCCGAGGTGCCCGGCCTCTCGGCCGAGGAGGTGGAGGCGCTGGTCACCTATCCGATCGAGAGCGGCATGGCCGGCCTGCCGGGCCTGGCCCGGGTGCGCAGCGTGTCCGGGCGCAGCATCTCGATGGTGTATCTGGAGTTCGGCTGGGACACCGACGTGCTGGTCGACCGGCAGTTCGTGGTCGAACGCCTCGAGCAGATCACCGACACGCTGCCGCATGGCGTCGTGCCGTTCATGACACCGATGTCCTCGGTCATGGGCGAGATCATGCTGCTGGCGTTCACCGGCGGCGAGCAGACCTCGCCGATGGAACTGCGCGAGCTGATCGACTGGGTCGTGCGACCGCGCCTGATGGCGGTGCGCGGTGTCGCCCAGGTCATCCCGATCGGCGGCGAGGTCCGGCAGTTCCGGGTCAGCCCCGATCCCGCGCGGATGGTGGAACTCGGCATCACGATCGACGAGCTGGCGGCGGCCATGCACCGCTTCGGCACCAATACCGGCGGCGGTTTCGTCGAGCAGTCGGACCGTGAGTACGTGATCCGCAACCTCGGCTCCGGCAGCCGGTTAGAAGATCTCCGCCAGGTCCGCGTCGCCGAGCGTGACGGCGTGTCGGTGCCGCTGGAGATGGTGGCCGATGTCGACTTCATGGCCCGCCCCCGGCGCGGCGACGCCGGCTATGGCGGCTCGGCGGCGGTGATCACCTCGGTGATGAAGCAGCCCGGCGTCGACACGCTCGAGCTGGTCGAGCGGGTGCGCGAGGCCGTCGATAGCCTGGCCCTCAATTTCCCCGACGACGTCGAGGTCCACCCGCCGCTGTACAACCAGGCGGACTTCATCTCGATCTCGATCGACAACGTGATGCGGGTCCTGATCGAGGCGTCCATCGTCGTCACCCTCGTGCTGGCGGTGTTCCTGGTGAACGCCCGCACGACGATCATCTCGCTGACCGCGATCCCGATCTCGGCGCTCACGGCGATCCTGGTGCTGCACGCCATGGGCTTGTCGATCAACACCATGACGCTGGGCGGGCTGGCGATCGCCATCGGTGAGCTTGTCGACGACGCGGTGGTCGGGGTGGAGAACGTGTTCCGCCGGCTCCGTCAGAACGCCCGGCTCGACAGTCCGAAGCCGCCGCTTCAGGTCATCGCCGACGCCTCGGTCGAGGTGCGATCGGGCATCCTCATCGCCACGGTGATCGTCATCGTGGTCCTGCTGCCGCTTTACGCGCTGTCCGGCATCGAGGGCCGGATGTTCGCGCCGTTCGCCACCGCCTACATCATCGCCATCCTGGCCAGCCTGGTGACCGCGATCACCCTGACCCCGGTTCTCTGCTACTTCCTGCTGCCGAACAGCAGGCTGATGCAGTCCGGCGATGGCGCGGTGCTAACCTGGCTCAAGCAGAAGAATCGGATATTGGTGCGCTGGGCGCTTGGGCGGTGCTGGACGCTGGTGGCGGCGGTCCTGGCCCTGGTCGTGGTCGTTGGCGCGTCGGCGCTGGCGCTGCCGCGGATCTTCATGCCGACGGCGAACGAGGGCTCGCTCGTCGTGCTGGTGCAAACGCCGTCCGGCACCTCGCTGGCGGCCTCGACCCGGATCGGCGGCACGATCGAGCATCTGCTGCTACAGGTACCCGACGTGCAGGCTGTCGGCCGGCGCACCGGGCGCGGCGAGCTGGACGAGCACGCCGAGAACGTCAACGTCAGCGAGTTCAACGTGCGCCTGTCCCGGGACAGCCGGCCCGGCGAGGCGGTGGCCGCCGACATCCGCCGGCGGCTCGCGCCCTTCCCGGTGCGGGTGTTCATGGACCAGCCGATCTCGCACCGCATCGACAACATGATCTCCGGCGTGCGGGCGAAGATCGCCCTCAAGGTGTTCGGCGACGACCTCGACGTTCTGCGCAACCTGGCGGAAGGCTTCGCCACGGACATGCGGGCGATCCCGGGGATCGGCGACGTTGCGGTCTCAACCCAGTCGCGGCTGCCGGAGATCTCGGTCTCGATCGACCATGAGCGGGCCGCGGCCTATGGGGTGGCGCCGTCACGGGTGCTGGAGACGCTGCAGCACATGGCGCTCGGCTTCTCGCCGTCGGAGGTGTTCGAGGGCGAGCGCCGCTTCGACCTGGTGATCCGCATGCGCGACAGCGACCGCAACAGCCAGGGGCTGTCATCCCTGCAGATCGACACGCCGCGGGGTCACGTGCCGCTGTCGACCTTCGCCGACATCGTCGAGACCGACGGTCCCGACAACATCGTGCGCGAGAACATGCGCCGGCAGATCGTGGTCCAGGCGAACGCCGCCGCCGGCGACATGAGCCGCGTCGTCGCGGCGATCCAGGAACAGGTGCGGACGGCGAAGATGCCGGCCGGATACTTCGCCGATCTCGACGGCACCTTCCGGGCGGAGGAGGAGGCCTCGAAGTCGATCCTGCTGCTCTCCATCGCCTCGCTCGCGATGATCTTCGTGGTGCTCTACACCCGTTACAAGCGCACCGCGCTGTGCCTGATCATCATGACCATCATCCCGATGGCGGCGGTCGGCGGGGTGGTCGGCCTCTGGGTTTTCGGCCTGCCGCTGTCGATCGCGGCGATGTTCGGCTTCGTCACCCTGGCCGGGATCACGGCGCGCAACAGCATCCTCAAGATCAGCCATTACATCAATCTGGTGCTGTCCGAGGGCGAGCGTTTCGGTGACGACCTGATCGTGCGCGGCAGCGAGGAGCGTCTGGCTCCGGTGCTGATGACCAGTCTGGCGACCGGGCTCGGCCTGATCCCGCTGCTGTTCGGGGCGGAGATCCCCGGCCGCGAGATCCTGCACCCGATCGCGGTGGTGATCTTCAGCGGCCTGGTCAGCGCCCTGTTGCTTGATACCCTGCTGACGCCGGTGCTCTTCAAGCTGTTCGGCGAACGGCCGCTCGCCTATCTTCAGGCCCAGCACGCCGATGGCGGAGCTCTCGAGGAAGCCTATTGATGCCCAGTTCGACGTCGATCACCCCGATGGAAAGGATCAAGACGATGCGCTTCGTTCGCGACTTCCTGGCGGTGGCCCTGGTGGCCGGCGCTCTCGGCCTGGCCGCCCCGGCCCTGGCCCAGCATTCCCACGGCGAGCACGAGAAGGGCCCGAACGGTGGCCAGGTGTTCGCGGTCGGCCCCTACGATGCCGAGATCGTCGTGCATGACGATGAGCTGGAAGTCCGCCTGTTCGAGCATGATGGCCCCGACCTGACGGCGGAGGCGACCGGCGGCGACGTGGTGCTGCTGGTCGACGGCAAGCCGACCAAGGTCCGGCTCGCCGTGGAGAGGGGCGTCCTGGTCGGCAAGCTGGACGACCACCTGCCGGAAGAGGTAGATGCTGTCATCCGGATCAAGACCAGGGACGGCAAGGTCCACGCCGGAAAGGGTGAGTTGGAAGGCGAGCACGACCACTGACACTCAGGGCGCGGCGGTGATCCGCCGGCGTTGATGGATCGCACGAGACCAGGGCACGGACGACGGCGATGACCTATGACATCGGGCTGCAGCTCGCCAGCATTCCACTCTCGACGGCGATCCCCTTCGCCGTCGCCATCGGCATCCTGCTGTCGATCCTCGGCTCCTGGCTGGTCAATTCCGTGTTCACCCCGTTCGAGCTTGAGCCGAACAACTTCATCGGCGGCACCAAGTTCGGCTTCCTCGGCGAGGTTTACGCGGTGACGCTCGGCCTGGCGATGATCGGCGCGTTCGATCACTTCACCACGGCCCAGACCAATGCCCAGCGGGAGGCGGCGACGCTCGCCTCCCTGGCCCAGGCGGCCGACACCTACGACATCCCGGGCCAGGAGGAGGACCGGGCGCAGATGCGCCGCGCCGTGCAGGAATACGCGCGCGCGGTGGTCGAGAAGGAATGGCGGGTGATGAGCTACGGCATCGCCGATCCCGACGTGTCCGCCCGCCTCGCGGACATGAACGACGTGTTCATGCGGGTGGAGCCGATGTCCGAGGCGCAGCAGTCGCTGCAGCAGAACACCGTGGAATGGGTGCGCCAGATAAACGAGCACCGGGCGCTGCGCCTGACGACGGTGTCGCGCTCGCTCATCGCGCTGGTCTGGGCGGTGCTGATCAGCGGCACCCTTCTGGCGATCATGTTCCCGTGGTTCTTCGGAACGGTGAACGTGGTCTCGCAAACGACGATGTCGGCGCTGCTCACCTCGTTCCTGATGCTGCACCTCTTGATGGTGTTGCAGCTCAGCTACCCGTTCATCGGCGACGCGTCGATCAGCCCGACTGCCTTCCTGAACGTGATGCGATAGAGCGGACCATGTCTCGATACGATCGCCCGCGATCGCGACGTGGCCGGTGACTTCGCGCTGTCCCGTGGGCGTTATTCCGCCGGGCTGAATTTCCAGGAGGCGGCGAGACTTTCGTCGTCGAGACGGAGGGTGACCGCGGTCATCCTGAGACCGGCCGGCGCTCGGTTCTCCTGCATGTCGGAGGCGTTCAGCAGCAGGCGGACGAGTTCCATCTCCGGACGGAACGGGGTGTCCTCGACCTCCAGCACGTCGCGCCACAGGGCGAGGCGGCCCTCCCTGTCGATCGCCCGCTCGTAGGTGAAGGTGAGGGTGTCGACCCGACGTCCGCGATCGGAAAAGCCGATCTCGGCGAGGCGGAAGCCCGCGCGCTCCGCGATCGAGGACAGGCCGCCCGGGTTCTGCGAGGCCAATTCGGCGACCGCCAGCGCGGCGCTTTCCTCGCGGTCGGTGATGTTGATCTGTCCGAGCGTCTCGTCGAACCAGGCCGAGATCGCCTGCTCGATTCCCGATACCCAGGAGGCCAGGGTGTCCAGCGCGTCGCTGACCACGCCGGCGCGGGCTGGACCGGGCTGAGCCAGGGCGAGCGCCGCCGCCAGGACAACGATCGACGCCGAGTTCCGCAGAAATCGGCGAGTCGGGCGGTGCATGAGAGAGTTCATCACAGTGTCCGTGCGCCAAGACATGCGCGCACTAAAGCCGAAATCCAGGCGTCGGGCAATAACGAGGTATCGCCGGCAAAGAGCGTCGGTCATCATTGCGCTTCCACTACACGAGAGTGTTGTCGGTCATGGCCAATATCCTCGTCATCGCCACGTCCAAGGGCGGAACCGGAAAGACAACGATCGGGGCGGCGCTGGCCTCCTATTGGCGCGATCAGGGCAAGACGGTGGCGATCCTCGACACCGATCCGAACGAGGCGATGGCCCGCTGGGCCCGCAAGAGCGGCACCGGCTTCACGGGGATCTCCGTGGCGGCGAACGCCAACGAGCATGAGATCATCGAGACCGTGCTCGCCATGGGCGAGGAAGCGGACATCGTCATCGTCGACACTGCCGGCTTCGGCAATCAGGCGATGGTCTATGCCGTCGGAATCGCCGACATGGTGCTGATCCCGGTGATGCCGGACGAGGCCAGCCTGTTCGAGGCGGCGAAAATGAAGCAGGTGGTCGACAGCGCCAGCAAGCTGACCCGCCGGGACATCCCGTTCCACACCGTGCTGAACCGGGTCAAGCGGATGACCACGGTGGTGCGTCATACCGAACGCAATCTGGAGCAGCTCGGACTGCGGCCGCTCGGCGCCCGGGTGGGCGACCGGGTGATCTTCCAGGAAGCCTCCTATCACGGCGCCTCACCTCTCAGTCTCGCGCCGAAGAACCGGGCGGCGCTGGAGATCCGGAACCTCGCCCGCGAGATCGAGCCGGTGCTTCTGACTGGATAGGGACGACGGGACCGACACTGCCGCCGGTCCCGGTTACCACGGTGCCGCCCGATGGCGAGCCCGGCCGACGGCGCCCCGTCGGGTTACTGGCGGGCCGCCGCGACCGTCTCGATCATGAACAGGTCCAGATCCTCGACCGCCTGGGCCGCCTGGCTCTGGGCGTTCACCTGTTCGACCCATCCGGTCGTCATCGTCTTCAGATCCTCCGGCAAGGCCTCGATCTCGGAAATCACCGTGTCGAAATCGCCGGCCGCCGCCGCCACCTCGGCGCGCGCCATGACGGCGAGCGGCGAGTTGCCTTCCGGCGGCGTGGTCCCGTCCAGACGCCAGCGCAGACGCGTGGTGGCTGCCGTCAGGTTGGCCATCGTCTCCGAGACCCGCTTGGCGAGATCGCCCTCGGAATCCACCGTCTGGTAGGCGGCGATCACCTCGTGCGAGACGTCGCCGAATGCCGCCTGCAGCTGCTGCACGGTCGGCACCCCGGCCTCGGCCAGCGGCTCAAGCGCGTAAACGGAGGCCACCGCCTGGTTACCGCTGCCGACGATCGCCTGGAACAGGTGCAACTGCTCGATGAACGGCTCGCCGGCCGAGAGCGCCTCGTGCAGGTCGGCGGCTGAGATCATGATCGCCGGCACCTTCACCGAGGCAATCGCCGCTTCCATGGTCGCCAGTTCGGCCTGGGTTGCCTCCAGGCTGGCCTGCAGTTCGGCGACGGTCGCGCTCAGCGCGGCCTGCTCGGCTTCGATCGCGGCGGTGTTGGCGGGCTGAACGACCGGCGACGAGGGACCCGAGCCGAGCGCCGGGATAAGGATCGCAATGACGATCGCCGCCGCGCTCATGATCACCGGTAGGCTGAACATGCCCGGTTCCTCCGGCTTCGCCGGTGCCGGCGTGTACCCGGCCCCGCCGCCCGAGGACCCACCCCCTGAGGATCCGCTGCCTGAGGATCCGCTTCCTGAGGATCCGCCGCCCGAGGATCCACCACTTGAGGACCCACCGCCGGATGCTCCGCTGCCCGATCCCCCGGTTGTGCTGGCGCGCGTGCTTGCCGTCGACGACGAGGCGGAAGCGGCCGCCGCAGGTTTCGCCGCCGGCTTGGTGTCGGCTGGCTTGGTCTCAGCCGGCTTGCTCGCGGCCGCCGGCGCGGCGGAGGCCGCCGCGGCTGCCTTCGGCGCCTCAGCCTTGGTTTCGGCCTTGGTCTCGGACGTCGCCACCGCGGCTTTTGGCGCGGCGGCCTTCGAGGCCGCGGCCGTCGGGGCGGCAGGCTTGGGCGTTGTCTTGCCCGTCGATCGCTTGGTGGCCGCCGACTTGGTGGCTGCGGACTTGGTGGCTGCCGACTTGGCGGTCGCCGACTTGGCCCGCGGCTTGGCGGCCGCGCGTGGTTTTGCGGCTGTGGTCTTGCTTTTGGTCGTTTTGGCGGTGCTGCCGGTGTCCTCGTCCGTCACGACACATCCCCGTTTTTCATGAGCTCCTGTTGGTCAAGAGCATACTACATGAAGATTGAAATGTATCGGCTCGCTATCAAGTCCAGCGGCGGAACAGGCCGGAAATCAGTGTCCCGCGGGATGTTTCACGTATCTGTAATATTGCAGGATGAAGAGTGCGACGAGGATGGACCAGAAGTTCAGGGTACACAGCGTGTAGGCCGCCAACATGATCACGTACATGGCGAGCGCCTGCATCACCAGGATCTCATAAGCCATCGCGACCACTCCGATCAGGAAATCCCGGCCGCGCAGCATCCAAACGGTCGCGACGGCACTCGCCAGCAGCGCCGCCGACACCGCGACGCCGTAGGTCAGCCACAGTCCGCTGAGCCTGGGCGCGGTCAGGTGGGCCCAGAGCGCGTGGTAGTGGTAGAGCCCCGGGTCCGCGATGTCGGTCAGGAACGCCTGCCAGGACACGTCCCAGGCGCCGTCCGCGGCGACGATGTCGTTGATGTCGAAGGAAGGGCGCGTCTCGGACGCCGCGATGACCCCGACGCCGAGCAGCAGGCCGGTGATCATCGCCAGCTTCGAGAGCAGTGAGATGCGGTGGAAGAACACCAGGCCCGGCAGGTGCCACACCATGTTCGCGACGACGTATCCGACCAGCGGCAGGGCGATCAGAACGACCGCGCCGATGAGACGGGCGCCGAGGGTTGCGAGCAGTTCTCCGGGTTCCACGGGCGTGGCGCGAGTACGGCCCTACTGGGCCTTGTCCGCCCCCTGTCCGGCACGGGGCGCGGTGGCCCGGGCGTAGACCACATCCTCCAGGCGGCGGACCGCGTCGGTGACTTCCATCCGCTCGATCACCGCGTTCAGCCAGTCGGCGAGGGCGGTCGACCGCCACTCCGCCTGCATCGCCGCCCCCTCGCGCACGGCCAGTTCGAGATCGCCCCGCTCCAGCGCGTCGTCGATCGTCGCGACGAGGGCCACGAAGTTCCCACCCTGGCGCGCCTCGGGCACGGTCGAGGCGCCGACCAGCATGTTGAACCAGCCGGTCACCCGGTCGGACCAGGACTCGACCTTGGTGAAGATGGTCCCGAGGTTGTTGGCGATCAGCCGCAGGTCGCGGCGCAGTTCCGGAACCGAGGCGATGCCGTCCGTCGCGCTCTGGCCCAGTTTGTCCAGCGCCGCGCCGATCCCCGGGGCGCCGTTCAGCACCCGATTGGCGAAGGACAGCTCGGGACTGTATGGCTCCGACCGGTTGACCGCGTCGCGCAGTTGGATGACCGCCAGGATTGGCATGTTCTCGGTCTTGAACGTGGCGACGGTCTGCGCGACTTGGTCGTTCAGGTCGAGCAGGTCGGTGAAGTCGCCGATCAGGTTCGCCAGCCGGTCGTCCAGGGCGACAAGGCGGTCCGTCATCGCCGTGTCGATGACCGTCTGATCGTCGAGCATGGCCTCAGCCGTGCCCATCCGCTCGCCCAGGCCGCCGACCTCGTCGCGGGTCGCGGCGACCTCGTCCTGGACGGCGGTGATCGTGGTCTGAAGCGTGGTGATCGCGGTCTCCAACTCGGCGCTCAACGCCTCCAGCCGGGCGGCGGTCTCGCCCTGCAGACCCTGGACGGCCGCCGTCACCTCGGCGTCGAGGCGTTCCGTCGTGGCGGTCAGATCGCTGTCCACTCGCTTGGTGGCCGCCGAGAGTTCGGCCGTGAAGCGATCGGTCGCCTCGGTCACGCTGCTCTGCAGCCCGGCGATCTGATCCGCCTGCGTCGCCGTCTCGCCGGCGATCGTGGCGACCCGGTCGGACAGCTCGCCCAGGCGCTCGGCGACACTGTCGAGCCCGGCCGCCACCTCGTCGCGGAACAGCAGGCCGCGGATATCGGTGCCGGAGACGCCGTCGGCGGCCTGGACGCGCTCCAGCGCCTCGGTGAGCTGCTGGATACGGGCATCCAGCGCCGCGTAGGTCAACTCGACCCGGTCGGTGTCGTAGCCGGTGATCGTGTTGATCATGTCGTCGTTGAGCCGCAGGTCGTCCTTGTACTGGACGAGGAGCGCGCGGATCTCCGCGCGGTAGCTTGGTCCGCCGACCGAGACCGCCGCCGCCAGGACGGCGATGATCGCGAACAGGAAGGTGAGGAAGGCCGTGAACCAGCCGCCCCGGCGTCGCGGCGTCGGCGGTGGCGGGG
>Ga0207422_1003958_pt1 | contig 13279 bp, 8 predicted proteins | sample MarCyaLeptolynsp_FD_187757 | JGI IMG/M metagenome (GOLD analysis project Ga0207422, IMG submission 187757) | Marine cyanobacterial communities from Panama - species 1 Leptolyngbya sp. (SPAdes) | ecosystem: Environmental > Aquatic > Marine > Unclassified | place: Panama: Panama City | collected...
CGCATGGGAGTCGTTCCAAGGGACCGGCACCACGCCTAACGGACGTGCTTTTCGCGGGCTCGACGACGACCAGGCCGTCCTGCTCACGCGCACCAACGCGGGTGCCCCCTACCTTCGAATCTATGACGCCGACGGCGGGCTGCTGCTGGACGAGTCGCAAAACCAGCTGTCCGGGGACTACAACCGCCTATGTCCCGGCGGCGGGGCCTTCGGCGTGTCCAACACACAGGCCGGCACGGTGCAGAACGGCAGTCAGGCCCACGACATCGCAGTCTTCGACCAACAAGGCAACCCCGTGCACACCGTCGAGCTCGCGTTCGAGAAGGGCATCTTCATCGACGACATGGGCTGCGCCGTTCGAGACGACGGCTCCCCGATCGTGGCCGCAGGCGTGCGGGTCAACGACTTCGCGACCACGCGCTTCGACATCTGGGGCTTCGATGGGACCGAGCTGGACTGGACCATCGAGACGCCGCACAACCTCGGCATCAGCAACTCCGATCCCGAGATCGTCCTGGACGAGCATCACGCCTGGGTCTTCTTCGGCGGCGACACCGAGGACGACACTGCCCGCTTTCTGCGTGCGGTGAAGGTCGCGATCTGACGTCAACACTTTGCGGCAAAAAAGCTGCAACACGGGCGTATTGCGGTCGACCCCCTGGGCGCAATGACCCACCCGCTTCGTTCCCGTCTCCTGGCCGCTCTTGCCGTCGTACCCACCGTCCTTGCGGGCGCATGTGCCGACGAGGACCTGCTACCCGAAGATGCGCAGACCGACGGCGCCTCGTCCGGGGCCGACGGATCCGAGGACGCGGGCGAGCCGGGCCCGGTCACGAGCGATGATGACGACGACGACGACACGAGCGGCGGCAGCGACGATTCGGGCTCCAACAGCGACGACGACGGCCCGGACGACGATGACGACGGCCCGAACGATGACGACGGCCCGAACGACGACGACGATGACGACGGCCCCGCGTCCACCTGTGGCGACGGCCAGCTCGACGCGGACGCCGGCGAGACCTGCGACTACGGCGACGACAACGGCACCTCGGACTGCAACGAGGTCTGCCAACTGCGCGGCACGATCCTCGGCACGGTGAGCGCCAGCCTCAACCTCGGCCTGGATGCCACCCCCACGCGCATCCGAGCGACCCCCTGGAACGGCACGATGGCCGTCGTCGCCGGCGGACCTCGCACCACGGTCTGGCGCATCGACCCGCAGACCCTCGAGTCGCTCGAGCTCGGCCATGCCTTCACCGACGCCCCGGTCGCCGAGCTCTCCGGTGCAGTCGGCCTCGACAGCGGCGAGCTGCTCGTCGTCGGCGGCACCACCAGCAAGGAAGCGGCCGCCCTCGACGACGCGCTCGAGGTCCAGTGGACGTACGCGTCCTTCGATGAGGTCTCCGGCGCCGACCGACTCGTCGGCGCCGCGTGGCGCCCCGGCGGCGCATTCATGGGCGCCGACCACCGCGATGGGTTCGCCGGTACGGCAGCGCACTGGGTCGTGGGCCTCGACGACGACGGTGCGGTCGGCTGGGAGTCGGTCACCCCCGCCGAGCACGGCAACGTCACCGGTCACGATCTACGCGGTCTGGTCGGCGGCCGTGCCGTCCTGCTCACTGACGGTGCCGGCAACTCGGTCCGGTTCCGCATCTTCGAGGACGACGGCGAGCTCATCGCGGACCAAGAGCTGATCGACCTGAGCGTCGCCTACGACCGGCTGTGTCCGGGGCGCGAGGCCTTTGGGCTCATGCGCGCCGGCACCGGCGACATCGTCGGCTTTTCCAATGAGGGCGACCCGCGCTTTGAGATCACCCTGTCGCCCCCCGAGCAGGGCGAGGCCCTGTCGACCGGCTGTGCCATGGACGACGACGGCTCGGCGATCGTCGCCCGCAACGTCACGCTCGGCGGCACCGAGCGCCTGCGCATCGACGGCTATCGCGAGGACTTTCTCGAGTGGACCCACGAGATCCCCCACAACTTCGGAGCGTCGGGCGCTCCCCCCGAGATCCTCGTCGAGGATCACCGGGCGTGGATCTTCATCAGCGGCGCCGCCAACGGCACCGCGCGCTACCACCACGCGGTGGTCGTGGCGATCTAGACCGGACCCAGCTCGCCGTCGTCGATCCAGCTCTGGATCCGGTCCTGCTCTTCTTGGGTGAGGCAGAGCTCGCCTTCGTCCATCGTCGGGTCGCCGGTGCAGCCAAAGCCCATCGGCATCGACCCGTCCTGGATGCGAACGAGCGCGCACGCGCCTTTGGTCAAGCCGTTGCAACTGGCGATGTTGGCCTCGAGCTGGCTGTCCTCGTACGCCGCCGCGAGATCGTCGTCGCCGATGTTGTGGCCGCCGAAGGTGCCCGACACGTGACAAGGCAGGCACTTGGCTTGGTAAATCGGCGCAATCTCGTCGAAGGTGATCACCCCATCGTCGGGCTCACCCGTGCTGCTGCTGCCGCCGTCGTCGGTCGCCGCCGGCCCCGTCGAGTCGCCGGGCCCATCGGAGCTCTCGGCATCCGAGGTCGTCTCGGCGACGTCGGTCGTCGTCTCCGGGCTCGAGCCGAGCGTCGTGTCACCGGCCGGCCCTCCCGTCGTCTCGGCCGCGGCCGTCGAGTCGCTGCTCCCGCCGCCGTCGGCATCATCGCCACCGGTGCACCCACCGATTGCGAGTACGAGCCCTCCTGCCACAAGCCATGCCGCCCTGCTCATCGAGCCGGACGATAGCCCACTCCGCGGCGCGAGACCGCTCCGTTGCCGCCGTTGAACGTGCACGTCCCGGGTACGTGGCCCGACCTGCGTTCGGATTGCCGACCGCGCTCAGTACCGCCCGCGTCCCGCCGCCCCGACCGCCGTCTCGGCGAGCACGGCCACGACCTGGTCCAGCTGGGAAAACCGCGGATCGGACGTGTGGCCCTTTTTGTAGCGGTAGAAGATCTGCTGAATGATCGTCGCGATCTTCTGCAGCGCGAAGCAGTAGTAAAAGAGCATGTTCGAGACGTCGCGACCGGTTTTCTCGGCGTAGCGCTCGGCGAGGTCTCGGCGGCTCAGCGCCCCCGCGCCGTAGGTCGGCGAGAACGCCACGAACTTCCAGCGCGGGTCGTCGGTGGACTCGACCCAGTACCCGAGCGTGGTCCCCAGGTCCATCAGCGGATCGCCGAGCGTGCACATCTCCCAGTCGAGCACGGCAGCGATGCGCGTCGGATCGCTGGGGTCGAGCATCACGTTGTCGAACTTGTAGTCGTTGTGCACGAGCGTGGCGTCCGAAGACTCCGGAATGCGCTCGGTGAGCCACTTCGCGATCTCGTCCATGTGCGGGACGTCGCCGGTCTTGGCCTTTTCGAACCGCCGGATCCAGCCCTCGACCTGCCGCCGCGCGTAGCCTTCGGGCTTACCGAGATCCGCCAGACCCGCCGCCTCGACGTCGACCGCGTGCAGGTCGGCGAGGTTGTCGACCAGCGACAGACACATCGAGCGCAGGGTCGATGGCGTCAGCGTCAGCTCTTTGGGAATGCACCGGCGCAGGATGATGCCCTGCCGCCGCTCCATCACGTAAAACGGCGCGCCGATCACCGCATCGTCCTCGCAATACGCCAGCGGCCGCGGGGCGGGCGCGTAGACGCCGGCGAGCCCGGACAGCACCTTGTGCTCGCGCGCCATGTCGTGCCCCGATTTGACCTGCACACCGAACGGCGGGCGCCGCAGCACCAGCTCCGTGTCGCCCTTCTTGATGAGGTACGTGAGATTCGAGTAGCCGCTCGGGAACTGCTCGATGGTCACCGCCCCCGGGGTGTCGGGCAGGGCCTGGTCCAGCCACCGCTGCAGCGTGTCGATGGGCAGCTCCTCGCCTTCGCGCACCGGCTTGGCGCCGTCGAGCAGCGAGCGTTCCGGTCCCCCTTCGGCGCCGCCGCCCGATCGCCCCGATGAAGGTTCGCGACTGCGTCGACTCGGCATCCCATGCGCCCGCAAGATCCGGCGCGCCACCACCGACTTGTGCACCTCGTCGGGCCCGTCGTAGATGCGAGCCCCACGCTCGTGCCGGTACACCCACGACAGCATCGTGTCGTCGGTGATGCCCAGGGCGCCGTGCACTTGGATCGCCCGGTCGACGAGCTTCATCAGCGTGTCGGCGGCGTGAAACTTGATGAGCGAGATTTCCTCGCGCGCGGCCTTGGCCCCGACCCGATCGATGCTCCACGCCGCGTGCAGCACGAGCAGCCGGGTAGACTCGATCTCGGCTTTGGACTCGGCGATCCAGTTCTGGATCGTCTGCTTGTCGCCGAGCATCTCCCCCGGGCCCAGCTTTCGCGTCGCGGCGCGGGTGGCCATCATCTCGAACACCCGATCGCAGATGCCCATCCACCGCATGCAGTGGTGAATCCGGCCCGGCCCCAGCCGCGCCTGCGCGATCGAAAAGCCCTTGCCCCGCGCCCCGAGCAGGTTGTCCTTGGGCACACGGACGTCGGTCAGGCGGATCTCCGAGTGACTCATCCAGCCCTCGCCCGGCTCGCCCATCACCGAGATGTTGCGAACGTTCTCGAAGCCCGGTGCGTCCGTCGGCACGATGATCATCGACGCCCGCTCGTGCGGCGGTGCGTCGGGGTCGGTCACGACCATCACGATGCAGAAGGCCGCCCCGTCGGCCGCGGTCGTAAACCACTTGTGGGCGTTGATGACCCACTCGTCCCCGTCGAGCTCCGCGCGACTGGACAGGATGACGGGATTGCTTCCGGCGTGCTCGGGCTCGGTCATGGACGCGTTCATCATCGAGGCCGGCGCGTACAAGGTCTTCGGCTCGTACCTCAACGACCCCGAGGTCCTGCCCGCCCACGTCAACTACGGCTACGAGCGCGACCTCGGCGACCTGCGCAACGCCGCGGGACGCCTCGCGGTGGCGTGCGGCGACAACGTCATCGATCAGGCGCTCTACCAAGACCCGACGCAGGGGGCATCGCGCATCTACACCGGCGAGCGCACGCCCGATGCGACCGCGGCCGACGATCTGAACTTCTGGTGCGACTCCACCACGGCGTTCGGCGCCGAAGAGTTTGGCACCCCCGGCGCCGCCAACGACATTTGCGAGGGCGTGGGCAGCCTGACCGAGTGCGAGCAGGACGGCGCGCTGCGGGCCACCGTACCGCCGACCGCGGGCCAGGTCGTCATTACCGAGTTCATGCCCAATCCCTCGGCGGTGGGCGACGACAGCGGCGAGTGGATCGAGCTGACGTTTCTGGCGGACGTCGACGTCAACGGGCTGGAAATCGGCAAGATCGGCGACGAGGACAACGCGGAGACCATTCTCGACATCGAGTGCATCTCGGTCTCGGCCGGCGACACGATCCTGCTCGCCACCACCCGCGACGAGACGCTCAACGGCGGCCTGCCCCGGGTCGACGCCCTGTTCGGCTTCTCGCTCGGCAACAGCGAGGGGTCGCTCTACGTCGCCCGGGGCGGCGAGGTCCTCGACGAGGTGCGCTGGACGGGCAGCTCGGACGGGGCATCCACGCAGCTCGACCCGGACTTTCTCAATCCCGAGGCCAACGACAACGAGGACGTCTTTTGCGACGGGCAACAGGTCTACGGCGGCGGCGACCTCGGCACCCCGGGAGCGCCGAACGACCAGTGCATGATTCCGGCCCCCGAAGGCGAGTGCTTCGAGCCCGATGGCTCGACGCGCCCGATCGTGGCCCCGGCGCTGGGCGACATTGTCATCACCGAGTTTCACGCCAATCCCGAGGCGGTCGACGACGCGGACGGCGAGTGGTTCGAGGTTCGGGCCAACGCGAGCTTCGACCTCAACGGCCTGCAGGTCCGTAAAGATGACGAAGCGGAGTGGGACGTGCTCGAGGCCGGCGACTGCATTCCGATGTCGTCGGGGGACCACGCATTGATCGCCCGTGAGCGCGACGCTGGGGTCAACGGCGGGCTACCCGATCCGGTCGGCATCTTCGGCATCGCGCTCAACAACAGCGACGGCCGGCTGTCCATCGGCTACGGCGACGAGACCCTGGACACGATCACGTGGTCGTCATCCGAGGCCGGGGCCGCGACCCAGCTGGCCCCCGACATCACCGACCCGGCGGCCAACGACGACGAAGCCAACTGGTGCACTTCGACCTCGTCCTACGGCGACGGCGACTTCGGCTCGCCCGGCGCGGAAAACCCGGCGTGCGGCGGCGTGAGCAGCGGCCAGTGCGACGACGGCGGCGAGCTGCGCGACATCGCGGCGCCCAGCGAGGGTGACCTGGTGATCACGGAGGTGATGGCCAACCCCGAAGCAGCGGCCGATGCCGACGGCGAATGGTTCGAGGTCAAGAACGTGTCGGGCGCGGCGGTCGACCTCAACGGCCTACAGATGGGCTTCGACGAGGACGACTCGAGCGCCGAGCTGCCCGGCGATGGCGAGTGTCTGTCGGTCGCGGCCGGCGGCTACGCGGTGCTGGTCGACAACCCCGACTCGGCGACCAACGGTGGCCTGCCCGAGACGGCCTTCGCCATGAGCGGCTTCTCGCTCGGCAACAGCACCCGCACGATCTGGATCGGCTACGGCGAGACCCCCTGGGACCAGCTGGTCTACGACGACGCGGTCGCAGGCGCGGCCTGGTCGGTCGACCCGGAGGCAGAGACCACCGCCGGCAACGACGACCCGGCCAACATCTGCGAGGCCGACACCCCGTACGGCGACGGCGACTTGGGCTCGCCCGGCGGCCCCGGTCCGATGTGCGACGGCGGCGGCATGGTGATGCCGGGCCAGTGCCTCGACGGCGGCACCCCGCGCGACATCGTCGAGCCCTCGGCGGGCGACCTCGTCATCAGCGAATGGCATCCCAACCCGAGCGCCGTCGGCGACCCGCAGGGCGAATGGTTCGAGGTCTACGTCGACGCCAACGTCGACCTCAACGGCCTCGAGCTGTCGCGGGGCGGCACGGGCAGCTGGAGCCTCGAGGAGACGCTCACCGACGCCAACTGCATCTCCGTGTCTGCCGGCTCCTATGTGCTGTTCGCCCGCAACACGGACTCGATGGCCAACGGCGGCCTGCCTGCCGTCGACGTGACGTTCGGGTTTTCCCTCAACAACTCGGGCAACGGGCTGGCCGTGGGCCTGGCGGGGGGCTTTCTCGACGAGATCGACTACGCCAGCTCGAACGACGGATCGGCGACCCAGGTCGACCCCGGCTCGCTGACCCCGGCCGGCAACGACAGCGACGCCAATCGCTGCGCCGCATCGACGCCCTACGGCGACGGTGACAACGGCACTCCGGGCGCCGCCAACCCCTCCTGCTGACGGCCTGGTCCCCACGAATCGCTGCCGGAGTGCCCTGCCATGCGCCGTGATAAAAGCGCGCCGTCGATGGTGCGTGCTGCCCTGCCCTCGCTGACCGGCCTGTTGCTGGCGTTGGGCTCGGCGTGCGACGGGGCCGGCGACGCGGGCTCGGTGTGCGGTCCGACCGAGGCCGTCGTCGCAAGGGTGATCGACGGCGACACCGTCGAGCTCGACGATGGCCAGCGCGTCCGCTACTTGCTCGTCGATACCCCCGAGATCACGAACGGCAACGACGAGTGCTATGGCACCGAGGCGGCGGACTTCAATCGCGAGACGGTCGAGGGCAAGACCGTCACGCTGACCTACGACGAGGCGGAGTGCACCGACGACTTCGACCGCCTGCTCGCCTTCGTCTCGGTCGGCGACCGCGACGTCAACGCGCTGCTCATCGAGCGGGGCTTTGGCCGCGTGCTCTTCATTCCGCCCAGCGGAGAAGATCGGCGCGCCAAGTACGAAGCCCTCGAGGCCAAGGCCGAAGCCGGACTCGCGGGACTCTGGGGGGCATGCGCAGACTAGCGACCTGCTGGTTCGCGGCCGCGGTGGTCGCAGCGCTCGTGGTCCTCGGCGGCGCCCGTCCGGCGTCGGCGTTCGAGTACGAGATCTACATCGACATCGACAACGAAGAAGACCTGCTCGAGCTGTTCAATACCGATCAGATCGAGGAGGACACCTTCAACACGTTGCTCGAGATCCTGCGCCGCGGCACGTCGCTCGAGACCGCCAGTCGCGAAGAGCTCTACGTTCTTCCCAACCTCACCTACGAGGACGTCGACGCCATTTTGGCGTATCGCGACGAAGCCGATCGCGTCGGCGACCCGGCCAACCTGGTCGTCGCTGGCGTGCTCAGCCGCCGCAAGCTCGCCGCCATTGCGCCCTTCATTTTGGTCCCGCGACCGCCTGGGGCCCCGGTCGGTGCGGACGGGCAGATCCGCTACCAGACGGTCTTCGCCCATCGGGACGGGATGGCGCCGCCGATGTACCTGCAGGCCCGCATCAATACGCTGCGGCACCTGACGGTGGGCTTCGCCGGCGGCCTCGAGCGCGGCCGGGTCAACCGCGTCGCCTACGACCCTTCGCGCGATGCCCTGTCCGCCGACGGACCGCGCCCACGCGTGCGACTGCCCAAGTACTTCGCGCAGTGGGAGACCGACAAGTGGGGCATCATCGGCGGCACCTACCGCATCGGCTTCGCCCAGCGGCTGACGTTCGACACCACCGACCGCTACACCCCCAACGGCTTTTATCTCGACTACGCGGTCCAGCGTCGCTACGACCTGGTGCGCGAGTGCACCGAGTCCGCCGGGGAGCTGGACACGTCCCCGTGCGCCGACAGCACCAACCGGATCGCGCCTGACTACGCCTTTCGCGAAGGCCAGCAGGGCGTCGCCGTCGGCGCCAAGCACCTGCCGCTGCCCACGGGCTGGCTGCAGTCGTACGCCTGGTTTTCGTTCCAGCCGCGCTCGCTGTACCAGTATCAGGTTCGGGACATCAGCCAGTGTCCCGACCCCACCGACCCGAGCAATGCGGACTGCAGCGCCCCCTTCGTGTTCAATCGCGAAAGCGGCGACTCGCTGCTGGACCCCCAGAGTCGGTTTTCGTTCGAGACGCTGCCCAACATGTACAGCGAGCTGCTGGGCGGCGGAAACTTCACCTACTTCTACGATCGGCGCACCCACGTCGGCGTCACGGGCTACGGTGCCCGGCCGGTGTGGCTCGTCCAGGAAGCGGACCTCGACTTTCAGGACTGGGCGCGGCAGCCCTACAACGGGGCGTTCGGAGCCGTCGGCGCCGACTTTGCCTGGGGCTACAAGTTCGTCGATCTGTTCGGCGAGTTCTCGCGCTCGTTCGACAACATGGACGAGGTCTCACCCGAGGGTGGAGGCGGCAACGCGGCGATCCTGCGCAACACCTATACGCTCGACAACCACGAGGTCGAGCTGTCCGCCCGCTACTACGACCGCGACTACGCCAACCCGTTCAGCGGCGCGATCGCGGCCCCCGACCTGCGCGACGGCCTGCGCACGCGAGACGAAGCCGGCGGACGCATTCGCTACAACGCGCACTTTTGGGACCGCCGCGTTTCGCTGCGCACCTTCGTCGACTTTTGGGGAGTGATCAGCGAGGGGCTTCCCCGGGGACGCCTGTTCGCCCGCACCGACGTCCAGGCGACCGACTGGTTTCGGCCGGGCCTGTGGCTCGAGTACCAGCGCCGCGACCTGCGACCCGTCGAGCCGGTTGCGTGCTTCGAGACGACCAACAGCGAGCGGTTCCAGCAGGCCCAGTGCGGCGGGCAGCGCTTCTCGTTGACCGCGCGCTCGCGCTTCGACCCGCACAAGAAGGTCTACGTCACGCTGCAGTACCGCCACGACTTCCAAGACGACCACTACGAGCTGGGTGGGGTCGACTTCAGCGGCGACGTCGGGGGCGGGGTCGTGGGCGCCGAGATCGACCTCGACAACCTCGACGTCGAAGACCGTCTGCGTCAGGACCTCATCGGGGTCATCGTGGTGGGGGTCAAGCCGATCGACAAGCTGCGGCTTCGCACCCGCTGGCGGTGGTTTTGGGAAGACGTCACCGACAACGACCGCTTCGAACACTCGGTGTGGGGCTACTTCGATGCGGCGTACACGATTCGCAACTGGGCGATCCCGCGCCTGCGCTACGACCTGGTCCTGTACCTGGACGGTCGCGAGAGCACGCAAGACCGCCCCAACCCCGAGCACTGGTTTCTGTTCGAGTTCACCTCGAGGTTCTGAGGCGAGCTCGGCCAGCAATCCTCAGCGGCGCTTGCGGGGCTTGGCCTTGGCCTGACGGACCTTGCGCTTGCGCTTGATGATCGCCCAGGTCTGAGCGCGGCGGTTCTTCGGAGCTTTCTTGCTGGCCATGACGGCGGACTGTAGCCGAGGTCACGCGCGAAAACAGCGCACTGCAACCGATCGCCGAGTTCGCCGACTCACTGTGGGACGGCGGGTTTTTCTTACCTTTGCTGCCCGGCGTCGCTTCTTTGGCTTTGCTTCCTGAGGTGCGCAGATGGAGATTCGTGGTTGGGCGACCCTGGCGGGGTCCGCCGTGTTGTTCTTTGGTTTGAGTTTGACCCTCGCGACCCCGGCCCAGGCGGCCCCCAAGCGGGTCGAGGGGGCAATTGGAGCGCGATTTCGGTTTCACGCGGCGACGGACGCGTTCGGGTTTCAGTACGCGGTGCCCCGCGGACAGGACTTCGACGACATCGACGATGCTGACCCTGAGGCGCTGCTCGGGGCGGGGGCGACCGCTCAGGGCCCGGCGATCAACCGGCTCGGCGTGGGCTTGGGGCGACTGTCGCTCGCCGACGAAGGATCGATGCAGATCCTCCGCCCGATGCCTGGGTGGTCGGTGGGCTTTGGGGCCATGTTCGCCGAGTACCGAGCCGTCGCGGGGGCACGGGTGCACGTCGCCTACGACAGTCTCGACGACGGCGACGGCCCACGCCTCGGGCTGGTCAGTGGACAGTTCGTGCCGTACGTGCGCTGGCTCGGCCGGGCCGGCGAGCGCGTACGACCCTACGGCGAGCTTCGCGTCGGCCTCGGTGGCGGTGCGATCCGGCAGCGCAACGACGCCGGCACCGGCGTGCTGCGGACGCTGTACCCCACCGTCGGCGTCGAAGCCGGCGCCGCGATCTTCGTCGTCGACTACTTCTCGGTCGACGTCGGGCTCGGCGCCGACTACTTCGCACCGTTCGGACGCGCCAAGGCCGAGTCGGGCGGCATGACCCTCCGCTCGGACTGGCTGAGGTCCGCCGATGTGCTCAACGCAGCGCTCACCGTCGGCTTTTCGGTGTGGTTTTCTTGAGCGGGCCGCCCTGATTGGGCCGCACACCCCGCAACAACCGACGGTCTGGACGCCGGCCGGCCATGGCTCCTGCGATATGCTCCGGAGCATGGGCTGGTCGGCTCGGATCGCGCTGGTGGGGTGTGCAGCCCTCTCGTCGGGGTGCGTCGAGCGACTGATCTACGAGGGCGGCATCTGCGGGGACGGCCGGCTCGTCCCCGGTGACGTGTGCCTGTCCGGCAAGGACGACGCCAAGAGCTACGGCACCCCGGGCCTGACCCCGATCTCGATCCGCGGCGAGGACTTCACCGGAGACGACGCGGTGGACCTGCTGGTGATGGGCTCGGATGCCAGCGGCGTCGTGGCGGGCCGGACCCTCGCCGGCGATGCGGAGGGCTCGTTCGGCGAGCCGACCGACGCGATGGTGTTCGGCTGCAGCGCGCACCCGGTGCCAGGTCGCGTCGATCAAGAGGCCCCGGTCGACCTGCTCGTCGACGACTGTGCCGAGTCGGTCTCGCTGTTCCTCGGCGCTCCCTCGGGCACGTTCTCCGGGCCGTTGTCGGTCTTCACCGGAGCACTGACCCGTAGCTCGGGCCTGCTCGACCTCGACCGCGACGGCATCAACGAGGTCCTCGTGCTCGGCACGGATGCCTCCGAGCAGGTCGTTCTCACCGTCTCGTTCCCGTTCGAGGGCCAGGCACCCGATACCACCGTCGTCGGCAACTTCGACGGCGCGCCGTTCAACCCGACCGGCTTTGGGGTGCTCGACATCGAGTCCGAGCCCCGGGTCGTCCTCATCGATCCCACGATCCCTGGCGGCCTGGCGCTGATGGAGGACCCGCTGACCGGCTCTCGGATCGAGCGGCTCGACATCGACGTGACGCCGCGCGGCGTTGCGATCGCGGACGTCGACCGCGACGGCGAAGACGAGCTGCTCGTGCTCGGGCTCGAGCCGGGCGCGCTGCTGACGTTCGAGATCGGAGCGGTCGGGGACCCAACCATCGAGATCGGCCGCACCACCGCGTCGCTCGAGCCGCTGGCGCGTCAGATCACCGATGTCGACGGCGACGAAATCCCCGACATGATCGTGTCGGCGGCCGACTCGACCGACCTGTCGTTCTGGCTCGGACTCGGCGATGGCACGTTCGCGGATCCGATTCGCGTCGACGTCGGCCTGGTGCCCGAGCAGTTCTTCCTGTCCGACCTCAACGGCGACGACGCACCCGACCTGGTCGCCGCCGAGCTCACCTCGGCCCGGCTCATCGCGATCTTGGCCGACCCGTAGCGGCGGCCAAGGCCAGCGCCGTCTCGATCAGCGCGAGGTGGGAGTAGGCCTGGGGAAAGTTGCCGAGCTGCCGACGGGTGGTCAGGTGCAGGTCCTCGCCGAGCAGCCCCACGTGGTTGCGGTCCGACAGCAGCCGATCGAAGGCGGCGCGGGCCCGCTCGATCTGGCCGATGTAGACCAGCGCGCGGACGCCCCAAAAGCAACAGATCGTGAAGGCACTGTGCGGCTCGCCGAAGTCGTCCGCGGCCCGGTAGCGCATCAGCAGGCCCTCGCCTCGCCCCAGCACCTCCCACGTGCGCTCCACCGTGGCGACGTAGCGCGGATCGTCGGCGGCAAGCAGTCCGTAGTCGACCATCAGCAGGTTCGAGGCGTCCGGCTCGTCGCTGCCGTAGCTCTGCGCGAACGCCCCGAGCCTTTCGGACCAGCCGTGCTCGAGCACGTCGGCCCGAACGGCCGCGGCCAACAAGCGGTACGCGGCTGCGCAGTCACGATGGCCGAGCTGCTCGGCAATCTCGACGGCGCGGTCGGCCGCCACCCAGCACAGCAGCTTGCTGAACACGAAATGTCGCTCGACGCCGCGAAACTCCCAGATGCCTCGGTCGGGCCGTTGCCAAATCTGCTCGACGGTCGCCATCACCCGGCGGGTCAACGCCCAGAGCTGCTCGGTGACCTCGGGACGATCTCGAAAGTGATCGAGCGTCAGCAAGACGACGTCGAGTACGGCCCCGTAAATGTCGTGCTGACGCTGGTCGTACGCCGCATTGCCCACCCGCACTGGCGTGCTGCCCTGGTACCCCGATAGATGCGTCAGTGTCTGCTCGGTCAGCGTTCGCTCGCCCCGGATGCCGTACATGATCTGCAGCGGC
>Ga0207422_1003959_pt1 | contig 13275 bp, 10 predicted proteins | sample MarCyaLeptolynsp_FD_187757 | JGI IMG/M metagenome (GOLD analysis project Ga0207422, IMG submission 187757) | Marine cyanobacterial communities from Panama - species 1 Leptolyngbya sp. (SPAdes) | ecosystem: Environmental > Aquatic > Marine > Unclassified | place: Panama: Panama City | collected...
GCGCTGTCCAGCAGGTCGGCGAGATACTGAGCGCCGCCAATCTGGGTCAGCCTTTCGTCCTTCTCAAACTGTTCACGCAGAGTGACGCCATCGGCGACCCGCCCGTTCTGGATCAACAGCATGCAGGCTTCGAAGATTTCCTGATGCGCGGGCGCGTAAAAATCGATTGGCCGCAGAAAATCTGATACCCGCTGAAAGGCGTTATTGTCGTACAGAATCGAGCCAATGACCGCGGCTTCCGCGGACAAATTGTGCGGAAGTTCGCGGCCTGGTTCGTCCGATTCCGGAAGTTGTGATACGGCAGTACTCATTGGCTCTTGTTAACCATAGATGCGATTCGGAGGCATCCCCCAGTTGCAGGAAACCCACTGACTAAGTCCAACTTATCCACAATTGAGCGCGGGCAGAAATTTTGATTGTAGGCGCTCGGGTGGCGTTTCTGAATCTATGCGCTATGTAGCGGCTCTCGCGCGCCAGCTGATTCATCAAACTCTGCGGAGTATTCCTGTTCATGAACCAGGCCTCGCTCCTGTCCAATCTTTCCAGTCCGGCTTCGATTTTTGGAGCGCCATTCGGGCTCGACCTGTTGCGCTTAATCGAAGCGCTGGAAGAGAGAGGCAGCGCGGCGCTTTATGTTGCGCGCGATGACAAGCAGGCGGCGACGGCTCTGAAGCTGGCGCAATTCTATCAGCCCGCATTGGAAATTATCCGGCTCCCAGGCTGGGATGTGTTGCCATATGACCGAGTCAGTCCGTCGCCAGCAGTCGCTGCCGCACGCTGCGCAGGGCTCGCATTCCTGGCGCAGCGCGCTGCCAATGCAGAGCCCTGCTTGGTTATCACGACGGCGAGTTCTCTGGTGCAGCGTGTGCCGCCTATTGAGACCATGCGGGCGAGTTCTCTCTCGGTCTATACCGGGGGACGCATTCAGCAGAACGACCTGTCTTCCTACCTGTCGATCAATGGCTATGTCCGGGTCGCGTCGGTGTCTGAGAAGGGCGAATATTCCATTCGCGGCGGCAAAGTGGACATCTATCCGCCGACCGGCGACGAGCCTGTCCGTCTCGACCTGTTCGGCGATGAGGTTGAGACCATCAAGGCTTTTGATCCCGAAACGCAGATCTCGACCCGCGTGCTCAATCGCGTGGCGCTCGCGCCTGTGTCCGAGGTCTTGTTCAATGAACACACGCTCGGCCTGTTTCGCGAGCGCTATCTCGAAGCGCTCGGTTCACCCGTCGGCGACCCGATGTATGAGGCAGCGCGCGCGGAAATTCGACGTGGCGGGATCGAGAGCTGGCTGTCTCTGTTTCATGACCGGTTGCACACCTTGTTCGATTATCTCGGACCGGACGTATTGATCGGGCTGGGCGCGCTGTCCGCGGAGGCGGCGAGCGAGCGCCTGGCCCAAGCCAAGGACTATTACGAAGCGCGCCTGGAAGCGGCGGGCGAAGAGCGCCAGGCGCGGGTCCTGCCGCCACAACACCTCTACCTGACCGAGCAGGAATTATCGGTGGCATTGCAATCTCGCGGCGTCGCTCGATTCCATGGCGGCACAGGCGAGGGTGGTGTGGATCTTGGCGGCGCTCAAGGGCGCGATTTTGCACCGGAACGCGCGCAGCCCGAGGTCAACATATTCGAAGTCGCAGCGGCGCATGCGAAAGCCAAGCATGATGCTGGCAAAACGGTCATCTTTGGGGCCTGGACGGAAGGTTCGGCAAGCCGCCTGGAAGGCGTGTTGGAAGACCATGGCTTGCCGGATGCCACCCGGATTTACTCGCTCGAAGCGGCCAGGCAGTCTGAGATTGCGATATGCGAACTGCCTCTGGAGAACGGGTTCGAGACGGACGACCTGGTCATTATTGGCGAGCCGGACATCCTGGGAGACCGCCTGGCTGCGCCGCGGCGCAAGCGTAAAGCTGCGAACTTCATCGCCGAGGCGGGCAGTCTCAATCCTGGCGATCTCGTTGTGCACGTGGATCACGGCGTTGGCCGCTATGTCGGCTTGAAGACGCTTGATCTGGCCGGCGCCGCGCATGACTGCCTTGAGCTCGGTTATGCCAAGGGCGACAAGGTCTTTCTGCCGGTCGAGAATATCGATCTGATCAGCCGGTATGGCAGCGAAGACGCGGAAAGCGCGATTGATGGTCTTGGCGGCGTCGGCTGGCAGACTCGCAAGGCCAAGGCAAAGAAAAAGATCCTCGAAATGGCCGCTGAGCTGATGGCCATTGCCGCGGCGCGTGAGATGAAAAAGGCGGAGTCCGTCGTCACCGGCGATGGCCTGTACGAGGAATTTGCTGCGCGCTTCCCGTATGAAGAGACAGATGATCAGTTGAACGCGATCGAGGATGCGCTTGGCGATCTTTCCTCCGGCAAGCCAATGGACCGCCTGGTCTGCGGCGACGTCGGATTCGGCAAGACCGAGGTCGCGCTGCGGGCTGCTTTCGTTGCGGCCATGGCCGGGCAGCAGGTCGCGGTGATTGCGCCCACGACGCTGTTGGCGCGTCAGCACTATAATACGTTCGCGGCGCGGTTTGCGGGATGGCCGCTCAATGTGCGTCCACTCTCGCGGTTTGTGTCCGCCAAGGAGGCCAGCGAAACCAAAGCCGGAATGGCGAACGGGACGATCGACGTCGTGATCGGGACACACGCGCTTTTGGCCAAGAATGTCGAGTTCAAACGGCTTGGGTTGCTGATTGTGGATGAGGAGCAGCGCTTCGGTGTGAAACACAAAGAGCGCCTGAAGGAGCTGAAGGCAGACGTGCACGTGCTGACGCTGTCGGCCACACCGATCCCGCGGACCTTGCAGATGGCGCTGACCGGCATTCGCGATCTCTCCATCATTGCCACGCCGCCCGTCGATCGCCTTGCAGTGAGGACCTATGTCACCGAGTTCGACACGGTCACCATTCGGGAGGCCTTGCTGCGCGAGAAGTATCGAGGAGGGCAGAGTTACTATGTGGCACCGCGCATTTCCGATCTCGATTACCTGGAGAACTTCCTGAGATCGAACGTGCCGGAAGTGAAATTCTGTGTCGCGCATGGGCAGATGCCGTCTGGCGAGCTCGAAGATTTGATGACCGCCTTCTATGAGGGCGAGTATGATGTACTGCTATCGACAACGATTGTCGAAAGCGGCCTCGATATTCCGCGCGCCAATACGCTGGTCATTCATAAGGCGGACCGGTTCGGCCTGGCCCAGCTGTATCAGCTGCGGGGACGGGTCGGGCGCTCAAAGCTGCGCGCCTACGCCTATCTGACGACCCCGGCGGATCGCGTTATCTCACCGTCAGCAGAGCGGCGTTTGCGCGTGCTCCAGTCGCTCGATTCACTCGGCGCTGGGTTCCAGCTGGCGAGCCACGATCTCGACATGCGCGGCGGCGGAAACCTGCTCGGCGATCAACAGTCCGGCCACGTGCGAGAGGTGGGCGTAGAGCTGTATCAACAAATGCTCGAGGACGCCGTGAAAGCGCTGCAGTCCGGTTCGAATGATGTTGATGACGTGATCGATGAGTGGTCGCCGCAAATCAATCTCGGTCTGTCCGTTCTGATTCCGGAAGGCTATGTCGAGGATCTTGGCGTCCGCCTCGGTCTCTATCGCCGCCTCGCGGATCTCGCCACCGAGCAGGAGCGCGAGGCCTTCGCGGCCGAACTTATTGATCGGTTCGGACCTTTGCCAAAGGAGACTCAGCAATTGCTCGACGTTACCGCTGTGAAGGTGACATGCAAATCGCTCGGCATCTCCAAACTTGATGCGGGACCGAAGGGCGTCGTGCTGACCTTCCGGGAAGACACGACGGTCGATCCAGCCAAACTGATGATGTTGGTGCGTTCACGGCCGGGCAAGATGAAGCTGCGCCCGGACAGCAAGCTGGTGATCATGGGCGTGCCCGCTGATGCGGATGCGCGGATGCAGTCGGTGAAAGGGCTTTTGACAGAGCTCTCAGCGACCGCCGTTCCAGCCTAGGAGGCGTTACGCTGGCGTGTGAAGGGCGACTTCGCCGTCAGGCCACCGAGCAAGGTCTTCAGCGTGTGGAAACGCCGACGTTCGATCACGCGCCATGTGAGTTTGGATCCCAATGCGTCTTCAACGCGCCGCGACAGGATGACAGCACCGCGATAAGCGGTTTCAGGCAGCGTGACGCAGATATGCGTGGAATCGAGGCGCGCGGCGAGATCTGTGTCTCTCAACAGTGACTTGATGGTCAGGGCGACCGATCGAATATCGTCCTGCGGGGAAAGCGCGAAGGCCACCACTGAGAGCGGCGTTGCCAGGCGGTCGGCCTGTTCCATCTGGGCCTCGAGATGCGATTCAAGATACTCTCTAGAAACCAGTCCGGTCGCTGGGTCTTCGATTAAGCCCAGCGGAGCCGCATGCGTCTCGCGTTCGACCAAGGCTTCGTGGGAGACCGCATGCAGGTTTTGTGCGATCGCCTCCAGATCGGCTGTCAGATCGAGGATTTGGTCGGCATTGGACATGTCTTCACTGGAGATCTTTGCGGCGAGCTCCGGGCGCAGGAGCAAGACGACGCGTGGCGCGTTGACGAGTTGCATGGTCTTGACCCGGGTCAGCAATCTCGCCGCTTCATCACTTGTTGAGGCCGGGCACAGAACCAGAGTCTGGAACTGGCCACTGGTCAGATAGTCTTCGGCGGTTAACTGACTGATCGCCGCAACCAGCGTCACCTGAGAGTCTGCGAGGTTCGATTTGATCGCATTGAGAAACGGCGCGTCCTGCCCAAGCCAGAGCACGCGGGCCTTGCCAATCCGACCTGAAGCATTGGCGGGCGTGCCGAACTTTTCCGCGGTCTGCGCGCGCAGTTGGATTTCGCGCTGACGCTGGGTCTCACGCTGCCGGATGGCCAGACGCGCGGGCAGGGATTCGATCTGGGCAACGTCTGACAGGTGAATGTCGCTGTGCAGCGTCGACAGGCCCTGTTTGCCAATGGTGACGATCAGACGATTGTCCAAGCCCTGCAGATTGCTGCGCTGAGTCAGATTATCGATCATGGCCGGTGCAGAATCGGGCGGCAGATAGGATCCGCGCACCGGCACCGGACGCAGGCCAGCCTGACGCAGGCGAGTCTGGAGCATTTCCAGCCGCGGGCTTTCGGATACAACATGTATCACCGGCGCATCGAACCGTTGATCGTTGAGCATTTCGATTCGTCCCTAAGTCGACGTTGCGTCAGGCTTTTCTTTGCCCGCTTGAGTCTTAAGGTCTGGTTGATCTGACAGGTAATTAAGCCCGCAATTGAGGGAGAGTGTGATGGCGCAAGGTCCATTGGATGGTGTGAAGATTGTCGAGTTTGCTGGAATCGGCCCGTGCCCGTTTTGCGGGATGCTGCTCAGCGATATGGGCGCCGACGTGATCCGTATCGATCGGGCAGGCAGCAACCGGCCCGGGAATCCCGCCGATGTGATGAGCCGCGGGCGGCGCTCGATTGCCCTCAATCTCAAAGACGAAGCCGACCGCGAAACGGCGTTCAAACTGCTCGAACAGGCGGATGCGCTGATCGAGGGATTCCGGCCGGGTGTGATGGAGCGCAACGGGCTTGGGCCCGATGAGGTGCTCGCCCGCAATCCAAACCTGGTCTATGGCCGCATGACCGGTTGGGGGCAGCACGGGGCGTTGTCGCACGCCGCTGGGCATGACCTGAATTACATTGCCATAACCGGAGCCCTGCATGCGATGGGTGACGGCGACGGTCGCCCGCGGCCGCCGCTCAACCTGATTGGCGACTATGGCGGCGGCGCACTTTATCTGGCCATGGGCGTTCTGGCAGCGATCGTGAATGTGAAGAATGGCGGCACAGGGCAGGTCATTGATTGCGCCATGTCTGACGGCGCCGCTTCGCTCGCAACAATGTTCTATGGCATGCGCGCGATGGGCGTGTGGACGGATGATCGGGAAGCGAACTTGCTGGATGGTGGTGCGCATTTCTACGACACTTACGAATGCTCGGACGGAAAGTGGGTATCGATCGGTTCAATCGAACCTCAATTTTACGCCTTGCTGGTCGAAAAGGCCGGCCTCACAGATCCAGACTTCCAGGCACAAATGGATCGCTCCAAGTGGCCGGATTTAAAGGCAAAATTGATGGCGGTCATCAAAACCAAAACGCGCGATGAGTGGTGCGAGATCATGGAAGGCACCGATATCTGTTTTGCGCCGGTTCTGTCCATGGCGGAAGCGCCAGACTACAAGCACAATACTGATCGCGGAACATTTGAAACCATTGACGGTGTCGTACAGCCTGGTCCTGCGCCGCGCTTTTCCAGCACCCCGGGCGCGATCCAGGGCAAGCCTGCCGGAATCGGGGAACATCAGGAAGAGGTGCTCAAAGACTGGGGAATCGCTTAAACGGCATTTCCCGGACCAATCTTTGAGCGGAGACGAGCATGGGCGCACTTCCCGGTACGACAGGTCGCCGTCGGCTGTACCTGATGCGACATGGCTTTGTGGACTACACATCGCCTGAAGTCCGCGCGGCGCAAGATCCGTCAATCGCCTATCTGACGGAACAAGGCCGCGAGGAAGCGAGATATGCCGGCGTGGCTCTGTCAGACGTCAAGCTGGACGTGGCCTTTCATACTGGCCTGCGCCGTACCAGGGAGACAGCTGAGATCGTCTTGTCTCAACATGATCTCGAAGCGCCCGAGCTTGAAATGGAGGCACGATTTCAAGAACTCCGGTCCGGTCAATATATTGATTTCAAATCGCCAGAGCACCTCGCGGCGACCATGACGTTCCAGTTTGAACAGGCCGGCAAGCCGGGGGCGACATTCCTGGAAGGCGGCGAGAAATTCTCCGACGCTATGGATCGCATCGAGGACGGCTTGAAAGGCTTGCTGTCGCGCCCTGGCTGGGCGTCGGCTTTGCTCGTTGCGCATGAGGTGGTGAACCGCATGATCCTCGCCTGGGCAATCGGCGCACCGCTCAGCGCCAGTGCTGGGTTTGAACAGGATACCGGTTGCATCAATATCGTGGATTTCGACCTGGTCCCGGACGAGGCGGGCAATTCGCGGATCGAGCGCGCCGTGATCAAGGCCGTAAATCTGACCCCTGCCAACTATTTGAAGAATGGCATGAACCTGCGTTCGCTGGAGGCGATCTTTACCCGGGCAGGGGACGAAGCCTCGCCGAACTAAGGCGAAATCGCGGCGCGAAAATGAACGGAACCTACAGGCTGTCCTCCGGATCCGTTCATGTTCATTCGGCTATAAGGGGGATGTCGACGGAGATCCCGTCTGTTCTCAGGCGCTCCGACGACGTCCTTCTTGCTTGACCTTGGCCGTTCTTATGAACGGCCATTTTTTTGCGCGATCTCTTCGGCGCGGGTCATGGCGGCTTTGAGGTTGTCTTCCAGCTCTTGTCGGAGTGTTTCGCGGTCGTCGGTCTCACCCGGGATCACGGCCTTACCGAATACCAGGGCGCCGCGCGTGAATGGGTAGGGGATGCGAAATCCGTCCCAAGTATTCAGACGCCGCCGCGGGGCGGAAACAATTGCATAAGGCAGGATTGGCGCCTTTGATCTCTGCGCCATGATGATCGGGCCGTTCTGTGCGATCTCGGCCGGACCGCGAGGTCCATCCGGAGTAATGCAAATCCCGCCGCCTGTTTTCAGAATACGCAGCGCCTCGGCGAGCGCTTTCATGCCGCCTTTGTCGCGCTTCTTGCCTTTATGAGTGGACGAGCCACGCACCGCTTCCAGCCCCAGATGCTTGATCGCTTTGGCGACCGGTTCACCATCCTTGGACAGCGAGATCAGCATCGCGGAACGGGTTTTCTGCTGTGGCCATTTCTGAATGATTCGGTTCCAGCCAGAGGGCAAAAGCAAGATTGTGGAATGCCAGGCCGCGACGATGATGTTCGGATAGCCAAGCCAGACCTTCAAGGCCTCTTCATCGCCTTCCACGGTCCAGCGAATGGTGCGATTGCAGAGCGCCATATAGGCCCAGATCAGCCAGCCCAGAAGGCTCGCGACAATTGCACTGCGTAGGATCGTTTTCATGGCATCCGTGTGTAGCGGTGATTGCAGTCGGCGCAAAGGCGCAGGATACAGAAACGCTCAGCCTTGATGGACAAGGCTGAGCGCTTTGGACTCGATTGGTTCGAGTAGTCGTTTCGTCGTTTATGGCACGTAGACCGTGTAGACGACTTCTGCTTCGACTTCACCGGCACCCATGGACAGGTCATATCCGGATGTTCCCAGCTCATAAGTCGCATCAAAACGGACCGACTGACCGGTGATCGTTCCGGCAGAAGCGGCTGTGCGTACGTTCCCCTGATAAACTGGCGTACCGCCGGTCATGGCGCCGAGGTTTGCAAACGACCCGAACGTGCCGCCTGGATCCTGAGCGTTACCGCCAAAGTCGATGCCATCCGTGGCCGCCGTACCAGATACAGTTACGCCCATGGAGAAGCTGACATCAGTCATGTCGAAGTCACCCGTCTGCGTCAGAGCTGTGGCTGTGCCGTCAATGTTGAACGCCGTATTCGAAGCAACGAAGAAGCTCGAATTGTGCGTCAGGTCGCCGGTCAGCGACTCACCAGAGACGTCGAACGCGCCGAAAGAGGTTGGCGTGCCGGTGTCAACAGACTGGGTTACGCCATTGGCAGAGTTGCCGTCATCATCAATCGTGAGGATGTCACCCAGAGCAGCAGTCGATGTTGAGTCCTTGGTAGGCGTCAGCGAACCAGTAACAACAGTGCGACCGTCAACAGCGGCACCGCCGATCAGGTCGGTGTCGTTAGAGGCTGTGCCGCCGACGCTGTCATCGATGACGAAGTCGGTTGCGATAGGGGTGTTGCCATTGGTTTCGTCAGCAGCCCAGACGATCACAACGCCCAGCACTTTAAAGTGCGGACGATCGATGATCGAGGCGTTTGCCGGCGTGGCGACAGCGGCAGTACTGGCCGCAAGGGCGGCACCTGCCAAAAGCAGTTTGCGAAAGCTCATTATTTTCATCTCCATTGGATGGCAGCGTGATTGCCGCCGTACGGGCCTTTTGACCTCATTGTCCCAATGTCTCAGAAAAAGTCTTAGATTCCGCTAAAGGCTCAGGAAATTCTCTTGATCGCCGTTAACCATACTTTAGGCCGCTAATCCGGTTTGTCGGAGAGCGCCGCATAATGCCCACCGTGATAGACCAGCGGCATGGCGCTGGGGTCTGATGACAGACGCTCGACCTTGGCGATAAACAAGACATGATCGCCGGCCGGGTATTTTGCGAACAGCGAACATTCCAGGCATGCGGCACAGTCTGGCAGCACGGGGGCTGTGCCCAGACCTTCTTCTATAGACAACTCGCGAAACTTGTCTGATCCGGAAGTGGCAAACCGTTGTGACAGGTCTGCCTGATCGTCGCGAAGAATATGAACGGCAAAATGTTCCGCGTCGGAGAACGCTTTGAGGCTGAGCGCTTTCCGGCCGACCGACCAGAGGACCAAAGGCGGATCAAGCGACACTGAATTGAATGAGTTGGCCGTAATCCCGATCGGGTCGCCATGTTCATCGCGCGTGGTGATGATGGTCACGCCCGTTACAAATAGGCCGAGCGTTTCACGGAAAGTATGGAGGTCGAAACTCATGCCTGTCTAATTGGCCTATTTGAATAATGGGTCCAGTCCCCGATTGTGCCCAAGGCGGGTTATTTCACTGGATTTCTGCAATTTCTGTGCCCTGGTCAAAATAATGGTTTGGGAACTGATTCTTTTCGAGAGCGAAAATTGGCGCCCCAGTCTGGAATCCAATGCGAAAAAATGACGAACGCTGTCATTTCGCAATAAATTAGATCCGCAAAAATGCATGGCAGGTATGCGAAGATGGAATATTAGTTGCATTCTCAACGAGTTTGGCGTGGGCGATTAACCAATCGGCATCCGAAGGGGAGTGTGATAAATCAAGGCAATTATTGGATTTTCGACAGTTTTATGAACCCTGTCAGTTAACTGTTCATTCGATGAATATCTGTTCATTATGAACAGCTGTTCATCGAAAATCCTTATCGAAAATTCATCCAAAAAAGACCTTGTATGTCGGATTTATAACAGGCATCTAGGGAGCGCTTAGAGCGGGCAGCAAGCCCCGAAATGCAGTGAAGGACATCTTTTAACAGTTACCGGAATTTATCTGCGCGGTAGCGACCAAGATGCAGAGAGTGAGAATAATGAAAGACTGGTGTAACAATGACGGCGCTCGCCGTCTTAAAGAGAAAATTGCTGAGTATTGGTCCGATCGCGGCTACGACGTCGAGGTAGATCTCGTCGATGCTGGCTTCGTTCCTGCCATGCGCAGCGCGCGTACCGATGTTCGCAGCAACATGGTCAACGGCATGCCACGCCGCAAGCTCGTGAACGTGAACGAAGTTCGCAGCGAGTACCGTCCAGACTAGGTCTGGCTGGCAAGCTTGGAGAGGGCTTGCCGCATGTCACGCCAATGATCCCACGGATTGAAGGCGGTCATAGGGTTGGTCAGGAAGAGTGCCATACCCAAATGATACGAACACAAAGGGCAGTCACGCGTCGCGGGCTGCCCTTTTGTCTGTTCAGGTATCTTGGATCACCAGCAGCATCTTCGTCAGCGATTCCAACGCGAGGATTCACGCCGCCAGCGCGTGTTTCAGCGCGGCGTGCCGATCTGGTGCCGTTTCGACCAAAGTTCCGTCCAAATCGAAAACCAGGGTCCATTCAGAAAAATCGAAGCTAATCAGCGCATCCTCCGGCACAATAGGGCTCGCAACGACTCAGAACATGCTCTAGGCCAGTCGCAGGACCATCGCGAGGGAATTTTGCCATGGCAAATCGAGCCGCAGTGATTTTGGCAGCGGGGCAGGGGACGCGGATGCGATCCTCCTTGCCAAAAGTGCTGCACCCCGTTGGGGGACGCCCGATGATTGATTGGTCGATCGCGCTCGCCCAATCGGTCGGCTGCGAGCGAATCATTGTCGTTTGTTCGCCCAACGCAGAGACGCTGCAGAGCCACGTGAAAAGCCAGCTGGGCGAGGGCGGTATTGTCTTGCAGGATCCGCCGCTCGGCACAGGCCATGCCGTCCAGCAGGCGCAGGCCGCCCTCCAAGATTTCGACGGGGATCTGGTCGTGTTGTGCGGCGACGTCCCGCTGATCCGCGCTGAAACGGTCGAAGCCTTGTTCGCTGAAATTCAGACCGGCGCCGCGGTTGGTGTCCTAGGCTTCGAAGCCGCAGACGCCGGGGCTTATGGCCGACTGATCACGGATGCAGACGGCAATCTCGAAGCGATCGTTGAGGCCAAGGAGGCCACTCCGGAACAACTTGCCGTGTCATTCTGCAATTCCGGCGTGATTGCTGCCCGATCTGCGTCCATGTTCGAGCTCCTGTCTCGCGTCACGAATGAGAATGCAAAGGGCGAATACTATCTCACGGATATTGTCGGTCTGGCCCGCGCCGATGGCGGCACTTGTCGAACTGTGAGCTGCGACGAGGCCGATGTCATAGGCATTAACACGCGCGTGCAGCTTGCCGAAGCCGAAGCGGCGTTTCAGGTGCGGAAGCGGTCTGAAGTCCTCGCACTTGGCGTGACCATGACGGCGCCGGAGACTGTCTTCTTTCACCATGACACCGTGATTGAGAATGATGTCACGATCGAGCCGAATGTGTTTTTCGGACCCGGCGTGACCGTACGAAGCGGCGCGCGAGTTCGCGCTTTCTCGCATCTCGAGGGCGCGGACATTGGTGCAAGAAGTACGATTGGCCCCTTTGTGCGTTTGCGCCCCGGCGCGGTGCTCGAGCCGGGCGTCAAGATCGGCAATTTTGTCGAGGTCAAGAACACCCACATGGGCGAAGGCGCTCAGGCCAGTCACTTGTCTTATCTCGGCGATGGCGAGATTGGCGCTGGCGCGAATATCGGCGCCGGGACGATCTTCTGTAATTATGACGGGTTCCTGAAGTACAAGACCACGGTCGGCAAAGGGGCGTTCATTGGGTCGAATTCCGCCCTCGTCGCGCCAGTGACAATCGGCGATGGCGCCTTTGTTGGCTCGGGCTCCGTGATTACTAAGGATGTCGAGGCAAATGCGCTGGCTGTGGCGCGGGGAAAACAGATGCAGAAAGCCGGTTGGGCCACGGCATTTCGGGATAAGATGGCGGCGGTCAAAGCTGCAAAGAAAAAGGGCTGATGGAGGCTGAATTTGGCAAATGAGCTAGAGAAAGAAAACGCGGCTCACGCGGCCATGGATTTTGTTGAAGATGGAATGACGCTGGGCCTGGGGACGGGCTCGACCGCAAAGTTCTTTGTCGAAAACCTCGCAGAGGAGATTGCCGAAGGCCTGGTCGTGCGCGGGGTTCCGACCAGTGAGCAAACGCGCCGACTGGCGGAATCCCTCGGTGTGCCTCTGGTGGATGTCGAGCAGGTCGATCGCATTCACCTGACCGTGGATGGTGCCGATGAAGTCGACGAGCATGCGCAGCTGATCAAAGGTGGAGGCGCGGCCTTACTGCGCGAGAAGATCATCGCGAATGCCAGCGATCTAATGATCGTGATCGCGGACAGTTCCAAGAAGGTCGAGATGCTGGGGCAGTTTCCGCTGCCGGTCGAGGTTACCCCGTTCGGTTACACGATCACGGCCAAGAAGACCTATGATGCGCTCAAAAAGGCGGGTGTCCTGAAGCCGATGATCAATGTGCGTACCGGACCGTCCAACAAGCCGATTGTCACAGATGGTGGGAACTTCATCCTGGACTGTTCTTGCGGGGCCATTCCCGACCCGCCGCTCGCGGCAGCGTTGCTCTCCAACATTCCAGGCGTGGTCGAACACGGATTGTTTATCAACCTGGCACGCACTGTGATCATTGGGGCAGACGACGGCGCCACCATATTTGAATACTAGAGCGCAGACGCCATATAGGGCGCCATCCATTCCCATTCTTCGACAAGGACCACGCCATGGCCGACCATTCCTATGATTATGATCTCTTCGTGATTGGCGGCGGTTCAGGCGGCGTGCGCGCGGCGCGGATCTCTGCCGGACATGGCGCGAAAGTTGGCCTGGCCGAAGAGTATCGCATGGGCGGTACCTGCGTGATCCGTGGCTGTGTGCCGAAAAAGTTCATGGTCTATGCCAGCGACTATGGGCGCAAACTGGAAGAAGCGCAGAAATTCGGCTGGGACGTGAGCGTCGGAGACTTCGATTTTCCGGGCTTCATGGCCAATCTGCATGCTGAAGTCGATCGCCTGTCCGGCCTTTATATGAGCGGCCAGGTCAATGCGGGCGTCGATGTTTTTGAAGAACGCGCCGAGTT
>Ga0207422_1003960_pt1 | contig 13273 bp, 19 predicted proteins | sample MarCyaLeptolynsp_FD_187757 | JGI IMG/M metagenome (GOLD analysis project Ga0207422, IMG submission 187757) | Marine cyanobacterial communities from Panama - species 1 Leptolyngbya sp. (SPAdes) | ecosystem: Environmental > Aquatic > Marine > Unclassified | place: Panama: Panama City | collected...
CAGTAAAATTCTTATCTAATAAATTGATGAAGAGGTTTTTATGTTTGAGATTGTAACTTGTATATTTTCTGTATGTATTTCTAGAGCAGATGTGTTTTGCACAACATTTATTTCTGGAATTTTACTGCTTTCTTTGGGTTTAGCGCTTTCCTGGGAAAATTTAGTCCGTGTTAAGTTTTTCCAATTATTAAAACAAAAACTATCAAGTGATAGTTAATAACAATTTAAAGAATTGTTTTGAGTACATCAAAGCAACCATCGAAATGGAGATATATGTGGATTCTATCGATCGCTTAATTAAATATTATAAATTATTCAGTGTTTCAAACAGGCTTATAATACTTAACATATTAGGAAATAGGCGTCGATTAGTATCAGAGATTATAGATATTACAGGGTTGAGTCCATCAAATGTATCATACCATTTAAGTGAATTACGAAAAGCTGGTTTAATTTATCAGGTTAAAAAGTTTCCTCATGTATACTATGAAATTGTTGATAAAGAATCATTTTTTATTTTGCAAAAACAGATTCTAAAATTTGATGAATCTATAACTGATAAGAATGTATCTGCTAATAAATTAGATACAATCAAAACAGGTTGCATTAAAAATATTTGTTCGTCTTTAGTTGCTATTGGTGATTAGCATTGAATATACGATTACAGAATTATAGTGCTATTATGTTAGATAGTACTGATAGGTGTAATTATGAGCCAGGATAATACAAATACATTTAAAAAAGATTTATTTTCCTTGCTAGCAGTAGTTGGTAAGTCTCTAGGTAATGGAAACCGTTTGGAATTGATGGAATTACTGGCCCAAGGTGAGCGTACTGTTATGGACTTGGCAAAAGCTTCAAATATCTCAGTTACCAATACATCACAACATCTGCAAGGGTTAAAGCGCGCTGGTTTAGTCAAGACGCGTATAGATGGGCTGAAAACTTATTATCGAATTAGCGATAGTTCAATATTAGAATTAATCATTTTAATTCGAGAAATTGCAGAAAATAATTTAGCAGAAATAAAGCAGCTTACTGACACATATTTATTTACGAAAGATGATTTAGAGCCAATCACACGAGATGACTTGTTAAAAAAGGTACGTAAAGGATTGGTTACAATCATTGATGTGCGTCCGGAAGAAGAATTTAATTCTGGACATTTACCTAAGGCAATTAATATGCCATTGATTAATTTAAAAAAAGGCTTAAAAGAATTACCTAGAAATAAAGAGATTGTTGCATATTGCAGGGGTCCTTATTGTATCTTAGCGTTTGAAGCAGTTGACCAGTTGCGTGCAAAAGGATTTAAGGCTAGAAGGTTAGAGGGTGGATATCCAGAATGGAAATTGGGAGGATTGCCGATTGAAGAGAGTGCATAAAAGTTAACGGGCCATTTTCTTTGCTAGTTTTATGTGTCTAGTAAAGTACTGGGAGGTTAGCATCTTAGTATTTTTATATTAACTTAAATATATAAACTGTAGTGCATATAATCGACTTTATTGCTAATTATGAAATGAGTATTCGCTTGGCATTTTTCTTTGGGGTCATTGGGATAATAGCGATATGGGAAATTATTTCTCCGAGACGACATTTAAATGTCTCAAAGGCCGTTCGATGGTTAAACAACCTTGGGCTGGTTGCTTTAAATACGGTAATTTTGCGCTTTATATTTCCAGCAACTGCAGTAGGCATGGCTGCTTTCGCTGAAACGCAAAATTGGGGGTTATTTAATTACTTTGACCTTCCTTTCTGGCTTACACTTATTGCGTCTATAGTCATAATGGATGCTGCAATCTATATTCAACACGTGTTAATGCATGCGGTTCCTATATTATGGCGACTGCACCGAGTTCATCATGCGGATCTCGATTTTGATGTTACTACTGGATCGCGCTTCCACCCAATAGAAATTGTTTTATCAATGCTGGCTAAGTTTGTCGTGATTATAGTAGTTGGTCCGCCGATTGTTGCGATAATAATTTTTGAAGTATTATTAAATGCCTCTAGCATGTTTAACCATGGAAACATTCGTATACTTGAAAAAATTGATTGTGTATTGCGATTATTTATCGTTACACCAGATATGCATCGCATCCACCATTCCATTGAGGATGATGAAATGAATAGTAATTTTGGTTTTTGTCTGTCATGGTGGGATCGATTATTTGGCACCTATCGTAATCAACCACGCGTAGATCATAAAGTAATGGTTGTTGGTATTAATACGTTGCGCGATAACAAGTATTGTACTTGGTTGCCTGGTATGCTTTTATTACCTTTTGTTGGTAAAGTCACGAGATGATCTATTAATCGTCGTTTATTTAAAATATACATACCAACTACGACTGTAAATTTACGTATTCTCAATTCAAATCAGATGACCAATCTGTTTTGGCTGCAAATGCTGTCTGAAACAATCGGTTTAAATTCTAAATGTTACCTGAATGAAGCTATAGAATTACTAAATTAGTATTGTGACTAATATAAAAATTATAATACAAGTTTTAATTTTTTTGCTAGTGCAAATTCATAACTGATTTCAGTGCTGCATTCTAATGACAAATACTAGATATCTCGATGATTTATTTTAAACCGATAGCTGCGGCAGTCAGTATATTGAATAGTTCTGATGGAAATTGGTAGCATTTGTATAGGTTGGTTAATTTATTAGTCTAGTTACTGCTACTCAGGTGCTCTTAACATGTTAATATCTATTATACATTGGGTAGGCTGCTTGTATGGTTGATGAATTAGATAAGTTTGTAGATGAAACCGTTTTGAGTTGGATCAAAGAAAATGATGATCATTTAAGAACAATGTATAAAGCATATATGGAAGATTCGGGCGAATCTGAATGGACGTATGATGAATTTGCAGTGTACATTTATTACGAATATAACCACTAAGTAATAAATAAGTTAGGCGTGACTTGCAGTAATTTTATAGTTACTAAATACTTAAATTAACTCGTAACCCAAGCAATAGGCCTTCCGGGTTATCATCATCTTCTATACTGTCTTTTATCCATTGTGCATCAATGGACATATCTATGTTATCGGTAAGTAGATATTGGTAATAAGCTTCCGCGGCTACTGTGTCTTTTATTCCAGAGTTTTTTGCTCCATTTAGATATCCCATGCCTATTCCGATACTGTCATTGGGACGATTCCAATTAGTACCCATAATATTTAAGCCAAAAGAGATCATTTCATCGTGGTCGATTGCAGCATCATCACTTTGTGTCGCAGCGCGAGCAAAAACACCAACAGTGTCATTTAATTGCTGATCGATTGAAATGCCAATGCCACTTAGTCTTTCATTCTTGGTGTCACTGGCGTCAAGAAATTCTTTATCAGTTCTATATCCATAAATCCGATAGTTTCCATCACCCAAGGTATTCGTTATGTGTCGACCGATTTGGATTGCGTAATAGTTGTAATGATTGTCGCTATCATTTTCTGAATTCATAACGACACCTTTTAAAGACCATGAGCCTACATAGAGCTCAACTGCAGAACCACTGTCATAATCTGGCAAATTAGCCAGTGTGTTATTAACAAAAACATCATTCATGAACTGCGATATCTCATCATTGGCATACTCATTGTCATCAATAAATCCTGTTGATCCTATAATGCCAAGTGTTATTGCTAAAAAATTATTATCACTAAAAGGGAAAACATGTTTATACCATGCTTCTAATAAATTGTAGCGTCCGCTTCCATTGATATCGCTAAGATCTTCTTCTAAATCATCTGCAAATGGGGCTAGTGTGAATGCTTCAATTCCATTGATAGCCTCACCTTCTGCAAAACTGTAGGTGACTTGGAATTCATCATTTTCAGTTGGATGGAAGTTTGCCCCTATATCAATTGAGGTAGCACCTCTTATAGTGTCATCAATTCTACTTCCATCTTCACTAGAGACGTTATCAAAATCCGCATATTGGCTGACGCCAGTAATAGTTACCTCAATTGAGATAAAGTCATTTAAATCCAGAGCATATAAAACCGATAAATAAGTAGTTATAGTGGTGAGAGAAATTAAATATAAAAAAAACCTCTTAAATTCCTTCATTTTATACCTATAGCTATTACTATTTTTCGATATTTCTCCAATTATTGTAGTTTCTAGTTATAGGTAATTTCCATATCTCCTTTTTAGTGCCGCCATTCTAAGTGATTACGTATAGGTTTTGCTGTTTAGATAACTGTGTATGATAAAAAATGATGATTATTCATCAAGCTGGGTTTGTTTGCTCTTTAGATTTAAATCGAGTGTAGAAGTACGCAGACAATGCGCCAAGTAATGTCCAAAAAACAGCATTTGTTAAGAGAGATAGATGAATGAATTTTTCTCTCAATTCTGCTGGTGCTAAACCTGTATGAATTTCTGATTGTGGAGCGCCAAATATATGTGGCAGTACAATAAAGATTATTCCTAAAAGTCTGGTGCCGCTGTTTTTGCTAAATGCAATTAACCAGATTCCAGTGGCAGTTAAGAGCACGGTTAAAACCCACCAGACTTGTCGCTGACCAATATCAAAATCAGCTGCAGCATCGCCTGGAAGTTGAGGTGGTAAACCGAAAGAAGGGGCTAAATTAACAGCGCAAAATCCTGCAAATCCCCAAATAATACCTGATTTCCAGTTAACAGATTCGTGCAATGAATAGAGTGCAGTTAGGATTAACGCAAACCCTATAGCTATAATAAAGCTATTTAGCGCAGTAAAAAATGTTCTTTCAGCACCATCTCCTGGTGCCCATGCATCTTCGTCATGATGATGTGAACTGTGGTCATGGCCATGATCATGGTTGCTGGTATCGTTAGCGGCAGATTCTTCACTAGACTCATAAGTTTCAGCTTCTAACAATATTGGCATGATTGTTTGGTGCTGAATAAATGCAAGAAAAACTCCAGCGATCCCGCCTGCAAGTATTGCAGCCAGGAAAATCCTGTTAAAGATTTTCATGGTTTTTTTGTTAGATTTAAAGACTTAGTGACATGGAAATGCTAATCCATGACGAATGTCATGTGCTGCATTATGCATTATTTCACTACCTGTAAATCCAACTCCAGAAACTATAAAAGTCCCAATTAAAATAGCAGCAATAACAGCGAATACATGTGTAAGCGAAATATCACTTAAGCTTTCTTGCGAGAAAAGTTTAGTAGCTCTATTCGTATTCATTGAAAACTCTCCATCAAATGTAATTGTTTTTTATTATGAGCGTAATAAGTATTATCAATGTACCATTGTTGGTATTTAGCAAAGTTTAGATGAAAAGAGTTTTTTTTCCTAAGAGTTTGTTATTATCATTTCCATAGGCATTAATTATATAAAAACTATAACTATAGGAGTTTCCTATGCCACGCAACGCAATTTATCCGCGTGCATTGCAATATCTCATAGCTATCGATGATTATGGAACTTACACTCGGGCAGCAGAAGTATTACATGTATCGCAGCCAACCTTGTCGCAACAAATTAAGCAATTAGAAGATTCGTTAAATTCTATGTTAGTTGATCGTTCCGGTCGAAATGTTCATTTAACTGATGCTGGACAACTTTATGTCAGACATGCTCGTAGAGCCTTAAGTGAAATTGAAGCAGGAACGCGAGCTATTCACGATGTACATGATCTAAGTCGAGGATCATTAAGGTTAGGTTGGACGCCAATCACGGATCATCTTACATGTTCGCTATTATCTAAATTTAACAGTCGATATCCAGGCTTATCTATAGCTACATTAGAAATGTCTCAAGATGATATAGAGACTGCTATTATTGAAGATGTCATTGAATTGGGAATTGTTTTTAGTAAGCCAATTACGGAATCGGATCACTCGTCGGAACTGGAATCATTTATGCTGTTCGAAGAAACTCTTTTCTTTGCTTTTGGTCATTCTCATCCTCGAGCAGGACAGCTAAAACAAATGGATGTAAGTGATTGTAATCGTGAATCTTTAGTATTGCTCAATCGAAATTTTGCTTTGCGCCGCCATGTAGATGCTTATTGCACAGAACATAAGATTTCTCCAAGAATTTCAATGGAAACGAATTCCTTAAGTGTGATTATAGAACTTATTCAAATGGGGCCATTAGCAACAATCCTACCAAGCACAATTATTAAAAAAAGTAGTGGCTTAAAAGCGATTGAAGTAGTTCCTTCTTTGCCAAAACATGCTGTGAGTTTAGTTTGGCATAAAGGACGTTATAAAAATCCGGCTTGTAGAGCATTTTTGGAAATGGCCTCCGATTGGTCTGCAAGATTAATTCATGAACATCGTATGATGTAATAAAGTCTTCTATATTTTTTTCTTATAGAATCTATAACTATTAAATAAGTATAGAACTCATTTTTGCCTTATTCTAGTGCGTTTTTTTATTTGTTTGAAAAATTAAAAATAACTGTGTAAAACAGTGCACCCTTTGTTAATTCACACAGGAAAAAATAATGAATAAATTTTTAAACAAAGAAGAAATGACAGATGTAATTGTAACTGCAAAAAAAACAAAAGGGCTTAAATGGGGTGATATTGCAGAAAATGTAGGTATGAGTGAAACATGGCTTTGTTCAGCATGCCTGGGAATGAATAGCACCTCAGAAGAAGCTGCTAAAAAGATTTGTGCCGCATTAGATCTTGGAGAGGATGTTTGCATTGCATTACAAGAGTTTCCTAATAAAGCATGGGAAAATAATATCCCTCAAGACCCTGTTGTATATCGTCTGTATGAGATAGTTGGTGTTTATGGCGATACTATTAAAGAAATTATTGCAGAGAAATTTGGTGATGGAATTATGAGCGCGATTGATTTCAAAATGAATATTGAAAAAGAGGAAAATCCAAAAGGTGATAGAGTAGTGCTTACGCTTAACGGTAAATTCTTAGGTTATACTGATTGGTAAGCTAAAACTTAACTGAGATGGCAGATATATCACTAGCTTTAATAGATTTTTTTAAGAAAATAGCAAGTCGAGAAACGCAGATATTAACTATTCTTAAGCAAGAAGAAAATTTTCAAATGAATGCGGAACAATGGCGTTTTACTCTCATTGATTTGCATTCATTTTTGCAACGCTATAACAGTGAGTATCAAGGTATTGATTATAATAAGTTTAGAAAAATACTTTATAGTTCACCCATTAATGATGAAATTAAACAATTTGGTGCCGAAATTACAATAGATATTAATAAGAAAAATATAAACAATTCAGTATATATGCTCATTTGGCGCTAGAGCTACAAAAGAATGTGAATTCATATCTTTTTTAGCTTTTATTCGATACGTTGTTTTATTGCGCTAGCAATGTGAACAATAGTGTAAGAAATTACATATCCGGATATTATCGAAATAATCAGAAAAATTGTATTTACTAGATTAATATCCCTGCCAATATTGGTGTCAACGCCAATTAATTTGGAAATTATCACCATAATAACTACAGAAAATAATAAGCCACCAAATAGAAATATGCGTATTGGCCGTGTACCAAAAGTAATAAAGTCAACTATAAATAAGATTAAATGATGTTTCATAAAAATAACTTTTCAGTTTAAAAGATAATAATTATTGAATTCTTGAATATAAAGATTATTGTACTAAATAATACATTTTGAATAGCTTCATATAGTTCAGATTCAAAGTTTTTGCTTAATTTATAACTTACTCCTATAGGTCTAATAACAACAAACTCTTGGGATTCGTAAATTTACTCTATTAGACTTGTCCTTAAATCATAATACTATGCGCACTGAATAAGAATATTAGTGTGCGTTAATATGAATCATGTTTTCTTAAATTAGTATTATCTTACGAATCGTGAAAATTCGATCAAATAATGCTGAAATAAAATTTAAGTAAATATTTATACTTAATTATTAGTAGGAGATTGAAACTATGTCGTCTACAAGGCAAAGAGTTCTGCAACATCTTGATCATGTGGGTCTTTTGCAGCCAGCACTACATAAAGAGACCCATGCTCCATCACCAGATGAAATAACTAACGATGCATATCGTGCATATACGCGCACGGCACATGATGTTGGTGGTGAGAGGGATGTTCCAATTCCGTGGGAGGAAAAAGAAGAAGAAGTTTGGGAACACAATACATTCGTTACATGTGAGGTACTAGCATGGCGTGGTGTGTGGAATGCTGAAGAGAGAAGGCGAAGACAAAATGTAGATGTTGGACAAACAGTTTATCTTGGACTTCCTTATTATGGTAGGTGGTTGCTTACAGCGGCGTTGATTTTAGTTGATAAGCAATATGTAAAACTATCGGAGCTACATGACAAGATTGATGAGGTGAAAAAAAGATATGAGTAAGCCACATTATGATAGAGAACATCATGTAAAAAAAGCAACGGGAATTGGTGATCCGCAATGTTTCAAAGGTGAAGCGGGTGCTCCAAAATTTAAAGTAGGAGATAAAGTCAGGATTAAAGATTTGCCTGATGTCTTTTATACGCGTACTCAAGCATATACACGCGGTGCTCCTGCTGTGGTTGTTGAGTTGGTATATGAGAGCCCCTCAGCTGAAGATGAAGCTTGGGATAATACCGATAAACCTGAGTGGTTTTACAGTTTGGTATTTAAACAAAAAGATTTATGGCCAGATTATCCTGATACATTTGCTATGGATACTTTAGAAACTGAACTTCCAGAACGTTGGCTAGAAGCAATATAAAAAAGCTAACGATGCTAGAGAAAGAATGAAAAATATAAGAAGAGGAAATACATATGGCTGATGATAAGCATAAAGCAGCACCTATGGTCGATGAGGTTAGTGAATTCGAGATACTCGAAATTGCTGTCCGAGAACTTGCAATAGAAAAAGGACTCTTCACTGCAGAAGATCATCAAGCGTGGACTGAATACATGCATACATTAGGTCCATTACCAGCGGCAAGGTTGGTCGCAAAAGCTTGGCTAGATCCAGAGTATAAAAAACTCTGTATAGAAGATGGTGTGAAAGCAAGTCTTGAAGTTGGTATTGATTGGGTTAATCAAATGCCAACAAAATTTGGTACACCTAGTGATTATTGTAACCTTCGAGTTGTTGCTGATACTCCAAAATTAAAACATGTTGTTGTATGCACACTATGCTCATGTTATCCGCGGCCAATTCTGGGTCAATCTCCTGAGTGGTACCGAACACCTAATTATCGTCGTCGTCTTGTTCGCTGGCCTCGACAAGTGTTGGCTGAATTTGGGTTGCAACTACCAGAAGATGTAGAAGTAAGGGTGGAAGACTCAAATCAAAAATCACGCTTCATTGTTATGCCTGTGAGACCTGAGGGTACGGAAGGGTGGACAGAAGATCAATTGGCCGAAATTGTAACTCGTGATTGTTTGATTGGAGTAGCTGTGCCAAAGCCAGGTAAAACTGCAAATGATCCCAGACCAATTAGAAAAGCGCTTAAACCTTATTCACATTAGAGGTTGTAGATATGACTGAGATTAATCCAGAAAAACTAGCGTTAGATAAAGAGATGGAAAGCAGAAATCTCGATAACTCAGCGATTAATGTATTAGAAAAAATTAAAACAGAAGGTAGGAGCTGGAAAGATTTAAGTAAAAAGTATGGTGTAGAAAACCCTGATCCACCATGGAAAATTACCTTAGAAGCGACATGTGATGTGTTATCTGAAGTGTCTTGTGCGTTGCCAGGTGTGGAGCGTCGTTGGGAAGAAGATCAACTAACAGAAGATCTTTATGCAGATGTCCCGTTTCCGGAGCGACAGCTCTTGGCATTGGCACATTCAATGATACGACGAGGATTAATTGACGAAGATGCTCTAGAAAAACATATGAAGGAAGTTGGTGAAAGACTCAACATGGTTTAACTGGCACTAGTAAGAATAAAAATAATAAAAATCGAATAATAGGAGGGGTGACTATATGTCAAAAATCTTCATGAAGTCATCATGGGGTAGTGATGATCCTACACGTGCAGCGATGGTGCTAGGACATGGGCATGCACTTGCAAGTGCGGGCCACGAAGTTCGTATATTTCTTTTAGGTGAAGCGGTGTGTCTTGCGCGTGAAGTGGTTCGAGATAATTTAAAGCCGGTTGGTTGGCCTTCGGTTTCAGATCAATGGAATGATGTACTTGCTGCAGGTGCTCGTATCGAATTTTGTGGTGCTTGTTCAAGAGCTAGAGGGATAACAGAAAAGGATATGGCGGATGCGGGTGGACAACCAGGCAATCCTACTACATTCGTTGAAGACGTTGAATGGTCTGACAAGATTATTGCTGAATGACAATGCTTCGATTAATTGAAATATTTTCAAACTATAAAAAATAAAAATGAAAGACCGTACTGGTGTGCAAATTGATATTGAAGGATTGACGCATCGTTACAATGCTAAATGTCCTCTTACATTTGAACAACTGGATATGACTTCAAAGCCTGGAGAATCACTTGTCATCATAGGTCGGTCTGGCTGTGGTAAGTCAACATTGCTACATATTATTGCAGGTCTGCTGGATGGTTATGAAGGTACCATGCAATTAAACAAACAAGATGTAAAAAATCCTTCTTCCAAATGGGTGATGATGTTTCAAGCGCCGCATCTATTTCCGTGGATGACAGTAGAACAAAATGTTGGTACAGGATTACGATTCGCTGGTTGGGACAAAAATAAAATTGCCGAACGTGTTAAAGAAGCAATCCGGTTGGTTAACATGGAAGAATATGCAGATAAAAATACTCAAGATTTGTCGGGAGGTCAGCAGCAACGCGTTGCTTTGGCACGTTCATTAGTGATGGAGCCCGAAATGCTTTTACTTGATGAACCATTTTCCGCATTAGATGCATTTACTCGCGCAAATTTACAAAAAGATGTGCGAGCAATCTCCAAACAACTTGGTTTTAATCTGGTAATGGTTACACATGATATTGATGAAGCGGTGATCATGGCAGATCGCGCATTAGTGATGGCTGGTTCGCCAGGCAAGATGGTGCATGACCTTGGGGTGGACTTACCTGATCCACGTGATCGAACAGATCCAGAAGTACAAAGCATGCGAGCACATTTGATGGAAATATTTGAGGAAGCTGCTGGAGGAACTTTAGTTAGTACAAATGTGTAATTTTAATATGCATATTTGTGTAGATTCAATTTTAAGTGAGTGATTTTAAGTGAGTGATAGTGCAACCAAATGAGAGGTAGCTCAAGATGAAAGAGATATACAAAAAGCACGGTGAAGGGATCCAGGAGGATCCAAATCTTGTCATAGAGTACGATCCGCTATTTAAAGGCGTATTAGGTACGGGAATCAATCGACGCGAGTTACTTCAAATGGGAGCAGCAGGTGCATTGGGTGGTGCGACGATGCCAGCTTTTTCTGCAAAAAAGAAATGGGATCCTGTTATTAAGATTGGTTATATTCCAATTACTGATGCGGCAGCACTATTAATTGCTCATGAGTTAGGGTACTTCAAAGATGAAGGTATTGATTCTAAAAAACCAACTCTTATCCGTGGATGGTCGCCACTTGTAGAAGCATTTGCTTCACATAGATTTAACTTAACTCATATGTTAATTCCGATTCCAGTATGGATGCGTTATAACAATAGCTATCCAATTAAAATTACTGCTTGGGATCACACTAACGGTTCTGCAATTCTTGTTGGCAAGGATAGCGGAATTAATGAACCAAAAGACTTTGGTGGAAAACAATTTGCAGTGCCTTATTGGTATTCTATTCATAACATTGTTTCTCAAAAAATTATGAAAGCGGCTGGAATCAAACCAGTCATTAAACCGCAAAACGCAAAACTCGCTCCTGATGAGTGTAATTACTTAGTGTTAGCTCCGCCATCTATGCCGCCGGCATTAGCAGCAGGGTCAATTGATGGTTACTGCGTAGCAGAACCTTTTAATGCACTGGGCGAAATAAAAGCAGGTGGTAAAGTACTTCGCTTTACTGGAGATGCATGGAAAGGTCACCCGTGTTGTGTTGTTGTTATGCATGAAGATGATGCAATGGATCCGGATCGAGCTGCTTGGGCACAAGGCGTGCATAATGCTGTTGTTAGGGCCCAGATTCACTTGGCTGAAAATAGAGAAGCCATGGCAGAGTTGTTATCGAGAGATGGCAAAGGTTACTTGCCAATGCCTAAAGAAATTGTCAAGCGAGCAATGATGTTCTATGACCCTGCTTACTACAACAATCCGCTTGCTATTAAGCACCCTGAGTGGGATCAAAACCGCATTGATTTTCAGGCGTGGCCATATCGATCAGCAACAGAACTTGTAGTTAACGATTTGAAGGAAACTGTACTTACGGGCGATGCTCAATTCTTATCAGGTTTGACACCTGGACATGTGGCAGATGACCTAGTCAATTACGATTACGTTAAAACTGCATTGGAGGCAAACCCTAAATGGAGAAATGATGCTAGTGTTCCTCAAGAAGGCGATCCGTATGTAAGAACGGAGGTATTTCAACTTTGAGTAATGAAGATATTGACACGGAAGTTGATAATGCTAAAGCGACAACAGCAAATCGATCTTCTAAATTAGCGAGGTCCTTAGGTAGAAGAGGTAGAAGCGCATTTAACTGGTTTGCAGGACTATTTATTTTATTTTGTCTTTGGTGGATAGGTGGTTATTGGATTGAAATAAACCCTAATACTACTAACTTCAAAGATTTTGGGCCGATTCCCACTTTTAAAGCATTCCCTCATTTATGGGAATTAGGAAAAATTCAAGCAGCTGTACTATCCAGTGGGTATCGTCTGGGGATGGGGCTTTTTATTGCTATCGTCTGCGGAATCCCGATTGGTATTATGCTAGGGCGCAGCAAACTATTTCGAGAGTTGAGTAATTCGCCATTCCAACTCATACGTATGATTAGTCCATTATCGTGGGAGCCTATTGCGGTAATCGTGTTTGCGACTTGGACGGGTGCAATTGTTTTCCTGATAGCGATTGCAGCAGTTTGGCCTATCGTGTTTGCGACAGCAGCAGGCTTGGCTAAAGTGGATCCTGCCTGGTTTAAAGTTGCTAAAAATTTAGGCGCAAAGCCTTGGCATATGGTCACCCAAATAATATTACCTGCGATTATGTTTGATATTCTAACAGGTGTGAGATTATCTCTAGGTGTTGCCTGGATTGTGCTTGTCCCTGCTGAATTCTTAGGTGTTACTTCTGGACTTGGGTACTCTATTGCAGATGCGCGTGAAACGCTGTCATATGACCATTTAACAGCTATGGTGCTTGTAATTGGTATTATGGGTTATATCCTTGATA
>Ga0207422_1003962_pt1 | contig 13259 bp, 25 predicted proteins | sample MarCyaLeptolynsp_FD_187757 | JGI IMG/M metagenome (GOLD analysis project Ga0207422, IMG submission 187757) | Marine cyanobacterial communities from Panama - species 1 Leptolyngbya sp. (SPAdes) | ecosystem: Environmental > Aquatic > Marine > Unclassified | place: Panama: Panama City | collected...
AAAAGCCAGGCATTGCCTGGCTTTTCCTATAACAAACTTTGAAATTTATTTATTCTGGCCTATCAACTAACTCTACTAATGCCATCGGTGCATTATCACCTGCACGGAAACCACATTTAAGAATTCGTAAATAGCCACCGGGGCGCTCTTTGTAACGCGGCCCAAGCTCAGTAAATAATTTACCTACTGCAGCTTTATCACGTAAACGTGAGAATACTAATCGGCGTTGTGCAACTGAATCTTGTTTCGCTTTTGTAATTAATGGCTCAATTACACGGCGTAGCTCTTTTGCCTTAGGCAATGTGGTTTTAATTACTTCATGCTCAACGAGTGAAACCGCCATGTTTTGCAGCATTGCATTGCGATGTGCATCAGTCCTGTTTAGTTTTCTACCTGAGTGTCTATGTCTCATAATTTTTTACCTGCAAACTTACAATAAAGGTTTGCGTTCTTCTTTCATGTGGGCGGGTGGCCAGTTCTCTAGGCGCATACCAAGAGACAAACCATGCGACCCCAACACGTCTTTAATTTCTGTTAGTGACTTCTTACCTAAGTTAGGTGTTTTCAACAGTTCAACTTCAGTACGTTGAATGAGGTCACCAATATAGTAAATATTTTCTGCCTTCAAGCAGTTTGCTGAACGTACTGTTAACTCTAGGTCGTCTACAGGACGCATTAGAATTGGGTCAATTTCAGCTTCATTAGTCACTTGTTCTTCTTGCTCATCACCTTGCAAATCAACAAATACAGTTAACTGCTGCTGAAGAATGCCTGCCGCTTTACGAACTGTTTCTTCAGGATCCACTGTGCCGTCAGTTTGCAAATCAATGATTAGCTTATCCAAGTTTGTTCGCTGTTCCACACGTGCACTTTCTACTGAATATGACACACGTCGAACCGGGCTAAAACTTGCGTCCAGTAACAAAGTACCAATTGCACGATCTTCATCAGAGCCTCTGTGAGTAGATGGCACATAACCACGACCTTTAGCCACTTTAAGTGTCATGTTTATTGAACCTCCGGATGTAATATGTGCTATCACATGTTCCGGGTTCACAATCTCAATATCATGATCGCCTTGAATGTCAGCCGCAGTTAACACTCCGGGGCCAGATTTATTAATCGTTAATGTTGCTTCATTTTTATTGTGCATTTTAATTGCCAAGCCTTTCAGGTTTAGCAAAATATCAACTACATCTTCCTGCACACCTTCAATTGCTGTGTACTCATGCAGCACACCTTCAATTTGTGCTTCAACTACCGCACAACCTTGAATTGAAGACAACAAAATGCGTCGTAAAGCATTACCCAGCGTATGACCGAAGCCTCTCTCTAAAGGCTCTAAGACGATTTTTGCACTCTGCGGATTAATGACATTAACGTCAACTAACCGAGGTTTGAGTAACTCGTTTGAACTTGCCATATATATGACCTCTTACGCCGTGATTACTTAAAAAATAAGGATTACTTAGAATACAACTCGACTACGAGCGATTCATTAATATCTGAAGGCAGATCACTTCTTTCCGGAGCAGATTTGAATGTGCCCACCATTTTCTTGGCATCAACTGTGACCCAGTCAGGAAAACCAAATTGCTCCGCAGTATTCAGTGAATCTTGGATGCGTAATTGTTTACGCGCTTTTTCTCTTACCGAAACAACATCATCCGCTTTAACTTGATATGAAGGAATATTTACAATATCACCATTCACTTCAATTGATTTGTGACTGACAAGTTGGCGACACTCGGCACGTGTCACGCCAAAGCCCATGCGATAAACAACATTATCAAGGCGGCATTCTAAAAGCTCTAACAGGTTCTCACCTGTTGAACCTTTTCTTAAATTTGCCTTCTTGTAGTAATTACGGAATTGTTTCTCTAGCACACCGTACATGCGACGCAACTTCTGCTTTTCGCGCAACTGCAAGCCATAGTCTGAAGTTCTGCCACGCTTATCACCATGCTGACCTGGAACTTTATCCGCTTTGCATTTTGAATCTAATGGTCGAAGACGACTTTTAAGAAGTAGATCTGTTCCTTCGCGACGACTTAACTTACATTTTGGTCCTAAATATCTAGCCATACTACTTACACTCTACGCTTTTTAGGTGGGCGACAGCCATTGTGAGGAATCGGCGTTATATCCGAGATGTTGGTAATTTTAAACCCCAAGGCATTGAGTGAACGCACAGCAGATTCACGACCTGGACCCGGGCCTTTCACTAATACATCAAGGTTTTTCATGCCGTATTCTAACGCTACATTGCCACATCGCTCAGCAGCGACTTGGGCTGCAAATGGTGTGCTTTTGCGTGAGCCGCGAAAGCCAGACCCACCTGACGTTGCCCAGGCTAATGCATTGCCCTGGCGGTCAGTAATAGTAATGATGGTATTGTTGAAGGACGCGTTGATATGAGCAATGCCGTCTGTCACTACTCTTTTTATCTTTTTCTTGCCGCGACCTGCGCTAGATGTTGCCATATATTTTAACCTTGATTATGTCGTATCTTATATTCTTTTAATGCTAAGACTTATCTCTTAATAGGACGTCTAGGTCCTTTACGTGTGCGCGCATTTGTCTTGGTACGTTGACCACGGAGTGGTAAACCGCGACGATGGCGAATCCCACGATAGGTCCCCAAATCCATCAAGCGTTTGATATTCATGGAAATTTCACGTCGAAGATCACCTTCAACCTGGAATTTGGCAACTTCAGCACGCAGCTTTTCAATCTCGTCTTCGGTTAAGTCTTTAATCTTCGCCGAAGGACTCACGCCAGTTGCTGCACAAATCTCTCGAGAGCGAGTACGCCCAATACCAAAAATCGCAGTTAATGCGATTTCAGTGTGCTTTTGCACTGGGATATTTATTCCGGCAATACGTGCCACATTACACTCCTAACTTTGTTTCAATTGCGCCATTTTGGGCATTTTCTATACTATCTTGTGCTTGGCAAGCCGCGAATTTTACCAATAAAATCACGGGTTTCAATCACAATCTCGTTCTTACTAGCCTTGTCGCTGCTTATGTCTTGGATCGGTGCAAATCACGCGTACCACGCGGTTGCGACGAATCACTTTGCAGTTGCGGCATAGTTTTTTTACTGAGGCCCTAACTTTCATGTCTATTTCCTATCAATTAGCCTAACGGTAGCAATAATGACTGCTTAACGAAGCTGTCCCGCTCGACCACCTTTCAAATTTGCTTTTTTCATCAACCCTTCGTATTGGTGTGACATGAGATGAGATTGCACTTGGGCAATAAAATCCATCACCACCACCACGATGATCAAAAGTGATGTTCCACCAAAGTAAAATGGCACATTCCACTTAAGGATCAAAAATTCTGGCATTAAACATACCAATGTTATGTAAATCGCACCTACTGCTGTTAAACGCGTAAGCACTGAATCTATATAACGAGCACTTTGCTCACCAGGTCTTATACCCGGAATAAATGCACCTGAGCGCTTTAAGTTATCTGCTGTTTCACGCGAATCAAATACAATCGCTGTATAGAAGAAGCAGAAAAACACAATCGCTAGCGCATAAAACGTCACGTACAGTGGCTGCCCTGGCGCTAATGTCGCTGAGATGTCAGACAACCACCCCATACCATCAACGTTTCCGGCCCACTGGCCTAATGTCGCAGGGAATAAAATAATACTGGAAGCAAAAATAGGCGGAATCACACCTGACATATTTAGCTTCAGCGGCAAATGGCTTGATTGTGCCGCATACATTTTACGTCCTTGCTGACGCTTTGCGTAATTAACAGTAATGCGGCGTTGTCCTCGTTCAACAAATACCACAAACGCTGTTACTACCATTGCCATCACAAATAGCAATAAAACTAATCCACTTGACAGCTCACCCGTTCTTGCCAACTCGAGTGTACCACCTACTGCTGCAGGCAATCCCGCAACGATGCCAGCAAAGATAATGATTGATATACCATTACCTACGCCACGCTCTGTAATCTGTTCGCCTAGCCACATTAAGAACATAGTTCCTGTCACTAAGCTAATTGCGGCAGTAAATACAAAGCTAGGACCAGGATGTAATGCAACCCCTTGGTTCTGCAATGCAATCGCAACGCCAATAGCCTGGAAGGTAGCTAATACGACAGTACCGTAGCGCGTGTACTGGGTAATTTTACGTCGTCCTGCTTCACCCTCTTTCTTTAACTCTTTAAGTGAGGGAATTACGGCACTCATTAACTGCATAATAATCGATGCAGAAATGTACGGCATAATACCTAGCGCAAATATACTTAAGCGCTCTAATGCACCCCCTGAAAACATATTAAACATATTCAGGATCGTGCCGCTTTGTTGTTCAAAGAACCTTGCCATCGCCGCCGGATCTATGCCCGGTGTTGGAATAAATGTTCCAATGCGATAAACAATCAACGCCATTAATACAAATAACAAGCGCTGCTTTAGCTCAGATAATTGCCCCATCCCACCTAACTGGGCTGCCATTTTTTCACGGGATGCGGACATAATTATCTAGTTCTTAATCTTCGATGGTACCGCCCGCAGCTTCAACAGCTTTACGCGCACCTTTAGTAAATGTCAGCCCACGCGTTTTCACAGCCTGGTCAATTTCACCAGACAGAATCACTTTTACTTTCTTAGTAAATTCAGGAACCACGTTGGCCTCAATTAATGCTTTAATATCAACAACGGCCGCTTCTGTAAGTAATAACTCATGTAGCCGAACTTCAGCAGTCAACTTGGCTTTAGCTGAACGAAAACCAAATTTAGGCAAGCGACGTTGCAAAGGCATTTGACCGCCTTCAAATCCAACCTTGTGGAAACCACCAGAACGAGACTTTTGACCTTTGTGGCCACGACCACCCGTCTTACCCAAACCAGAACCGATACCTCGTCCGACCCTTTTACGATTACCACGGCTGCCTTCAGCTGGCTTAATAGTGTTCAGGCGCATATTAAATTTCCTTAACTCTTAGCATGTATTCAATCTTATTAATCATGCCACGGTTTTCAGGTGTATCTTGAACGATCACGGGGTTGTGAATACGGCGAATCCCGAGTCCACGTGCACAAGCTTGATGCGACTTCAGGCGCCCGTGAATACTTTTAATCATAGTAACTTGTAACTGCTTACTCATGTTTCTTGCCTACCCTATTGGCCCAGAATTTCTTCGACTGACTTGCCACGCTTAGAAGCAATAGAGTCAGGCGATTGCATACTGGTTAAGCCTTGCATTGTTGCGCGCACGACGTTGATTGGGTTACGTGAACCGATACATTTTGCCAATACGTTACGTACACCTAACACTTCAAATACTGCACGCATGGCACCACCGGCGATAATCCCGGTACCTTCAGAAGCTGGCTGCATGTGAACTTTAGCCGCCCCATGTACGCCCACTTTTGGATAGTACAATGTGCCATCGTTAAGCGGCACAGACTGCATATTTCTACGTGCTTTCTCCATCGCTTTTTGAATAGCAATAGGAACTTCTTTTGCTTTTCCGTAACCGAACCCGATCTTGCCCTCACCATCACCGACAACTGTCAGCGCAGTAAAACCAAATTGACGACCGCCTTTTACTACTTTTGCGACACGATTAACTGCCACAAGTTTCTCTTGTAATCCATCAGCAGTTTTTGTTGTTACTTCTTGTCCGGCCATTATTTACCCTTTAAATATCAATCCTATTAATACTCATTCACTAATGGTTTGATTAAAACTCTAATCCTGCTTCACGCGCAGCATCAGCCAGTGCTTGTACACGACCATGATATCTGAACCCTGATCGGTCAAATGCAACTTTAGTAATGCCTTTACTTTTAGCACGCTCTGCAACTAATTTACCCACTGCTTTGGCAGCTTCTACATTGCCTGTGTATTTCACATTACTGCGAACATCCGTATCTAGTGACGATCCACTTGCCAGTACATTTGCAGTAGCATCATCAATCACTTGTGCATAAATATGCTTTGATGTGCGATAAACACATAATCGATTAGCACCTTGCGCTCGAATGTTAAATCGAGTTTTTCTGCTTCGACGTATTCTTGATGCTTTCTTATCCATAGCTTTTGTCACTTAGTGTTTATCTAAAACTTACTCTTACCTAATTATTTCTTTTTGGCTTCTTTACGTACGATACGCTCATCAGCGTACTTAACACCTTTACCTTTATATGGCTCAGGCGGCCTAAAAGCTCTAATTTCTGCCGCAACTTGTCCAACTTGTTGTTTGTCAGCCCCTTTAACCACAACTTCTGTCTGGCTAGGTGTTTCAATTGTGATGCCTTCTGGCACCGGATAATCAACTGGGTGGGAAAAACCAAGTGACAAATTAAGTGTTTTGCCTTTGGCCTGTGCACGATAGCCCACACCCACTAACTCTAATTTTTTTTCAAAGCCCTGCGACACACCAACGACGATATTGTTTAACAGTGACCGCATAGTGCCCGCCATAGCCACAGCACTTTTACTTTCCGCCTGCACTTTAAGTGAAGCGTCTTCCTGTTCGATTTTTACCGTAGGATGAAGCGTTAATACCATTTCACCCTTGGAACCTTTGGCGCGTACATTCTGGCCATCGATTTTAACTTCGACACCGGATGGAATTTCTACTGGCTGATTTGCAATTCTAGACATAACTTAATTCTGTATTTACTCAACCGTACAAATAACTTCACCACCCTGCCCATTCTCTCTGGCAGTGCGGTCTGTCATCATACCTTTTGATGTTGAAATGATCGCGATTCCCATACCACCAATGACGCGTGGAAGTTCTTCAGCGCTCTTATAAATCCGCAAACCTGGTCGGCTGATTTTTTGAATCTTTTCAATAACAGGTTTACCCATATAGTATTTCAGATCGATAATAAGATCCTTTTTAACCCCTTCGCCCTCTACTCTCCAGTCAGAGATGTAGCCTTCATCTTTTAACACCGCGGCGATTGATTGCTTGTATTTAGATGCCGGCATGCTGACACTGACTTTATCTGCACTTTGACCATTTCTAATGCGAGTCAACATATCTGCTATTGGATCACTCATACTCATAACTAATTATCCTTACCAACTTGCCTTAACTAAGCCAGGTATATCGCCACGCATTGCCGCTTCACGCAGCTTATTACGACCCAAACCAAACTTACGGTAGTAACCATGCGGTCGACCTGTGATGTTGCATCTATTACGCTGCCGCACTGGCATCGCATTACGGGGTAATTTCTGCAACTGTAATGCTGCTAGCTCTTTTTCCTCGTAATCCGCAGTCGCACTATTAATAACTGCCTTAAGTGCTGCGCGCTTTTTCTCATACTTCTTAACCGTTCTTGCGCGTTTAATTTCGCGTTGAACCATAGATGCTTTTGCCATCAGTAATGCCTCAATTAACCTGCGTTTTAATTTTTAAACGGAAAACTAAATGCTTCTAGCAACGCTTTTGCTTCAGCATCTGTTGGTGCGCTGGTCGTAATAGCGATATCCATTCCACGTAGCGCATCAATTTTATCGTATTCAATTTCTGGAAATATGATCTGCTCTTTAACGCCCATGTTGTAGTTGCCACGACCATCAAATGCTTTACCACTAATGCCGCGGAAATCGCGAATACGTGGAATAGCAATATTGATTAAACGATCCAAAAACTCATACATACGAAGATTACGCAATGTCACCTTACAACCAATTGGCCAGTCATCGCGGATGTTAAAGCCAGCTATGGATTTACGCGACAATGTGACAACCGCTTTTTGTCCAGAAATCTTAGCCATATCAGACAATGCGTGCTCAATCACTTTCTTGTCTTTAGTCGCTTCACCAAGCCCCATATTAAGTGTAATTTTTTCAACACGCGGTACCTGCATGACATTTTTGTAGGAGAACTTGTCCATCAACTGGCCACGTACTGCATCGTTATAGAATTCCTGTAATCTAGCCATTACACATCCACCACTTCGTCATTAGATTTGAAATAGCGCACTTTGGAATCATCTTCCAGAGTTTTAATTCCAACACGATCACCTTTGCCCGTTGCAGGGTTGAACAACATGATATTTGAACGATCAATTGCCATTTCTTTATCAATAATTCCACCAGTGACGCCTTGATTAGGATTTGGCTTCTGTGTCTTTTTCACCATATTAATCCCTTCAACAAGTACTCGCCCATCAGCCAACACTTGCATAACTGTTCCACGACGGCCTTTATCTTTGCCGGCGTTCACAATTACTTCATCACCTTTTTTAATCTTATTCATAGCTGTAATTCTTATAGTACTTCTGGTGCTAGAGAAATAATTTTCATAAATTTCTCTGTTCGTAACTCGCGAGTAACGGGACCAAAGATACGTGTACCAATTGGCTGCAACTGGGAGTTAAGCAGTACTGCTGCATTTCCATCAAAACGAATTAGCGACCCATCCGGACGTCTAACACCTTTAGCTGTTCTCACCACTACTGCGTTATATACCTCACCTTTTTTTACTTTGCCGCGAGGAATAGCATCTTTAACACTGACTTTAATAATGTCACCAATGCCGGCATAACGACGATGCGATCCGCCCAGCACTTTAATACATTGAATTTGACGCGCTCCACTGTTATCGGCTACATCGAGATTTGATTGCATCTGTATCATGGTTAAATCCTTTCGTTAGCCGGAGACACTTGGAGTAACAACTTCAACCAAAGTCCAAGACTTGGTCTTAGAAATAGGTCGACATTCTTTTATTGTCACAACATCACCAATCGAGCACTTATTATCTTCGTCATGCGCATGTATTTTCGAAGACTTACTTAAAAACTTCCCATAAACCGGATGTTTTACGCGTCGCTCTGTTAACACAACAATAGACTTATCCATTTTGTTGCTAACTACTTTACCCTGCACTGTGCGAAGTTTTTTATCTTGATTATCCATAGTCTTCTATCTACTTAGCCGCAGCCTGTTCATTAAGCACAGTTTTAATACGTGCGATATCTTTACGAATTCTTGAAAACTCATGATTGCGACTTGCCTGACCCATTGAGTAAGTCATACGTAACTTGAATTGCTCTTTACGCAATTCAATTAACTCATCTTTTAATTCAGTTTCGCTCTTGGCACGTAGTTCTGCTGCTTTCATTACATTATTGTCCTTGTGACAAATACAGTTTGAATAGGAAGCTTAGCCGCTGCCAGTTTAAACGCTTCTCTTGCCAACTCTTCAGGCACGCCTTCCATTTCATATAGCATTTTTCCAGGTTGGATTTTTGCTACCCAATATTCAACGTTACCCTTACCTTTACCTTGTCGTACTTCCAATGGCTTTTTGGTAACAGGCACATCAGGGAAAATACGAATCCAGATCTTTCCGCCACGCTTAACATGGCGTGTCATTGCACGACGTGCAGCTTCGATTTGTCTTGCTGTTAATCGGCCACGGCCGACCGCTTTAAGGCCAAAATCTCCAAAGCTTACCTTGTTACCATTCAGCGCAAGACCACGGTTGCGGCCTTTCTGCTGTTTACGAAATTTGGTTTTCTTCGGTTGTAACACGTTTTAATCCTTATCTATTTAAGCGCTAGCACGTTTAGCTTCCGGCAGCTCTTCATTGTTCTTGCTTTCAAGATCAAATACTTCACCTTTAAAGATCCATGTTTTAATCCCGATAATTCCGTAAGTAGTGGAGGCTTCCGCAAAACCATAATCAATATCAGCTCGCAGTGTATGCAATGGTACACGACCTTCTCGATACCACTCTGCACGTGCAATTTCAGCACCGTTCAAACGACCTGAAACATTAATCTTTACACCCAACGCACCTAAGCGCATGGCATTGCTTACCGCACGCTTCATTGCACGTCTAAACATAATGCGGCGCTCTAATTGTTGCGCAACGCTTTCTGAAACAAGCTGCGCATCAATTTCTGGTTTACGGATTTCTTCAATATTAATTTTTACATTATTAATGTTCAGATCCATACGCTTGGCAATTTCTTTGCGTAGCGCTTCGACATCTTCACCCTTCTTACCAATCACAATACCTGGTCGCGCTGTATGAATAACAACAAATGCAGCACGTGCTGGTCGATCAATCTGAATCCTACTGACAGATGCCTGCGAAAGTTTATCTTTCAGGTATTTACGAATTTCTAAATCGCTATTAAGAAATTTCGCATAGTCACTGCCTTCCGCATACCACTTTGAAGTCCAGTCAGTTGCGATACCTAATCTAAAACCAGTTGGATGTACTTTTTGTCCCATCGGATCTTATTATCTCTTTTGGTTAACTCTGTTTTACTTAATTCGGTTTATGTCTAACTATCAATACCAGCATTAAGCGTTATCGATTGTCACTCACAGTCACCGTAAGATGACTACTTCTTTTTAAAATCTTGCACGCACGACCTTTAGCACGTGGCTGGAATCGTCTTTGTGTTCTACCTTCATCGACAAATATTTTTGTTACTTTTAATTCGTCAATGTCGGCACCTTCATTATGTTCTGCATTGGCAATTGCTGAATCCAAAACTTTTTTAACAATGTGTGAAGCTTTCTTTGGGCTAAAAGCTAATATCTCAACTGCACGACTGACCTCTAAGCCACGGATCTGATCCGCAACCAGGCGACATTTTTGTGCTGATATATTGATATGTTTTAACTTTGCTGAAACTTCCATAATTAAACTCTTATTAATCTAGTAACTTTACTACGATTATTTAACTTTCTTGTCTCCCGCATGCCCCTTAAATGTACGGGTTGCGGCAAACTCACCTAACTTATGTCCCACCATATTCTCTGAAACCAATACTGGCACATGTTGACGACCGTTATGCACTGAGATGGTAAGACCAACCATTTCTGGCGACACCATTGAACGCCGCGACCATGTTTTAATTGGCTTGCGGTCGTTGTTTTCAACTGCCATCTGTACTTTCTTTGCAAGATGGTGGTCGATATGAGGGCCTTTTCGTAATGATCTTGGCAACGTTATGTCCTCGTTTATGACTTAATTCGGTTTACTTCTTGTTACGACGGCGCACAATCATATTGTCTGTACGCTTGTTTTTACGGGTTTTAAAGCCTTTGGTTGGCATACCCCAAGGAGACACGGGATGACGACCACCCGATGTTCTTCCTTCACCACCACCATGAGGGTGATCAATTGGGTTCATAGCAACACCGCGCACAGTTGGCTTCACTCCGCGCCAGCGACTTGCGCCTGCCTTACCTAATTTTCTGAGATTATGCTCAGAGTTACCTACTTCACCAATGGTTGCACGGCAATCAGAAAGAACTTTTCTCATTTCTCCAGAACGCAATCTCAAAGTAGCATGAGCACCTTCACGAGCAACTAACTGCACTGCTGCCCCTGCACTACGCGCGATTTGCGCACCTTTGCCAGGCTTAAGTTCGATACAGTGAACCACTGTACCAACAGGGATGCTTCTCAGTGGCAGAGTATTTCCCGGCTTAATTGGTGATTGTGAACCTGACATAATTGCATCGTTAGCTTTGACGCCTTTAGGTGCAATAATGTAGCGACGCTCACCGTCAGCATATTTCAATAATGCTAAGTGAGCAGTTCTATTTGGATCGTATTCCAAGCGTTCAACTGTTGCAGGAATACCATCTTTGTTACGCTTAAAGTCGATAGAACGGTAACGTTGTTTATGCCCACCACCACGATGACGTGTAGTAATGCGACCTAAGTTATTGCGCCCACCTGACTTGGACTTTTTTTCTACTAGTGATTTAACCGGTTCACCAGTGTGCAGATCTTTAGAGACGATTCTTACTTGGAATCGACGCCCTGGAGAGGTTGGTTTTGATTTTACGACAGCCATTGTTATTCCATTCCAGTTAGATCTATATCGTGCCCAGTCTCAAGGCGCACATAAGCTTTCTTCCAATCACTACGCTTACCCATAACTCGACCGAAACGTTTTTTCTTACCCTGTACATTGACGGTACGTACTGATGCGACTTTTACTTGAAAAAGCTGCTCAACAGCGTTTTTAATTTCATCTTTACTGGCATTTGGTAACACCTTGAATACATGCTGACTTGCGCTATCCGCAAGCACTGCTGACTTCTCAGACACATGTGGTGCTATTAATACTTGCGATAAACGTTCCATACCTACTACCTGACTCATTGCAACCACTCCTCAACTTCTTTGATTGCATCTTCAGTAATCACAACATGCTCATACTTAATCAGGCTTATTGGGTTGATACTACTTGCCTCATCGACATCAACTTGATGTAGATTACGAGCTGACAGATACAGATTTTCATCCGACTTTTCATCGCCAACAATAATGTATGCTGACTTCACACCAATCTGACCTAAGCGCGCAATCATATCTTTTGTTTTAGGTGTATCTGCCTTGAAATCGTCAACCACATGCAAACGTTCTAAACGAATTAACTCAGAAAAGATTGATGAGTATGCTGCGCGTACCATTTTCTTGTTCATCTTCTGCTTATAACTACGTGGTTGAGCAGCAAATGTTTGCCCACCACTTCTCCACAACGGGCCACGAGTAGTGCCCGCACGAGCACGTCCGGTACCTTTTTGTCTCCAAGGCTTAGCACCGCCGCCTTTAACCGCAGAACGATTCTTTTGCGCTTTTGTTCCTGAGCGTCCACCTGCTAGATAAGCAGTCACTGCCTGATGAACAAGTGCTTCATTATAGTCACGGCCAAACGCATCATCTGATACGTCTACTGAGCTACCGTTTTTAACATCAAGTTTCATAATTCAATTCAAATAATTTACGCGGTAATTACCGGCTTAACGATCACTCGTCCGCCTTTAGCACCCGGAACAGCGCCTTTGATTAAAATCAAATCTCTGTCTGTATCTACTTTTACGATTGTCAGATTCTTTGTACTAACCTGTTCACTACCCATATGGCCTGCCATTTTCTTACCTTTAAAGACTCGACCCGGGGTTTGACACATACCCGTTGAACCTGGCACACGATGCGAAATCGAGTTGCCGTGAGTCGCATCTTGACCACGGAAATTGTGTCGTTTAATCGTTCCTGCAAATCCTTTACCTTTTGAAATGCCAGTGACCTGAACTTTCTGGCCTTCGGCAAATAGATCTGCCTTGATTTCTGAGCCTAGTTCCAGCTCAACCTCATCACCTTCTGTAAGGCGAAATTCATACATGCCTTCACCTGAAGCCACACTGGCTTTTGCATAGTGGCCAGTCAGGGCCTTATTCACGCGCGATGGCTTACGTGCTCCATAGGCTACTTGAACGGCAT
>Ga0207422_1003965_pt1 | contig 13242 bp, 9 predicted proteins | sample MarCyaLeptolynsp_FD_187757 | JGI IMG/M metagenome (GOLD analysis project Ga0207422, IMG submission 187757) | Marine cyanobacterial communities from Panama - species 1 Leptolyngbya sp. (SPAdes) | ecosystem: Environmental > Aquatic > Marine > Unclassified | place: Panama: Panama City | collected...
AGCGAGGTACCGTTGCCGTTGACCATGGCGGTGATCGCAGCCGGATCGGCCTGAATGCTCGCCAGCGCGGTATCCACCGCGGTCAGGTCGCGGGTGAAGGGCAGCAGCTCTTCGACGAACCGGCCGAACACGTACACCGAGACCGCGACCGGGGGCTCGCCGGCGTCGGGCTCGAGCGTCGTGACCATGTCACGCAGCGACGCGACCAGCGTGGGCAGCTCCTTGTTGTCCGCCACCGACTCGGACATGTCGATCACCAGCGTGACGAACGACTCGACGGGACGGTTGTCGACGGTCTGAAAGCTCTCGACGTTGTCGCTGATGTCGGTATCGTTTTCGAGCACGACGAACTCGAGGCCGAGCTGCTCGAACCACATCGGGGTCACGGCCGTCCCCGCGCAGAAGTCGAGCGCAAAGAACAACGAGACCGCCGGCTCCCCGTTGAAGATCTGGCGACAGCGCTCTTCCAGGAAGCGCAGCGTGACGCACGAGCGATCGATGACGCACTCGGTCGTGTTGTCGCCGAGCACGTAACCCGGGTCGCACTGGCAGAACGCGCCGTCGGGTCCTTCGACGCACGCACCGTTGCCGACGCAGGTCAGCTCGCCACAGTTGAGCGGCGGATCGCCGGTCGTGCTTCCCGAGCTGCTGCCCTCGTCGACGGCGGTGTCGGATCCGCCGGTCGTGCCGGTCCCGGTGTCGGTGCCCGTGCCGGTCCCGGAGGTCGTGAACTCCGGGGGCGGCTCGCCGGTGTCAGCCATGTCGATCGGCGGTGCATTGCCGCCTTCGTCGTCTCCATTACATGCCAGCGGCGCAGCGCTCAAAGCGACTGCAGCCAGCGTGACCAGCGCATTCACGGATTTCATGGACATAGGGCCTAACCCCTCCCGACCGAGGGTGGCCCCAGGATACCGCCTGGCGATGCCCGACCGCCAACCTTGGGTGAGACGACGGTGCGAGCGAAGCGAAGCGAATGGGACGCGAAGGGAATGGGAATAAGAGGTTAGGGTCACGGCGTGCGAATCGATGTGGGACGACGTGCTCCAACGGTCATCGCGTTCATCGCTGCGATCGGGCTGCCGCTCGCGGTCGGGCCTGCGCAGCCCGTCGCGGCCGCGCCGGCCGAGCAAGCGACGCCGGGCCTCAGCGACCTGATCGATCTGGCGCTGTCCGACCCGTACCTCGTCGACGCCACGGTCGGAATCCGCGTGGAGGACCTCCAGACGGGCAAGGTGCTCTACGAGCGCGGCGCCGACACCCCGCTCAACCCCGCGAGCAACGTCAAGCTCCTGACCACCGCGTCGGCCCTGGCCATCCTCGGACCGGAGCATCGGTACAGCACTCGCGTGTACACCCGCGACGACGCGTGGGAGGGGTCCACGGTCAAAGGCGACCTCTACATCAAGGGCAGCGGCGACCCGAACCTCGTCACCGGCGACCTATACGAGCTCGCTGCGCGACTGCGCGCCGCCGGAATCACCAAGATCACCGGCGGTGTGACCGTGGACTCGAGCGCCTTCGATCGCGACGAGCTTCCGCCCGGCTTCGACCAAAAGACGGAGATGGCCTCGTACCGCGCCCCGAGCGGCGCGACCGCGGTCAACTTCAACACGTTCGTCATTCGGGCCCGCGCCGGCGCCAGCGTCGGCGACGACGTGGTCGCGCACGTGCAACCTCACCTGCCCTACCTCGACCTCGAGATCGACGCCAAGACGTCCGAGGGGCATCGGCGCCGGCTGTGGACCGAAGTGGAACACCGCAAGGATCGCGTGCGGCTGGTGCTGCACGGCAAGACCGGGGTCGACTCGGGACCGCAGTCGTTTCGGTATCCGGTCGGTGACCCTTCGCGCTACGCCGGCGAGGTATTCACGATGGCGCTCAAGCACGCGGGGATCCGGGTGTCCCGCAAGACGCCCAAGGTCGGCACCGTGCCGCGCAGCGCGGACCTCATCGAGGCACACCGGAGCAGCCCGCTGTCGGTGCTCATTCGCTCGGTCAACAAGTTCTCCAACAACTTCATGGCCGAGCAGATCCTCAAGACGCTCGACGACCACGCGCCGGCCACCTTCGCCGGGGCGCTGCAGCGGGTGCGAACCCACGTGGGCAAGCAGGCCGGCAACAGCGAAGGGCTGCAGCTGGGCAACGGCTCGGGGCTGTACGACAACAATCGCGTCACGCCGGCGCAGATGACCGCGCTGCTCGCCTCGGTCTACAAGGACTTCCGGATCCGGCCCGACTTTCTCGCCAGCCTGGCGGTGATGGGCACCGACGGCACGACACGCAGCCGCCTCGAAGAAACGCCCTCGGCCGGATGGATTCGGGTCAAGACCGGCACGCTCGACGGCGTCTCGGCCTTGTCGGGCTACGCGGGGGCGATGGGGCGCAAGCCGGTGGTGTTCTCGATCCTGATGAACGACCTGCCCTCGGGCGGGACGAGCAAGGCACGGGCGGTGCAGAACACCATCGCGGACGTGATCGCCCGGCATGCCTCGGGTCGGCCGCTGGTGGATCCAGACGCGGCGGCCAAGTAGCGCTTGGCGACGGGTCGGTTGTGGTGACGTCCCGTGACACGCCCCGTGACGCGCCGCCGTCGTCGCTGCTCGTCCGTGGCCAAAGGCTCGACAACGCGAGAGACCTCGGTCCAACTGGCGACTGGAGCGAGCGTTGCACTGCGGCAGGGCATGGACCAACGAAGCCCTTTGTCCGGTAGCTGGCCGTGGCTCGCCGCATCGTTCGCACTGTTCGCCGCTCCCGCGTCCGCGGCAGAGCCCGAGGCGCTCGCAGGATTCGACAACCAACACATGCGGACGACGGTCTTCGACGGGACGACTGCGTTCGCGACCAAGACGTTCAACCTGAGCAACCGAACCTGGTCGTCGACCTGGCTACCGACGTTTGCCGGAGGGTCGACGCCGACCGACAAGGTGCAGGTGCCCATTCGATGGCGGCAGGCCGCATCCCCCGCTGATCTCAACCGCCACGACGTGTTCTTGCCGTACGCGGACGGAAGCAACACCGCGCAGTCGTGGACCTACCATCCCGTCGGCAGCACGTTCCCGGCGATTCCCAACCTGTCGACGCACACCCACGCGCCCCCGTTCTTCGCCAAGACCGGATTCGCGCAAAGTGGGCCGTCCGAGAAGAACCTCTTCGGCACCGACGCCCCCGGCCACAACCTGTACACCCCCTCGGCGTTTTGGGACACCGGCGTCGCGACTCGCATGTTCGAGCACTACTGGGGTGGCAACGGCTGGGCGACCTACGACCGCGGAGACTTTGGTGCATCGGAGATTCTGCTGGGTCCGGAGGGCGCCGAGTGGACCGACCACGAGGCCATGGTCTGCGTCAGCCTCCCCTCGGTCGAGGTCGTGTGCATCCAGCACGTCGACAACAAGTGGCAGACCGTGTGGCTCATGGAAGAGGCCGACATCACCGACGGCTCCGGCTTCGACGATGGAAGCCGCATCACGGCACTGCAAGCGCCCATCGTGGTTCGCTACGTCAAAGACGACGACGTCTACTTTCGCGTCTTCGTCCTGGCGTGGGAGGAGAACGTCTTCTACGGGGACTCGGACCTCGGAGTCTGGAAGCTGTTGAGCCTCGAGCGCGAACACGGCGCCCCCGATGGCTGGACGTCCGAGGTCGGCAATCGGCGCTGGAGGGACCATGGGTCCGCCCCCAACGTCGCGGTGGCCAAGGGCGCCGCATGGGAAGGGACCAAACGCGACTACTCGTACTCGCTCACCGCATGGTCGGCGTTCGAGTTCGACACCGACGACTCTTGGGTCAACCTGTTCGGCCACGACTGGGATGGCAACAACATCGTCGACTTCTACTTCGACGCCAGGACTCGAACGTGGCAGTGGGGCAACGGGCAGCCGACACCCAGCAGTCAGTTTCGAGTCTCGAGCGCGATCGCGGTGCGCGACCCCCAAGGGGACTTTCGCGTCAGCGCGTTCGGGTCCTCGCCCAACGGCGTGTTCGAGCGCTTCTTCGACACGGCCCGCGGTTCGGTTTGGACGTTTCTAAACCTGTAGCCGCGGAACACGATGCGACCCGCGGTCGCCGCTTCAGTACCGGTGCTTGGCCAGGAAGACCAACGTCTCTTTGAGCGTCTCCCGGGTGTGGCGGTCGCGGCGTTCGGTGTCGCCGTCGTCGTGCGCGCCGAGCAGGACCTCCATCGCGTGCCTGGCCCCCGCGTCCTCGGCGGCGCTCAGACGCGGCTCCTCGGGGGCCACCTCGCCCTCTTCGGCCAGGAGATTGAGCATCTTGTGGATCGACTTCTTCACCAGCTTCTTTTGCTGGTTGTAGTAGTCCTCGCGCAGCAGCGCGAAGTAGTCCGCGAAGATCTCGTCGTAGGACGGGTCTTCGTTGGGATGCGACAGCGCCCACGCGCCGATCCGCGACAGCACGTCGGCGCGATGCTTCTTGCGCGGGTCGTCGCCTTTGACGTCCGGGACCATCGTCTTCTCGAGGTCGGACATGAACTTCTCGTCCGGGTCGGTCGACTCGCCGGTGACCTCGTCGAACAGGCGTTCGCCCTTGAGCTTGTGCGAGACGTGCACGACGTACTTGCGGAACAGCTCCATGTAGCGCTCCTCGTCGACCAGCCCGAGCGCCTCGCGGACCTCGCGGTCCGACAGCTCGAGCCAACGCGCCCAGCACATCGTGGTGATCGACGAGTCGGCGCCGTCGAGCTCGTGAAAGCTCGCGTCCGGCTGCAGCAACATCCAGCGATGGTTGGCGCGGTCGCCCAGGTACGCCCGCAGTTCCTCGAACACCATCGGGACGGTCACGCACGTCACCCCCGGCTGAGACGACGCCGCGAGCAGCACCGACTTGAGGTCGCGGACCGAGGCGCCAAAGCTGCCCTCGTAGTCGCCCAGCACGTGGTCGGAGCCCTCGGCCCGCACCACGGCGTGGGGGAAGCGCTCTTTGTACATGCTCGGTACCGCGGCCAGCAGCTCGCGCGCCTCGTCCGAGGACAGGCCGCGGGGCACCCGGCCGTAGGCGTACAGATCGGCCTTGGCCAGCGGGGTGAGCTTTTCGAGCACGCTGCCGAGCTTGTCGTCGTAGTGCTTGGGGTTGGGTCGACGCAGCCGCGTCATCACCCCCCACAGCGCGAGGATCTTGGTGACGTGCGGCGCGACGTGAACGCCCCGCAGGATATCGCCGACCTGCTCCTGGTAGATGCGTCGCTCGACCCGGTAGTCGAGCAGGAACGGCACGCGAATGAGCGACAGCCGCGCGCGAAACGACTGATACTCGCCCGAGCGCAGCGCCCGGAACTCGAGCAGGTCGAGATCGTTGGCGCTGCCGCAAAACAGCTGGTCGAGCCCGAGCACGAGATGGTCGAGCGCGACGTTGCCGGTCTCGGTGGCCGTCAGCAGGTACTTGAAGTGCTCGTAGGGGCGCTTGAGCAGATCCGAAAAGTTGAGCACGCCGCGGTTGGCGTCGACCAGGTCGCCCTGCACGGCGTAGAGCGCTTGACCGCCGACGGTGGCGGGCAGGCTCGCGAACGCGGACTCGGGCGTGACCGGAAAGCTACGGGCATCGACGGTCTGCTTGGGCTCGACGGTGACCAACCCCGCCCGGTAACGCCGCGACAGGTCGAAGCGCTCGACCTGCACGTGCTGCAGGACCTTGCGCAGGTCGCCCTGGTACGAGGTCAAAAGCGCGTCGAAGATCTTCTTGTTGCGGTGCGACAGCTCGCCGTAGAGCACGACGTCGCTGACGACGAACTCCTGGTGCTTATCGCAGATGTCCTCGAGCAGCCGACGTCGGGTCGACAGCGGGATCAGATAGATCGGGTGGTCACGCGTCTCGTCGGCGAGGCGCGAGTCGAGCTCGTCGGCGCCGAGGCGGGCAAAGGTCTCCTCGCCGAGCGCGTCGCGAAGGTTCTCGTTGACCGAAAAGCCGATGCCGCCGGTCTGCTTGTTGCGGTTGGGAAAGACCCACGAAAAGCGGTAGAGCGCCCCGCGGTCGGTGCGTGAGAACGCCTCGAGCGAGCGCTGCAGCGACTCGAGCATCGTGGACTTCGCCGAACCGTTGGGTCCGTGCAGCAGCAGCAGCTTGTTGACCCGCCCCACCCGCACGAAACCATCGATGGCCTCGTAGAGCTCGTTCTGCGCTTCCTCCTGCCCGACGAGTCGATGCCAGCCGTCGAACTCGCAGTCGAACAATCGGTAGCGCTGGATCTGGCCGCTCGGCGTCCGCACATCCCGGACGCCGAAGTGCTCGAAGGCGTCCTTGATGTACTGCGGGGCGCTCCGGGCGTGGATCGTCGGATCCCGGCACAACAGATCGAACCACTCGTCGAAGCTGAGGATCCGGCCGGTGGACGCGAACTCGTCCGCCACGGCCCCCGCAAGTGCCTCGATCTTGGACTTCCCGACGCTGTCTTCGCTCACGCGAGACGAAGGGTATCACCCGCGCGGCGCACCCGGCCACGGCCCATGGGACCGGGTTCCGCGTCGTTTCAGGCCGGCTCGGGCCGACTCGGGCCTACTTGACGGCGACCTTGAACTCGACCTCTTCGGTCACGGGCGAGCACGCCTCGTCCTTGCAGACGGCGAACTTGAACTTGCCCGAGACCGAGTGATCGCCGGCCGCGGTCGGCTTGAAGCTCACCGCGAACTCGCACGTGCTCTCGTCGAGCTTGGCGTCGCCCTTCTTGAGGTCGGCGTTGGTCACGGCCAGTGCCTCGGGCGCCTCGAGCTTGAGCGAGGTGGGGTAGTCGAGGTTCATGTGCCACGGCTCCTTGGGCACGACCTTGATGATCGCGGTGCCCTCTTCGCCGGCCTTGGCCTCCGCCGGGGGCTCGATCTGCAGCGCGTAGCGGTCGTCTCCGCCGCCGCCCTCGACGACCTTGACCTTCTCGCCGCCGCCATCGGCGCTGGCCTTGGACGCACCATTTCCGACTTTCGAGTCGCCGTCTCCTGCCTTGGCCACGCCGTTGCCGACTCTCGAGTCGCCATCTCCATCTTTGGCGGCGACGGCTCCGGATGCGGGCGGCTCCTTGGCGTTGGGCTTGTTGCCGCCGTCACACGCGACGAGCGAGAGGGCGCCGGCGAAGGCGAGAGCGGTGGTGAGCGTGCGTGCGATGGACATGGCGTTCCGTGTTTTTTCCCGGATGGGCTAGCGCCTGTCAAACCGCAGGTCGACCCCACGCGTTACGTGCCCACGGCGAATGTCGGTCGATTGCGCGTCAGGCGCGAGCTCGTCGTCCCGGGCGCCGGGTGGGGTCGCGGACACCTCGTAGTCGCCTTCGGGCAGCCCAGGCGCGTCCCAACGCCCTTCCGCGTCGCTGTGGGTCGTGGCGACCACCGCGCCATCGGCGTCCTTCACCACGAGCTTGGCGCCCGGGACCGGGTCCCCGCGGTAGTCGGTGATCCGCCCCGCGAGGCTGCCCCCGTCGGTGAGCTCGACCGAGAGCTCCGCTCGACCGGCGTCGGGCCGCGTCACCCGCCCTCCCCATCCCGTCAGGTCGGCGGCTTCGATCTTCACGCGTACGTCGGCTCCGGTGAGGTTATCCAGGCTGGCGCGGCCATCGGCGTCGGTGAGCGCGGAGCGTCCGGCCGCAATCACCCGCGCGCCTTCGATCGGTTCCCGGGATCCGACCCGACGCACGAGCACATCCAGACCCCAGCCGCGATCCATGGCGATGTCGACCGGCGCGGGACGACCCGACCCGGTCTCGTCGACGGTGAGGTTCGCCGACGTCGCCGCGTGCTCGGGATGGTCGACCTCGATCTCGGCCGCACCCGGCGGGACGTTCTCGAACCGATACAGCCCCTTGGCGTCGGTCCAGGTCACGCGCGTGGCCGACAGCCCGTCGCGTGGACGCAGGGTGACGCGGGCGTCGACCAGCACCTCGCCGTTTTCGCCCTCGATGCGCCCCTCGACGATCGCGTTGGCCTCGCGCAGCGTCAGCTCGACGTCGGTCGGGCCGCGCACGTTGACCGTCGACGACAGCGGCGCGTAGCCAGGGGCCCGCAGCACGAGTTTTTGCGCGCCCCGACGCAACCCGAGATCGAAGACCCCCCGGTCGTCGGTGAACGCAACCGAGCCGTCGCCGGCCGCCACCTCGACGCCGGCCAGCGGACGCGCGTTGCCCCCGAGCACGCGCCCGGTCAGCGCGTGACCCCGCCGCAGCACGAGCCTCACTCCACCCTTGGTCGTCCCCGCCGACACGCCCACGCTGACCGACTCCGAGTGCGCGTAGCGACCGTGATAGGCCGCAAGCCGGTAGGTGCCCGGGGCGAGCAGCTCGAGGACGAAGGTGCCGTCGGCTTCGGTCAGCAGCGAGTCGGTGCCCGCATCCTCGGCCGCACCGAGCAGCGGAATGGGAGGTACCGGCCCCACCGTGACCCCGAGCGAGCCGACCTGGGTGAGCGCCGCCGCGAACATCTGCGCCCGTGCCTCGCTCTCGCCCGCGCTGTGCAGGTGCTCGGCCTCGTACTCGACCACGGCATCGGCGACGGGGCGACCGTCTTCGTCGACGACGATGCCCGCGATGGAGCCGGGCCGCAGCAGCGTCAGCGTGAAGATCGGCGGCTCGTCCCCCGCATCGGGGTCGGGCGGCTCGAGCGTGATCGCGAGCGGCTCGGCGGGCAAAAAGCCATCGGCCTCCGCCCGCAGCACGTACGGGCCAGGCACGACTGGACCCGGCGCGGCGCGGCCCTCGAGATCGGTGGTCGCGATCCTCGACAGCAGACCGACCGAGGCATTGGCGAGGGTCACCCGCGCTTCGGGGACCGGCTCGCCGCGAGGGTCGACGACTTGGACGCGGGCGCGCACCGCCGGCCCGAGCGCGAGGGTGACCTCGAGCTCCGGCGTGACGTTTTCCAGCGGAAACGAGGCGAGCTCGGCGGCATCGGGGTCGTTGTCCGCGGCGGGCGTGATCGCCTCGACTGCGTAGACGCCGTCGGGAATCGCTTCGAAGGTGAACGCCCCCGTCTCGGGATCGACGTTGGTCTCGATCGCCGGCCAGATCGCGCTGCCCTCGAGCCGCACCCGCGTGCGCGCGAGCGCTTCGGGCTGCCCCACGACTTTGCCGTTCAGATCGATGAGGGCACCGAGGGTGACCAGCACGTCCTCCTGCGGAGCGATCGCCGACGCGACCGACGGTGAAAAGCCCTCGGCGGCCACCCGCATCGTCAGCGGCCCGGGCGGGACCGTGTCGAACCGGAACATCCCTTCGGCATCCGAGACCGTGCGCCACGGCTCGGGCTCCTCGAGGTTGGGCCACGGCATCGCTTCGAAGGTCGCGCCGGACACCGGGTCGCCGCGAATGTCGACGACCTGCCCCGCGACGACCGACGCCACGCCGAGCGCGATCGCGGGGAGCCGACCGAGGCCCCCCTCGGGCACCTCGACCTCGATGACGCCGCGCAGCCGATCGGTGACGAGCACCTCGAAGGCGGTGCGCCCCGACACCCCCGGATGCAGCGCGAGCTCGAACGACCCGTCGTCCTCGCAGACCAAGGGTCCGCCCACCTGCACCCCGGACTGCCAAGCCAGCACCCGGCACGTCCCCACCTCCGGAGCGACCAGTTCCACCGTCGGCGGCTCCCACTCCGCGTCGTCGAAGCCACCCGCCGTGCCCGTGTCCGTGTCCGTGTCCATGTCCACGCCCGTGCCTGTGGCCGGCCCGAACGCTGCCGTCTCCCCGCCCGTAGTCGGCAGGACCACATCGACCGGCGGCGGCGCGCCTTCGACCGGCACCTCCAACCAGACCTGCCCCCGCACCCGAGCGACGGGCCCATCCGCGACGACCCCACCCGAGCCTCCCGGCTCGACCTGCGCACCGGACCCGCCGGTCACCGCGTCGCCACCGTCCCCGTCGACCGGGCCGCCCCGCAGCAACCAGAGCACGACCCCCAGCACCGCAGCGACGCCGACGAACCAAGGCCAGCGCGAACCGGACCGAGCAGCGGCGGGGCGTTCCTCGCCGTCAGCCTCGCCGTCAGCCTCGCCGGTGGGCTCGTCGCTCACCCGCGCACGATAGCAACGCTGTCGATCACCCGACGGCGATCAGATCGATCTCGACCGCGACGCCCTTGGGCAGCGCCGCGACCTGGACGGTGGCCCGCGCCGGCGGATCAGCATCGAACCGCTCCGCGTAGATCCCGTTGACCGTCGCGAAGTCCCCGAGGTCGGCCAAGAAAATCCCGGCCCGCACCACGTTGCTCCACCCCATGCCGGCCGCCTCGAGCACCGCTGACAAATTGTCGAGCACCTGCGTCGTCTGGGCACCCACGTCGCCCTGCCCGACGAGGTTGCCTTCGGTGTCGAGCGGAATCTGACCCGAGGTGTAGAGCGTCTTGCCGCCGCTCACCAGCACGCCCTGGCTGTAGGGGCCAATCGCGGCGGGAGCCTTGTCGGTATGAATGGTCTGGCGGGTCGTGGTCACGGGCGGGTTGTACCGCAATCGTTCGACGACCCTTTAGCCGGCCCGGGGATGGCCCTCGAACGCGACCAGGGCCACCATCGCGACGACGCAGACCGCGACCGACAGACACATGCGCACGTAGGACCTCCCGGTGTCGGGCCAGTGCAGCACGCTGAAGATCGTCATGCCCATCGGCGCGAGCAGGACGAACAGCGCCCACAGGACGTGTTCGTGGATCGAGGTCACGAGGATGTCGATCGAGCAGATGAAGGCGAGCAGACCAAACAGGGCGATGGTGAGGAGCAAGAAGGTGGCGAGAGTGCTCATCGGCAGTTTCCGCCCCTGTGGTCGACCGCCGCGCGGCGGTGTTGCAGCTTTTTTCCGGGCTTTTTGGGCCCGCCGAAAGCCCTGCGCCCTCGGGGTCGCGTCCGAGCAATCCCTGCGGTCCCGACCTTCGCCGAGGCCGCTATCGCAATTGCATGCGCCGCTTCGTCATCCTCACGTTGCTGCTGCTCCTGCTGCTCGCCGGGGCGTGTGCCGCCGGTGATGTCCGGTTCGACGAGGCGTCCCCGGCCGGTTTTTGGGTGGGGCTGTGGCACGGCGCCATCTCCGTGATCACGCTCATCGTCGGCATCTTCTCCGACACTGTGCGTGTCTACGAGATCCACAACACCGGCGGTTGGTACGACTTCGGCTTCTTGTTCGGAGCAACCGCGGTGTGGGGCGGCGGCTCGTCGACCATGCACCACAACAACCGCAAGAAGGCCCGCGACAAGGAGTGGGAAGACCTCTCCAAGAAGGTCGAGGCCAAGATCAAGCGCAAGCTGTCGGAGTGGGCCGACGCCGAGCCCGACGAGGAGTGGGAAGTCGTGGGCGCCGCCGCCGAGGCCAAGCTCAAGCGCAAGATCCGCGAGTGGGCCGAGACCCCGTGACCGGCCTCGCCGACCTCAGCGCACCGAGCAGGACCGCGCCGGCACGAGCGCCCCGGCCAACAGCCCCAGGATCACCCCGTAGCCGAGCCCGTCGGGCAAGCCCACCCAGCGCTGCAGGGCGTAGCCGACCAAGGAAACGAGGACCACGACCGCGATCCGTCGGGGGCTGCTGAGCAGTCAGAGCATCGGAAAACCAGCTCAGCCCGCGCGGCGGCCAAACGCTCCCATTGCCCGCTGTGGCCCGTCCTCGTCGGTCGAAACGCCGGATGCGTCTTCGCCTTGCGCCCCCCACCCCGGGGCGCTATACACCCCGTCCCTCGGGCGCATAACTCAGTTGGTAGAGTGCCACCTTCACACGGTGGAAGTCACAGGTTCAAGTCCTGTTGCGCCCACTCCAAGGCCCCTCCCGCAGGGGCCTTCGTCGTTTGTGGGGCCTCGCTGTCGACCGATGGGGCTCGTGGCACGATGCTCGGGTGAGCACGCCCGACACCGCGCCCGACGAGGCCTTGTTCGTCGCGTGGCGCGGGGGCGATGCGTCGGCCGGCGACGCGCTCGCCGTTCGGCACTCGGAGGCCATCCTGCGCTTTTTCAACAACAAGGTGCCCGAGGCGGCCGAGGACCTGCTGCAAAAGACCTTTCTCGCGTGCATGGCCACCGGCACGAATGCCGCGGAGGTTCGCTCGTTCCGGGCGTTCTTGTTCGGGGTCGCGCGCAAGCAGCTGCTGCACTACTTCGAAAAGCGCGGCGAGCTGCGCGGCGAGGAAATGATGTCGCGGATCTCGCTGGCGGAGCTGCGCACCACGCCGACCCAGCGCATCGCGGCCGAGCAGGACAAGGCGTTGCTCCACGCCGCGTTGGCCAAGATGCCTCTCGACCAGCAGATCCTGCTCGAGCTGTACTACTGGCAAAAGCTCTCGGTCGCCGAGGTGGCGGCGGCCCTCGGCGGCAGCGAGGGCGGCGTGCGGGGCAAGCTGCACCGCGCGCGGCAGCGCCTGCGCGGCGAGTACGATGAGGTCAGCCGTGGCAAGCCGCTCGTGGGCTTCGACGGCGATCCCTGAGCCAGCGCGAGGACTTCACTGCGCCGAGCGCTGGGCGACCTCGACCCGCAGCGCGTCGCGCAGCCGCGTCGCATCGCGGGTTCGCGGGGTGTCGGGGCCGTACTCGGTGACGGCGAGCAGCCGCGCTTCCTCGGCCTCCGCCAGCCCGGCCACGGGATCGCCGGCGGCCAAGTGGGCCTGCGCCAGACTGTACACCGCGAAGATGCGGTTGTCGGAATGCCGCTCCGTCTCGCGCTTGGCCTCGGTCAGCACCTCCACTGCCCGCGTCACCGAGGGTGGGTGTTCCATGAACGCTCGGCCGGCGTTGATGCGGTGGATGGTTTGCACGCTCGCGGGTAGCCCCGACGCCTCGAGGTTGTCGAGCACACGGTCGAACGCCGTGATCGCCTCCTCCAAATGCCCGCCCATGTGCAGCGCCACCGCGAGATTGGCTCCCTGCATCGCCTCCTCGCGCGCGCTGGGTCCCAGGATCCGACGCAGGCGCAGGACTTCGCGGTACGCCTCGGCAGCCGGCTCGAAGCGTCGGAGGTTGAAGTTTGCCGACGCGCGTCGCTCCCACAGCCGGACCGCATACATCCGGACGCCGGTATCGGCCTCGATCACCGGCCACACCCGTTCGACCTCGGCGAGCGCCTCCTCGGCCTGTCCACGCTCGACCAGCGCCAGCGCGTACGCGTTGACGAACAGCACGTCGACCAGGTCGCGATCTTCGAGGGTCTCGAGCGTGCTGCGAGCGTAGCCCACCCATCGCTGGACCTCCTCATCCGACCTGCCGGCGCGATGCGTGACCACGATCAGCCGCACCGCGATCATCGTCGCCAATCGGTCCGCACCACTGCGGGACGCGAGCATGAATGCT
>Ga0207422_1003966_pt1 | contig 13234 bp, 13 predicted proteins | sample MarCyaLeptolynsp_FD_187757 | JGI IMG/M metagenome (GOLD analysis project Ga0207422, IMG submission 187757) | Marine cyanobacterial communities from Panama - species 1 Leptolyngbya sp. (SPAdes) | ecosystem: Environmental > Aquatic > Marine > Unclassified | place: Panama: Panama City | collected...
CCGCGGGCAGCCGAACCGTATTCCAGGGTTTCAACCAAATCCTATTTCGGATGACAGACGACGGGCAGCCAGGAATAGCCTTTGACAAAGCTACTTGAGACGCGGCTGGGTTCATCCAGCAGTTCCACATGCTCAAATCGAGCCAGAATCTCTTCCCACAGAATCCGTAATTGCAACTCAGCTAGGCGATTCCCGACGCAGCGGTGAATGCCAAACCCGAATGAGACATGATTTCGCGCCTGCTTGCGATCAATGATGAGCTGGTTCGGGTCTTCGTCCCAGAAACTTTCATCGCGGTTTCCGGAGACATACCACATCGCGACCTTGTCACCCTTGCGGATAGTCTTGCCATGCATCTCGACATCTTCGAGGGCGGTGCGGCGCATATAAGCAAGTGGCGTCTGCCAGCGGATCACCTCTGACACCATGTTCGGAATGAGACTGTGATCGGTCTTCAGCTTGGCATATTGGTCTGGGAACTTGTTGAGCGCATAGACGCTGCCTGACATGGAATTCCGGGTCGTGTCATTGCCGCCAACGATGAGCAGGATCACATTGCCGAGCATCTCGCGTGGATCCATGTTCGCCGTCGTTTCGCCATGCGCAAGCAAGCTCATCAGATCGCCGGCCGGTTCGGCACTCTTTCGACCCTGAAAAATCTCCCAGAAGACCTGAGCACATTCGGTGAGTTCGGCCCGCCATTGTTCCATTCCGCCAGGACAAATGTCCGGATCGCTGGGATTGGTGGTGACATCCGACCAGCGGGTGAGTTCGCGCCGACGCTCTTGCGGGTAATTAAACAAAGTGGCGAGCATCATGGCGGTGAGCTCGATCGATACCGTATCGACCCAATCAAATGGTTCGCCGACCGGAATTGCGTCGAGTACGGCCTGGGTGCGTCGACGAATGAGGGGCTCATAAGTCTTCAGCGCGGTTGGCGCGACGGCGGGCTGCGCCGTCTTTCTTTGCGCCGAATGTTCCGGTTCGTCAGCCGTGATGAAACTGCGCCCGACCAGGCTTTCTGTCATATTGCTGAGCGTGATCCCGCCCTGCGACGAGTCGGACGAGAATCGTTTGTGATCGGAATCAACGGCGACAATATCGCGGTGCCGTGTGATCGACCAATAAGGCCCAAAGAAACTGTCAGGCGTATAATGGATCGGATCTTCCTTGCGCAGGCGTTCGAACCGATCCCACATTTTGTTCTGTCGCCAGACCTCTACATCGGCGAGATCGATGGTTGCGAGATCAAGCTCACTGGCCGGAACGACCGTGTCTCCTCGCTTCAAATATCCCGGATAAGATGGTTCGCGATAAGAAAGGACGGGGCGCTCGAGCGTATTGGGTCCCTGATAGTGCGTGTCTGCCATGATCGATCATCCACATCTGAGTGACACTGGAGCGTATCAGACTAGGCATTTTTCCCCGCGCGTGAATACGTCACTCGACGACAAGCGCAGACACACGCACAAGCGCACCACGAAACCATTGCGCGAAAAATTGAATTAATTCAATAAATACAGGTGACTAAGAACGCTTCGCCGTCAGTCGTCGGCACAATTCGTCCAATTGTTCGAGATCGCCATACCTGATCCGAAGTTCGCCGCCTTTGGCGCCCTGCCGAATGTCGACTTTCAAGCCAAGCACCCGCGCCAAGTCACTTTCCAGGGCTTCGGTATCAACGTCCTTGTCGATCGCATTGACTTTGCTTGCGACCGTATCGAGCGCATTGCCGTCCTTCAGTCGCTTTACCAGCGCCTCAACCTCGCGCACCGACATGGACTTGGCCACGGCCATATCTACCACCGGATCCGGATCAGGGGCGCCGAGCGCCGCGCGGGCATGACCCGCCGAAATCCGGCCCTGGCGCAAATGCTCTCGCGCCGTCTCACCCAGATTGAGCAGGCGCAAAGTGTTGGCGATATGGGCCCTGGATTTGCCGACGCTTTCGGCCAGGTTCTCCTGGGTGCGGCCAAACCTTTTGATCAGCGCTCCGTAGGCTTCGGCTTCCTCGATCGGGTTCAAATCCTCTCGCTGAACATTCTCGATGATGCCGACTTCCAGGAGTTGCAACTCATCCATGTCCCGGACAATGGCCGGGATAGTGCTCAGGCCCGCGCGCTGCGCCGCTCGCCACCGCCGCTCGCCGGCGACAATCTGATACTGATTTGGAGAATCCGGATCCGGGCGCAGGATGATGGCCTGCAAAACACCGCGTTGCTTGATGGATGTTGCAAGCTCATCGAGCTCCTGTTCGGAAAAAGTCCGACGCGGCTGGGCCGGGTTCGGACGAATGTCCGCAATTTGATATTCGTCGACCGGCGTCCCGCCTGAACTCGATGAAGACGTCGACGACGATTCTTCCGGCGCCGCCAGACCGACGCCTTCGACTTCTCCAATCAGGGCAGACAGCCCTTTTCCGAGTCGGCTTTGTTTGGCAGGAGGCGTCATAGACTATCCTTGTAGCGCGCGTTCGCGCTTTAACATTTCAGACGCAAGGCGGATATAGGCCTCGCTGCCCGGACAACGATAATCATAAAGCAAAGCCGGCTTGCCGAAGCTCGGTGCTTCGGAGAGTCGGACATTTCGCGGGATCACGGTGTTATAGACTTTCGCGCCAAGGACTGACCGCACTTCATCTGCAACCTGATCAGAGAGATTGTTGCGACGATCATACATGGTCAGAACGACCCCCTGAATATCGAGATCCGGATTGAGGCCACTGCGGACCAATTCCACCGTTTTCAAAAGTTGGCTCAGACCTTCCAAAGCGAGGAATTCGCACTGCAAAGGCACCAGCAAGGAGTCTGCCGCGGTCATCGCATTGATGGTGAGGGCCGAAAGCGATGGCGGGCAGTCGATCAGGATATAGTCATACTCGGTCAGGCCGCGTCCACCTGCCTCTTCGACGTATTTGCGCAGCGCATTGCGGAGCCGGTAGGACCGATGCGGATCGGTCGAAAGCTCGGTTTCGACGCCAGCCAGGTTCTCATCGCCGGGTACAATATCGAGGCGCGGGACCAGTGTGTTTAAAACCGCATCGCCGAGAAATTCGTTGTGGACAACTACATCATAAGTGGTGAGCTGGCGTTCCGGACGGGTGATTCCAAGCCCGGTCGAGGCATTTCCCTGCGCATCGAAATCGATGACGAGGACCTTTCGGCCAACCGCAGCAAGCGCAGTTCCAAGATTGATCGAAGTCGTTGTCTTCCCGACACCGCCTTTCTGATTGGCGATCGCGAGTATGCGTGTGTTAGCGTTCGACACGTGAAACCTCCGAGATTTTCAAGACAGCCCCATCCCCGCTCACGCTGGGAATCGCTTCATAGGCGAATCTCCAAGATTCCAAGGCATCCGTCAATTCCTCTTCCCACCGTCTGCCCTTCGGAATCACACCATAGGCCCCCTGGGCGAACCAGGGCTCGGCATATTCGATTAATTTCGGCAACGGCGCAAAGGCGCGCGCCGTGATACAATCGGCTTGGACGGGCTTAATCGCTTCGACCCGTCCCTGGATGACTTTCGCCGGTAAATCGGCAGACTGAATCGCTGCGCGGAGGAAGGCGCATTTCTTTCCAACACTCTCCACTAAGGAGAATCTTGCGTCCGGCTCTGATGCGCAGGCAGCCAGGACCAAGGCCGGAAATCCGGACCCGGATCCAAGATCAATCGTGTGGCCCGAGACTGGAATATGCGGCTGAAGCTGAATCGAATCGAGGACATGCCGGCGCCAGACGCGGCCGAATTCTGCCGGTCCGATCAGGTTGGTCTTGCGCCGCCAGGCATCGAGTTCGCCGACAATGATCTGAAGCCGATCGAGTGTTTCACGTGAAACATCGATATGGTCTTTCAGATCCTCCGGCCCGAATCCATCTTCGTCACGCATGCGCCGACGTCTTTCGATCCGGGCGGCGGCGAACAAAGGCCAGAAGCGCCGTAAGCGCGCCCGGCGTCATCCCCTCAATCCGGCCCGCCTGCCCCAGAGTGGCCGGGCGAATCATTTCAAGTTTCGCGCGCACTTCATTGGTGAGTCCGCCGACCGCGCCGTAATCCAGATCGGAGGGGAGCGCCAAAGCCTCTTCCCGACGCAAGGCTTCGACATCTTCTTTCTGTCGCTCAATATAGCCGGCATAAGTGGCTTCAATCTCGAGCTGCATTTTGATGGTCGCATCCAGAGCCGCGATCTCGGGAAAGGCGGCCTCGATATCCGACATGTCGATGCTGGGATAAGCAAGATAATTCCAGGCGCTTCGACGTTGACCGTCCTGGTTGACCTTCCATCCGAGTTTTTTCGCTTCATTCGGAGTGAGCGAGACCGATTGCATCAGATCACGACCACTATTCAATGCGGTTTGTTTCACGTGAAACACCGTTGCGCGGGTTTCCCCGACCAGCCCCAAATCAATCCCGCGTTCTGTGAGGCGCTGATCCGCATTGTCCGAGCGGAGCGACAGTCGGTATTCCGCGCGAGACGTGAACATGCGGTAGGGTTCTGTCACCCCACGGGTGACAAGGTCATCGATCAAGACGCCGATATAGGCTTCGGCGCGATCAAAGATCGCATTATCTTCGCCGCGGCCAAACCGAACCGCGTTCAATCCTGCGACCAGTCCTTGCGCGCCCGCTTCCTCATATCCGGTGGTGCCATTGATCTGCCCCGCGAGGAACAATCCGCTCAGAGCTTTGACCTGCAGCCCCGAATCGAGGGCGCGCGGATCGACATAGTCGTATTCAATTGCGTAGCCATATTCGAGAATTTCGACATTCTCCAAACCTTCTATCTTGCGAATAAACTCGTCCTGGACCTCGCGCGGCAAGGATGTCGAGATACCGTTCGGATAGACCGTGTCATCGGTCAGACCCTCCGGCTCGAGGAAAATCTGGTGACGGGTCTTTTCGGCAAAGCGATGGATCTTGTCTTCAATGGAAGGGCAGTATCGTGGACCCCGCCCGGCAATCGCGCCGGAATAGACGGCCGATTGCGCAATATTCTCTGCGATCACCTCATGCGTTTCCGGATTGGTGAATGTGATTCCACATGAAACCTGGGGGACCTCAATCCGGTCCGATAGATACGAAAACGGGATCGGCTCATCATCGGCGGGTTGCATTTCAAGGGCATCCCAGTTGATGCTTCGACCATCCAGGCGTGCCGGCGTCCCGGTTTTCAGTCGGCCCATGGGAAGGTCGAGCGCATAAAGTCGATCCGATAATCCAATGGCGGGTTTCTCTCCGACGCGGCCCGCCGGAATTCGTTCCGCCCCGCGGTGGATGATGCCCTTCAGGAACGTACCGGTCGTAATCACCACGGCGCTGGCTGGATAGCTCGTCCCTGACTCCCCGATAACGCCCGCAACCTTCCCATCGTCTACAATCAAATCTTCCACGCCATCTTCAAGAACGGTGAGGTTCTCGTGGTTCAGGATCTCTTCCTGCATCGCTTCGCGGTACAATTTGCGATCAATCTGTGCGCGAGGTCCCCAGACGGCCGGCCCCTTGGATCGGTTTAGCATCCGGAACTGAATGCCGGACCGATCCGAAACCCGACCCATCAGGCCATCCAGCGCATCGATCTCGCGAACCAAGTGGCCTTTGCCCAATCCGCCGATTGCCGGGTTGCACGACATTTCACCGATGGTCGAAATCTTGTGCGTGATAAGCGCGGTGTTTGCGCCCATGCGCGCGGCCGCAGACGCGGCTTCACACCCTGCGTGGCCGCCACCGACGACAATCACATCAAATTTCAAATCGTTTTGCATCTTTCGCGCTCTCATTCGCAGGCCTCATATAATACTCGGGGCGCGAGAAACAGACTATTTGCCGATACAGAAGGAAGAAAACACAGCGCCCAAAACTGACTCCGGATCGACGTGGCCTGTGAGCGAGCCAAGTTCACGGCTCGCCAAGCGTACATCCTCGGACACAAATTCGGCGCCCGTACTGCTTCCGAGATGTTCCAGCGCGGAGTCGATATGTACGAGCGCACGCTCAATGCCCTGACGATGGCGGGCGCGCGTGATGATTGGCGCGGTCACATTCCGCGTGAGCGACCCGAGACGCTCAATGATCGCCGCTTCGATCTGATCGATGCCGAACCCATCCTTGGCGGAGATCGACAATGTTTCACGTGAAACACTTTCCGGGTCGACCAAGTCAGACTTGTTGGAAACGATGAGATCGCCTGGTTTGACTTGGTCCGACTGAAACGCCTCACGCGCATCGTGGAGCCAAATCCGAATGTCGGATTCCTCGCCCGCTTTCAGGGCGCGGCGCACGCCTTCCGCCTCGACCAGATCTGTCGTTTCGCGCAAACCCGCTGTATCGGAAATCCAGACCAGATAGCCGCCCAGCGTGAGTCTGACTTCGACCACGTCCCGGGTCGTACCCGGTATGTCGGTGACAATTGCGGCTTCGCGTTTGGCCAATTGGTTTAAGAGCGTGGACTTACCTGCATTCGGTTTTCCAAGGATCGCAATTCTGAAACCGTCGCGGATTCGCTCCGTGATGTTTCCATCTGCAAGCGCGCTTTGAAGGTCTGTCTGGAGAGACTCGAGCTTGGTCAGCACCGGGGCGTCGACGGTTTCTGGCGCGTCTTCTTCATCAGGAAAATCGATGCTCGCCTCGAGTAGCGCGAGCGCCTCGGTCAGGTCTTCGCGCCACCCGGAATAAAGCGCCTCGAGCGCGCCGTCCATTTGTTTGAGTGCCTGGCCAAGTTGCGCTTCGCTTTCCGCATCGATCAGATCCGCGACCGCTTCGGCACGGGTGAGATCAAGCTTTCCGGCCTCAAAGGCACGACGGGTAAACTCACCCGGTTCGGCCAAGCGCGCGCCTGCCGAAATGACGGATTTCAGCGCAAGCTCAGTGATCATCCGGCCGCCATGCAGCGAAATTTCCAGCGTGTCCTCGCCCGTATAACTTGCGGGACCTGGCATGAAGGTGGCGAGCCCGGAATCAATTTGTTCACCGGACTCGGATTTCAAATCGACCAGCGTCGCGTGGCGCGGCTTCAATTGTTCGACAGAAAGTCGGCTCGCGACGATGTCCGATGTTTCGGGTCCCGAGACTCGAATGACCGAGATCGCCGCGGGCGGCTGACCGCTCGCCAGAGCACAAATCGTGTCCCGGCGGATCGTCATCTTTAGTTTTTCATCGCCTCGAAGAACTCGTCATTCGTCTTCGTCTGCTTGAGTTTATCGAGCAGGAAGTCGATGGCGTCGGAGGTGCCCATCGGATTGAGGATGCGGCGCAGGACATAAATCTTCTGAAGTTGCGCCTTGTCGGTGATCAGCTCTTCTTTTCGGGTGCCCGACTTCATGATGTCGATGGCCGGGAAGGTCCGCTTGTCCGCGACCTTGCGATCAAGAACGATTTCAGAGTTACCGGTACCTTTGAATTCCTCGAAGATGACTTCATCCATACGAGAGCCGGTATCGATCAGGGCCGTCGCGACAATGGTCAGCGATCCACCCCCTTCAACATTCCGCGCGGCACCAAAGAAACGTTTCGGGCGCTGCAGTGCGTTGGCATCAACACCCCCGGTCAGGACCTTGCCCGAACTTGGTACCGTCGTGTTGTAGGCGCGGCCCAGGCGGGTGATCGAGTCGAGCAGAATGACGACATCTCGGCCATGTTCGACCAGGCGTTTGGCCTTCTCGATGACCATGTCGGCAACCGCGACGTGCCGCGATGCCGGTTCATCAAAGGTCGACGAAATTACTTCGCCTTTGACCGAACGCTTCATGTCGGTCACCTCTTCCGGGCGCTCATCGATGAGCAGAACCAGGAGGTAGCATTCCGGATGATTCTCTTCGATCGCCGCAGCGATATTCTGCAACAGAACCGTTTTACCGGTACGCGGCGGCGCCACAATCAGGGCTCGCTGCCCCTTGCCGATCGGAGAAACAATATCAATGACGCGGCCAGATCGGTCCTTCTTGGTCGGGTCTTGCCCTTCCATATGTAGGCGCTCTTCTGGATACAGGGGGGTTAAGTTGTCAAAATGGACTTTCTGGCGCGCTTTCTCTGGGTCCTCAAAATTGATCGAGCTTACACCGGTGAGCGCAAAGTAGCGTTCATTCTCGCCAGGTTCGGCAATTGGACCCTCCACCGTGTCTCCGGTCTTGAGGCCGGCCTTTTTCAGGACTTTGGGGCTGACATAAATATCATCTGGTCCGGCGAGATAATTGGATTCCGGTGAGCGAAGAAAGCCGAACCCGTCCGGCAAGACTTCAACTACGCCGCGGCCAATAATCTGAACTTCCTGTTCGGCCAATTCCTTCAAAATTGCGAACAGCATGTCCTGCGTCCGCAGCGAGGAGGCATTTTCGACCTCAAGCATCTCGGCATAGGCGAGGAGTTCGGTTGGCGATTTTGCTTTCAGCTCACGCAGATAGACTTCGGACGGAAGTTCGATTTCGGGTGCAGTATCAGGCATGGGGTGCCGGGTTCCAGGTTTTCAATATGGGAAAGTGTGGACGCAAAAAGGTCCGCGCGCCGGACGGCGACTTGATCTGCATATGCGCATAAGCGACCGCTGGGTCAAGGGCAGGAACTGTGAAGCCTTAGAAAGGTTTACCCACCGCAAGGATCACCACACCAATCATGATCAGGAACGGCACCTCGTTCAGCATCTTCATCGTCTTGGTAGTTGGGGCTACGTCGCCACGGTCAATTTTTTTGCCGATCGAGATAAAATAGCCATGTAATCCACTCAGGACGAGAACGAGCAAAAGCTTGGTGTGCATCCAGCCCTGGCTGAGCAGGCCCTGATTCAGATACAGCATGGTCAGGCCAAGTATCCAGACCAGGATAAGCGCGGGATTGAGGATGATCTTGCGCAGCCGGTTGGAGGCGTCCTTCATCGTCTCGAACAATTCATCCCCTGGCTTCGAGCTCAGCTGGTGAAGTTTATATCGTGGATAGATGAGCAGACCGGCCATCAATGCGATGACAAAAATAATGTGCGCAGACTTCACCCAGAGATAGAGAGTCATCTAGGCGACTCCTTCACGCACAAGTTCGACTACGCGTTCCACATGCGCAATCGGCGTCTCTGGCCGGACCCCATGACCGAGATTGAAAATGTGTGGGCGATCCGCATAGGCGAGGAGTATCTCCTGCACTTTGGCGTCCATGGCCTCGCCACCCGCGATCAGTAGCAAAGGATCAAGATGGCCCTGCACCGCCATCGACTGGGGAACAGCCGTGGCAACATGTGCCGGATTTACAGCCGTATCGAGCCCAACTCCATTGACAGCAACTTGCGACGTATAGTCCCCGAGCATGGTCGCCGCGCCACGCGGAAACCCGATAATAGGCACAGAAATCCCCTTCTCGCGTAACCGATTGACCAGTTTTGCATTCGGTTCGATGACCAGTGTCTGGAACAAATCGGGTGGCAGTCCTTCGGCCCAGGATTCGAAAATCATCAACGCATCAGCGCCAGCCTTGACCTGCTCCTCGAGATATTGCGCGCTCGCCTCGATCAGGAGATCCAGGAGTTTGTTCAACAGATCAGGATTTGTGTAAGCCCAGCTCCGCGCCGTACTCTTGTCGGTCCCGCCGCGGCCTTCAATTGCATAGAGCGCAACGGTCCAGGGGGCACCGCAAAATCCGATCAGCGCCTTATCGCTGTCTAGTTTAGACCGCACCCGATCCACGGTTTCATAGACCGGCGAAAGTCTTTGAACCGCTTTTTCCATAGGGACGCGATTGAGATCGCTTTCATCACTCACAGTTTCAACAATAGGACCCACGCCCTTTTCGAACCGCACATCTAGACCGATGGCGTCCAGAATGAGGAGAATATCGGCAAACAGAATGGCTGCATCCATGTCGTATCGACGAATGGGCTGCAGTGTCGCCTCCGCTGCCATGGAGGGAGAATAACAAAAATCCAGAAAGTCCTTCGCCCGAGCTCTGAGTTCCAGATATTCAGGCAAATGACGTCCGGCTTGTCGCATCATCCAGATGGGAACTGGGGAGGATGGCGTGCCGGAAAGCACTTTCAGAAATCGTGACGAACGGGACTTAGCCATAAGAATTTTCAAACCCAAAACTTAATTCGGAACGACTTATCATTATTAAGACCGGAGTCTCGTGGAAAACATCACCTGAGGTCATTTGTCCCTGCAATATCCACAGGCTGTCCCCAGGTTTGCTCAGGATTAACACTTTGTTAACGGATTGAAAAATTTGTAAATAATTGGTTAATCCGATCCCATGACAGATGTCTGGAACAGGGTAGAAACGAGCAGAGTCGGATTCGTTCACTTGTGCGATTCAGAGTCGGATTCGAAGCATAATTCGCTTATCCACAATTCATCCACAGGGCTTGTCGAATTCCCGCCCTTCCGGCACAGGACAATTGAATAAATTCAGGACAGTCATGCGGCTCTCTATCTATTTCAATGTGCACTTGGTCTCGGACTCGACGGGCGAAACGCTGAACGCTGTCATGCGGGCGGCAGCCGCGCAATTCGATCGAACGATTCCGCTCGAACACAATTATTACCTGGTCCGGTCAGAGCGACAGCTTGACCGGGTGATGGCAGAGATAGAAGCTGCACCAGGCGTGGTCTGGTATACGATCTCGGATGACAATCTGCGCCGCAAGCTGGAGCAGTTCTGTGGTCAGCGCGGGATTCAAACTCTGCCAGTTCTTGATCCTTCCATCCACATGCTGTCCCGTCATCTCGGAATTGCGGCGAGTGAAAAGATTGCCAGCCAGCACGCCCTTAACGAAGACTATTTCAAGCGGATCTCCGCGATCGATTTTGCGCTCAACCATGATGATGGTCAGAACGTGACCGGCCTGGTGGATGCCGATGTGGTTCTGCTTGGGGTCAGCCGGACGTCGAAAACGCCGACCTGTGTCTATCTCGCCAATCGCGGCGTGAAGGCGGGGAATATTCCTCTGGTGCCGGGCATCCCTTTGCCCGGGCTGGTTGAGGAGCTCAAACACCCAATGGTTGTCGGCCTGAAGATTGGCGTTGAACGCTTGTTGCAGATCCGAAGTCAGAGATTGATGTCGCTCAACGAGCAAACCAAGACCGATTATGTCGATGAAGAAGCTGTGCGGGCTGAAGTCACCGAAGCCAGCCGCCTGTTCCAACGCAACAAATGGCCAGTCATTGATGTCTCTCGCCGAAGCGTTGAGGAAACCGCTGCAGCCATTTTGAACAAATTGAACGAACGGCGGGGCTTCGTCTGATGACAGATGTGATTCTGGCTTCCGGAAGTGCCAGCCGGCGCGCATTGCTCGCCGGTGCGGGCGTGGAGGCGACCTCGATCAAACCGAATGTCGACGAAGATGCGGTCAAGGCAACCATGCGCGCAGACGGCATGAGCGTGCGCGACCAAGCCATGCAGCTCGCCGAAATGAAGGCTTTGAAAGTCTCTCGATCGACGCCTGGACTGGTCATCGGTGGTGATCAGATGCTCAATCTGGACGGTGAGGTCTTCGACAAGCCGGCCGACCTGGCGGCCGCAAAAGATCATTTGCGCAAACTATCGGGAAGAGCGCATCACCTGGAAACGGCAATCGTTGTGGTCGAGAACGGGCAGCCCGTCTGGCGTTACCTCGCTCGGCCGAAACTCACAGTCCGCACACTGAGTAATGAGTTTATCGATGCTTATGTCACCGCTTGCGGAGACGCGTTATTGACTACGGTTGGGGCCTATCAGCTGGAAGGCCGGGGGGCACAATTGTTCACTCAGATCGAGGGCGATTATTTCTCCATTCTTGGACTCCCGCTCTTGCCGCTGCTCGACTATTTGCGGGTGCGCGGTTTGGTGATCTCATGACCAAACTACTCGGTGTCATTGGCGACCCTATCGCGCATTCTTTGTCTCCTGTTATCCATAATGGCTGGCTGCGGGACATGGGGTTCAATGCCGTCTATGAAGCGATGCAGGTTCCCGAAGGTGAGTTTCAGAATGCATTGAAAACACTCGAAAATCGCGATTGTCTTGGGATCAATATCACCTTGCCGCACAAGGCAAATGCCTTGCGCTGTGCGAGCGAGGCGAGCGACACCGCGCAGCGGATCGGGGCGGCGAACACGCTGACATTTCGGGGTGGTAACACCTGGCGTGCGGACAATACGGATGTACCTGGATTCATCAAAGCTCTAGGGGCTCTGGACCCGGATAGGGACCGGGCGGTCGTGCTCGGCGCGGGAGGGTCTGCACGGGCAATCGTACACGCATTATCAGTACACGGAATAGAGCTGACAATACTCAATCGCACAGTGTCCAAAGCGGAAGCTTTAGCCCATGATTTAGGGGCTCGTGGAACCAAGGCAGACGATATCGATCAGTATAAAGATTATCTCGAATCTGCAACAATCGTCATCAACACAACCAGTATGGGCTATGGGGGCAACTCTCTTGAGCTGCCGATCGGGAATAATCGGACGTTTTTCGACATTTCTTATGGCAAAATTTCCGCGCCCCAACTTGAACATGCAGCCGCGCGCGGCTGGCAAGTGAAAGACGGTCTAACCATGTTGGTGGCGCAAGCGGCATTCAGTTTCGAAATCTGGTTTGGCGAAATGCCTGACCTGGCGGCCGGATTGAATCGATGCCGTGCAGCATTGAGGGCGACGTCATGATCATTCTGGGGCTAACCGGTTCAATCGGGATGGGAAAAACGGCGACCGCGGCAATGTTCTCAGCAGCAGGCCTGCCGGTCTATGATGCGGACGCCGCCGTACATGCGCTCTATGAAAAAGGCGGTGCAGCGGTCGGACCGCTGTCCGAAAGATTTGGTGATATCCTCAAGAATGACGCCGTCGATCGAGCGGCGTTGAGGGCAAAGGTCGTCAATGACCCGGACGCGATGAAGGATCTGGAAGCCATCGTTCATCCACTCGTGGGCCAGAGTCAGTTGAACTTCCGCCAGCAAGCCCTTGAAAGCGATTCAAAAATTGCAGTCCTGGACATTCCGCTCCTGTTCGAGACGGGCGGTGATCAGCGGTGTGACTATACCGCCGTGGTCACGGCGCCGGCTGACATTCAGAAGGCGCGGGTTCTCGCCCGGGGCGAAATGTCAGAAGCGCAGTTCGAGCAGATCCGGGCCAAACAAATGTCCGACGCCGACAAACGCGCGCGGGCAGACTTTGTCATCAGCACCGCTTTTGGCTTTGACTTCACCCGCGCACACGTCCAAGCCATTATAGATCTTCTGAATGGCATGGACCTGAATGATGACTGAAGCCGTACGCGAAATCGC
>Ga0207422_1003968_pt1 | contig 13226 bp, 8 predicted proteins | sample MarCyaLeptolynsp_FD_187757 | JGI IMG/M metagenome (GOLD analysis project Ga0207422, IMG submission 187757) | Marine cyanobacterial communities from Panama - species 1 Leptolyngbya sp. (SPAdes) | ecosystem: Environmental > Aquatic > Marine > Unclassified | place: Panama: Panama City | collected...
CAGTTTTCAGGTAGCGAGCGGTATTCTTCAGGAAGAAGTAACTTATTACTGGAGAGTAAGGGGCGTGAACCCTTGTGGTGAGAGTGCCTGGTCCACAGCTTTTAGTTTTACTACGGGAGCTCTCTTTTGCAATCCTTATACAGTGAGCAATTTGGGTATCAACATCAGCCCTAACGGAACCAGCACAGTGAACTCAGCTCAATTGGTTCAGGATAATGGTACTGTTAGTGGAGTAAAGATTAGCAATCTCGGGATCACGCATACCTGGGTCGGAGACCTCATCATTCGTTTGATCTCTCCAGCCGGAACATCGGTTACCATGTATGCCGAACCCTTCTGTGATGAAGCCAATCTATTGCTAAGTTTTGATGATGACGCCTTTAATACTTATTCTGTATTGGAAGGCATCTGTAATACGACCTCTCCCGCTATTTCGGGGACCTTTCAACCCCAGGAAAGCTTTGCAGCATTTGTGGGTGAATCCATCAATGGAGTTTGGACCCTGGAAGTAGAAGACAATGCAAATGGAGATGGTGGAAGCCTGGATCAATGGACACTGGAATTGTGTACCGTAACCGGAAGCTCATTTGCCTTAAGTACAGAGGAAGTAGATATCTGCGCAGGCGATACGGTTGACTTTAGTATCACGCTTGGAAACTCTTTCCAGAGCGCACCTATTAACCTCTCAGCAAATAATCTTCCCATAGGAGCCTCCGCTAGCTTTGATCCTGCTTCAGGTACTGCTAATTCTACGGCTAATGGACGATTGTTTGGTTTCAATGCTGCGGGTGATTACACCATCGAAATTGTTGCAGCAAATGGCTTTGACAACAGAAGTCAGAATATTATCGTGCATGTGGAAGATGTACCCAATATCCGCCTGGTATCTCCAGACGATCAAATCGGGGGCAGAAGCATCAATCCAACCCTTGTATGGAATGCGGTTGATAATGCGAATGCCTACCGGGTGGAAATTGCCTCTGACAATGCATTCACCAATATCCTCAACTCTCAGGTAACTACAGATACTAGCTGGACCACTCCGGATCTGGCTTATGGAACCAATTACTTCTGGAGAGTGGTGGGAATCAATGAATGTGGAGAGGCTGCGAATGAAGTTCGTTCCTTTGGTACCGACTTTCAAACCGGACTGGAAGATGAATTGGGCGGAACTATCCGACTTTTCCCCAACCCTAACCAGGGACAAATCAATATCCAGCTACCAAATCCTGCTATGGAAGATCTGAAGTACAGTCTTTACAGCCTGGAGGGTAAGCTTATTTTTAGCGGTAGCTGGCAAAGAGGTCTTACAGAAAAAGAACTCAATCTTAGCGAGCTAGGAGCAGGAGTTTATCTCCTCAATCTCCAATCAGCCAAAGAAAGCTGGAACCAAAAACTGGTTAGAACTCCCTAAGTCATAAATCTATATCAGAAAAGGCTGAGCAAATGAGAGATTTGCTCAGCCCTTTTTTACCTCATCAGAAAGCAACATGAAACTATTTACTACTTATCCCATCATCCTGGGGTTTATGCTCCTTTCCTTTACTGCTTGCAAAAAGAAAATCACAGAAAAACCTGAGGGCTCAGCTGCCACAGAAAGTGGAATCGTAGAATCAGCAAAATCTCGCTGTTTTCTCAGTCCAGATCCCGGCCTTTGCAAAGCAGCCTTTACCCGATATTACTATAGTCCTAAAACCAAAAAATGCGAATCCTTTACCTGGGGAGGATGTGATGGCGTTGTTCCCTTTGAAACGCTTAAGGATTGTAAAATCTGTATGGAAGATCAGGGGGGGATTAAAGAATAAGACGTGTTCTTGTGTTCTGGTGTTCATGTGTTCTGGTAGCATTTTCAAGAACACTAGAACACGGGTGCTCTAGAACACATTTCATATACCCATAAAAAAATTAGGGGACTCAAATCCTTGCGGATGAGTCAACCCTAACCCTTGCTCATTCTTTACTTTAACCTGTTGACATAAAGATAAGGGCCGAATCGCTTGATTCGGCCCTAAGTTGCATGAACGGTCAAATTGAAAGGCTTAACCGCTCTATTTTATAAGAAGATTATCTTTTCTTTTTGGCTTTACGCTCTTGCGCTCTTCGTTCGGCACGGCTCAATTTGCGTTGTTGCTGACGCTCGCCTCCTCCAGCTGCGGCCATCACTTTTCTTTCAGCTTCCATCTGACGCTTTTTCTCATTAGCGGCAGAATCATGCTTGGTATTAAGCTTACTGAAATCATCTCTGCGAGGCTCGGCTTTTTGCTTTTGCTGCTGATCTCCCACATGAAGATCTGCTTTGAATAGTAGGGAAAGTACCTGACGGTTTACCTCGGTCAGCATCTGCTGGAAGAGCTGGAAAGACTCAAACTTGTAGACAAGCAATGGATCTTTTTGCTCATAAACCGCATTTTGTACAGAGGTACGCAATTCATCCATATCTCTGAGGTGGTGCTTCCACTTATCATCGATAATGGCAAGTGTGGCAACTTTCTCCAACTCATCTACTACTGCCCTACCCTCAGTTTCAAGCGCCTTATCAACGGGTACAACGATACGGAGTTGCTTACTTCCATCTGAGAAAGGAATCAGGATCTGCTCGATCTGAGGATTATCCTTTTTAATACGGGCAATTCCTTTGTGCAGCGTATCAGCCAGAATAGCAGATTTGCGCTTATAATAGGCTTGTGCTTTTTCGTAAACCTTTTCTGTGAGTTGCTCTTCAGAATCGTCATTCAATTCGCGCTCCGTAATTTCAGGATCAACAGAAAGGAAACGAATGGTATCCATCCTCAAGCCCTCTGCGTCTGTCATATCCAATCGAGAATTGATCAGAGCTCCACAGAAGTCATAAAGCATGTTGTCGAGGTCGATTTTGATTCGATCACCGTAGAGAGCGTTTCTTCTGCGGCGATAGATTACCTCGCGCTGGTTATTCATTACATCGTCATACTCAAGCAGACGCTTACGCATGGCGAAGTTGTTTTCTTCTACTTTTTTCTGGGCATTGGAGATCGAACGAGAGATCATGCTATGCTGGATCACCTCCCCTTCTTTCAATCCCATACGGTCCATGATTTTGGAAATCCTTTCCGAACCAAAGAGACGCATGAGGTCATCTTCCAATGACACATAGAACTGCGACTGTCCGGGATCTCCCTGACGTCCGGCACGACCTCTCAACTGGCGGTCAATCCTACGGGATTCATGGCGCTCAGTACCGATGATGGCCAAACCTCCACTTTCTTTAACTCCTTCTCCCAGTTTGATATCTGTACCACGACCCGCCATGTTGGTGGCTATCGTAATGGCTCCAGGCTTTCCTGCCTCTGCTACCACTTCTGCCTCACGTTGGTGCTGCTTTGCATTCAGAACGTTGTGAGGGATACGCGCCCGCTTTAGCATACGACTCAGCAGCTCAGAAACCTCAACCGAAGTAGTACCTACCAATACCGGAATCCCTTTTTCCTGCAGAATCTGTACTTCTTCAATTACTGCATTGAATTTTTCACGCTTGGTCTTATACACCAAATCATCTCTATCATCCCTTGCAATCGGACGGTTGGTAGGAATGACGGTAACATCCAGTTTGTAGATCTCGAAAAATTCTGCTTCCTCCGTTTCTGCAGTACCTGTCATCCCAGCCAGTTTATGGTACATCCGGAAATAGTTTTGCAGGGTAACGGTCGCAAAGGTTTGCGTTGCAGCCTCTACTTTTACATTTTCTTTTGCTTCAATCGCCTGGTGCAATCCATCTGAATAACGACGGCCAGGAAGTACACGACCTGTCTGCTCATCAACGATGTTTACCTTACCATCCTGAACGATATATTCTACATCATTTTCAAAAAGGGTATAGGCTTTCAGAAGCTGATTGATGGCATGCAGTCTTTCAGACTTCTCTCCATAATCCCTCGCTACTTCGTCTTTCTTTTTCAGCTTCTCATCATCTGTCAGGCTATCATCATTGTCAATCTCCACGAAAGAAACACCGATATCCGGAAGGACAAAGAGGTTAGCATCTTCACCTGCATTGGCGATAAGTTCACGTCCACGATCGGTCATTTCGATCTGGTTGTTTTTCTCATCAATGGTGAAGTAGAGCGGATCATCGGCTACATGCATATGCTTGGAATTGTCCTGCATGTAAAAGCCTTCGACCTTATTAAGGATAGCCCTTGAACCCGGCTCACTCAAATATTTGATAAGGGCATTGTTTTTCGGAAGTCCGCGGTAAGCCCTGAATAAATCCAGTCCTCCATTTCCTTCATCCGAACCTGCATCTCCCTCCTCAATTTTCTTTTTCGCATCGGCCAGGTATTTGTTGGTAAGCTTTTTCTGCTCGCGAACCAATCGTTCGATACGAGGCTTCAGCTCATTGTATTCATGCTGATCTCCGCGCGGAACTGGACCTGAAATGATCAAAGGCGTACGCGCCTCATCGATCAAAACAGAGTCAATCTCATCTATAATTGCAAAGAAGTGTTTTCCCTGAACCAAAAACTCCGGGTGCGTAGTCATATTGTCCCGGAGATAGTCGAAACCAAATTCATTATTGGTTCCGTAGGTAATGTCGGCTTTGTAGGCCTTCCTTCTTTCGTCTGAATTAGGTTGGTGAAGGTCAATACAATCAACCCTCAACCCATGGAACTGGAAGATCGGCGCATTCCACTGGGCATCCCTTTTAGCAAGGTAGTTGTTTACCGTTACTACATGCACACCCAGACCCGTAATCGCATTGAGGTATACAGGCAGGGTCGCAACCAGGGTTTTACCTTCCCCTGTAGCCATCTCCGCAATTTTACCAGAATGCAAAACAGCTCCTCCCATCAACTGCACATCGTAATGCACCATGTTCCAGTTGATTTCAGCATCTGCAGCTAACCAGGAATTTTTCCAGGTCGCGGTATCTCCATTAATGACGATATGCGGCTTGTCTTTGGCCAGCTCTCTATCATAGTCATTGGCCGTAACGGTCAATTGACCATTTTCCGTAAGCCTTCTTGCTGTTTCTTTTACAACGGCAAAAGCTTCGGGAATCAATTCCTCCAGTACCTCATCTATTTGGGTGTAGAGCTCTTTATTAAGCTCATCTACCTGATTAAAGATTTCATCTTTGGCATTGATATCCTGTGTTTCGGCAGCCTCTTTCTCAAGCTCCTCGATCTCAGCTCTTATTTCTGCTGTGTATTCATTGATCCGAGCTTTGAACTCCTCGGTTTTGCCACGAAGTTCATCGTCGGAAATGTTGTGTAGCTTTTCGTATTCCTCTGCGACACTCTCCACGTAAGGCTCCAAAGCCTTCACATCTTTGTCTTTTTTCGAGGGAAAAAGCTTCTGAATAAAACTTTTCATGTTTATTGAAATATAGATACAATTTACAAAGAGGAGTTCTGTGAAACTAGCTCTTTGTCTCTTCTAATTCTTGAAATCTGTTGGTAAATCCTCGGGCGGCTATGGCCTTCTGAATATCCTCATGTACGTAGGAATTGCTGGCTATGGTTCCTCGCTTATTTAAATAGCCATCCCCTCCACTGAAATCCGTGATCTTTCCTCCAGCTTCCTCGATCATTAAAGCTCCTGCTGCGATATCCCAGGCATTGAGCTGAAATTCGAAGAAACCATCCAACCTCCCGCAAGCCACATAGGCCAAATCCAGGGCCGCACTTCCAAATCTTCTGAAGCCATGAGATGCTTGATGTAAATCAGCTACTAGTCCTAAATAGTCAGGCACCCAGGAATGGTGCGCATAGGGAAATCCGGTTCCTAAAACACCTTCTCTCAAATTCTTTCTTTGACTCACTTGCTGGGCTTCTCCATCCAGGCTGAATCCCTTGCCTTTGATAGCCACATACATCTGATCCAGAATGGGTTGATAAATGTGTCCCATGACGGTTTCCCCTTCATAAGTCAAAGCTATACTGATGCAAAAGTGTGGAATGCCGTGTGTAAAATTGGCAGTCCCATCAATGGGGTCAATGATCCAGGTGTAGCCATTTTCGCCTTCTTCTGCGGCTGTCTCCTCCGTAATAAAACCTGAACCCGGAATCAATCCTGCACAACCCTTTTTCAATATTTCCTCCGTAGTAACATCTACATAGGTAAAAGGGTCATTATCGCCTTTAAACTTAACTTCTTTGTACGTGAAGTGCTTAAATTCATCCACTACGTACTTACCGGTTTTACGGAGAAGCGCCTGAAGTTCAAGGTCAATTTTGCTCAGATCTATAGATTCCATTGATGTATTTTCGGGAATTTTGCTGTAAAGATGCGAAATCTGTTCCAAGGCTGGAAATCCAGCCTTAATTTCAGAAGGCACGCCAATATGGCAGTCTCAGGACTTTCCTCCAAGGACAATTACAATCTCTCCTTTCAAGCTCCTTTTGGAAATATTTACCAGCACTTCTGCCAGGCTTCCACGGATATGCTCTTCGTGAAGTTTGCTGATTTCGCGAGAGATGCAAACTTGCCTGTCCTCTCCGAAAAACTCAGCCATCTGCCGGATTGTTTTTTCGATTCGATGTGGGGACTCATAAAAGACCATGGTCCGGCTTTCCTCTACCAAAGAATTGAATCGGGTTTGTCGACCTTTTTTCACCGGTAGAAAGCCCTCAAAGACAAAGCGATCACAAGGAATACCGCTACTCACCAAAGCAGGCACAAAAGCAGTAGGTCCCGGTAAAGTTTCTACTGTGATTCCTCTGGCTACCGCTTCTCTCACCAGCAAAAAGCCGGGATCGGAAATACCAGGTGTACCTGCATCACTAATTAGAGCCAAATGTAAACCTTCTGCCTCCAATCGATCCAACAATTGAGGAACTTTGCTATGCTCATTGTGCTGGTGCAGGGAAAGCTTGGGCGTATCGATTTCGTAGTGCTTAAGTAGCACTCCGGAAGTACGGGTATCCTCCGCAGCGATGAGGTCGGCTTCCTTGAGGATGCGAACGGCCCGAAAACTCATGTCTTCCAGATTTCCGACGGGGGTAGGTACAAGGCTGATGCGTGCCATAGGTATGTTAAAGCAAAATTGCCCGAGAATCGCAATTCCCGGGCAATTTGTCTTTTTACAAGCGTTTTTCCTAAAACTTAAGGACTTGCTTGAGGATCTTTGATTTCTCGCGGCTGGAAATCACTTCTTTATCATTGCTCAGAATGATCTTGAAGCGGTTACCAAACCATATAACGATCTCCTTTACATGCTTCAGTCCGATGATGCAGGAGCGGTTGATGCGGAAGAATTGATCTCCGGGCAATTTGCGCTCAAATGTATCCAGGGTATGGTTGAGGAGATATGATTTTTCTTTGGTAAAGAGACGTACACTTCTTTCTTCTACTTCTATACACACAACCTCAGAGTAATCTACCAATTTGTAACGGTCTCTGGTTGGAATCGGAACTTTATTGGCGAAAGGAGTTTTGATGTCTTCAGCCAGTTCTGATTTAAGAATTTGTGCAATCTTCTTCTTATCGAGTACGGTTCCTGATTTATTGCTGGCCACCTTATCAATGGCGGATCTCAGTCTATCTTCATTAAATGGTTTGAGCAGGTAATCTTGAGCATTCAGCTCGAAAGCTTTGATCGCGTGCTCACTGTAAGCCGTAGCAAAAACTACTGAGGGCATTTCGTCCATCTCAATATTTTCAGCTACCTCCAGGCCGTTCATTCCGGGCATCTCAATATCCAGAAATACCAGATCAGGCTTCAAGGAGTGAATATGCTCCAGTGCATCAAACCCGTTCTCTGCAACATGTACCAACTCTACCTCATTGATCTTTTTCAACAAGCGCTTCATTTTATTACGTGCAGGAAGTTCGTCGTCAGCGATCAGTACTCGAAATTTTGACATATGAAAAGTATAATAGTTATTCCTATAAGTAACGCATGAGGCAAAGAAATCTTTTAAATAGAAATCTTAAATCCGGAATTATCACAAATATTACAATAGGAGCGTGAATATTTTGGGGAAAGAACGGGTAGATTAAAAAGAGCCCTTCAAAACTCGTGCCTGAAACCAAGTTACTTCAGTTGGGGGAGATCTACAAGCGGAATTTTCAGCCGCACATAGGTCCCTTCACCGGTGTTTTCGAAGTACAGGAGGTTCTTTAGCTCGTATATATTTTCCAAACGCGCAATGCTGTTTGAAAGTCCATGACTTTTATAAATGCGTGAAAGATCTATACCGGGTCCGTTGTCTACAACTTCTACTACCAGGTAATTGTCTTCCCTACTGGCCTCTACAGAAACCAGTCCTTTATGCAGGATTTTGGAGATGCCGTGCTTGATGCAGTTTTCCACCAAAGTAGAAATGATGAAGGAAGGTACCGGCACATCTTTTACCTCAGGACTCACCGAAAGGTGTACGTTCAGCCTTTCTCCAAATCGAACCTTTTCCAAATCCAGGTAGGTGCGAATCAAACTCATTTCATCCGAAAGACTTACAAAGTTCTCACTTGATTTATTGAGGGTATAGCGGAAAATGAAAGCCAGTTTCTCCAAAGCCTCTTCCGCCAAATCTGCTGACTCATGTACCAGCTCTCCAATGGAGTTGAGGGTATTGAACAGGAAGTGTGGATTGATCTGCGAACGTAAAGCCGTAAGGTTGGCCTCATAGGTCTGCTGGATCAGGGACTTTTCCCGTACTACCATTTGCAGCACATTGAGGGTCAACTGGGTCTGCTGAATCAATTGAGAAATCAACTCAAGATCGGTCAGGTTGTATACGCCTCGTTTCTTTCTCCCCAACATCAGGAGAGCATAGGTATCTACATCTATGGTAATCGGACAGATCAAGGTATAAGAAGAATCCAATACCGATTTTTCCAATTCGCTACTCAAACGGAAGGTTGCGATCTCTTTGGTTTTGGACCAAACCGTATTGTTGTTCATCAACTCGCGGTAGATGTTTTCCTGCTTCACATGGTAGCGCTGTTCAGCAGCACTTTCCGGCTGATCGACATTCCACCACAAATGCACGGTCTCTGCATTGAAGTAGTCCACCATTTCCTCAATCAGGTCCTTTCTTAATAATTCTGAATTGGTGTATTGAGGTATGCGGGCAATGAAAGTTTTGAACTTCCGCAATCTTTCTTGCTGCGGGGTAACAAAATACTTTCTGAATTTATTCTCATTGGCCAGGTAGAGCAGGCGGAGAATTACCACCACAAATACCAGGGTCGCAAATTCGAGGATTTGCCTGTACTGTATGCCTGTATGAACGTAATTGTACAGCTGCGTAATAACCAGATAGAGTACCAGAATCATGATGATGGAAACCAGGTACTGGATACTTTGGGTTACGACCAGACTTACTTTACCGAATTGCAGTTGGAGGAAAGTCGCATTTACCAGCGGGAAGAAAAGCAGCAAGCAATAGACGAAAAATGCATGCTCTTTGTAAAACCAGTTCACGCTGGTGTAATCCAGCATTCCATAATAGGCCAATCCCAAAGCCGAAATCAAACCGATGATGCCTAAGCCCAGGAAACTACGCAGACTTCTCGTCCGCCAATTCTCCAATAAAAACATCGCGACCGCAGCCAGGGTATGTAGCAAAAAGAAGATGACTACATACTGCTCGATGAGGTCGTGGAAATGCTTGAGCTGCTGCTCTATATATACGATATTGAATATCTCATAAATGAGGTATCCTGCTACTATAACCGTTGGGATACTGAACAAAGAGTTTCGCGTACTGACTTTGAAGTGGAAATAAAAGCCCACATACATAAAGGTCAGTAGCGGATATAGGAGGACAAAGAGTTTTTCAAAGCCTGTACTGGAAAGGTCATTTTCGATTACCAAATACAGATGCCGCATCATCTGCAGCATGAAGAAAATAAAGGCACTGCCTACCAGTCCCACCATGGGAACATTGTCCTTGATATTGCTGCGGAATAAAGGGAATAGAATGGCGAGCATGATGATGCCCACAAATGATCCGATTCCCAACAGCCATCCCAGCAAATACCAGTAGGTTCCGATCTCATTGAAAGAGAAAGCCAGTCGAAAGCCTTTTTCCATCAAGATGGAAATATTCTCTTCATATAAGGTCGGATCGGTTCGAACCAGGTAAAAAGCTTCAGGTTTGGGGGGAGGGTTTTCGGCGGCTATTTTATCTGCGACACTGGCATTGAAAATTTCCTTGGCTCCGATTTTTCGCAGCCTGTCCCCTACTTTAATCTGATCTTTGGATTCTTTGAAACTTGCCTGTCCTTTATAGAGGGGATGTATTCTTTTGACGACTACTCCTTTGCGTGTGTCTTCCCAGGTGATCCAATCATTCCCCTCAAATTCGGCATTCAATCCTTCTACCACTTTGGTAGCACGTATTTCCTGGCTTTTAGAATAAAAGCCATAGACCATCCAAATGAGGCCGATGTAGAAAATACCCAGGATCGTATACCATGCCCAGCTTTGTCGCGTCATCTCTGTAATCTTGTATAGATAGGTGCGGAACCCAGAACAGGATTAGTTTCTTTGGTATGGCTGAACTGGGTCATGTGTTTTATAGCAAATGAATCTAGCATATTTCGCTGAAACTGCAAAAGCATTCTTCATCGATACTAATTCATATATAAGAACGAATTTTTCGGATAAAATTTTACCCGGATCAGGTAAAAAGCGATAAATCTATTTTATACAAAAGAAAAGATCGCAACTTCTTTTGATATCGAAGCTGCGACCTTTTCGTAAAATTTAGCCTCCTTATCAAAAATAGGCCAAAAAAAAACTAGGGGACTCAAATCCACTGTGGGATGAATCAACCCTAGCCCTTGCTCTTGTAATCCAGGATTATCGCCCTTTCAATACAATATTAGCACTTTCGGGCCGATCTGTGAGTTTCCCAAGCATGAACGGCTTGATATTTAGCGCGAACGGTTATTTTCTTTGCGCGAACTGCTTTTTGAAAACCAATTTTTAAAATGTAAGTATGATTTAGTTTACAAAATCTTAAATAAGCCCAAAAATAGCCCCATAGCCTATTTTTAGAGAACTCAAGATTTAATTTACAAAAAATCGTAAATATAAAGGGTAAGAAATAAAATAAATAAACCTTCATGCTTTGGACAAAGCTGAAGCGTATAATTTCGGAATGTTATGAATGGGATTGACAGGTATAGTAATATGAGTCAGATCCTCTGTACCAAATAGAAGCAAATAATATGCCAAGCGGATATTTTAGGGTAAATTCAATCTATGTGTACAAAAAAAGGGCCGACTTAAAAGCCGACCCTTTTTACTATCTATATTATAGATCAGTTTACATCTATATCTGCTGCACCAGATGATTTCACCTGTGTTTTGGAAGGATTTCCCTCACAGTTGATATCGCTGGCTCCAGAAGCAGAAGCGACCAGTCTTTCAGAAGCGTATACACTTGCACTGCTGGAACCGGAAGATTGGATGTCAATGGATTTGGCTTTCATATTATCTGCATCCAAATCAGAAGCACCACTCATACTGATTTGTACATCACCGGCTTTTCCTTCCAGATCAATATCACAAGAACCAGACATGCTGATTTTGAGATCATCTGTATTGATGCTCAAAGAAACATCTGCTGCACCACTTGCATGAAGGTCGAAGGAATTGGAAGAGAAATCATCAACTACTTCCACATCAGAAGCACCTGAAGCAGAAAGGTATTCCAGATCATCCATGATCAAAACCACTTTCAGCTTATTGACTTTGCGAACCCATCCATCCATTTTGATGCGAAGGATGTCGTTTTTTACTTCCATTGTGATGCGCTCCATTACATTTTCGTCAGCTTCGATGCTGGCCTGGTGTGCACTGCCTTTGTGTATTTCTACATCAAAAGCTCCTCCTACCTGCACTCCGCTAAAGGAGGAGAATTCACGAGTTTCTTTAACAATGTTTCCATTGCCTTTAACAGCTTTCTTTTTCTGCGCGTGTACATGACCGGTAAACATGAACATACAGATCAGAGACAAGACGATCGTTTGAATAAATTTCATGTGTAAAGTATGTGAATTAATTAAGTAGTAATTAAATCGAAAAGCCTTTGGGAATGGCTTTTCCTATAAAGAACAGAAGCAAAAAGGGAAGCATAGGTTGCATGCTTCCCTTTTATAAACGTGATCTTTTATCTTACGTTATCTCCTGACTAGTTTTCTTCTGCATTGAGTGCTCTCAGCAGTTTTTCCAGCAAGAGTAATTTTTCATGATAGGTATTGTTGATCTGAGTTTTTAGTTCCTCACTCAGACCTTCTTTCTCCAGTCGATCTTTCTGCATATTGTGCAGACGATCCAGTTCATCTAACTCCTCCCTAAATGGCTTAACAAACGTATAATTATCGAGGTCATATCCATTGATCACCCGGAGAAGCTGATTGGCCTCTGCTACGAAAGATGAATCGATCTTTCTCAGGTCTGGATAAGAATCTACTTGTTTATGATCCAGCAAGCTACTTTGGAGAGACTTTAGCTCCAGGTGCTTTTCAGCAACGAAATTGTTATACAAACCCGTTCCAATTGCTCCCAGAATCAGCACTGCAACGGCTGTTCTCAGGATCATCATGATGGAAAGGGGCTTTACCTTAGCAACATCTCCTGGCTCTTCCTCCTGGACCGGTGCTTTCGAGGGCAATTGTGCCGCGATTTGGTCCCAGAGCTCCTCACGAGGTTCATCTCTGTCGATGGCCTCCCGATTCTCTTTGATATATTTTTCAATTACATTCCACATAAAATCTTTTTGTTAGTGTCGCATGACATGTTCTTGTAACTGTTCCTTCAGCAGTTTCTTAGCTCGATGATATTGCGACTTGGAAGTAGAGACGGAGACTCCAAGTATATCCGCGATCTCCTGGTGGTCATAACCCTCCAATTGATACAAGGTGAATATAACTCGACATCCATTGGGCAATTTTTTGATCGCTTCATAAACGGCTTTATCGTTTAATTCAGATTCCAAAATGCTGCCCGTGTCTTCAACTTCTTCAACCACCTCCATATTTTCGTCAAGGCTTTCGGTAAACATTTTATTCCTGCTGACGATACTGAGGCATTTATTTACCACAATTCTCTTCAACCAGGCTCCAAATGTCGCTCTACCCTCGAAGGTATGGAGCTTTCTAAATGCGCTGATAAAGGCTTCCTGCAAGGCATCTTCGGCGGCATCGGGATCTCCCAAAATACGCGTGCAGATGTTATACATGGCTTTAGAATAGAGCTTATACAGCCTAAACTGCGCCAGTCTATCTCCTTG
>Ga0207422_1003970_pt1 | contig 13220 bp, 17 predicted proteins | sample MarCyaLeptolynsp_FD_187757 | JGI IMG/M metagenome (GOLD analysis project Ga0207422, IMG submission 187757) | Marine cyanobacterial communities from Panama - species 1 Leptolyngbya sp. (SPAdes) | ecosystem: Environmental > Aquatic > Marine > Unclassified | place: Panama: Panama City | collected...
CTTGAAGGGCTCTGAGCGACCCCGCCGTTCCTGCGCCATCCAGGCCAGCAAACGGTTGGCCCGGGTAGCCAGGGCCGGTGCCGGATGGTCCATGTGTTGTTGAACCACCGCGTTCGTGAGCGGCGACGGGAGATCGCCCGCATCGATGCGGTCGGCGATCCATCGGCGCATCCCGAGACGATCCTGGCGGCGATATCCGGGAAGATCGTCATACAGATCCCGCGACAGGGTGACCGGTCCGGGAAAGAGTGGGGTTTCGACGATCTTGCTGTCGTTCGGGCCATCTCGAACGGCGGCGATCTTAGCGCCCGTGAACGGGCAGATCTCGGTTTTCCCTTTTGCCATCAGCCGCCCGGCCCTCCCTTCAGTCCTTTCGCAATCACGTCGCGCACCAAGCTCAGCGGCCCCGCGGCCACATCCAGGCCGGCCATGGTCGGCACATCGTAGACAAGCCAGCCGATCGCCGCGACGGTTCCCTTTGCGGCGGCCAGCGAACCGGAAACGGTACCTCTGTCCTGGACCGAGGCGTTCACCGGCGGCGGCGCGTCGGGCGGGTCGGTCCGGGCGGAAGGGCACGGCAAGCGGGCGGCGAGGTCTGGGGCGCACCAGGGGAGTGCTCAGCGGTCATGATCGCGCCTCCTCTGCGGCCGGAAGCGGGAAAACACGCCCGCGCCTCATTAGCTCGTCACAGATCGCCGACAGCAGCGGGTCGCCCTTGTCCGGCAGGCCCACCCGATCGGCCGAGAGATCGGCGACGTTCACCGACACGCCCAGCCGGCCGTCCGTGATCCACACCGTCGTCGGTTCCATGCCGGCATGATCCGCTCGAGCGATCCAGAGCCCGGCTTTGTCGGCAACGGACAGGTGGTCGCCCAGGACATCGCCGAGGCGAACCGCCAGCGGTAGCAGGTGGCGGGAGGCGGCAAGCGCCGTGGACTCCGGATCCGTCGCAGCCATATCGCGCAGCAGGGCGCGGAGCGCGTCGACATCGAGGAGCGCCCTATTCATCGCCTTGCCCTCCCGTGTCCTGGGGAGAGCAGGGCGAGCGCGTCACAACGCCGGTCTGATAGTCGATCCCGACAGCCCGGGCGCCAGCCAACTCCGGAGCCTCGAACACGGCAGCCAGCCGATCAAACACACGTCGGCCAGCAGGATCGGCCGGGGCGACAGCGTACGCGGCGCGAATGATGCCGGTGATTGCCCGCCCGCAGGTGTTGGCCACCGTGTCAGAGTCGAGCGTCCGCCCATCCAAGGCGGCGACGCGCAGCGGTTCCAGAGCCTCCGCGACCATCAGGCAGAGAACCGCGGCCTCGCGATGATCGTCGGGAAGCCCACGCAGCAGAGCGTCCCGCAGCCCGTTGGCGGTGTCGACCATGGCATCCGCCGCGTGACCGTCGAAGTCGTGGCTATCCGACAGGCTCAGCATGTTCGCCACCGTCTCCGCAGCCTGCCACATCCACGGTGAGGGCTTGGGCGCGCCCGGCGCTTTGCCCCCGGTCATGATGACGCCCCCATGGCCATCCGGTTGATTCGCACCCGCAGCGCTTCGAGATCCGCGCACAGGTGGGCCACCACGAACGACCGGCCCGCGTCGGCGGAAGTCTTGGGGCCTTCGTCGCCGTCGACCAGTTGTTGAACCGCCGCAGCGCCTTCGCCCGCCGTCACGATGCCCTGTTGCACTTGCTCGAAATCGGCAACCGAAACGGACAGCCGGTCAGCCCGTGCGCCGGTCATGACGCACCGCCCAGCGAGCGTCGGATCGGCGCCGTATCGCTGTCTGAAAAGGCGGACGCCTCAGCAATCGCCAAACAATCTGATGTGCATTCAGCGATGAAGTTCAGGGCGCCCCGTTCTCGCTTGTCTTGAAGGCCATCGACCGCGAGGGACAGTGCCTCTAACCCGTCGCGGACGTGTCGCAGCTTATCCGCCGGACCAGGCGACGCTTGCGAAAGGGGCGCCGCTCCCCCATTTTCAGGACCGGACATACTCGACTCCCGTAGGTTGATTGTGTCCATCGGGCCGGGGGCGGTGCAACGCCTTCCGGCCCAACTCTTTTCGGCAACCTAATGTGCAATCAGATATTGCCGAATATACGCATACTTGCTATATAAATTACAAGAAAGTCAACATGGATTATGCAATATGAGCGTGATAACGCCGGAACAATGTCGAGCCGCCCGCGCCCTTCTAAAGTGGTCTCGCGAGGATCTCGCCGAGCATTCGAGCGTGACTGAGCGGACGATTGCCGACTTTGAGAGCGAAGCGCGTTCGCCTCGTCGAGGTACGCTTGAGCAGCTTGCGCTTGCTTTCGCGCTGGAACACGTCGGTCTTATCCCAGAGAACGGCGGCGGCGCTGGCGTTCGTTTCATTAAGCCGAACACGGAAGCGTCCAAGGTTTACATTCGAGCTGGCAAGGTCACGCGCATCGACCGCCGCGGGATGAGAACGCATGCTCCGGCAGGCGTCTACATCCTTACTCCGACAGGAATGGATGTCACCTTCTCGAGCCCTACGCTCGGTGAAAGCTTCACGCTCATGCCGATGGAGCTGGCGCAATACGGGCAAGATAGGGCGTTCATCCTGCTGGACGGCACCATTTGGCCCATTGGGTAGACCAGCGTCAGAATCCTTGATCTGCCAAAGGTGCACTATGGTTGCGAAGCTTGAAGATCTAGCTGGGCTGCCTTTCTGGCCGCTTATGCTCTCGGATGAGCAGGCTGCGGCCTATGTCGGACTGTCGCGAGAGATGTTCCGGAAGGCCGTGGACAATGGCGACTACCCGAGGCCCGTCCGTTCTTTCGGGCGCAGAACGCTCTGGTATCGTCCAGGCTTGGACCGCGCGGCTGCGCATCTTGCCGGTGAGCGGATCACAACGAATCATAAGTCATTGCCGATCCCGCAAGAGGAGATCGACGCATGGCTACCTTGATCAGTCGCCGCACCATCATCCGAGGTGGAATCAGCCTTGCCAGCTTTGCCGGGGGCTTAGCGGTTGATCAGGCGGTTGAAGTGTTCGCCGTCGATCCGCTGTTGGACGACGACAGGCCCGAGCCCGCATATACCGTGCTGAATCGCCGCCAGTTCGACGCCAGCGCGAGCGAGGAGCAGCGGGCCAGCCTCGACCTTGCCGGCGCCGACCTCGCCACGATCCGCGAGCGCGGCCCCTCATGGGGGACCTATGCCGAGCGGACCGACACCGGGGAATGGGTGATCAGGTGGCAGGGTGCCGGCATCCGCGATCACATCTGGCCAGACCTCGACATGGCGGGCGTTGCCATAGACGAGCAGCCGGACCCGAAATTCGGAGCATGGGCAGCCCAGCGCATGCCGCCCAGCGCTCGCCACTGGTCTCGAGACGCCGCCGGATGTGCGCGGCCGACAGATAGCCGAGATCGCGGACCTTCCCCGACTGCAACCGACGGTCATGCACCCACGCCACGGTGCGGGCCACCGTCTCCGCGCCGAACCGCTTGGCCGAGGGGTGCCCCCGCTTGAACAGGTGGAAGACGTGGCCGGCATGCCAGCGCTCGACGGCGTAGGCCCTCACGACATCGAGGAGCAGGCAGAGCAGGGACGGCGCCCACCGCTCCCGGCGTGCAGACGGGGCAAGCAGTAGATCGCCCTCAAACACAGCCGTACCGGTGATCCTGTCCGCCAGCGTGCGCGCGTCCTCGACGGGGACGAAGGTGTCACGGTCAGACGGGAACAGCCCGCCGGTTTCCAGGGCATCCGTCAGGGAGCCGATCAGCACCAGAGGCAGGCCGATCGCGCGACCGACCGGCTCACCGTGCAGGCTGGCCACCGTCCACACCGCGTCCGCGTGAGAGCCAGGTCGATAACCGGGAAAGAGCGGCTGGCCACCCCGCTCAACGTGGGGGACGCCCTGAAGGCCGCGACCTATCGACAGCGACAGCCCAGCCGGCAGGCCCTCGGCCCGCTCGCGAACCAGATCCGGGACCAGCTCTGTGGCCATCAGCGCGCCCTCGCGTGGTTACTTTGGGTTACTCCCTGACCTCTTGCGGAACGTCTCAATAATGATACATACTCACCATGAGCGGATGGACGGTGGACATCGACACGCGGGCCAAGCCTGAGATCCAGGAATGGCCGGCTGACATGCGAGCCCGGCTTGCGCGGATCATCGACCTGATCAAGGAATTCGGGCCGCACAAGGTAGGAATGCCGCACGTCCGCCACATCGACGGGAAGATATGGGAGATGCGGGCCAAGGGCCGGGACGGCATAGCTCGCGCCCTGTACTTCACCGCCACCGGTCGCCGCGTGGTGATCGTCCGAGGCTTCGTGAAGAAGACGCAGAAGACGCCGCGCCGTGAGATCGAGATTGCACAGGAGCGCATGAACGATGGCTAAGACCGAGAGTTTCGACGTTCTCCGCCGGGATTGGGAACAGGACCCCGAGTTCCGCCGGGAGTATGACGCCCTGGAGCTTGAGGCGGAAGTTTCCCGCGTGATCATCGCCGCCAGGACCGAGGCGAACCTGACGCAGGAACAGCTTGCCCAGCGCATGAACACCTCGCGCACGGCCGTTGCCCGCATGGAGAGCGGGCGCCACCTCCCCAGCCTGTCGACCTTGCAGCGTGTCGCCCGGGCCACCGGCCGACCGGTCAACCTCCGCGTCGCATGATGCCCTCGCGCGCGTGCGCATGCGTGCGCGTACCGGTCGCGAAACCCGCCCTGACCGGACGTGCGGCGCCGACAATTTGGCCGACCATCATCGGAACCATGATCATCACCATGATCGCGACCGCATCCCCTGTGTCCGCCTTCGAGCGGGGCCATGTGATTGCCGGAACCGCGCTGGCGATCGACGGCGATACGATCGAGGTTCAGGGCGTGCGGATCCGGATCAATGGCATCGCGGCGCCTGAGTTGTCCGAGCATGGGGGCCGCCGATCTCTGGCCACCATGCGGCAGGCCGTCGACGGGCAGCACGTCCGATGCTCTCTCACCGGCGCGAAGACGTACGAGCGCCACGTAGGGACCTGCTGGACGGGAACCACCGATATCGCGGCGATCATGGTGGCGGCCGCCATGGCGAGAGACTGCCAGCGGTACAGCCTTGGACGGTATGCGGCCCTGGAACCACCCGAGGCCGCGGCCCTGCCCCTCCCCGGCTATTGTCGATCGCGTTAGCACTGATCAGCCTCGCCGGGTAGCGCCGTCACTGTGTCACCCGCTCCCGCTTCCGCCCTTCGATCAGAGCCCGGCTTTTCTCCTCCGCGCTCATCTCCCGGATCTCCGGCCAGCGGGCGTAGAATGCCTGTCGCGCCGACGAGCGGGCCAGACCCATGACCCGATCGAGCATGAACCGCCGGGCCGGATCTGGCATGGACGGATAGGCGGGGGCATCCTGTACCGCCTCAGCCGCACGTCGCATGAACCGCCCTGTCAACTGCTGCAGCTCGTCATATTGCGCGGGGGTCAGCTCGACACCGGCCATGCTCTTGCTTGCCTTCGACGGAACGATATCGAGGCGCAGGAGTTCCTGCGTCACCGGGTCCGCAGGATCGCGAGACACCCGAGAAGGTGTGATGATCCGCGCAGCCGTGCCCTCTCCAGCAACGCCGCCAGCACGGACGACCGGTTCGCCCCACACATCGCGGCGAGGGAACAGCGTCGAGGAGTACCCCGGAAGCCGCGCATTGAATTCATCGGCGAACGTGCGGACCTCGCGCAACACCGGGTCCGAGGCGCGGGTGTACTGACCGACCACGTTGGGGACGAACGACCCGGCGAAGCCCCGCAGCCAGCGCCCCGCATGCCTGTCCGGATCATCGATCGCCGACATGGTGTCCGAGATGCCGCGCAGGTAGCTCTTGTCCTTCATCGTCTTCGCGAACGCGAGCACCAGGCCGGCCGCCAGCTCCGAGGCGTCCTTTTCATCCGCCTTGTCCACGACTTCCGACGTATCCGCCGCGACACCAACCAGCAGGCCGAGCGGGTCCAGGCGATCATAGGCGTGCCACTTGCCGTCGACCTTCACCGAATAGGGCTGCCAGCCTGTCGCATAGAGGGCCGATTTCTCTTTCGGGTCCGAGGGGCCGCCGCCTGTGATCAGCCCTTCACGCGCGTAGCTGAAAGCCGCCACGGCCGTCGCCGTCCCGAGCGTGACTTGAGCAAGCGCCCGATCGCGCGCGGCCCCGCCCTTGGCGATGTCATCGCGGAACGACCGCACCAGCGGAGCGAACGGCGATCGGCGGGCCGCATATGTCAGGATATTGGTCGGGGTCTTCAGGAACGGAATCACCCACTTCATGCCAGGGACGCGGCGCAAATGCTGGAACGCCCGCCCGATCTCACCGAGTGGATTTGTGAACGTCAGAACGCGCGCCTTGTGCAAGGCGTCCTCGACCATGTCAGGCGTGGGCTTGGCCTTCAGCTCACCGACACGCCGCGCCCAGGCGTCGCCCTTCAGGCCCTCTTTCGTCGCCTGTCGGATCGCCAGGGCGTTTAGCTCCGGACGCATCGCCAAAGCCTTGAAGAACGTGTCCTCGACTTCCAGCAACCGCGTCGGAATCCGCACCCCTTGTCCGATCAGACCGGGTATCGCGCCGTCCCGCTCTCCGTCGCCGAGCTTGTTATAGGCGCTGTCGAAACCCTCACCAGTGCGTACAGCCTTGGCCGAGGCTCGGAACGCATCGCGCACGCCTTCAATCAGACCGAACGCCCGCTCCGCTGCCTCGCGCGCATAGATGCGGTCAGCACCACCGCCGGCAGCACGTCGCGCCGCTCCGAAGGCCGCGCCAAGGGCTTCCTCCGGTAGCGTGGTCAGGTGCGTTAGGGCGTTCGACGTGATGTTGACGACGTGCGTTGTCGGACCCGAGAGCAGCGAGTTGATCCAATATTCGTGGATCATGTCGGCGCCGCGCCGGAGAACACCGCCCCGGTATGCCTGCCGAGCCAGATGATTGACCGCCGCCGGATCATCGAGCGAAGCCAACCGGCCGGCCAGGTCCTCGACGCGATCACGGCCCCCGGCCATTTCGATCAGCTCTTTGACCACGCGGGCGCGCTGTCGCTCCGATGCCGCCTGGACCCGCAGTTGACGCAGCGCCCGGCCGGCTTCCGCTGTCGCACCGCTCACGACTTCCTGAATAGCGACGTGGCGGGTGTATGCCTGCTGGAACGCCACCAAAGCGTCATCGCCACCGCCCCGGGCAGCCCGGGCCTTGCCGATAAGATCCTCTGTGCTGTCCGCGAGCAGCCGGCGGGCGGCAAGCAATTCCTCCGCATTCATCGCCGTGCCGATGTTCCTATGCACCAACTGGTCATAGGTCATGCCGAGATCGTCCGCCAATTCGGACAGCGCTTGATCGGAGACCACGCCACGGCGAGCACCACCGAACGCAGCGTTTTCGTCAGCCGTCGCCTTTAGTGCCGCCTGGATGTCCTCGACAGTGTCGAGCCCGTCGAGCCGGATGTTTCCAGCCCGCTCGATTGGCGCACCACCGCCAGCGTTGACGGCATCGAGCACCCGGCGTCCTTCATCGGAGATCGGCGAGCCGGCCGGGCCGCCCGCACGGTCGAAGTCAGCCGGCAGCGCCGCGCCATCCGGGCCGCGTCCGAGTTCCGAGAAGACCTTATCTGACGCCGCTTGATCGCTCAGGCCCGTTGTGTCGATACCCTCGCGATAAGCCACCTCATCGACGTTCATACGGGCCGGCATGGCATCCAGTTCCAGCCGGTCAGCTTCCGCCAGGACGGCGTTATCCAGACTGTCCGCCCGGCTCGCCCTGTCCAGCAGTTCGAGGAATTCTTGAACCGTGGGCCGATCCTCGCGCGCTCCGAAATACCCCTGTTCCCAGGCTGCCAAGGCGGCATCGTCCAAGGTCATGCCCGGCGCGCTCTGTGCCGCCCCAGGCGTCATGGATGCTTGACCGGGGGCGAACCGTTCGAACACGTCGCCGCGAACCAGCGGACCTAGGAAGCCTTCGCGGGGGTTCCACGTGCGGGGCTTGTTCTCGAGACCTATCGTCCGCAGCTCGCCCGCGTCGTCCCACAGCCCGCCACGCGATCGGACCCAGGCCAGCAGATCCACCGGGCCGCGCCACGCCATATCGCGCCCCCTGGAGGTACGAACACGCCGGGTCGGTAGCTGTTCCGCCGCAGTCTTCGCGCCCTCCGGTCGACGCAGGGAGAGTGCATCGCCTTGGGACGGGCGAACCTCGTCAACGGCCCAGCCGCTACGGCCGCCGACGCCGCGACGATTCAACGTGACCGACACGCCGCCGTGTTCAATCGAGACTTTCCCGGCTTCCGGCCTGCCCCTGATCTTGCCATTGGCGACGGCGTCAACCAGCGGATCACGGTACGGACTCAGATCCTCGACCAGATCGGAGAGCCGGCCGAAGTCAAACGTTACCGGGCCGAGATCCTGCCGCCACATCGCGGCGCGCACCATGTCGCCGCCGGCCGCAGCGTCGAAGGCCGCCCGACCACGGGCCACGTTCTCCGCCACCGTGGGGGGAGCGTCCGCCATCGCCCTCGCCGACGCTGTCGGGTCCGACAGGTCCGAGAAGTCTGGCACATCGACACCACGGCCCCGCAGCTCCTCCCGCACCGCCGCGCGTGTCGCATCATCCCCGGTCTGTGCAAGGCGGTTCAGGCGGTCAGCCGACATGCCGGCCAGGTTTGGCTTGGGCAAGGGAGCCGTGACGGGAGCACTGACGGGGACGGCCGCGGGCGTGACGCCCTCCCCTGTCCGGCCGTCAATCTGGCCAGGACCCGGAGTCACCAACTCGCGTCCGCCATCCGTGAGGCCGGTGGCCGGTGCCTTGACCTTCTCCAGAAGACCAGGACCGGCGCCGAATTCCTGTCCGCCGTCCAAGCGGATCATTACGCCACGTTCGCCCGTCCCCAGCACCTCAGCCATGGCACCGTCATTCGGGCCACCCGGATCGACAAGGCGAACGCGATCACCGGCCGAGAAATCGCCCACAGAAGCCGCAGGACGGGCAGACGGGCCGGAGGCAGCATCACCCACCCCAGGCGAGACTTGCCCGTCAGCGGACGCCGGAGCCGGGCTGGCGGGGGGTGTCTTGGCTCGCCGAGACGCGCGCAGCGCTCGCACCGCCTGAAAGAACCCCTCCGCAGCAGTCCCGAGCCCCAATCCTTCAACGGCGTTCTTGAACCGCCCTTCCGCCTCACTGTCGGATGGATCCGCAGCCAGGTATGCCGTCACCGGGTTAGACAACTCCGGATGACCTTCGACCAGATCCGACAAGCGGTCTTCGTGCGGATCGAACACCGTGGCATCCGCGACCGCACCGGCTGCCGAGGCTCGACCGAACGCCCCCGCCTTTGTCGCGGCACTGCCGACGCGCATGGCCTTCGCCGCCGGAATGAAGCCGGTGACGAACTGCGAAACACCGCGAACCAGGCCTCCGGTTGTCGTCTCCGCGTCGCCCACCTCCGGCAACGGCCGCTCATCCGCGCTCGCAAAACCGGCCAGGGGACGCACGCCAGTTTGATCGCCCGCCCAGGTGGCCAGGGATTCGAGCGCTTCCGCCGCCTCTTGCCATGCGTCACGGACGCCGCCGAGAACCTGTTTCGGCGCCTCTAGCAAGCCCTCGCCCACGTCGGCCGCCACCGCATAGGCGGTATCGGCGAAGCCATCCCCCGGCGGGTCATCCGGGAGGTCGTCGAAGTCGATAAGGCCGCCAGTGTTGGCGGCGGTGTCAGGGAGTGCGTCGAAGTCGATCAGCGTGGCCGCGCCAGGAGCAGCCGGCGCGTCGTCGGGCAGGCTGTCGAAATCGATCAGACCGCCGGCAGGGGCAGCGGTGCCCGGCTCATCGGGCAGAGCATCGAAGTCGATCAGCGCATCCGACATCAGGCCGGGTCCTCACGGCATGGATACGCCTCGCGCAGCGCCTCCATCACGACCCAAGCACCCGGCGCCCGCAGGTGGTCGCGGTTGCGATCCATCCAGGCGTTGACCACCCGGCGGGCATCCTCGACCGGGACCGGCCGGACTTCGGGGCAGTAGACCCGGGCTGTCGGGTGTGCCGCCTCAACAGCGTCCAGGACATCGAGCACCGCACCGATAGTCGCCGTGCAGTTCCCGTATTCGTCGGAACCTCGACACAAGCCGGCCAAGTTCTCCCCGTAGAGGGACCGTCCCGGCGCGTCAGGCAGCGCGTCGAAGTCGATCAGACCATCAGCCGCGTGGGCCGCCGGTGTGATCAGCAGCAGGACAGCGGCCAGCACAGCGGATCGCATCAGTACCCCTCCAGCTCGGGGATGACGGCCGGATCAATGCCAGCGCCCCGCAGTGCTTCAGCAATCGCCGCCTTGCTCTTTCTCCCCGCTGCCACCGCAGCTCGAGCCCTATCGATGTTCGCGGCCCGCGCTTCATCGGCCGACATCTCACCGGATCCGGCCGGCGGCGGGCTTGCCGACACAGGGGGCGTGCCATCAGGCACCGGAGCGCCGGGGGGAGTGATCGAAGCGGGAGCACCGCCCGGCATCCCGGGTGCGCCGACGCCCGGCATGGACGGCACAGGCTCGGAGGCCGGAGGCGTGGAGACCGGAACAGGTGCGGGTGGGGCTGCCGGCGAGGAACCGCCGTCACCGCCAGCGACGGGAACTGTCGGCGAGCCGCCGCCATCGAGCGCGGCGTTCGGGTTGAACAGGGCGTTGAGCAACGCCGCCGTGGGATCGGAGCCGCGCGCGTACGGGTCACCGACTGGCGACCACGTTGCGCCATCGTCCTGCGACACCTCGAAGACCATTTGCGAGTCGTTGATAGCCCGCGTCCGCTGTTTGTAGCCGGGCTGATCAGCCTTCGGCGGCGTGCCTTTCACCCAGCCGTTGTTGATCAGGCTCTTGGCAAGGTCGGACCCCACCAGAACGGTTTTCTGGCGTCTGTTCGCCGGGTTGAAGACCGTCATGTAGTCACCCGACGAACTGCCCGGCGGGTTGTTGTCCACTGGCGTGCGGCCCAGCGCATCGCTTGCCTTCACCAGCACCGGGGCGCCATCGTCTCCGATCACCGGAACAAGATCGCTGGCCTTGAGCCTGCCGGTGGACATATGCGACTCCGCGCGCCCCGAGAGCAGCTTCAGCGCCGCCATCGGATTCGACTCCGCCAGTCCCCGGATCATTCGGACCTGATCACCCGACATGCCGAGCGGGAACGTCTTCTCCGGCGCAGCAGACCCGGGGCTTTCCCATTTCTGAGCCGGTGTCTGGCCAGGGCGTTGCCCCATGACCCGGTCTAGCGGCGGCAGCCCCACGCCATCGGACGCCGGGACCGGACCCGCTTCGCCGGCCGGCGGCACATCCTCACCACCGCCTAGGTAGTCGATGACGAACTTGCGGGCCGCATCGACCTTGGCCAGCTCCGCATCCGCAGCGCGACGTTCCTTGATCGCACCGCTGACCTCAGTGACGGCGTTGCCCATGCCCTGGAGCACTTCGCCGACACCACCACCAGATCCGCGCGGAGCAGGTGGAGCGATCGGACCGCCACGGTTCCGTTGCATTGCTTCGAGCGGTGCCAGCTTGGATGCGGCAGCCATGCGCGCGAGCCGTGAGGCGACGCCGGTATCAGAGTATCCGAGCAGTGGCGGGAGAGGCATGATGATGGACCCCTTTCCTAGTTCAGCGGTGATCGCGTGTGAAACGTGGTGTCAGCAGACAACCGGCGCCATGCCTCGACATCACCGGCAGCGGCGGCACGGGCGAGGAGATCGCGCGCCCGGTTCAGGTTGCCGGTTTCTTCGTGCAGGCGGGCCAGCTTGACCAATGCCGGCACATCCCCGGTCTCGGCGAGGGCCGCATAGATCGCCGTCGCATGGTCGCGCCCGTCATCATCGCCCGGGGCACTGTCGGCATACAGGGCAGCGAGAACATGCAGCCGGTCCCGATCGCATGTGCGCGCTTCCTCGCGATACCAGGGCAACAGGAAGTCAATCATCACGTCGTCGATGGAATGAGCTTTCATCCGTCCTCACCTCCCGATCAGCCAACATCGGCCCCAGGCAGGCGATCCGACCGAAGAGGCGAGCAGCGGCACGTCAGATCCCCCGCTGTGACTTTTCATAGAGGTACGCGGCGTTGACCTCATCAGCGGTCAGCGCGCGGTTCCAGAGGTACGCCGAGTAGATCCGCGACTGGTGAGCGCCGCCGCCGGTACTTTCTCCGCGAATGACAGTGTTGTCCGGAGACGGAGCCGAACCGCTCGGACTGACGTAACCCTGCGTGGCGGTGGACAGTGATCCGCTCTCGCTGTCTACCCAGATGATCGCGCCCGTGCTTTCGTCGTAGGACAGCACCAGGATCTTGTTCGTGCTGTCGTTTTCGGTCAGCCCGCCGTCGTAGACCGTCTGCGACGATGAGCCGTTGATCTGGGAAAAGACTCCGCCGTAGTCGATGCGCACGCAGGGGTTAGATGTCCCGCCATTGTATCCCGTCGTGAAGAGAGTTCCCCCGCTCGCATCGCTCCTGAACGCGAGCATGATCGAAAACTCTGCACCGCCCTGATTCAGGCCGGCGAGAAACGTCGTGTTGGTGGTGATCGCCAGTCGGTGTCTATCACCCGACGCAGGGCCAAAGTAGTTGGCCGTTCCTCCGGTGCCAGGCGAGCCGCTGAATGGAGGCGTGGTGTCCTCCGTGCCCGGGTCGCCGTTACTCTCATAGGCCGTGAAGTCGTACGCAGACTGCGCCTCGCTGTCGGCAGGCGACGTGACGAGGTTGCTGAAAGTCGACCCGGACCCCGCATAGGTGTCTATGCTGCCCATATCCAGCCGGAACACCAGACCAGTCTCGGGAAGATTGTTGTTTCTTGCGCCGGCCGCGCCCATGACCGCCGCTTTGGCAATACCTATTGGCATCACTCATTCACCTCCTGATCGGATGGCGTCGGCCGAAACTGTCGGAGCACTGCGCCACGCACGACCTCGCTAATCGTGACCCCTGCCTCTGCCGCATAGCGCCGCACATCATCAGCCAGTGGCCTCGGGACGCGAAGGCGCAGCATGTCGTTCTTCCGGTCGATCGGTTGAGCCTCCATGGTGCCCTCGCGCATGCCGTTTCTAGCTCCATCAGGCTACCAGAAATCGTGCCCCGCACGTAGGACAAGACAGCACAAAGAGTCGTGAAAAATGTTTGTCCACCAGTGACTTAAGGTGAGCTCCACGGAGAGATCAGCGGACGACGCCGGCACCCTTTTTTGGGCTGACAGACCCCCCCCCCCCCCC
>Ga0207422_1003971_pt1 | contig 13210 bp, 9 predicted proteins | sample MarCyaLeptolynsp_FD_187757 | JGI IMG/M metagenome (GOLD analysis project Ga0207422, IMG submission 187757) | Marine cyanobacterial communities from Panama - species 1 Leptolyngbya sp. (SPAdes) | ecosystem: Environmental > Aquatic > Marine > Unclassified | place: Panama: Panama City | collected...
CCTCCGGCAAGCGCGCTTGATCCCCTGCCTGAGGTCGACAAGCGCCTCGGTGAGCGATCCTGCGCCCAGCTCCGGCGGTGCATGAAGGACCGCGACGGCGTCGTCTGGTAGCAGCGGAAAGCGCCGGAGCCACCTAAAGATCAGACCACGGCCGTGCATGCCGTATTTCCAGAGCTCCGCGGCCCTCAGGGCTCCCATGCTTGCAGCACCGAAAACAGTAGCGCCCCGGGATATCGCCCAAAGGATTTCCTTGTGCCGGACAGCCGGTACGCCCTGAAAGAGCCCGTCGATGAGAGCAATGACACAAGGCCCGTGCTGCTGTACCGCCTCGACGATATCGCCCTGAGACGCGGGGCCGGACAGATGCGCCTGAAGGCCATCGGGAATGTCCGGCAAATCGACACTCGGCCCGGCAAAGACAATCACGGGACGTGTGTGGTTGTTCACGTGCCTGTCTCCCTGCTCGCGAGCGTGACGATACGGGTGATATGCAGGGGGATATCGGTGTCGGCAAGAAGTGGGACCGCGATTGCCTGGAAACCTTCTGCCTGAAGACTGCCTGCGAGGGCGTCGACATTTGCCTCTGGCGGCGCATCGATTTCGGGTATGGCCTTGCCGGGTATCTTGCGCATTTGCGCGCGCTCGAAGTCGACAAGTTCCTGATCGATCCGCTTCGGATAAAACTGGCGTGTGATGTCTTCCCGGCCACCCGCGATGACGGACGCTCGCGTCTGGACAGCTTCCAGAAGTGCTGCGATGGCGGCCTCGGCATAGGTCGTGCGGCAGGCAAAGCCATCGGCGTGAAACGGCAGCGACGTCGAAGAGTTGCCTTCATCCAGCAGCCGGGCCCAGATGACGGGCAATCCACCGGTGCGCGGGCACTCGTAAATCGCACAGAGCAGGCCGGAGCCTTGCAGCCGCCCGACAAGGCTGTTCAGCTTCTCGTCTGCCGGCGCTTCGACAGCCAGCCTGTGCTTTTCAAAGAACCCGTGAATGGTCATGGCCCGGGCAGTACCCAGTCTTTCCAGCGATTCGAAAAGACCTTGGACGAGCGCTTCCTGTTTCGTTGCCCCGCCTCCGAGCCCGGTGGTGGTTCTGACGAAAGGGGAGGCTGCATGAGGCGAGCCGGGCGTGAAGTCCGTGCTGACAAGAGCAACGGGAATGCGAACAGGATCGCCGGTGACAAGGTCGGTTCCGGTCAGGAAGGGAAGGGGCGCGCCGGTCCACTCTTCAGGCAGGTCCGGCAAGAGATGATGGGCGAGTTTTTCCGCCGCATCCGGACCATAGACGGTCCCGGCAGAGATCGCGTCTCCGGCATCTGCGGTGATGGTCTCAGCGGCTGCCGTTTCAAGCGCTTCCACGATGGCCGACACGGCGGCCTCCGCCATCTCCAAACCCTTGCCTTGATTGACGGCATTCGATCTCGCCAGAGGCCGTACGGCCTGCACGACAGGAATGCCGATACGGTCGAGCCCGGTTATGTCAGCGAGCCGCGTGATGCCGAATGATCCGAGATGTGAAGTCAAACGGTCCAGATAGGTGTCAGCCCTGTAAAGACGGCCCGTTTTCGGCAAATGCGCGCGATCGCGCACCGTCACTTCAGCAATCCTGCCAGCAGGCTGAGAGCACGGTCCCGCTCCAGACCGCTTTCCAGGTCAGCCAGAAGATCACCGAGACGGTTACCCAGTTCCGGGCCCTGGCCATGATCGGGAAGCAGCACGGCCCGGTCGGTCAAAGTTCGAAGCAAAAGCACGGTCGCGTTCTGTTGGCCGGCGATTTCTTCCGACCTTTTCAGATCCAGCTCGATCTGCTGTTCCTTGAAATCTGAGACACTGCGCAGCCTTGCCCGGCGCCGGTAGAGTTCCGCGAGCCAAAACGCATGTCCCGCGGCTTCGGCGCGCTCGATCGCCGAACTGACCAGGGCGATGCCGTCAGCATGCCGTCCGAGCTGGCCATCGAGTTCCGCCGCCATTTCAAGGTAAACAGGAAAGTCCTCTTCCGTTCCAATTTCCTGCTGAATTGCGAGGCCTTGCGCGAGGATTTCCCGACCCCTGGCCGGATCGCCTGCCATACCGTTTGCCCAGCCGCCGAAAATCAGGCTTTTCGCTTCCAGGGACTTCAGATCGTGCTCGGTCGCGGTGTTGCGCATACTCCTTGCAAACCGCGCGACCTGATCGATGTCGCCCCTGTAGCGATGCAGCATGATGCCGATATCGAGCGCGTGACAGGTGCTGCCGACATGATCGATGTGCCTTGCCCAGTCTTCCGCCGCGTCCATGTGCTGAAGCGCGGTTTCGGTTCGGCCCATGAACCAGGAGGACAGGGCCTTTTCACCAAGCCCGCACACTTTTGCATCGTGGCCGCCGTAGCGGGTCCGGTGGTCAAGTGCCTCGTCTTCGCTATAGAGCTCCAGACCCTTTGAAATAGCATGCAGGCAGTCGGCATGCTGCCCCGTGTTGAATGCGGTGGCCCATCGGCAGTGAAGGGCCTGCAGTTCGACTTCTTTGTTGTTGGAACCCGCAAGGTCGGCAAGCAGCAGTTCGGCGCGCTCTCTTTGCGCCTGAAAGTTCGGCGCCGTGAACCACCAGCCCCAATAGAGGGGGAAACCGCTGGACCTGTCGGTTTCCGGGTTGTCATGCAAAAGCTCCACGCCGCGCTGGTAGAGCTTGGAGGCTTCCGGCGAACCGGCGCCGTCCAGCATTGCGACGACCGGCCCCAGCAGCTTCACGATTTCGAGTTCAAGCGTACTGGCCGCCGTCTTGTCCTTCAGCTTGGCCGTGAGCTCACCGGCGCGCGTCAGGAGCGTGCGGGCTTCCTGAAGGGCCGATTGCGAGGATGCCGACCGTGCTGCGTCGATATAGTGGCCGACTGCCTCGCTGCGCAATTGTGCCTGCTCAGCATGGGCTGCAAGTTCTGCACTTGTGAATGTCTCGCCGAGTTCCGTGTCCTCGGTGACGATCCTGTAAAGGGCAGAGTGCAGTGAGCGCTTGTTCGACCGCAGCAAACCGGAATAGGCGGCCTGTTGCACTAGCACGTGCCGGAAGCGGTAGGACGTTTCGAATTCGCTTGCCTGTTGTTCAATGAAGCCGCCGTCAACAAGTTCGTTCAGGCTTTCCTCGGCGCTGGCCGGATTGCCCGTTGTCGACAGAAGCGCAACGAGCGTCAGTACGTTGAAACTGCGGCCGATCACGCTGGCGGCCTGGGCCACGAACTTCGAGGGACCGAGAGCGGCGAGACGCGCGGCCAGCAAGTCCTGCAGGCTGGCCGTTTCGTCGGATTCGAACAGCTTTTCCCACATGCCTTCGTCCAGCGCGTCGTCCGCGTTCCGGTCAAGGACAAAACGCGTCAGTTCTTCGGCAAAGAGCGGAACGCCGTCGCATCGGGCAACAATGGCATCAACGAGTTTTTCCGGCAGATGTGTCGCGCCGGCGAGGTTCTCGATCAGCGCCACGATGCTGTCTGAGCCGAGGCGGGTCAGACCCAGGGCACAAAAATTGCCGGCGGTTTTCCAGTCCTCAGCGGGGGCATTCCTCGACGTGACGATGACGAAGACGGACGCGTCCCTTATCCGCTCGACCAGTTGTGCAACGACCTCGAGTGTCTGGCTGTCTGCCCAGTGCAGATCCTCGATCTTCATCACGCACGGTTTCACACTCGCAATTGCCATGACCGCATCGACAAGCGTTGCAACGGCGGAATGCGCGTCGTCCGAAACGTCTGCCTCCTGGTCCTGCTGGCCCGGTGAGAACGGCGCAATCAGAAATGCCAGCTCTTCAAAGAAGGCGTCGGGATGATCGCCCGGCAGCGACAAGGCGTTTCTTATTGCGCCGGCCGAAGGTGCGTCGAAGTCGAATGCAGCGTCGTGCTTTTGCAGAACCGTGCGAAGGCTGCGCACGATCGGGTAGTAAGGTGTTTCTTGGCTTGTCGGTTCGCATTGAAAATCGAGCACGTGCGCCTGATCCTCGCGGCCGCTTTCAACGACCTGGTGGCAAAGTCTCGATTTGCCAATGCCCGGCTCGCCGTGGATGAAAAGGAACTGGCCGTTTCCGTCCAGTGCCTGCTGCCATTGTGCCTTTGCTCCGGCCAGTTCCGTTTGCCGCGCCACGAAGGGTTGTTCGTTGTTGCGCAATGTCTCGAAGCGGTCGACCGTCTTGCGGCGGCCAAGCGGCTGCCAGAGGGCGTGCGGTTCGTTGAAGCCCTTGAGCTCATGAGCGCCGAGGCTTTCATAGTGAAACAGCCTGCGCGTGGCCTTGTAGGTCGCGTTCGAGACTGCAACGGTGCCGACATTCGCCTGTCCCTGGATCCTGGCGGCCAGTGTCGGTGCAATTCCGATGATCTCGTCGCGCGTGGCCAGCGCGCCGCTGCCGGCCTGACCGGCAACCGCCGAACCGGTGGCGATCCCGACCCTGATCCTGACCGGCACGTCAAAGTTCTCCTCGGCCTTGGCGCATTCGTTCAGGATTGCCAGGCCGGCCAGAACTGCCTGAAGCGGTGCGTCTTCACTGGCCACGGGATATCCGAAATAGGCAGAGCCGCCGTCACCCATCAGCAAATCGAGATGACCGCCATTGGCGGCAATCGCGCGGTGGGCGGCCTGGTGGACCGCTTGCTGAATCTCCCGGAAATCCTCGACATCCATCGTGTTGACCATGGTTGTCGAACCGACCATGTCGTAAAACAGCGCCGTGATCTGGCGGCGTTCACCTTTCTCGATATCGAGGTCTATCGACATGTCCCGTGTCATTCCCAACTTCGATCAGAGCCACCGTCGCGGTGCGGTTTTGCCTGTATTTTCAATACTTCACACACCAACGAGGGTTGAGCCAAGCCCAAACCCGGTCGCAAAGTATAAAAAGATGCCCTAACGGACAGTTTAGCAGACGGAACCGAAAGCAAAACATAACTCTTTGTTAGATATGCGATTATCGTTGACCTGAGGCCGATCCCGACGCGATGCGCCCAGGATTTCGCGCGGCCGCCGACCCTCGCGGCAAATACTCAATTTCATTGCGGTGCGGTCGTTTGCTGCGGTTTGAATGGGGGGCGGATTACGGATTCTTCGACACAGGCAGCATCAGCGGGACCGGTTGCGATCGGGTTTAGCTCTTAAACAGTCGCATCCTATGAAACGCCCCAGCAGACGGCTCGACGGTGCCTAGAAATTTTCAGATGTTTCCTCGTAGGGGACGCCGGTTTCGCAAATTTTCTCGACCAGCGACGAGAGACTGATACCTGAATATGCCTGGAGCCTGATTGGATCCCGGGAACGGAAATGAATCCAGTATTGCCGTTCGTCAATGTCTTCTTGTTTGTGAATGGTCCGAAACTCTATCTGCTTTATCTCCTCTAGCGGAGCTTCAAAGCCTTCTTCTTTGCCATGGGCGTGATTTGGGACATGCCACAGCAGATCGCTGTCTGTCAGGCGGAAATGCCACTCCCCCGCAGTAGAGTACGCGCGCACGGCGAATACGGCCTCCTTCAACAGTCGATAAATCCCGCCGCAAATGCAAATGAAACCCAAAAAGGACCAGACACTCCACGTCTCAACAGCTTCAATGCTGAGCTCAAGGACTGTTCCCTTCGGTAGCAGCCACGTGCCAAACCAAGTGACGCCAATTGAAAAAAGGGGCGCAATTATGAGCCGTGTTATGTTTCGTTTTCGAACGGATTGTCTCACGTCGAAGTGCAAATTATCGTTGTCGATTACAGTCAATTTGTTCTTTCGGCGGGCGCAAGCATAAAGCTCGACTAAAGCATTCAAAACACATTTGGTCCAGACGCAAAACTGACGTCTGTCGATTGCAACAAAAACCTGACGAAGGCCGATATCAGCGATGTCCGTTCAATCATGAACCAGGTGTTGATTTGCAACATCGGTTGGTCTCGGCTTGCAGCGGATTTTTTGCCGTGGCTGGCACCAACAGCAGTTCTGGGCCGGGAGCACGCTGTCTTGTTTTGGCCACCGGATGAGGTGCTAATTGCATTCTGCTCCCCGATCATGAGGTGGCGGTGCAGGTTTTGGAGCCAACCGCATTGCTCAAAATCTGAACGAGACACAGGACTCGAAAGGAGACGACCATGAACAGGTATCTGGCAGCCGCTTGCTTGTTGCTTCTGATGATGGCGCCTGCACATGCCGAAGTCAGATTCTGGTATCAGGACGGCAACTGGACGGTCTGGAACGAAAGGTCCAAATGCAAGGCAGTCAATCGGCCGGTCATCGAAATCAATCACACTCCGTATGTGTCTTTCTGGTTTGTCGAAGATCTGGCCAATCCAGGCGTTTCGGTCGAAGCCTATTTTTGGCCCGGTGCCTTTGTCCAAGGTGCAAGGTTCAATATCACCCTGCTTGCGTCCTATGGCGATGCACAGATTACGGTGCCGGCCGAGGCGGGACTTGATTTCGCTCTGAAGTCGGACAGGCCACTTTCAAGGACGGAGATCGCCCTTCTCTTGAAGCACGAACTGTTTATCGTAAAGCCCGAGGAAACGTCGGTCAGTCTCGCAGTTGATGCCGTCAGGGTTCCAGCTGTTTTGCAACAGTTGAAAGCATGCGCTGATGCGCTCAGCAGGGCCGCGAAGGATCCAGACTGACTTTCGGGTCTATAGCCGTGTTGGGCTGCAAATTGCAGTTCGTTGCATAGGAAACGGGTGTGTGTGGAACGCGGCTTCTCTCAGTAGCAATTCTTGCGGCAGATATGATTTTCGCCGGCTTTGCGCACGCCTTTTCCCAACCGTTTGAACGCTTGTTTTCGTGATGCGCAGCTGAGGGAGCCTGGGAAGAACATTCCTGATCTTGGCTGGGAATTTTGTCTCCAGAAACAGAAGGGCGACAAGAATCTGTCATGGTGAAGCGGTAAAATGTTCCCGCAAAAGATGTAGACTCGTCAACCAAGAGTGGTCATTATGTCTCTTACCAACTCCACTTTTCGCAGGGAGTTGGCGGTTTGCCCAGGACCTATCAAACGAGAGATCTCCAGTAAAACCATGACCAATCCCTATGTTTCCCAACCTCAAAAAGCATTTTGGAAATCAGGCGTTTCCGAGTGCTCTCCGTTAGAGCTTCCCGAGGTTTATAAGCCAAGGTTTCAAATCGACCGCAAGATGCGGATTACCTGTGCGGGAAGCTGTTTCGCCCAGCATATAGGCGGGCAGTTCAAGAAGCGGAATTTCCAGTTCATCGACCTTGAGCCTCCCCCGCCCATGCTTGCGCAGAACGACTGGCATGATTTCGGCTTCGATCTTTATTCGGCACGCTACGGCAACATCTACACGGCGCGACAACTCGTTCAGATGCTCGCACGTGCAGATGGCTCACTGAAGCCGACTGAAACCGTCTGGTTGGATGACCAAGGCCGGGCACGGGATCCTTTTCGTCCTGCGATTGAACCTCAGGGTTTCGGGTCCGCCGAAGAACTGAGGAATGATCAGGAATATCACCTGGCGCAGGTTTCCAAGCTCTTGGACAATACGGACCTGTTCGTCTTCACCTTGGGATTGACTGAGGCATGGGAGTGCATTGCCGATGGCGTGGCTTTGCCCACATGCCCAGGCACTGTCGGGGGGACTTTTGACGCCGACAAATATCGGTTCAAGAACTTCTCATTTCTTGAAACACTCAACGATATGAAGACCTTCATCGAAATTGCACGGATGCATAATCCCGCGATGAAGTTTTTGTTCACTGTCTCGCCGGTGCCGTTGACCGCAACCGCCACGGATGATCACGTTCTGGCGGCCACAGTCCATTCCAAGTCGATCCTGCGTGCTGTTGCGGGTGAATTGTACCAGACATACGATTATGTCGACTATTTTCCCTCTTATGAGCTTGTCGCCTCACACCCCATGCGCGCCATGTTCTACATGCCAAACCTCAGAGCGGTGGCGCTCCAGGGCGTTGCTCACGTCATGGATGTCTTCTTCTCCTCAATCGGAGACACAAGCCTTGCCGAGGAAGAACCGTTTCAAGGTTCAGGCCAATCGGAACGCCCGGTTAAAGCGAACGACGATGTCGTTTGTGAAGAAGAAATTCTGGAGATGGTCGGCTGATGTCAATTTATGTCACAGGAAATTCGCATGTAGGCGCGTTGGCGCAGGGTTTTGCCTCGCTTAAAACCAAGCCAGACGACATGAAGATTTTCGCACTCGGGAGCGGCGCTCACGAACTCACCGAGTTCGCCGAACGACAAGGCGATCAGGTTGTGATGCGCAACCCGGACTACGCAAAAAACCTATTCGCTCAAACGGGCCTCAAAGGTGTTGGGCAAAACCACGTCTGGGTCTTCGTGATGGGTTCTCACAATTCCCGCATTCTCCGCGGACATTTCTGGCGAAATGCGGCACCCAGCACACTTCAGATGGTAGGAAAACGCCCTGTTTCGGAAGGCCTGCTAACGGCGATGATTGAGGGTGATCAGGAAAAAATCCGCGACTTTCTGTCCGATGTGAAGAGAGTTGGCGCACGGTTTCTGGTTGCAGCATGCCCACCAACGCGACGGGATCGTTTCTGTGATGAGCAGGGCATTCCGGTCGAAGTCTTAAGGTACGTGAACGGGCGCGCATGTGACGCCTTTTTCCAGTGGGTAACAGAGCAGGAAATCCCTCTCGTCCGGCCGCCTGAAGAGTGCATAGACGAAAACGGGTTCCTCCGACCCGAGTTTACAAAATTCAAGACAGCATCCGGTTCTCCAGATCCGCACCATGCAAACGCCGCATATGGTGAGTTGATGACAAGTCGAATCATCAAGGCCGTCAGGGATGCATATCCCGATGTCTGGAAACTGCACTAGGCGCTGCGCCGCTTTTGAGCATGAAGACAATGGCGATGAAAGGTGGGAGCACGGGGTTGCCGGTTTGGCTGTTGGATCAGAAAACAGACCTCTCCGGCAGGCCTTTGCTCCTGCTTTTCATCAACCTGATCATCTTCGACAGGAGAAATCTCTGGTTTCGTCGTCGTTGACGCCGTCTCTTGGGGAAACAACGATCCCTTGTGCTATTGGACACTCAGGCGTCAGATGCCCAGCTGGTCCCTGAAGCGGTAAACCAGCACCGAGGGGGCCAGAAACCAGGGGTTCCCGGAATAGAGCGGGCGGGTCGGATAGCTGATGCGCTCGAAGGCGGAGGGGGCTGTCTCCTGACCGGCAGCCTTTCTGCCCATGCGCATGCCGAGATAACTGGCCATGCCGACACCTGACCCGCAGTATCCGGTTGCGAAGTAGAGGCCGTCGTCTTCTCCACAATGGGCGAGCGTATCGAATGTGTAGCCGACAAAACCCATCCACGCGTGACTGACACGTATCGTTGCCAGGTCCGGGAAAAGGGCGGTCATGTCCTGGTGCAGCTTTGCGGCGCTCTTCAACGGGTCGGTTTCGCTCAAGGAAACCCGCCCGCCGAAGAGCACGCGTTTCCGGTCCGGTGACAGGCGATAGTAATAAACGAGCTTGCGCGTGTCGGAGAGCACCCGGTCTGTCGGAAACAGCCGGTCGACCGTGTCCTTCGGTAATTCCTCCGTCGCGATGACATAGGATCCGATCGGGATTACCCTGCGCTGATGCCAGGGGGACAGCGGGCCCGAATACCCGTTCGTCGCCAGAATGACCTTCCCTGCCTTGCAGGTGCCTGCGGTCGTCGTGACCTTGAAACCGCTGCCGTCCCTTTCCAGAGACAATGCGCGGCATCCGCCTTTGACGGCGGCACCTGCGCCGACAACCTCGCGCAGAAGCGACGGCAGGTATTTCGAAACGTCGATGCTGCAATGGCGGGGTAGAACCATGCCACCATGATAGGCATCGGTTCCGAGCTCGGAGGCCTGTTCGGTCTTCGGCACCATGAAGGCATCGGTCTTCCAGACCGGATGGCCCGCTTCGCACTCGCGCGCAAGGACTTCGTAGAGATGGGGCTTGTGCGCCCCGTGAAAGCGTCCAACCTCTCTTAGCCCGAGGTCAAGATCAGTATCGGTCGACAAGTCATGCATGTAGTCGAGCGATGCCTGTCCTTCCCGGCAGAGGTCCGTTGCAAGGTCAGGACCGTACTTCTTCGACAACGCAGAGAAAGATGGTTTGAGGCTCGTGGAAAGCTGGCCGCCGTTGCGCATGGAACAGCCCCAGCCGGGCTGTTCGGCGTCAAGAACGAGGGTGCCAACGCCTTCACTTGCGGTTTGAAGAGCCGCGTTGAGACCTGTGTAGCCGGCACCGACCACGAGGACGTCCACCTCGCCGGGCAACTGGATCTCGGGAAGGTCGGTACGCGGAGCGATATCCTGCCAGTAAGGTGTCGTCTTGTAGCCGTCGGTGAAGAGGTCTGATCGCATCTTTTCCCGCTATGCCGCCCGCGTGTCTTCCAGAATCATGTCCGCGCCCTTTTCGCCGACCATGATCGCGGGCGCATTGGTGTTGCCGGAGGTGACCGTCGGAAAGATCGACGCATCGACAATGCGCAAGCCTTCAATGCCGTAGACCTTCAGCCTGTGGTCAACCACGTTCTCCGTCTCGTCGGGACCCATCCGACAGGTGCTGACAGGGTGGAAAACCGTGGAACAGCGATTGCGCACATCCTCAAGGATCTCCTCATCGGTCTGAACTGCGGGACCCGGACTGATCTCCTCCTCGATAATCTGCTGCAGGGCAGGGCTTTCGGCAATCTGCCGCATAAGTCTGCAGCCCTCGATCATTTCGGTGAGATCGTGGTTGGTGCTGAGGGAGTTCGGGTGAATTTCCGGCGCGTCGAAAGGATCGCCGGATCGTAGGGTGATGTGGCCGCGGCTTGTCGGCCGGGTCGGCTGCATGCCGAGCAGAAAGCCGGGAAAGGGGTCCGGGTTCATGAGCGGACGCTTGCCTTTCGGGGCCTTGGTATAGCTGACCGGCGAGAAGTAAAGCTGCATGTTCGGGCGGGGCGTGTCCGGGTTGCTTTTCACGAATCCGCCTGCCTGGTTGACGCTGAGCGACAGCGGGCCGCGCCGGGTCAGAACGTAGCGGATACCCTGGAACAGCTTGCCCCACCAGGGATAGAGTTGCTGATTGAGGGTCGGGACTCTGGAGCGGTAGAGATAATCGTGCCCGAGATGGTCCTGAAGGTTCTTGCCGACGGCGGGACGGTGCAGCAGGGTCTCGATGCCTTTTGCCTGCAACTCGGCCCCGTCACCGATCCCGGAGAGCATCAGGATTTGCGGCGAATTGACCGCGCCCGCGCTGAGGATGACCTCACGCCGCACCCTCACGGTCATCTCCGCGCCATTGCGCTTGTAAACCGCGCCGGCCACCCGCCCGTCCTCGACGAGCAGACGCGTCGTGTGGGCTCTGGTGATCACTTCCACGTTTGACCGCTTGCGCGCGGGTGCGAGGAAGGCTCGCGCCGTGGACATCCGGAACCCGTCCTTCGCCGTTATCTGGTAAAGCCCGACGCCTTCCTGATCGGCCCCGTTGAAATCGGGATTGCGATTGAACCCGGCTTCTGCGGCAGCGTCGAGAAAGTTCGCGCAAAGGGGATGGACATCCTTGTTCATGCTGGACACATGGAGAGGCCCGTCGCCGCCGCGAAAATCGCAGGCGCCTGCGTCGTTTGTTTCGGAGCGCCGGAAGACGGGAAGCACATCCTCCCAGCCCCAGCCGGGATTGCCCATTGCCTTCCAGTCGTCGAAGTCGGCATGCTGGCCGCGGATATAGACCATCGCGTTGATGGAGCTGGAGCCGCCGAGGACCTTTCCGCGCGGCCAGTAGCCGGAGCGATTGTTGAGGCCGGGATCGGGTTCCGTGCGGTACATCCAGTTGATATGCCGGTTATAGAATGCCTTGCCGTAGCCGATCGGCATCCATATCCAGAAGTTCAGGTCGGACCCACCCGCCTCAAGGACACAGACGGAGTATTTCCCGTTTGCCGAAAGCCGGTCGGCAACGACCGATCCTGCGGAACCGGCTCCGACAATAACAAAGTCGAATTCGCTCATGTATCTGCCCAAAACACCGGGTTGATCCTATCCAGACGACTTGTCGCGCTGAACCACGATCGACAAGAGTGCCAGCAGTCCGGATCCGACCATCAGGAAGAAGGAAACCGCGTTCAGTACCGGCGTCGAGCCGACCTTTGCCATCCGGTCATACATGGTGATGGTTAGCGGGGCTTCGGAGCCGACCAGGAACAGCGTGGTGTTGAAGTTCTCGAAGGAGACCAGGAAGGCGACGATCCCGGCGGCGATCATTGCCGGACGTAGAAACGGCAGCGTGATCGTGCGTAGAACGCGGGCGCGGGATGCACCGAGATTGAAGGCTGCCTCTTCCATCGTGTCGTCGAATTTCTTGAGCCTCGCGGTGATCACCAGAGAGGTGATCGTGGCAATGAAGGAGAATTGCCCGAGCACGACAAGCAGAAGACCAGGACGCAGGAACTCAAGCTCCAGATCGAAGCGGTCCTCGAAAAGATTGGCGGTATCGCTTGCCAGCACGAGAATGGAGATGCCCAGGATCACGCCCGGGATCACCAGCGGCACGACCATCAGGATGTAGAAGAAGTTCTTGCCCGGAAACTCGCCGCGGACAAACAGGAATGCATTTGTGGTGCCGACGAAAACGGAGAGCGCGGCAACGAAGATCGCGATCACGAAGGAGTAGTAGAGGCCCTGCAACAGACGCCGGTCGTGGAACATGCCCAGTTTCGGTTCCGTGTCGCCGAAGAACCAGTCGAGCGTGAAGCCCTGCCAGGGAAGGGCCGGGAACAGGCTGTCGTTGAAGGCGAACGCGCCTGCGGAAATCAGCGGGGCTGCCAGAAAGATGAAGAAGGCGATGACGTAGAGCCGGTAACCGAGTAGGAAGGGCGTGGTCTTGTTCTGCGCAAGCATGATCGTCCTCCTCAGCTCTTGGCCACGGTGTTCGCAAGCGTCTGCCCGCTCAGTTTCAGACCGAGCCAGATCACGAGAGACGTAAACAACAGGAGCAGCATGCCGAACGCGGCGCCGCCCTCCCAGTTGAAGCGGGTGATGAACTGGTTGTAGATCTGCTCGGTAAACCAGCTCGAGTTTTTGCCGCCGAGCAGGATCGGTGTCAGGTACGACCCGGCCGTCAGCATGAAGGTCACAATGCAGCCGGCGACGATGCCCGGCATGGCATAGGGAATGATGATCCGGCGCAGCACGGTGAAGCCGTTGCCGCCCAGATTGTAGCCTGCCTCGATCATCGAGTTGTCCATACCGTCCAGCGTGGAAACCAGCGGCACGATCATG
>Ga0207422_1003972_pt1 | contig 13203 bp, 11 predicted proteins | sample MarCyaLeptolynsp_FD_187757 | JGI IMG/M metagenome (GOLD analysis project Ga0207422, IMG submission 187757) | Marine cyanobacterial communities from Panama - species 1 Leptolyngbya sp. (SPAdes) | ecosystem: Environmental > Aquatic > Marine > Unclassified | place: Panama: Panama City | collected...
TGGTTGAGCGCCGACAGACCCAGCTCGCCCACCAGGCGGTCGAAATCAGAGTCGCTGACCCGCAGCGCTCCGCGGATGGCTTCGCGATGCCCCTGCAGTCCTGCCCCCACCACCGCCATCGTCGTCGTCGGATCGCCGCCCCCGCCCTCGAGGACGAACGCAGGATCGGGCTCGCCGTCGATGCGCCGATCGAGAAACAGCCGTGCATACAGGGACGGAGTCGACCCGATCGCGCGCGTAGGAAGGCCCGACACCAGTGCCACCGCTTCCTCGAGCTCCAGATTCGCCCGGTCCATCAGGCGCAGCAGCGCGGCCAGCCCCCGCACGAAGGCGTAGTCGAGCGCGCCGCCTCCGATGGTCGCGGTCGCGAAGTTCAGCTCAGGCTCCGTCAGGGGCACCTGCGCGAGCAGTCGTAGGAATCGGTGGATTCGCGAGGCCGCAGCGTCCGTCAGGCCCAGCAGAGAGATGTCGTCGAGGTCGCAACTCGGGACGTCGTCGGCGAAGCGCAGCAGCACGGGACCGATCGGCGGCGAGATGTAGCCGAGCTCGAGGAGCTCCTCGAGTCCCTCGTAGTCCAGCCCGGTGATCCGAAGCACGCTACGCGCGTCGTCGGGGATCGGAACGCCCGCGGCGAGTCCCCACGCCTCGGCCACACTAGGAGCCTGCACCACGCTGGCTTCGTAGGCACTGCCGCCGCAGATCGTCTGAAGGCCCAGGCGCGTCAGTCCAAAGGCCTCGGCCACGGCATCGGCGTGCTCGGGGGCATCGAGGACGCCATCCGGGGCCGGGAGCTCGCGGGTCAGGATCCGCATGGCTTCGCCCCGCGGGGTCCCGAGCGACTCGAGATAGTCGCGCGTCTCCGTGGTGGGTAGCTCGAAGGGCAGCGACCACGGAAACACGGCCGTGGCCGGGCTCCCCTCGCCGACGTATGCGCTATCGCGAACGTGCTCCGGGTGCACCCTCAGCTCGGCCGCCGACCAGGTGGTCTGCCGCGCCTGTAGCGGCGCGATGCCCTCGGCGACCTGCTCGAGGAGCTCGGTCACCAAGTCGATGTAGGGCATCACCGTGTTGGTGTTGACGCACGACAGCTCGATGCGCGGCAGGTCCGGTCGAAGCCCGCGCAAGACCGCGAGCGCCGAGGGCAATGAGACCGCCGGGGCCGCCCGAAGCTGCGCGAGCAGATCGACGAGGTACGCCGCCGGACCGAACTGCGACTTGCAGTGCTCGCAGGCGCAGAAGTCCTGGTTGCCGAAGAGGTTCTCCAGCGTCGCGGCGACGGGGGCCGCCCACTGCAGCTGTGCCATCTCGGTCGCAGGAACGTGAACCGCGTGCATGGGGGCCGCGTACTGCGTCAGGAGGGCGACCGCGACCCCGTTGCGGAGACGGGCGCGCTCGTACACGCGTGCCGCGAGGACCTGGCCGTCGCCGTTCGGGTCAAGCTCGGCCAGCGTCCCGGCGGCGCGCTCGACAAACGCGGCCCGCCCAAGCTGCACGATCTCGGTTGCGGATCCCACTTCCACCCCGAGGAGGCGTCGCGTGATCTCGGCACGCTGCAGCGGGGGCGTCAGCGCGTACACGCGCTGTACACGCTTGAGGTCGGCCTCGAGGGTGGCGTCCAGCTGCACCTCGTGGGCTGCTGCGAAGACCGGCACGATGGAGCGTTCGATCGCGAAGCCCGGGTGCTCGTCGAGAAATGTCGCGACGCGCTGGAGCGGCGGTTCCGCCTCGTCCGCCAGTCGATGCGAGAGCACGCGCGTCGGGTACTCGGCCTCCACCACGCGCATGAGTCCCTCTGCGTAACGACGGACGCGTTCTGCTTCGGTGCCGCCAACGACCGCGGCGGGGGCACCGACCGGCGTCAGCATGTGAACCCAGCGATCGGTGTTCCACGCGGCGAGGTCTTCGACTGCACGAAGCTCTCCGTCTCGTCGCCGCGACTGCAGCTGCTCGAGCGCCGGGCCGAAGTGACCCGTCAGCGCGGCCGCCTTGACCGTGAACTCGAGGGCGCGGACGTCGTCGGGATCGAAGAGAGGGCTCGACGCAAGCTCGGTGAAGAACGTCTCGCGCGGCCCGTCGTGGGCAAGCCAAGCCTCGACGAAAGTGCGGACTTTGGGCTCGGCCACTCCGCTGCCACCCAGGAGGTCGCGTCCGCTCGGGAACTCGGGATCCCCAGGCAGCATGGCGGCTTCGATCCGCAGCGCGGCGATCCGGGCCACCACGACGTCGGTGTCGGCCTCGGGGTCGTTCGGCGTGGGCACGACCCGCGTACGATGGGCTCGCATGATCGCTTCGCGGATCTGCGGCGCTTCGACCAGCACGAGATCGGGGAGCGCAGGCGGCAGCCCGGCGCGAAGCAGCCCATACAGCGGAGCAACGGGGAGCGCAGCGGCCTCAGCGAGGCGACTGGCCTGCACGAGCCTGGCCAGGTGCAGCGGGAACACGTCCGCGCGTTGGGCCAGCAGCTCGAGCCCGGTCGCGTCGAGCGTTGGCAGCGGCGGAACGTCGCCGGCGCTCGCGAGCGCGGCCTGTAGCTGCTCGAGCTCCGTCAGGCCAACAAAGGACTCAGACGCGGCGCCGACGAGAACATCGACGACATGGTGCGCGGTGAGTGCAAAGAGGATCGGGGACTGACCAAGGCGTTCCCCCTTGCCGCGCCGAACCTCGATGCGGGCGTCGAGGTTCGGCGCGCCGTCGGAGGACGACGCAGTGCCCCGATGTTTAAGCTCGAACGCGCCGTCGGTACCCGTCGTCGCACGTGCGAGGAAGTGGGCTCCGGCGAGATCGAGCGCGACGAGTTCGACCTGCAGCCTAGCGAGTCCTTTGCCTCGCGCGTCGAGGACTCGACCCCGCACGGAGAAGCGAGGCTCATCGGGTTTCCGCGTCCTTGCGGTGTTCGGCATCGTCCTGATCCCTCCAAAATGCGGTAGCCCTGAGGGTAGATCGGAATTCCGATCCCGCGTTGTTACGGGTCCGAGTTCACTCCGAACCGCCCCTCACGGCCGCCCAAGACGCCTAGCCCATCAACACCGCGAGCGGAGAAGCTACGTGGCGGAGGTGCACAGGAATCGAACGTGACCAGAGGGGTCTGAGAAACCTCAACGATCGCAGGTGGTTGGCACACAACCCCTCGGAATCCCTCACTTTGTCAGTTCATCCTGTTGCACCCCGTCACACGCCAGACCACCACGATCACGCCCTCAGGTGTGACCACAGGTGTGACCAACCCTGCCACGCTAGCCTTGCTGTGTGGCTCCTAATGACGGCACCCCCCGCAAACCTGACGCTCTCGAAGTTCAGGCCGAAGTCACTCCCGTTGCAGCCAGGCTAAAGGTCCGGTTCCCCGGACTTGGGCGCGCGATGGAAGCGCTGTTCCCCTCACAGGACGAGAAGCTGCGTCGGTTGATCGTGAAGCGCGCAGCCGCGAACACCGCCAGGGGAGAGCCGCTCGACACGGGTTTCAGCGACCTTGAGGAGAGGGTGCTGCGAGGAATGCTCGATGCTGAGCTAGCGGCGCAGGCCAACCTCCACGCAGTGGTCGTGGCGATGCAGCACCGACTGGAGGAGGTCGAGAGGAAGGCGCTGCCAGCAACGAGCGCGTCAGACAACAGCGATGAACCCAAGGGGGGCGAGGCTGCCACCGATCCGGAGTTCATCTCCCGTTTTCGGTCGTACGCGCGCGAGGTCACGACGGAGCGGATGCAGCAAGTATGGGGCCGGATCTTGGCCGGAGAGGTGGCCCGACCAGGTTCGTACTCGCTCCGAACGCTCGAGGTGCTGCGCAAGCTCGACCGGGAAGCTGCCGGGACTTTCGAGCGGGCGGCTTCGTTCATTATTGAGATGCGATGGCTGCCTGTGGACTTCGAGCAGTTGGACCAGGCGGCGAGTCGAACCCCGCCGCACTACCAGATCTCCCACGCCTACAACGAGTTGGGCTTCCCGCTCGTGGAACGAATAGACTTGCAGGACGCCGGCTTGCTCGGGACGACTTCGGGGTTTCTTAGCCCTCCGAGGCGAGCGGATGCGCAGTTCTGGTTCGTGGCGGACCAGGTATTCAGGGTGGGTGGCCTGCTGAAGGGAGGCGAGAGGTCTCTTCGCGTGTTGCCCTTGACCCGCGCCGGCCGAGAGCTGCTGCCGGTCGTCTCTTTCGCTCGGTCGGATCACTACTTCTGCGCGATTACGAACCTGGTCTGCCCTATTGGGGCCCACGTCGATCGCAGACAACTCGGGCGGTGCGTGGATATGGACACGTTCAACGAGGCCGACTTCCTGGCGTTGCGTCGCCAGTATCGGAACTGATCACTGAGACCCGAACTACCACGAGGACCAAGTGCCAGCACGGACCGACGACCTTCGCTCCGGCATGTCCTCCTCGTCCGTCCGCTCGGTCCCCAGCCGAGCCTCCACGAGGACCCCGCTGTTGCGGAACAGCCCTTGGACCCGGAACGAGAACTCGACCAAGTGCCCCGCCGTCGCGACTGTCAGCAGCCGCTGAAACGCGGCCGGGTCGACGGTGTGCACTGCCTCGATCTCCCCCTCGTGGACCTGCATGACCACCCCGACGGAGCGGACGTCCTCCGGCGGGTCTCGATCTTCGCGAGGCCAGACCCGGAGGCAGCCGCGATCGAACCTCCTCTTGGTCGTGTGTCGGAGCGATCCACGCAGTGTGATCTCAGCCCAGTCGTACAGAGGGCCCCATCGCTCCCGCATCCGCTTGTCGAGACGCACGCTGCGGGCGTGCTGGAACTGCCAGTCCTCCATGGCGAAGAAGAAGTCTTCGATGGGCTTTGGCTTGGAGGAGAGCTTGTGGGGCATCGTGCGAGGGTAGCCGCCGTCATCGGACACGCGCTTGCGTTGTGCCGATCGGGCGCTATGTTCGCCCGGTTATGGCGGGCGGGGACTTGGGCCGAATCACCGTGCACGGCGTCGACCTTGATCTCGCGGGGGAATGCCCGTGCCAGAGCGGACGTAACCTCCATGAATGCTGCCTTGTTGCGAATAGCGTCTTCAAGCAGCCGGCGAGGATCTCGGTCAAGAACCAGCCCCTCGCGATCCAGAACCCTAGATGCTACGCACGGAGCACCTACGGATGCTCGAAGTCCATCACCCGCGAGCACTACCTGACGCGCGCGTTGATGGAGTACCTGGAAGAGCACGGTCAAGGCACGTTCCGGGGTTTCAGCTTCCTCAAGGAAGGGAAAGGGATCCCCGGCAACCAGGTCGTCGCGAAAGTGCTCTGCGATGCGCACAACCCCGCACTCTCCCCGCTCGACGCTGAGATTCTGCGCCTTTTCAAGGCTATACACATACCACGCCCGGGGTTGACCTTGTTCAATGGCCAGGACATCGAGCGCTGGATGGTGAAGGCCGCGTTGGGGATGACGGCCGCCGGCGTTGCCCGCAAAGGGGGCACGCCCTCCCACTCCGATCCAAACAGCCCGTGGGTGAAGTATCTCTTCACGAACGGAGCCCGGCCCAATAGCAGGGTTGGGCTCTTCCTTGGCCGCGGCCAAGCAGAACACCCGCTGCTCAAAGTCGCGCCTCTCGAAGACGGAATGGAGATCATCGGGTTTGAATCGGTCATCACCGGCGTGCCGCTGCTTTTCGCCGGCGTTCCCCCAAATCCGGACTACGGGCTCTTCGTCGGTGCGATTAGACATCCGACTCACATCAGGCTCTCAACGGGCGAGACGATCGCATTCAGCTGGCCAGAGCACGAGCCTACTCGGCCTGCATGACCCTGGCGTCGCCCCCAAATGCCCATCCCCGAGATCACGCGCACCGACGTCCTCGCCGCACTGCGCCGCATCGATCGCGAGGGCGTGCCGGCGTCACGGCGCTCGACCAAGTTCTCGATCAGGTACGACGGCAACCTCTACCCGCCGAAGTACGCGATCTCGCTTGCTGTGGCCGAGGCGACCGGCGGCGAGCTCTCGCCATCCGACTTCAGTGGTGGGCGTGAATCGAACAGCCTGCTCGAGTCCCTCGGGTTCGAGGTGATCCAGACCGGCGAATGGGACACGCGCTCTCGTCCGAAGCGCGAGTACCGGCGCCCAGACGAGAACCCGGGGACGAAGCCAACCGATCCTTTCGTCCGCGACCCGGACAAGACGGAGCGTGGGCTCCGTGTGCACGCCAAGACCCAAAACGCCCTGCACGACTTCCTGGCCGAGCACGGGCTCGAGTCCTGGTCACCAGACCCGGGCGACCCCGCGTACGACCTCGGCTGGCGCGACGGCGAACGCCTCTGCGTGGCCGAGATCAAGTCGCTGCCCGAGGGCGGCGAGTCGAAGCAGCTGCGGCTCGGGCTCGGGCAGGTCCTCGACTACCAGGACGATCTCGGTGCGCACCTTGCCGTCCTCGCCGTCGAGCGCCGCCCACCGGACCGGTGGGTCCGGCTGTGCAAGCGCGTGGGCGTACTTCTCGTCTGGCCGGGCGTGTTCGAGCGGGTGATCGAGGCAGGGGAGTAGCGCCTCGACGAGCCCGCTGGTAGGTAGGTCGGATGGCACGGAAGCCGCCGGCGATCGCCGATCTAGTTCTCGACAAGGCAGTTCAGGGCTACAGGTGGGCCACTAAGGGCACGCACAGTCGCCCCGGAACTGGCAGCGCGCCAAAAGGCGGCGAAATCACCTGGGTCCCGATCTCGCGCGTGAATCTGATCGTTGGTCCCAACAACTCGGGGAAGAGCCGCTTCATGCGGGCGATTGTCACAGGCTGGTCGGGCAACGTCGAGTTCGCGGGATTCGACAGCATTGACGCTCGTACGCGGTTCCAGAACATGAGCAGGCGCTTGAAAGGGCTCGCCGCTCAGCCAGGTGATGTTCCTAAGCACCCAAGCGTCCTGCGAGATGGCTACGGTGACTATATCGCCGCCGCCGAGCTGCAACTACAGAAAGTCAAGGAGAGGCTGAAGGGGCGGCCAGATCAGTCGGTCTTAGACGCAGAGAAAGACCTCCGCAACCTCTGTGGCTTTGCACGTGGGGCTCCGAACCTGAACAGCCCGGCCCTCTGCGAACAGCGTCAGTACATCCCTATGCTCCGTGGTGTGCGCCAGCTCGAAGGTGAGCCCGGGGATATCTACGCCGGGACGACGATCACCGACTACGCTATCGCGAGAGAGCACATCTTCACCGGCCGCCAAATGTATGACCGTGTTGACGCCATGCGCAACGGTCCGCTCAAGGGGCGGGATACCTTAGACCGCTATCACGCGATGCTCTCGCGCACACTCTATGACCGACGATCGATCGAGTTGATCCCGCGACACGACGATAAGACTCTGTACGTCCGCATCGGTAACGAGACCGAACGCGCGATCCACCATCTCGGCGACGGCGTGCAGGCCCAAATCATCCTCACGTTTCGCCCTTTTCTTGACGAAGGCGGCGTCTACTTCATCGAGGAGCCCGAACACAGCCTCCACCCGGCGGCGCAGCGGCAGATCCTCGACTACTACACGCAATGCGAAGGCTCCTACTTCTTCATCACCACACACTCGAACCACCTCCTTGAACTGACCGCCGACTACGACCACATCAGCGTCTTCCGGGTCAGCAAGGATCCGACACCCCCGGACGCGAACGAAGCGGACGCAACCTTCACGGTGGAGCAGGTCGAGGCGGGCGACGAGAGCCTTCTGCGGGCGCTTGGGGTGCGCGCGTCGTCGGTGTTCCTCTCGAATGCCACGATCTGGGTCGAGGGCATCACGGACCGCTGGCTCCTGCGTGCGCTGCTCGAGGCATACATGAAGCCCGACGGACGGCGCGCGTTCGTCGAGGACATCCACTACAGCTTCGTCGAGTACGCGGGCTCGAACATCACGCACTGGTCCTTCCTCGACAAGGAAGCCGCTCCGATGAAGCCCGAGCGCACGACGGCCCGCCTTGCCCTGGTCATGGATGCCGACGGGAACGCGAAGCTTGAGCGCAAGAAGGAGCTCAAAGCGGCGCTTGGTGAGCGCTTATTCATCCTCGACTGCCGGGAGATCGAGAACCTCCTGCCCGACGCGGCGTTGGCATCCACCGTGAAGACGCTCGCGAAGCTGTCGGATGCGCCCGCCTACGTTTGGGACGAGTACAAGGACGAGTACTTGGGTGCGTTCATCGAGGACTCCCTCCCTGAGAAGAAAGGCAAGCGTGGTTGGAACAAGTTCGCCGCGAACTCCGGAACGATCGAACGCAAGACCGAGTTCATGCAGGAAGCGTTGCGGCACGTTCGCGATCTGGCAATCGAAGAGTGGCCGAGCGCTGCCCAAGAGCTTGCTGCCGGGCTCTATGCCTTCGTCGAGGGCGAGAACTAGACCCTCGCGCCGTTCCTCAAAATCTCGAAGTGGAGGGTTCGCTGCCAGGGGCAAAGTTCGACTTCACTTCGCCTCAACCTCGATCCCACTCGCGGCGATTCTTACGCGCTTGGTCCTCTTAAATGCGGCGGTAAGTGCCCCCCTAATCCGATGTAAGAGACTCTTGCGATTCTCGCATTCATCGCAATAGTACTCTGCCACAAGGGAAAACCCTCCGCTCTCCATCCGAAGGCCGTGATCCCCCAGATGGAGAGCGGCCCCGCAGCTGCATCGCGACGTATTGGCGATTTCAACCGGAAGGCTCGCTAGCTCGACCCGATCTTCTGGTTCTGAGCCGCTCGCCCGGATCGAGTAGCGCTTTTCGCCATCATCCCACACGACTTCCAACTCCTCGAAGTACTCCGTGCGCTCCACCGCACCACATCTCATCTGGCCCGAGTCCGCGACTAGGGTCATGGCGGCCTGCCCGCGCGCTGGTGAGTTGCCCTCTCCGCCGTCAGTCACCTCAGCGGAAAAAGCGACCGGTTTTGTGGCACGCACAAGGGATGCCTTTTCGTTCGAAACCGGTTGCTTATCAGGGGCCGTTGGGCGCTTGTCAGCCACGTCCAACGGTACCCCAAGGGCGGTGAGCACGTCCAAGGCTCGACTCTAGTGTGGGTCAGCTGGGGGCCGTTCGCTCGGGACGAGCTAGACGTGCGCCGCCGCCCTGGTCCCAAACACCACCCCGTTCGCCACCCGCACCGCCTCCGCGCGAGAGCACCGCAGCTGACCCAGCGCCGCCTCCTGGACCTCGAGCCAGCGTGCCACGACCCGGTAGGCGCGGCTGCCCTCAACCGGCGGCCGATCGATCAACAGCGGCCCCAGATCCGTGTCCACGAGCTCCACGCCCCCGAAGTCAACCGCGGCGCCGGGCTGTTGCAGGAAAAAGCGACCAGGCCCTGAACTATTTCAGCAGCCCCCTCGGTTGCCGCGGGCATGCGCAAGCAAGCCCCCTTCATCGCCCTGTTCCTGATGACCGCCTGCGGACCTACCGCGCCGGCCCCTGAGCCGATCGACGACGAGCCCGCGATGGGCTCGAGCACCGACGATGGCGCGTCGGACGGCATGGACGAGCCCGAGGGCGGCTCGGGTTCCAGCTCAGGCAGTGACGAGAGCAGCACCGGCGGCGACGCCCCCGAGTGCCTGCTCGATGGGACAGGTCGCTCGTGTCTCGACGTCGTCGAGCATCTCGCATTGTGCGACGAGATCGAGCCGCTCGAGGACTGTGCCATCGCGCTGGGCCGGCTGTTTGGCTCGAACCACAACGCGGGCGCCTGGGCCGTGGGCAAGCCGGACTCGGCCGAGTGCGCTGACCTGCCCGGTGTCGAGGGCTGCGCGCTCGAGGAGGACGCGAGCGTGGCCGAGTGCATCGAGCTCACCGAGTGTGGATTTGAGGCAGGCCCGACGACCTGTGCGCCGTTGGCCGAGGGCGTGGCCGAGGGGTTGTGCGAGCGGGTGGTGGGTTAAGAGTTGGGTCGCGAACTTTTCTGTGATCGGGGACTGGTGTTGTTTCACCAATACTAAGCGCTGATCTATCTGGGCCTTTGCCGAGGCGTGGAGGCCAAGCAGCTCGTCCGTTGTGTTCGTCCCAGCACCAATCTGACGCAGGAAAGACACGGTTTGGCGCCCCCCGCGGGCGCCATTCGCGTTATAGTGGGGTGCAATGCATCGTGGCTCTCGGTACGTCCAACTCGGACTCGTTGCGTTTGTGGCGGCTTGCGGGGACGACGCCACATCGGCGACCGCGGGGCAAGGGTCTGGAGAGGGTGGCGGAGGCGTCTCGGGTGCGGGCGGCGAAGACGGAAGCACGGGGCCCCTCGTAGACCCCTGTGCCGAGAGCGCTCTCCCCTCGCCCTTCTGCCATGACTACGTCGTGTACTTCGCCCCCATCGGCACCGTGGTTGGGGTTCAGCAGTATTCACGTGATGGTTACCAGGGCCTGCTGACACTCGGGGACTCGTCACTAAAAGCAATACACCCCCTAGATGCAGCGGACGTGTTCGCCGAGATTCCGGCTCCGTTCAACACTGAGTCGTGGGGGAGCGGACTGTTCGAGGTCGTCAATGGTGACCTTACGGGAGATGGGACTCCGGAGGTTGTCATTTCGAACGAGTGGGGACTCCGCGCTGAGGTTGCGGTGCTTGACCACGATCTCTCCCCGATCGCCTCGCTTACCCTACCGGCGGTTCATGGCTTTCACCTCGGGGTATTCGATGCCGACCTCGACGGGGTCGCGAACTTGGTGACGGGACACGTGTCCGACGAAGGCGCGACGGTCTCAGTGTGGTCTCTCGAGGCTGGCGAGCTCGAGCTCTTCGCCCAAGAGCTGATCGATGTGAGCTGTGCGGGATGGGCCTTTACCGCGGGGGACTACAATGGGGACACACACTCAGACATTGCCATCGTGTGGGAAGATTGGTGCACGCCCTCAGGGCCGCCACATCCAGTTGTCACGCTAATCGCGGGGCTCGCCTCTCCCGTCACCTTGGGCGCACGGCTGTCAGAGCAGCCTGTGCTCTCCACACAAGCAGTCAGCGGCGACATCGACGGCGATGCGGATTCCGAACTAGTACTCGTGGACGGCGCTGAGTCATTCACAGTTCTTGACTGGTCCGACGCCGGGTTTGTGCCGACCATGGAGGTCGGCCCGGAGGACCTTATTCTCGGGTTTACGGGTCCAGCATACGGTCTGCGAGCCGCGCCAGGAGCCTTTGCGTTGCTGCTCGGAAACTATCAGCCAGATGAAGGTTTCGACCCGAAGCAGATGTTCTACGCCGCGCTCTTCCCAGCGGACTCGTCGATTCGGCCAATACCGCTCCCGAGGTCACCGACTCTCGTCTCTGACGTCAACAACGACGGGATCGATGACATTGTCGCGTCCGGCGACTCTGGCGAAGTTGGGCTATACATATCGCTCCCCCACCTATGACCGACCGTTCTTGGGTGCTGCCGCTGTAGCAGCGAGATCGCTCAAATCATGGAGCGTGGATTCGGACGCTGTAGCACGGTGGCCGATCCGATCAGCGGAGTGCCCGATGCCCCTGAGTGCGAGGGACACGAATCACCTGTCACGAAGCACAGCAGCCCCCGCCCCAAACGCTTCCCAGCGTTCCATCGTATCGCGCCGCCGAACAGGCCCGGTCTGACCCAGCCCCGCGCGCTCATACGCCTCCTCCTGCGACTCCTGGAATTGCCCGGAAAAAATGGACACCGAAGTTATGCCGCGGCCGCGGCATCGGGTTGGTGTTGATGAGCTGCCTCGAAGGCGGCTGGGCTGAGATAGCCGAGCGCCGAGTGGCGACGGCGTGAGTTGTAGAAGAGGTTGATGTAGTTGCTGATGTCGACGCGCACCGCTGCGAGATCGCGATAGGTGTTTCGATGGATGAGCTCCTTCTTGAGCGTCGCGAAGAAGCTCTCAGCACACGCGTTGTCGTAGCAGGACCCGGTCGCGCCCATACTCCACGCGATGCCTGCGGCCTCGAGGCGCTCTCGGAAAGCGTGGCTGGCGTACTGGCTGCCGCGATCGGAGTGGTGAACGAGCTCGCCGTCGACCTCTCGCGTCGTCAGTGCGCGGTCGAGGGCGTCGAGCACGAGCTCCGCCCGCATGTGGTCGGCGACGGCCCAGCCGACGACCTTGCGGCTGAAGAGGTCGAGGACGACCGCGAGGTATGCCCACCCCTCGTCGGTCCAGATGTACGTGATGTCCGAAGCCCAAAGGCGGTTCGGCTCGTCTGGCTCGAAGTCCTGGTCTACGAGGTCGGGCGCAAAGCCGAGCGAGTGTTTGGAGTCGGTCGTTCTTCGAAATCGCTTCTCAGGCACCGCCTGCAGGCCCATTTCGCGCATCAGCCGAGCAACGCGCTGTCGCCCGATCTCGAAGCCGCGGTCCACCAGCTCCGCGTGGATGCGAGGGCTTCCGTACGTCTCGCGGTTTTCGGCGAAGATCGCGGCGATCATCGGCTTGAGCTTCGCGTCGGTGGTCGACCGCTCGCTCGGCGGCGCGCTCCTCCATCGGTAGTACCCGCTGCGAGACACGTCCAGCACTCGGCAGAGCATCGTGATCGGGAAGTCTGCCTTCTCCACGTCGATGAACTCGAAGGTGCTCACGAGTTCTCCTTTGCGAAGAAGGCTGCGGCTTTTTTTAGGATTTCGCGCTCCATCTCAAGCTCTCGGATCCGCTTCTTGGCGGCCCGAAGCTCGGCTTGCAGGTCCTGGTCGCCGGGCGCGGGCTCAGGCTCCTCCGGCCCCGCTCGCTTCACCCACTCGCGCACGGCGGTCTCGGTCAGGTCCAGCTCCTGCGCGATGACGCCGATGCTCTTGCCGCTCGTACGGCACAGCTCGACGACCTCAGCCTTGTACTCGTCGGAAAAACTCCGACGCTTCCTTCTCGTTCTCTTTTTGGACACGCGGTCCCCCATTCTCGCTTGCGTTGGGGGTGTCCACCAAACCGGGCAGCTTCAGGGGGCCGCGGCCAGCGAAGCTCCAACGACTCGAACCACAGCGTCGGTCACCCACGATCGCATCGGGCACAACGTAGCAGGCTCGGCCCAGCAGGCCGGTAGCGCAGCGCGCACGGATTTCAGCCGCGCGGGAGCGCCGACGTGTACGCGATGTTCGGGGGAGGTGCCGAGGTGAATGTGGAGCGAGCATGCGACCTCCCGTCGGAACGAAGGGAGACCCACCTTTCACCTGTTCATCGCCCGCGGTCGTGCCAAAATGACCTGGGGGTGCGAAGTTCGATGACGGCTGTGAAACGCCCGCGACGGTTCCCCACCATCGCGCCGGACATGGAATTGCTGTGGCCACATCCCTTTGGGTTTGTGGTCTCCCGTCCGGAAAACGAAGACGGGGACACGACCATGCTCACCATG